>Ga0207707_10003442_pt1 | contig 14033 bp, 15 predicted proteins | sample KBSC83BmetaG_FD_184336 | JGI IMG/M metagenome (GOLD analysis project Ga0207707, IMG submission 184336) | Corn rhizosphere microbial communities from Kellogg Biological Station, Michigan, USA - KBS C8-3B metaG (SPAdes) (version 2) | ecosystem: Host-associated > Plants > Roots > Rhizosphere ...
CGCCCGAGCAGCCCTAGCCCCGTCGCCATGCCTGCAGACATCGCGAGCAGGCCATCGAAGGCGACGACGGTGGCGGCGATCACCGGCGCCGGCGGCGGCGCCGACTCGTGCCCGCGGAGGAAGCGCCAGCCGAGCGCGCCGAACAGGCCGCCGTAGGTGCTCGTGGTCTGCCTGAGGACGTCGATGCAGTAGACGAAGAAGCCGCTACCGACCAGCAGCATGCCGACGAAGAACAGGCTCGCCGACCAGGCGGGCCATTGACCGGCCGGGTAGAACGCAAGCGGCGGAAGGAACGTCCACGCCGCCCCGAAGCCGCCGACGAGCGTCGACACCACCACCGCCGCGGCGCCGGCCACGGTGAGCACATAGCTCGCGAGCATGTGGCCCAGCCGGAGCGGCACGTTCTCGTGCAGCACGTACCAGAGCGCGCCCATCGCCGCGACCAGGGCGCCCGTGATCATCCCCATCCCGTGCAGGGTCATCAGACGGTAGAACCACGCCGGGGACACGTCGATCACGGTCGCCTGGGTCAGGCGCATGATCAGGCCGAGCACGCCCATCAGCAGGATCAGCACGACCCCGGTCGCCGCGAACAGCAGGCCGACGCGGCGCTCGATCGACCGCGCGTCGCCCGTGAAGGCGGCGGCACGGGGATGCAGCGCCGAGAGGCCCGGTGCGGTCACGCTCGCCATCAGCGGCGGGTCACCGTGAACGAGCCTTCCATCGTCGAGTGGTTCAGACCGCAGTACTCGAGGCACAGGATCCGGTAGACCCCCGCTCGGGACAACGTGAGGTCGAGCTTGTTGTGGTAGCCGGGCATCGCCTGCACCGAACCGATCAGGTGGCCGCCGGGGTCGTAGAGACCGAAGCCGTGGTTGACGTCGACCGCCGTGATGTCGAAGCGCACGCGCGTCCCGGCGGGCACCTTGTCGGGCTGCAGCGACCAGACGAACTGCACACCGGTCACCTTCACCACCGTTCGGCCGCCCGCGCCGCCACTCGCATACGGCAGGTCGAACAGCGAGATCCCGACCACGACCACGCCGACCACGACCAGGATCGCAAGCCACCGCTTCCGTAGCGCGTAACCGATGTCGTGAACGCGTTCGAACCCGACGTCCGAGCCCGCTTGGACGGCGATCACCACGAAGGCGACCGCGAGCAGCAGCGCGAGCACCGCGAAGACGACGCCGATCGCGATCTGCGGATCACCGTAGTGAAGACTCAACCCGACCCTCCTTCGACGCGTTTCGGGTCGACGGTCCGTCCACCCGGTGCGGCGCGAGGCCGTACCGAAGGAAGAGATGGTCCTCGTGCCGCCTAGCGGAGAGCAGCGTGAGGACATCTGTCGGGCCGGGCAGTAGCTCGAAGCCGGTGACCAGCGGAAGACGCGCCTGCGCGGCGCGGCCGGCCAGGAGCGGAGAGATCGTGAGGAAGAGCTCGTCGACGAGGCCGAACTCGAGCAGTGAGGCGAACAGCGTCGGGCCGCCTTCGGACAGGATCAGCGAATGGCCGCGCTCGTTCAGGCACGTGACGGCCCGCTGCAGATCCACCTGTTCCCCATCGTTCACTGCGACGACCTCGCTGACGGCCGGCACGCTTCCCTTCAGGCGAACGGCGGCGTGCCGGGTCGTCAGGATGATCGCAGGTCGCTCGAGCGCGGGGTGCGACGGGTCGAACGAACCGCCTGCAGTGACGAAGACGACGGTTGGCGACGGGGGCCGTCCCCGTCGACGCCGCAGCTCGGCGAACGCCTCGGCAGCCGGCGGGTAGACGCGCTCGGGCTGCCACGTCCCGGTCGGCGACGCCCGCATCGTCCCTGAGCCGACGAGGATCGCGTCGGCCGCTGCACGTAGCAGTCCCATCACGAAGCGATCCGCCTCACTCCCGGCTGCGATCAGCGCGTTCGAGTGCGGCAGATCGGGAATCGCGACGACCCCGTCGACCGTCTCGACGAAGTTGGCGAAGAGACACGGTCCGTCGAGGTCGAGCCCGCCGCCGTAGAGCTCCCGCAACTCCTCCGGCAGGTCGAGCTCGCCCCGGTTCGGTTCGTGCTCGAAAAGGAGCTCGAGCGGTGTCAGGCGCGCCTCCCGACCTCCGCGAGGAACTCCGCGCGGAGCTCGGCGCGTTCGTCGTAGAGGCCGCGCCAGAATGTCGTCACCGTGCGAGAGCCTTGCTCCGCGACGCCGCGCATCTGCGTGCAGAGATGCGTCGCTTCGAGCCGAACGGCGACGCCGCGTGGCCGGACGAGCTCCTCGAGCAGGTCCGCGACCTGCTCGCCGACCCTCTCTTGCACGGTGAAGCGGCGCGCATACAGGCGGACGATCCGCGTCAGCTTCGAGATCCCGATGATCTCTGTCCCGGCGACGTACCCGACGTACGCGACGCCGTGAAACGGAAGTGCGTGGTGCTCGCACAACGCATGGAACGCAACCGGGCCTTCGATGATCTGACTGTGCGAGCCGTCGACGCCCGGCGGACGCTCGCTCGGGAACGCCGTTCGCACATTGGGGTCGCCGTCGTAACCGGCAGTCGAGTCACGCAACGCCTGGAGGAACCGTCGCGGAGTCTCGCGCGTCCCCGGCGACCCGAGATCCATGCCGAGCGCGGTGAGGATCTCGCCGACGTAGCTCTCGTACCGCGCCCAATCCTCCGTCGCGATCGCTCTCGGCTCGGGCTCTTCCAGAGCCGAGACCAACTCGACGACACCGTTCACGCTGCCTCCTCCCTGGCGCCGGGAACCCGGATGACGAGCTCGCGACGCAGCGCGAGCAGGAGCACGAGCGCCAGCTCGGCGAGCGCGACGAACGCAAATGCGGCAGGGCGGCCGAACGCGATGCAGGCGCCGAACACGAGGAGCTGCGTCGACATCCCGAGGTTCGCCAACACGGAAAGTGTGGCGCGGTCGTGGTAGGCGACGCGCTCGCGCGCCCCGGCATGACGCAGTCGACGGGCGACGAATCGCTCGACGAGTCGATCCTGCGGCGCGTAGAGAAGCAGGTAGAGCCGGCGGAGCACGCCCGCTGCGCGGCTGTCCGCTTCCGGCGTCGCCGACACGTCCTCGCCGTGCTCGATGCGGTAGAGCCGCTCGCCGTTGTAGTTGACGCTCAGCACGATCGTGAGCGCGACGAAGCCGGCAGCGGCCAGCGCCGGCCGGCCCGTGATCACCGCGACGCCTGCGAACAGCGCAGCGTTCACGAACAGATCGAGCTCGGAGTCGAGGTAGCGCCCGAACACCGTGATGCGCCCCGAGAGCCGCGCCAGCTGCCCGTCGGCGTTGTCGAGGACCGTCTTCGCCTGGACGAGGATCGCCGCCAGCACCAACTTGCCCTGCGCGAGCTGGACCGCCGCCGCGATCCCCGTCGCACCGGCCGTGACCGCGACGAGCGGCGGCGGCACCCGGAGCGGAAGCAGCATGGAGACCACGAGATGCGCGAGCGGCCGATAGACGCGCTCACAGAGGAGCTCGTGCGCGACCTTGGACTTGCGGGAGCGTGCGAGCGCGCTAGACAAGAGCCGCCTCTTGGATCGGAGCGCCCGCGGCGATCAGCTCGCGTCCGGCCGCGACATGGTCCCACACGTTCCAGTAGAGGAATCCGCGCGGCCGGCCCGAGTCGTCGACGTACGCGACGATGCCCTTGCGATTCGGCTCCTCCCAGCTCTCGACCGTCGCGAGCCGCGAGTCGACCTCGCCGACCGCTTCGTAGCCCAGATCGAACATGTCGGAGTAGAAGAACGGCAGGTGGTCGTACGGGACGTTCGCGCCGGCCATGTTCGCCCCGACCGCCCGGCCGTGTGACTTCGCGTGATCCTCGTGCTCGACCCGGAAGCGACGTCCGAGCGCGGCAACGGGGAAGCTTGCGACGTCTCCGGCCGCGAACACATCGTCGTGCCCGGGCGCACGGCCGAGCTCGTCGACGACGATCCCGTTCTCGACCTCGAGGCCGGCGGCGATCGCCAGATCGGTCGCGGGCTCCACCCCGAGACCGGCCGCGACGACGTCCGCCTCCAGCGTCCTGCCGGAGCCGGTCGTCACCCACGTGGCACCTGCGGCAGCCACCGTTTCCTCGGTCAGCACTTCGACCCCGCGCGCGCGGTACTCCTCCGTCACGTAGGCGGACAGCTCCGGCGGCAACACCCGTGAGGCGATCCCGCGCTCCGGGAAGACCATCGTCACGCGGTGGCCGTTCGCCGCGAGCGACGCCGCAAGCTCGGAACCGATGAAGCCGCCGCCGATCACGATCGCGCGTGCGCCGTCGTGCATCCGCGCCCGAACGTCCCGGTAGTCGTCGAGCGTGCGGAAGTAGACGACACCGTCGGCGCCCGCGATCGTGCGCGGGCGGCCGCCCGTCGCGAGCAGAAGCTTCTCCCAGCCGTACTCCTCGCCCTGGTCGTCGGTCGCGCGGTGCCGATCGAGGTCGAGTGAGACGATGCGGCGGCCGAGCCGCAGTACGGCGCCCGCCTGGTCCGTCCCGCGCCAGATCTTCGCCTCGTCTCCTCCCGCCCACAGCCCCTTCGTGAGCGGCGGGCGCGCGTACGGCGGATGCTCCTCGGCGCCGACCAGGACGATCGATCCTTCGGCGTCTCGCTGCCGGATCCCCTTGACGGCGGCGTCACCGGTCATTCCGCCGCCCACGATCAGATAACGCGTCGACTCCATGGCTCACTCATCTCCCTCTTGCTGATGTGCGATTGGTGTCCGGACGCCGTCCGTTCTTACCTCGGGCGTCACGCCGGTCCTCAGGCGATGCCCTCGAGCACCAGCGTCGCGACGAGTGTCAAGACGAGGAGCCCGACGACGAGCCAGGCGAAGCTGCGCCGGTACCGGGTCATGCGACGCTCCCGATCGTGGCGTACATCGCGGCTCCGTTCATCCTGTCCCACCCCCTACTCGGCTTTCCCACCAGCGTGCCGGGAAGGACCGCGCGGCGATATCGGGGAGCCGCCCCATCGCCGCGACGGCGAGGCTCCATGGCTCAGGCGGCGTCCACGGCGATGACCTTGAACTGGAGCCGGCCGCGTGGCGCGTCTACCTCGGCGATCTGGCCGCGACGGAGACCGAGGATCGCTCGGCCGAGCGGCGAGGCGATCGAGATCCGGCCGGCCCGCGCGTCCGACTCGAACGGCCCCACGAGCTCCAGCTCGAGCCGTGCACCGGACTCGAGCTCGCGCACGCGCACGCGCTCGCCGACGTCGACGCACCCGTTCCCCAGCTGGGGCTCGACGACCTGCGCCGACCGCAGCCGCTCTTCGAGCAATGCGATCCGCCGCTCGAGCATCGCCTGATGCTCTCGGGCATCGAGGTATTCGGAGCTCTCGGAATGGTTCGGCTCGCCGGCAGCGGCGTGACGGAGCCGGTCGGCGATCTCACGCCGCCCGTCGGTCGTCAGTCTCTCCAACTCGGCGCTGAGGCGCTCGAGCCCGTCACGTGTGATCACGATCTCGGCCATTCCATCCTCCTTGTCTCCCACTCGTTCGACGACCACCTCGGCAGCCTCGCCGAGCGCGATGCGCGCCGCGATCGGGTCGTCCCACCATTTCTTCGTGGTCAGGAGGCCGTGGCGACGTACCCGACGAAGATCACGTAGAGCGCCGCCCACACGGCGATCGCTCGACCGTTGAAGCGGCCGCGAATCTGGAGCGTCACGATCGCGATGACGCCGCCGGCGAGCGCGAGACAGCCTGCGAGGATCGAGTACGTGTCGAGCTGCCAGCTCGTGAACAGCAGCCCGATCGACACCGGGATCGTCGACTGGAACACCATCGCGCCGGTGATGTTCCCCAGCGCGAGCGAGTCCTTGCCGTCCCGTATCCAGAAGAAGCTGTTCGCCTTCTCGGGCAACTCGGTCGCGAACGGCGCAAGCACGAGCGACAGGACGAGCGGCTGCAAGCCGACGCTGCCCGCGACATGGAGGATCTGCTCGACGAAGAGGTGCGCGCCGCCGGCGATCGCCGCGAGGGCGACGAGGAGCTGCACGACGACCGTCGACATCCCGGGCGGATCGCCTCGAGTGGCGTCCATGACGAGCGGCTTCAGCGCCTCTTCGGACTCGACCGGCCCGCTGTGCCGGAGCGTCCACGCGACGTACAGCGTGTATGCGCCGACGAGGACGACCGCGGCGACGATCTGCAGCGCCTTCGGGCCGCCGAGCCCGACTCCGAGCGCGACGACGAGGCAGCCGATGAAGAACATGAGGTCGCGCTCGAGCGTCGGGCGATGGACGCTGAGCGACAGTCCCTGCGGACGTCGCCCGCGGTAGAGCAGCGCGGCGACGCCGACGAGCGCCATCGCGATCGTTGCGAGGAGTAGCGGCGCGCCGATGATGGCGCCGATCGCGACGTCCTTGGAGCCGCGCTCGCCTCCGATGATCGCGACGATCGGGATCAGCGACTCGGGAAGGGCGGTCGCGACGGCGGCGAGAATGCTTCCGACCGCGCCCTGGCCGAGGTTCAGCATGCTCCCGAACCACTCGATTGCGTTCGTGAACAGGAGCGCACCCGCGAGCAGGATCGCGAAGCTCGCGGGCAGGAGGACGACCGAGCCCATTACGTGACCATTCCGCGCAGGTCGGGTTCGTACTCCCCGACCGGGTCACGATCGCGTCGGCCGGCCGGATGACCGGCAAGCCGACCTAACTCGGCTTGCCGGTCATCGCCCACACCGCGACGACGTACGCCACGATGAGGACGAGCGAGATCACCATCGTCACCCGGAGAAGCACCGTGGCGCCCTCCTTGCCTTCACGCAAGCGGTAGACCCCGAGCCCGCCGAGCGCGAGCGCGATGAGGAACAGGATCCCGCCCCAGTCGGCCACGATGAACCCGATGTTGAGCCAGGCGGGCTCACTGAACTGCGACGGAAGGTCGTCCCAGTTCTGCAGCTGGTACAGCCATTGCCCGGCAAGCCGGAGCAGGATCAACCCGGGTAGACCGACCAGCAGGAGCGAGAAGTACCCGAGGCGCAGCAACCGGGTGTCCCCGCGAGCGAGGACGAGTGAAGTAGCGCTCGCCAGCAAGGCGCCGAACACGACGGTCGCGCCGACGAGATGGAGCAGAAGCGCGAAGCTCTGATTGTCGGGTCTGATCGCGGCGAGCATCTCAGGCACCCGGCTTCCAGATCATGTCGACGACGATCACGACGATCGCCGCCGAGCCGAGGACGCGAAGCATGAGCCCGGTCGAGGTTCGGTTCAAGGCGGTGAGCTCCGCGCTCGCGGCGGTCTGGCCGGAGGTCGCGAGGGCTCTCGCCTTCTCGACCGGCTTCGCGTATTCCCGGAACGACCGCAGCAGTGCGACCGTCGCGATGCACCACAGGACGATCGCCCCGATCACCCAGCCGTCCCACGGATGGAAGTCGACCCGCAGGATGGCGAGCCAGATCCCCAGCACGATGACGCCGGCCAGGCCGACGACTGTCGCGCCTGTCGCGACCATCCCGACCCGGTGCAGGTTCAACGTCGCATCCGGCGTGTCGGCGGTGCGCATTGAGACGACGACGATCCACGACATCACGAGCGACCCGACGAGCGTCGCCGCGAACAACAGATGAAACGAGAAGATCCAATCTTCGAAGGTCATTGACTCCTCACCCCTTGGGTGCGATCTGCTCGACGACGTAATGGGCGACCGTGCCGATCTCCTGATCCGACAGGACGCCTGAGAACGGGGGCATCGCTCCACCACCGTGCCGAATCTGCGCCTCGACCTGGTCCAGATGCCCTGCCACCGAGGACGTCTGCAGGTTCGGCCCAACGTGCCCGCCTGCCCCCATGAACCCGTGGCACGACTCGCAGTTGTCGCTGAACAGCCGAGCGCCGGCGGCGACCTGCCCGCCGCCGGTCGTCGTCTTCGTGGTTGTGGCGGCGACGGTGGTGGTCGCCGCCGCGGTCGTCGTCGGTGCGACAGTTCCCTTGCTGCTGCTGCCGCCGCAGCCGCCGGCCACCGCGACGAGCATGAGACCGGCGACTGCCAGGACGAATGAGCTCGATTTCATGGCGTACCTCCTGCCTTCGCCGTTGCCGGGCCGATCTGGCCGTCGAGGCCGAAGAGCCAGACGCTGTCACCGTGAGTCGTCCCCCCGAGCGAACTGCCCGCCGAGAGGAGCATCACGTACTGCTTGCCCTTGTGCTCGAACACGGTCGCGGTGGCGTTCGCTCCGGCTCCCGTCTGGAACTCCCAGAGCTGTTGGCCGTTGCGGGTGTCGTAGGCGATCAGCCGTCCGTCGTTGTGACCGACGAACACGAGCCCGCCTGCTGTCGTGACCGACCCGCTGTAGCAGCTGTGGTCCCATTGCTTCTGCCAGGCGATCTTGTTCGTCCGCATGTCCATCGCGGTGAAGGTGCCTCGCACGACGTTGCCGTCAGGCGCGTTGAAGGCGCTGCCGAGAAAGTCGTTTCCCTTCCGGATGTCAGCGGGCTGGTACGTCGTCTCCGTGCTCGTGAAGATCGAGATCGCGTCGGCAGAGCAGACGTACAGGTAGCCGGTCTCAGGGTCGTAGCTGGACGGCGGCCAGTTCGTTCCGCCGATCGTGCTCGGCCTCGAGATCACGCCCGTCTGACCCCAGAAGGGCGTGAAGATCCGGCCCTGGTTGACGTACTTCCATTTCGGTGTCGCGAGCTTGTCTTCGCCGCCTGCCTTCTCCGCCGCGGCTGCGCGAGCCTTCGTCAGCCGCGCGACCTCAGCCGCCGTGACCGACTGCGGCGTGAACGCGTCGCCGACCGGATGCGGCTGCGTCGCGGCCGTGTTCTGGCGCGGTTCCTGCGGAACGGCTTTCTCGTCGATACCGACGAGAGGCTTGCCGTTCGTTCGGTCGAGGATGTAGACCCAGCCCGTCTTGCTCGCTTCGGCAAGCGCGTGCCGAGTCGTTCCGTCGATCTTCAGGTCGAACAGCACGACCGGCGAAGGGGAGTCGAGGTCCCAGATGTCGTGGTGGACCTGCTGGTAGTGCCAGCGGTACTGGCCCGTCTTGGCATCGACGGCCACGATCGAGTTGGCAAACAGGTTGTCACCCTTGCGGCTGCTGCCGTCGAAGTCCGGCGAGGTGTTGCCGGTCGAGAAGTAGAGGAGGCCGAGCTTGGGATCGACCGCCGGTGTCTGCCAGACGGGAGCGCCGCCATGCTTCCAGGCATCGTTGTTCTGAGGCCACGTGTCGTGTCCGGTCTGACCGGGGCCAGGGATCGTGTAGAACCGCCACACGAGCTTGCCGGTCCCCGCGTCGTAGGCGCTGACTCTGCTCCGGATGCCGAACTCCCCTCCGGCGATCCCCGTGATGACGAGACCGTCGTAGTAGAGCGGTGCGCTGGTGATCGTCTCACCGTTTCTCCAGTCCCCGACGGCCGCGGACCAGACCTGCTTCCCCGAGTCCGCATCCAGCGCGACGAGCTCCCCATCGAGCCTGGCGAGGTAGACATGACCGTCGCCGATCGCCACGCCGCGACTCGTCCAGCCGCAACACACGGTGTTGATCTCCTGGTCGAGATTGCCCGAGTACCGCCAGATCGTCTTGCCGGTCTCGACGTCGAGCGCGAACACGTCGCTGGCGCCCGTCGAGAGATACGCGATGCCGTCGTTGACGAGAGGCTGCGTCTCGCCCGAATACTTGAACGCCGTCGCAGACTTCAAATGGCTGCGCCAGACGCCCTTCAGCTCGCCGACATTCGAACGATCGATCTCGTCGAGCGGTGAGTAACGCTGATTGAAGACTGTCCCGCCGTTCGTGATCCAGTCCTGCTGCGGGAGCGCCGTCAGGTCGTCGGCGCTGAACGCCTTGACGCCCTTGCTGCTGCCACCGCAAGCGGTGAGTGTCAGAGCGGCCGCGACCCCGATCAAGACAAGGGCGACAGCGGATCGGCGATTTCGGTGCAAGCGACCGCCAAGTCGCGACTGCAAAGACGTTCTCATTGGACTCCTTGGTGGACGGAAGACGCGTGTCGCGTGCTGGTCTGGAGACTCGTCCGAGCGCGATCGATGCGCCATGGGGTCGCAGCACCATCCCGGGCGAATCGCGGCAGCACGTGCGGCCGCAGGTGCGTCTGCCGGCCTATGCGGGTTGCTCGGCAGGGCCGTACCGCTCGAGCAGATCCGGCCCGAGCCGCTTCAGGTCGTCCGCAGGGAGCTCACGGAGAAGCTGCCAGGCAGCCTCGAGGGTCTCCTCGATGCTCCGGCGTTCACCGCCCTGATGCACGAACCGGTGCTCGAAGTCGTGCGCGAAGCCGAGGTACTTGCGGTCGCGCTCGGAGAGCGCCGCCTCGCCGATGATCGACACGAGCCGCCGCAGGTCTCGTCCGCGTGCAAGCGCGGCGTAGAGCTGGTCGGCGACAGCGCGGTGGTCCTCGCGAGTCTTGCCCTCGCCGATGCCCGCGTTCATCAGCCGGCTCAGCGACGGCAGGACGTCGATCGGCGGGTCGACGCCGCGCCGCTCGAGCTCCCTCGACAGCACGATCTGTCCCTCGGTGATGTACCCGGTCAGGTCAGGGATCGGGTGCGTGATGTCGTCGTCGGGCATGGAAAGGATCATCAGCTGGGTCACCGATCCGGGCAGCCCGTGAATGCGGCCCGCCCGCTCGAACAGCGAGGCGAGATCCGTGTACATGTAGCCGGGATAGCCGCGCCGCCCCGGGATCTCCTCGCGGGCGGCCGAGAGCTCGCGCAGGGCCTCGCAGTAGCTCGTGATGTCGGTGAGGATGACGAGCACATGCAGGCCTCGGTCGAATGCGAGGTGCTCCGCGACGGTCAGCGCCGCACGCGGCGTGAGCAGCCGCTCGACTGCGGGGTCCTCGGCGACGTTGAGAAACAGAACGGTGCGCTCGAGCGCTGCGCTTTCGGCGAAACGCGCGCGAAAGAACCCGGCCTCGCGCTGCGTGACGCCCATCGCGGCGAAGACGACCACGAATCGGTCGGACGCATCGCTGCCGGGCACGGTCGCCTGCGCTGCGATCTGCGCGGCGAGCTCGGCGGCAGGCAGGCCGAACCCGGAGAAGATCGGCAGCTTCTGACCCCGGACGAGCGTGTTCAGGCCGTCGATCGCGGAGATTCCGGTCTCGATGAACTCGTTCGGGTGATCGCGGGCGACAGGATTGATCGGCGATCCGTTGACGTCGCGGTACGCCTCGGGCTGCACCGCCGGTCCGCCGTCGATGGGACGGCCGGACCCGTCGAGGATGCGCCCGACCAGGTCGAGCCCGACGGCAGTCCGGGCGACCTCGCCGCGTGCCCGGACGCTCGTGTCGGGCAGGTTCAGCCCGGCGGTCCCGGCCAGCACCTGAACCACGACCCGGTCCCCGTCGATCGCGAGCACCTGACCACGCCGGGTTGCTCCGTCCGGGGCGACGACGTCGACGATCTCGTTGTAGCCGACTCCTTGCGCCTGCACGAAGAGCAGCGGCCCGGCCGCGTAGGACACCGTCCGGTTCTCCACGGTCAGCAGGTTCACGCGCTCGGTGCTCATAGCGTTTCCAGTTCGGCTCGAATCCGCTCGACCAGGCCGTCGGCGAGCTCGGCTGCACCGTCCTCGGGCCACGCGCGCATACGCGAGATCTCGCGCAGTGCGGGAGCGTCGGCGAGCGTTCCGATTGCGATCCCGCGACCGATCGCCAGCTCCATCGCCTCATGGGCCGCACGAATCACGCGGAGCATCGTGTACTGCTTGCCGAGCGCGCAGTAGGCATCCACATCGTCGAACGCGGACTGCTGCAGGAAGTCCTCGCGCAGGAGCCGACCGCTCTCGAGCACGACGCGCTCGGCGGGCGCGAGCGAGTCGGTGCCGAGCAGCTGCACGATCTCGAGCAGCGAGCTCTCTCGCTGCAGAAGGTCGAGCGCCCAGGCACGCTGAGCGCTCCACCCGGTGGAGACCTCACGGTCGAACCAGTCGTCGAGCTCGTAGAGCGTGTAGCTGCGGTTCCAGTTGATCGAAGGAAAGTGCCGCTGCCGCGCGAGCGTCGTGTCGAGCCCCCAGAACGTTCCCGCGAGACGCAGGCTGTGCTGGGTGATCGGCTCGGAGAAGTCGCCTCCCGCCGGGGAGACGGCGCCGACGATCGAGACCGAGCCGGAGCGCTCGCCGCGTCCGAGACAGGCGACCGCGCCGGCGCGCTCGTAGAACTCCGCGAGCCTCGTGGCGAGATACGCGGGATAGCCCTCCTCGGCCGGCATTTCCTCGAGTCGGCTCGACACCTCGCGTAGCGCTTCCCCCCAGCGGCTCGTGCTGTCGGCCATCAACGCGACGTGGTAGCCCTGATCGCGGAAGTACTCGGCGATCGTGATCCCCGTGTAGATGCTCGCCTCCCGCGCGGCGACCGGCATGTTGCTCGTGTTCGCGACCAGAATCGTGCGTTCCATGAGCGACGCACCCGTGTGCGGGTCCGTGAGCTGCGGAAACTCGTCGAGCACCTCCGTCAACTCGTTGCCGCGCTCGCCGCAGGCGACGTAGACGATCACGTCTGCGTGCCCCCATTTCGCGAGCGACTGCTCGAGCACCGTCTTGCCGGTTCCGAAGCCACCGGGGATCGTCGAGGTTCCACCTCGCGCCAGCGGGAAGAGCGTGTCGATCGACCGCTGGCCGCTGATGAACGGCGTGTCGAGCCCGAGCCTGCCCGCCGTGGGCCGCGGCCGGCGAACCGGCCAGCGCGAAAGCATGGTCAGGGGACTTCCGTCGATCCAGACAACCGGGTCCTCGACCCGCGCAAGACCGTCATGGAGCTCCGTCACGACGCCCGCAGCGCCGGACGGAACGAGGATCCGGTGTGTGAACTGGTCGGTCTCCTGGACCGTGCCGAGCACGTCGCCGGGCCCGACGCGCTCACCGATCGCGACGGCGGGCGCGAAGTGCCAGCGCCGTTCGCGGTCGAGCGACGGGGCGGACAACCCGCGCGGGATCATCGGTCTCCCCCAGGGGTTCTCGCCGACACGCGCGAGGACCGTCAGGGGGCGCTGCGTGCCGTCGAAGATCGAGCCCAGCAGGCCCGGCCCGAGCTCTGCGCGGAGCGGTTCGCGCGTGTCCGTCACCGGTTCGCCGGCGGTCAGACCCGAAGTGTCTTCGTAGACCTGGATCACCGCGTCCGGACCGTCGAGCCTGATCACCTCCCCGGCGAGGCCCGCGTGCCCGACCTCGACGACGTTGTAGAGACGCGTCGCGGTCAGCCCTCTCGCGACGACAACGGGACCTGCGACGCCGTGGATCTCCCCGACCTCGGTCCCGGTCGCGGTCACGTCGGTTCCTCGGTCCGGTCGAAGGTGATCTGATAGCCGACTGCCTCCCAGAGGATCCGTAGGTGTTGCGCGCGGCGCTCGGCTTCCACGTCGGCGCCCTCGCCGCCCGGCAGCGCGATCACGAGCGGAGACGCGAGAGCGTCGATCCGGCGGCGCAGCGCGACGGGAAGCTCGTCGAAGAAGGGTTCATACACCGCGATGACGTCTCCGTCGTCCGGTTGTGCGATGAGCTCGTCGACCAGATCTGCCGCCTCGCCGGCGGAGTCGAGCGACCGCGTCGTAACGCCGGCCAGCCGGAAGCCGGGCTCGAGCTCGCGAGTCGTGAGGACGATCAGGTGTCCCATCGCCCGCCCCACGGCACGATGAGCTGCGCGCGAAGAGCCGCCGCCGGCACACCGCCGGCCACGCCTTCGGCGATCAGCCGGAGGTTGCGCACCTCGTTCTCTTGCGCGACCGTGAATGCGATCGGCACGTCGAAGCTGAGCGGGTCGCCGCGGACGAAGAGCCCGACGGCCCAGCGGACACGAGTGACCTCGAGCTCGCGCTGCAGCGTCGGCAGGTCACCGCCGGACGCGATGCGCTGGAGCGGCGCACGCCAGTCCGGGTGCCGTGCGGCCGCGACGAGCCTCGCAACGGCCTCGGCGCGGGTCGGTTGGCGCAGCGCGTCCTCGAGCGCGTCGTCGGCGATGCTTCCGGCGGCCAGGAAGCGGCCGAGGGGCGGGGCCTGCGGCAGGTCCGAGAGCTCGTCGAGCTGCAGGGCGAACCGCAGCCGGAGCACGACGAGCGCGTTGACTGCATCGTGCTCGCGCGCGACCAGCTCACGCAGGGTG
>Ga0207707_10003443_pt1 | contig 14032 bp, 10 predicted proteins | sample KBSC83BmetaG_FD_184336 | JGI IMG/M metagenome (GOLD analysis project Ga0207707, IMG submission 184336) | Corn rhizosphere microbial communities from Kellogg Biological Station, Michigan, USA - KBS C8-3B metaG (SPAdes) (version 2) | ecosystem: Host-associated > Plants > Roots > Rhizosphere ...
GGCCTTGGTGACGGCCTTCTCAGCAGCGGCGAGCGCGGCGGCGACGGCTTTCTCCTGCGCCTCGAACCGCTGATTATTCGACCGCTCGCGCTCGTTGATGATCGCGTGCAACTCGCCGACTGTTATCTCGGGCTTGCCCCCCGCCACCGCTCATCCCCCGCGTATCTGCTCCGAAAGCCGATCTAATTTGGTTTCGGAACGAAGCTGGCCGGCCTCGATCTTGGTCATCGCCGCGGCGAACACATCGTTGCGGACGAAATTATCGCGCATGAAAAACGCCACCTCGGTGACGTGCTGGCGGATCGCGGCCAGACTGTCTCCGTCCTCGCGGCGCAACTGGTTGATCTGCGCATGAAGGTCGCGCGTCATGTCGTCGAGAGCTTCGCGAAAGTTGGCCAAATCATTTTTCGCCTCGGCAGCCTCTTGCTGCGCAGTTTCCGCTCGGTTCTTCGCGTCCGTGATCTTCTCCGTAAGACCGGTCCAGAACTTGATGAAGGTGATCACGCCGCCGATCAGCGTCACGACCGAGACAATGATGCCAATCGTTCCATCGGCCATATCATTGCTCATTCGGTGCCGCGGGAGATGTGAACTCCTTCACGTCTGATTAACCGGAAGTTGCGTATTTTGTACGTAGCCATGGGCAAGTCTCGGCTTGTCTATGGTTAGAGGATGCGCGGCTGTTCGACCGGCCGCGTGTCCTCGTCTTGTGAAACGCTCGCGGGCTGGCGCCCCTCCGACACCAGCCCGCTACGCTACATCACGCTACGCGCTCCCCCATCAGAACAGCATCGACGCCTTCGCCATGAAGCGGTGCCCCATGTCGGCGCATCCGCCGGCCGCCGGCCCGATGCAGACATTCGCCGGACCGATGTACTCGAACCGCGCATCGAGGGCGGTGCCGTTGCTCAGCCCCTGGATCATGCCGACCCACAGCGCAGGGCTGATCGCCCATTGCTGATTGCTCGGCAGGCCGAAGTTGACGGAGATGTCCTCGAAACGGGCCGCCGCACCGACGTACATCTGCGTCGACAATACGCTCTGGCCAGACGGGACCGGCAGGCCAGGCAGGCTCGGCAGACCGAGGGTCGGGAACAGTTGCGTGATCGCCGCCATGGGCACGCCGACGCGGGCGCCGACCTCCGCAGCCACCGGGCCGGACAAGCTGAGCCCCGCCGTCTGGCCGTTGAGGTTGAGCCAGCCGACATCGGCCTCGACGTCGATGAACCGGGTCTGCGAGCCGCCCCAGCGATAGCCGACGACGCCACCGACCTCGCCTTGCGTGGTGGTGAGCGAGGCACTGTTGATGCCAGCCGGCAAGTTCTTCACATCGGTCGATCCGCCGGCACCAGCGGTGTAGAGGCCGTAATAGACGCCGGAGCTCGCGATCGGAAACGCGGTCGGGATCGACGGCGCGGCCTTGAGCTGCAGGTCCGCACCCGCGGCCGGAACACACAGCGCGGCGAGCGCCGCGAGAGCTAGGAATTTCTTCATCTTCCACCCCTCCTGTTGGGAATTTACACCTAGGAGTGTAATCCCATTCTCCCCCGAAGGCTGTTGCCGGGAAGACACATGCAAGAATAATCAGCCGGTCTTGGCCGTGGGCGCGACCGACTGAGGCGGCACCGGGACCGTTCCGCCGGCCTGCAACGGCGGCAGCGACGTCGTCGGAGCGCCGGTGCGTGCGGCGGCAGCGCGAGCGGCCAGAATTGCCCGCAGGTTCGCGATGTCGGCCGCGACCGCGGCGTGCCCGGACTTCTGCCACCACGACCAGGCGATGCCCGCGGCCGCCATGCCGGCGCCGATGAACTCCTGGGTGCCGCTGTCGCTCATGACGCCGTGCGTCACGAGGAAGCCGGCCGCCGCTGTCAGGCCGTGGCGCACGAGCAGGGCGAGGTAGGGCTTGAGGACGTCGTAGGTCATGCGATGGCCTTTTCGATTGCTGCGGTGGTAAGCGGGCCGGCGAGCCCGTCAGGCTCGAGCCCGTGCGCGCTCTGGAACGCGACCACGGCGAAGCGCGTGCGGCGGCCGTAGCTGCCATCCTCGACGAGCGGCGTGCCGTCGACCTTGAGGCCGTTGAGCGCGTGCTGCAGCCAGGCGGTGTCGTGATCCCCATGCTGGCCGACGCCGGCCGGCGCAGGCTGCGGATCGGGCATCGGCGTGACCGCGATCGGCGGGATGGCGCCAACCAGCGCCAGCGAGGGCCGCAGCGCGATCATGCGGAACATCACCGGCACGATCCCGAGCTGCTGGTCGACCGCGCCGGCTGACCACACGCCGTCGGCGACGTACTTGCCCGAGCTATAATTGTTCGTTCCGGCCCATAGATACGGTGAATGGATGCCGTGGGCGCGATAGCCCATACCGTTGAACACCTCGCCCTCGTAGCAGGCGCGCGCCCAGGTCCAGTTGCCGGCGCCGACCTTGTCGAGCCCGTCGATGTGGTAAGCGTCGATTGCCGCCGCCGCCCACGACGGGAACGGCCCGCGCCCGGCCGGCACGTGCACCGAGCGGTGCGCCCACGGATCGCCCTGCGCCGGGCTGTCGTTGAAGTTCGAGGACGCCTCGCGCTCGAACGACGTCGCCATCCACACCTGCGGGACGCCGACCTGCGCCGACACCGGCGCGTAGCGGCCTGCATCGACGAAGCCGAGCAGCTTGTGCGCGACAGCCGCCACCTCTTCCGTCCGCGTGATAACCATGCGGGCCAGAAGGGCGGTGTATTCCGAGGCGAGCGCGTCAAAGGGATGCTGCATGCCCCGCAGGATGGCCGTACCGGACGCTGTGGCAACGCATCGGTGTAATCAGGCGGTCGGGCTGAAATCCATCTGTCGGGCGGCCGCCACCTCGATGAGGCTCTTGATCTGCCGAATATGGCCCTCCGATAGCCGGAACCACTCGCCTCGTTTTCGTTGCTTATGAAACAAATTGTGGGCGAGCTTTTCGACCGGGCGCGCGTGCGAGTCGTCTCGACATTTGACCTTGCCGAGCATCTTCAATTGCACTGGCGAGCCCACTTGGAGATCGCGCAGTCGCGCCTCCGGGTTACGGGCCTTTCCGATCTTGATGCGGATCAACTCGCGCTCGCCGAATGCCTGAATGAAATAGACGTACATCTTAACCTCTCTTTCTAAGTCCCTGACCCTGAGTTCAGATCGGGGGTTTAGGCCATCACCCCCTTACCCCCACGGAATGAGACCGTGCAGGGCAGGAGGGATAGCCCGTCGCGCTGACCCTTGAGACGAGTCGGAGGCGGCGGCCATTGACCGGCATTTACCACTCCGCGCATCCAGTCTGGAGCAAGCCCCTACACCCTGCGCGGTTACGCTAGTCGCCATGCGGTGAGAGCTGAGGGGGCGGGCGGTTGCCTTTTGCTCAACACGAGGTTAAGTGTTGATGGCACCTCGGTTGGGATTTAGGTTCGCATCGTCCCAATCAGCGCCGGCACGTTCCGCAACGTGGCCGGCGCAACCTTTTTCGGCGCCTAGCCGACTTGCGGCAACGCATCGCCCAGTGGACAGCTGGCGAGCCGAGGCGGTAGGGTGCTGGGATGACAAGCCCTTGCTATGAGTGCAACAACAGCGGCTGGCGCACGCGCGTGACCTCCCGCGGTAGTCTGGTCAAGATCGCCTGTCGCGCCTGCGATCGGATCAAGCCGACATGGCGGCAACGGCTGCGTGAGTGGTGGATGGTCGTCGCTGGAGAAATCCCGCCGCCGGGCAAGCCGCGGCGCACGAGTCTCTATCCGGGCGAATAATCTATCATAGGCGTCCGTAGATTTTGATGACGCCGCTCGTCAGATTGCCTGTATCCATCGAGACCTGAAACCCGGTCATCGCGAGGGCATCACTTTTTTCCTCAGGGTTCTTCGGCTCTTTTAGGACACCGGCTGAATCACAATCGATACATTTGCCGTAGCTGCCGAGCCTTGCGGTGTCGCGACGCGCCAAAAGAGCGTAGTTTCATTGTGGCTCTGCGTGTTGCTATTGTTGAGCGTCATCACCATCATGTTGTTGTTGGTATCTTCCGCATTCGACGTAACGGTGATAGCGGAGCCTCCAGTGACAATGGCCGTACCCCCGCCTCCGGAAGCAGTGAATAAGCCAGCAGTTGCCGTGGAAATGGAAGCGGACGCACCGCTAACAGCCACGTTCAAGACACGATAGCGTGTGAATCCTGGCGGCAGCGAGAAACTGATTTGCGTATCGGTATTCGCAGAATTGAAATTGACGCCCGAAACGCTGACGTTGATAAAGGCAACAGCATTCAAGGTCGCAATCGGCTGGTAGGTCGTGCCTCCATCCGTATTAATGTAGCCGCGACTGTAGTTGTCACCGTCGCTACGCATATAGATTGAACCTTTTGCGGCGGAGAGGGTCGGCGCCCCGGAACCGACGAACGTTCCGAAATGCGCAGTCGACGAAATTCGATAGCCGAAGTCCTGTGTGCCGCCCGCCGGGATCGCGTCGCCCGCCCGTAGGATTGTTCCCACGCCATCCAGCCGTAGCGTATTGGTGATCGAGCCGCCATTCGGCGTCGAATATAAGTCGACAGACGATCCTATATGTCCGGATGAGAAATTCTCAGTCGCAGTGGCGAGGAACGCCGCTGATTGCTGAAACCCCGTGCCGTTATGTCCGTAAACCCTGAATCCGCCAATCTGACTGTTTGTCGCTAGCGCAGAGGGCGATGCGGCCGTACCATTGGCGGCACGAAAGAAATAATACGATCCGACTTGCGCCCCGGTCGTGCCGCTATAGCTATCCAGGAATCTTCCGCACCCCAGAGTATTGTCGGCACAAATATCGGCGGCGATCGCCGTCGTGTTGCCCGGTGCAAACGTCGGAACGTCGGACGCGTTCTTGCTGACTTGCAGCGGCACCTTCGGCACCGCTGTACCGATACCGAAATTCCCTGTCGTCTCATCGACCACGACATTACGCAAGACGGAACGACCAACACCGCGCATGAACTCATTAGCGGCCATCACGCCAACTACGTCATAGCCGACACCTGTCATATGGAAGCTATCTGCCCAATATGTCGCCCCCGTGAAGGTATTGGGATAGACGAACTTGCGCAAATCGCTCGCATTCGCGGCAAAGGCTTTCAGAGCGCCGTTGATATTGTCTGACCATGCCGTACCGCTCTGCGCCGCAGAGGATATTCCGAACAGCACGACGGGCGTATTGACCGGAAACCATGACTGCGCGCGAAACCTAGCATCAACGGTCTCCCGATTTGCAGTATAGGTTGTCGAACTTGCGAGCGCGTCGGCCTCGCCCTGCCACCACAACTCGACATCAATCTTAGTTGCGCTGATCGCGGCCAGCGCGGGCACGATATTGTTGAGGATGTTCTGGAACATATCGGGAGCGCCGGCTCCCACCATCCATTGCGCGATCGGCTGACTGGCGATCGAAATATTGACCAAGTAGACTTGGCGACCAGGATTGAGATCGGCGATGCTCGAGCAAAATCGATCAGCAACGGCAACAGTAGTGCTGGACGGCGCAACGAATGCCGTTCCGATATGTGTATCAACCCCGTCCCAATTCCAGATTTTGCAATTAGGGTTCGGCACCCATGTAAATGTCCGGCTGGTCGAAAAATTGCTTTGTCCGGTGGCGAGGATGACGATTGGCGCCGATGGCGTTGGCGGCGCGGTCGCGGTGAACTGCGGCTGGCCGCTGTTATCGAAGAACAGATACTTGTTGGCGCGGTTCGCGGCCGATGGCAAAACCGAAAGCGTCTCGGCCGGGGGCGAACGCAGCAGGCGTCCGACCGAATCCCATCGCTCGCGCTGCGATGCGACCATGTCGCTGATAACCTGGTTGAGGTCGTGCGCCGTGACGCCGCGGTTCTCGGAAAACTGCGAGGCACGCCGTGGACGGCGGGCGCCGACGATCTCGATGGTGCCGGTCTGGGCGGCGAGGAACGTGACCTGCGCGTTCGTGATCGGGAGGCAAGTCGAGCCTATCGCCGGGCCGGATGCCGTCGCCAAGGTCCAGTCCGTCACGGCCGTTTTCTTGACGCCATTCACCCAGACCTCAAGCCAATTGCCGTAGTCGGTCGAGTCGCCGTAAATTTGGAAATTCACGGCAAACGGCCCGGTGCTCGCCGAGACGCCGGTGTATTCGGTGCGGCGCTCGGTGTCTGGAAGGGAGGGGATCGGTCCGCAGGGCGCCGCAAGCGCGGGCGCCGCGGACAGGATGGCGAAGGCCAAGGCGAGGATCGTTTTGCGCATGGCCGGGACAGTTCCCCGTGCCACGCGCACCGGCAACGCATCAGCCTAGTGCAGGGCGTTCGGTGCCGGCTGGCCCGGCGCCCACCAGTAACCCGAGCCGTCCTTCTTGGCGCGCTGCTCGGCGCGGCGGAACGACTGCCGGTAGTTCGGATCGACGAGCACCTGTAATTTGTCCCAGAACAGCCGATCGACCGCGAGCTTGGTATACCATGTCTGAGGCGACCACCGGCGCGCGAACGCGACAGCCTCGCCGCCCGATGTCGCCCGGCTGCGTCCGTTCTCGTCGATCTCGCGCTTGGCCGGGTTGATGGCGAGCCCTGCCGCGTCACCGATGAAGCCGGGGATCGGCCCGGCGAGTTGCGCCGCCATGTTGAGCCCGCCGCGGTCGCCGTGCAGCGCCGCCGAGAGGATGTCGCCGTAGATGCCGCCGGCCCCGCCGCGCGCGAAGGCTTCCGCCCAGAACTTCGGGTGGCTCATATCGAACGGGGTCTGTCCCTTGACGACGGCGCCGGCCTGTAGCGACACCGCGCCGGCCGCCGCCGAGAGCGTCGCGAACGCGATCCCGCGCATGATCCGGTTCTCGATCGGCCCGTCGACCAGCACGCGCATCAGGTGCGTGGTCATGCGCTCCATGGTGAATTGCTTGTACTGGCCCATCGACAGCCACACCTCGCCGGCGAGCGTGCCGCGCACCGCGCCGCCGCCCATGATCGCCTGGGTGCGCGCGTCGGGCTGGTGGAAGGCGTAGGAGCCCTGCTCCTTGATGGCGGCGAGCAGCCGCTCGGCCAGCGGCCCCTCGATCTTGTTGGTGTCGAGATAGGTCGCCCCGTTCGGCGCCTGGAATGGGTCGGGAGCGCGGATGCGGTCCCATTCGGCCGGCGTGAAGCCGTAGGACCCGAGGAAGCGCTCGCGGAAATTCGGGTCGAGCCGGTCGAACGGCAGGTCGCGCATTGCGGCGATCTGGTTGAGCATCGACACCTGGAAGCCGACACGGCCATTGCTCGTCCACATCTCGGCGCCGGTCGCCCGCACCACCGCGCGCGAGGCTTTGCGGATCAGGCCGGACACGTTGACCTGGTCCTCGTAACGGCGCACGAAATTGTTGATGAAGTCCATGTAGCCGTGCGCGCTGATCTGCAGGTGCGCGGCAGTCTCCTTGGTCATGCCGGAGAACACGTGCGACAACACGTTGAAGCCGGACATGCCATGGAAGCTCTGCGACAGCATCGTCATCGCGGCGTCGCCGGGAATGATGGTGATCGGCAGGTTGCGCAGCGACGCCATGCCGACGAGGTCGCGCGCGCCGGCCATGATGCGGGCGAAGTTCTCGTTCGCCACCGGATGGCCGCGGCCCGAGATGATGTTGTAGGTGTTCTGCAGCGTGTTCGGGCTTTGCATGAAGCCGAGCCCGCGCACCGGCGCCGACGGCTCGTCCTTCACCAGCCGCATCGCGGCGGCGAACACCGCGTCGGGATGCGCGCCAAAAGTCTCGTGCAGCGCGATCGAGCGCGCCATGTGGTCGATGTGGTTCGCGACCGACGCCATGATCTCGTTGCCGACGCCGTACTTCGCCTGCAGCCGTAGCCACGAATCCGCGCCCGCCTGGCCGGGCTGAAACTCGAACGTGCGGCCCTGCTTGGAGAACGGCGTGTCGCGCCCGCCCTCGGTCTTGATGTCCGAGTAGGCTTTCTTGAGCATATCATCGTAGCGCGCCGCGGTGGCGTATCGGTTCGTTTCCTTGTCGAACAGCTTCAAGCCGCCGTTCGCAATCTCGGCCATGTGGTCCTTGACGTAGGTGGCCTCGTCGACACGCGCGACGCGATCCGGCGTCCAGTGCTGGAAGATGCGCCAGTCTTCCAGCTCGTTGAACACCTTGCCGGCCGCGCGCGCCCGCTGCGCGCCGTACTCGATCACCTTGTTGAAGCCGTCCGAGACGGACTTCGCCGACGCATCTCCGGTGTCGACACCGAACCGCTCCTCGATGAAGTGGCGTGCGCTGTCGAGCACAGCGGCCTTGCTCTTGAACAATCCGGCCTTGAACTTCTCCATCTCGGCGCCGAGCATGGTGAACAGCTTGTCCTTGACCACCTGGTAGCGGTAGTCGGCGTTGCCGTCGGAGAAGATCGGGTGATCCGGCTCGGCCTTGCGCAGCGCATTGAGGCGGTTGTCGCCGATCAGTGTGTCCTTGGTGAGCGCGCCGGCGAGCGCGGCGTTGCGCCCGCGCGGGTCCTCGACGATGCGCTTCTCGATCGTCTGCCAGCGCTTGACGTCGGCCGCGATGGCGATCTGGTTCTCCGCCGCCTTGTCGCGCAGCTTCTTGGCCGTCTCCAGCGCGGCCGCGGCATCGGCGCTCGCCGGGCCCATCTCGCGCGACCACTCGGCCTTGCTGCGCTGGAAGAATTCGCGCGCCTCCGCGGCCACGGCCCGGCTGATCGTGCCCGCCGCCTCCAGCTTGAGAATGCAGTCGACGACGCTTGCCATTACTCGGCCGCCTCTTGCTGCGCCGGCGCCGCGCACGCCTGGATTTCGTCGGCCGCCTTCTTGAAGGCATCCACCTCGTCGAGCGCGGAATCGAGGCTGCGGAAGATCGGGTTGCCCTCCGGGTCGACACCGGCAGGAATCTTCACGTCCGCGGTGGCGCGCGCCCGGTCGAGATCGCCGCGCAGCGCCTCGGCATGCTCCGGCGAGGCGAGCATCTGGTCGACGGCGGCCTGCGGGTAGGCGGTCGCGGGTGGCTCGGCGACCGCGGCTGTGCGGGCGGCAGGCGGCTCGGCGGCCAGTTGATGCGGCACAACACGAAGCTGGCGCGCCGCGTCGGCGGCATCCTCGGGCGTCATGCGGGCGAAGCGGTCGGCAAGCGCCGCGATCTCCTCGTGGGAGAGGACGTGCCCGCCGGCCTCGGCAATCTGGGCAATCCTATCCCGCAGTGCAGCGCGCACGGTCTCGGCCTGCGCCTCGGCGGCGGTAGCCTCGAACGGCAGTTCCGGCGCTGGGCCGGCCTCGGCGGCGCGCGCCGCTTGGGCGGCTTCTGTCGCCGTGGTCGCCCGTTGGCGAACGCTTTCAAAATCAAGCTTTGGCAGATTTTGCTTAAGCCATTCTTCAAATTTATTTGCGGAGGATTCAGTTGAGGCCTTTCGGGACTTTCTCAGTGCGGCAACGGTCTCCTCATCGAGGATGTCGCTCTCGGTCAAAAAACCATCTACTTTGCCGCTGTTGCCGACAACGTCGAACCCGGCGGCTTTAATATCAGGCGGCATTCGCGCCCAAAGATCGGCCGCTTCTTTCGAAAGATTGCTTGGATCAATTTCGTCATTGAATAGGCGATTTAATTCGCTGCGAATGCCTAGCTGCCTCGCCTCGACCTCCGGCGTGATGTGCGCGGCCACGTCGACCGGCTCGCCCTTGATGATCTGGTCGGTGGCGGCCGACAACGCGTCCCGGTGCGCCGCCTCGCCGGCCACGCCCGGATAGACGTTCGTGGCCTGGGTCTGCGCCTCACTCTCCAGCAGGTTCCCGGCGTCCCGCACGGTGGTCGGCCACGTGCCGGTCTTCATCCGGCCCCACAGCCGGCCGAGCCCGATCCCCAGCACCTTGCCGCCGGCGCCGAGCGCCGCGCCCGACGCCCCGGCCTCCAGAACATTCGCCAGCGGCTCGCCGGACGCGAGGTAGCCCGGCTGGACGGCTTCGCGGTATCCGGCGCCGATTGCCTCGTTCGCGGTCTGCGTTGCGGCCGCGGCGCCGCCGAACTTGAGCGCGGTCAGCAGCACCCCGCCCTCCCCGCCGAACAGAGGTGCGGTCGCCAGATTGAGCGGATCCGCAATCCCGCCGGCCAGCCCGCCCAGCACGGTGCCGAAGCCGCCGCCCGAGGCTTTCTCCCGCGCCGACACCTCCTGATAGTCCGTGCGGGCCTGCCGGCTCAGCACCATGGCGCGGCGGTCGATCTCCTCCGGGGTCGGCGGATCGAGGTGCAGGTCGGGCTGCGCGGCGTTGAGCTTCGCGATGGTGGCAGCCGCCTTCGACCAGTCGGAGTTGACCAATATCTCGGAAAGGTCAGGCCAGATGTCCTGGCCGGTCTTGCGCCGCACCTCGTCGCCGTAGTCGAGCATCGCCTGGTGACGGGCCATGTTGCTGGCCGAGGACTGCCCGAACAGGGTGGCCTCGTGCCAGGCCGCTTCCAGGCCCTCGCCGAAAGTCACCGGCAGTCGCGCGGCCTCGCCGGGCTGCGGGCCCGCCGCGACCTGCTGATCGCGCTGGGAAAGGTCGAGGATCACGGGCTGTCGACCGCCGTGAGGGTGTTCGGATCAACGAACGGAACTCGGCCCGGCGTGCGGCCGCGCAGGTCGAGGATGAACTTGGTAGGCGCCTCGGTGTTGGCGTTCTGGTAGGCGTAGATCGGCCGCATCGGGTCGCGCCCGAGCCGGACGAAGTAGCGACCGGAACCGACGCTCTCAAGCTGGGCATTCGCCCGCAGGTATTCCGGCGTTACAGGCTCGCCGGCGAGCGTCGACACCCCGGCAAGGTCCTTGGCGTTGACCCCGAACATCAGCCCCTCGAATTGCGCCTGCGTCACCCCGCGCGCCGGCGCGATCAGCGATCCGCCGTTGAGGGTCAGCACCCCGCCGGTGACATCGGTCACCGCCTGGGTCAGCCTGTCGGGGTTGAACTTGCCGCCGGTGTCGCCCGCCTGCGCCGACAGGTCGGCATAGCGCGCCTTGATGGCGCCGCGGGCAATCGCCATGGGGCCGGCAGGGTCGGTGCGTCCGGCCAGCGTGAAGGTCGCGGCCGGCATCGCCTTGTCGATCGCCACGTCATAGTTGGCTTTCTCGGTTCCTTCCTCCGGCACGTAGGCCTTGTCCGTCTTCATGGCGGCCTGCCCGCGCAGGATGCCGGCCGCCACGTCCGGCGCCGCCTGCATCAGGCTGCCGGCCGCCGCCGAGACCATCTGCTCGGGGCCGCCCTCGCCCAGTTTCTTGAGCGTGGCATTGCGCACCTCCTCGGGCAGCGCGGTGGTGATCGCCTGCAAGATGCCAGCCTTGGCGGCCGGATCGGGGTTTTGCAGCGCAGCATTGACCGCCGCAAGGTCGGCCTTGTCGAGCGCCGGGACCGGGCCGGTGCCCCAGTTCTGCGCCGCGAACTGGGCAATGCGGCCTCGGTAGGCGAGCCCGGCGGCAAGCTGATCCGGGTCGGCCACGTTGAGCGGGCCCGGCGTCTTGAAGCGCTGGCCGAAGTTCGCGGCCGTGGTGGCGATCGGGTTGTCCTTGAGGCCGGTCTGGATCGCCGTGTAGCGCCTCTCCAGGTCTTTCAGCACGCCCTGCTGGCCGGCCTGCAGAAGCCCTTCCGAGCCCTGCCGGTGCAGTTCTGCGATCTGGGCTGCCTGGGCCGGGAGCGAGCGTTCCGCCGAATCCTGGACCGCCGCAAGCCGGTCGCCGGCCGCCGCGATCGTCTCCAGCAGATCGTGATCGCCGACGGCGCGCGCCGCATTGATCAGGTCGTTGACCGCCCTGTCAGGCGGGCGGATGCCCTCCTTCTCGTAGTCGGTCCACAGGGTTTTCCACTGGGCGCGGGCGGTGGTGTCGAGCGTCCGCATCCGGTTCGCCTGCAGCCACAGCGCCGAGGCCGGGGTGCCGGTGTCGATGTTGCCCTGCCCGCCGAACACGGCCTTGGCCTGGGCGACGCGGCTCTGGAAGCCATGCGCGGCCGCGAGATTGTTCGGGTCGTAGCCCTGCGGCCGCTCGTAATGGACGAAGGCGGCCGCGGCGTCCTCCGGGGTGGTGGCGGCCTGCAGCGCCTGGAACGCGCGGCCTTCGGTCGAGCGCAGCTCCTTGTCGATGAACTCGAGCTGGGTCTGGAAATCGCCCGGCGATGTGCCGCGCTCGCTGGCGAACTGCGCCAGCGCGACCGCGCGCTCGTTGTGGAACTGGGCCAGCCCGACCGATGTGCCGGCGTCGCCAACCGCGCCGGGGTCGAGCCCGCTTTCGTGGATCAGGTTGCCGACGATGCCCGCCGACTGGGCGTCCGTATAGCCTCGGCTCTTGAAGAAATCGAATGCCGATTTTGCCGCCGCCTGCCCGCGCACGGCGTTGAGTTGCTGGGTCTGGACGGCGAGCGGCTGCTGGCCGAAGGCATCGTTGAGCGGCTTGCGCGCGAACGCCGCATAGAGGCGCGCCGCGCCGCCCTGGTCGCCGGCATCCATGTGCAGCTTGGCGACGCCCTCGACCTGATCGGGGTCGATCTTGAGACCCATCGACGAGGCCATGATGAGCTGCTGCGACGCAAGTCGCGCCTCGCCGATGTCCTGCTTGCGGATCGCCTCGTTCGCCCTGATCTCGCCGACGGCTTTGTGGTAGTACGCTTCACGCTCGCTCTGGGTCAACTTGAACGACTGATCGGTAAGAATGCCCTTGGCGTATTCGAGCGCCTGCTGCGCGCCCTCGGCCTTGGTCGGCGCGGCCTTGTACTTCTCATCGACGTGATAGACGAAGGCATTCGCGCCCAGTTGGCCGATCAGGTGCTCGCGGTCGTAATCCGCCTGCTCGCGCGGATAGGCGAGCCGCGGGTTTCTCACGCGCTGCTGCTGCAGCGTGTCGTATTTGTCCCAAGCCGCCTTGACGTCGGGGTTGTTCGGATCAGTCAGGCCGCCGCGCGCGAGTGCCGTCAGGTCATCGGTCGCCGACTTCACGCCGGACGACATGACGGCTTCCGAACGCTGGAGGTCGAGGCGTTCCTTCTCGTTGAGCAGGCCGCGATAGGTCTGCGTCGTGGTGCGCTCGATCACCCGACGAACGCCGATGCCGATCTCGGGCCCCGCCGCGTTCGTGGCCTTCTTCTGCATGTCGACGCCGAACTGATTGGCCGCCGCCAGATAGCCTTGCGGATTGTCGCGAAAATCCGTGCGCAGCTTGATGTCCTGCCGCTGCGCGTCGCCGTCGTACTCGACGAGCGCCGCCATCTTGCGGGCGCTCTCCCAGTGCGCCGCCGCTGGCCCGACGAACAGCGCCTTCTGCACCTGGATGTCGCCGTTCGCATCGCGCGTGACGGCCTGCGCCCCCGCCTGCTGGGCGAGCGACGAGGCGATCGTGTCGGCACCCTCGCCCAGCTTTTCCAGGTTCTGCGAAAGCTCGGCGTAGGGCTGCGCGATGTCGGCGCGCGAGACGCCGGGCTGCACCGGCTTGGTGGTCTCGACCGGATAGTCCTTGAGCGGAACGACGACCATGGATCACCCCGCCATCGCCAGAGATTCCGGGTCGCCCGGAGTGGCGCCGCCGCCCTTGCCGAAGCCAAAGCCCGGCGAGGCCACCGCGCCGCCGACACCCTTGAGCAGAGAAGCAAACGCGCCGATCTTGCCCTGGCTCAGCGCATAGGCGCCGGCCTGCCGCAGATAGTTCGCGCTGGCGTCGTTCTCATCGGCCTGGGCCATCAGGTTCTCCACCGAGATGTCGCGCGCGCGATTGCCGACATATTCCTGCCGGTCGAGGACCGCGGCTGTGGTCGGCGAGGTCGGATCGATGTTCGCCGCCGCACGCACCGCCGCGATGTTGCCGAGCGTCGTGTTCAGGTCCTCGGTCATCTGCGCCGAGGTCTGCGTCGCCGCCATCCGGCCGCGCTCGGCGGCGCGAGAAAGCTGCTCGGCGCGCGCCTCGTCGCCCGCGGCCACGCCCTGCGATTGCTTGTAGACGCCGATCGCCGAAAGCCCCGCTCCCGCGATCGAAAGTGCCTGTCCGACTGGGCTGCCCATCAGATGCTGGCCTTTGCTGCCATCTCGACCAGCGTGAGCGGGCCGGGCGT
>Ga0207707_10003446_pt1 | contig 14027 bp, 12 predicted proteins | sample KBSC83BmetaG_FD_184336 | JGI IMG/M metagenome (GOLD analysis project Ga0207707, IMG submission 184336) | Corn rhizosphere microbial communities from Kellogg Biological Station, Michigan, USA - KBS C8-3B metaG (SPAdes) (version 2) | ecosystem: Host-associated > Plants > Roots > Rhizosphere ...
CAGTTCCCGCGCGAGCAGGCCGCGGACCCGCAGCGCGCGGTCATCGGCCATCATCTCCACGAGCAGCGCGACCGTGCGGTAGGCCTGGTCGATCCACGGAGACTTGGGGAACGCGCGGCGCAGCGAGGTGAACGGGATAAGCACCAGGTCGTGGCGGGCGCGCAGGTGCGCCCGCTCGTGGGCCAGCACGGCGGTGAGCTCCGCCGGAGCTAGCAGGTCAAGCGTGCCCACGCTGACCACGATCTGGGAGCGGATGCCGGGCAGGCAGTAGGCGGCCGCCGCCGGATAGTCGATCACGAGCGCGCCGGGGACCTTGGGATCGCCGTGCGCGAGCAGGGCGAGGAGTTCGCGCTGCCTGCGCCGGGCGCCGACGGCGTCGGCGAATGCCACCACCAGCATCCAGCAGAGCACGACGAACAGGGCAAGTCCGGCCGTGAGCGCGGCGAGCCGGGCGGCCGTGAGCACCACCGGCTGGTCCGGGGCGATCAGTTCGCCCGACGCCAGCCGGCCCGCCACCACGGTCAGGCCGCCGAGGACTCCCGCCTGCGTTCCCGGGCCGCTGACGCCGATCGCGAGCAGCGCGCCGACCGCCGCGAGGCCGCCGGCCAGGCCGAGAGCCTGCCACAGCAAAATCGCGGCGGCCGGGGACCTGCGCGGCCAGGTGACTCGCAGCATCGTATGCGCGCATCGCGCGCTGCCCACGGCGACCGCGGCGAGAAGTACCGCGTCGGCCAGTGCCCCCATAATTCGACCCCGCTGTCTCCTTCTGTCTCGTCCGTCTGGTGCTCGCGCTCAAGCCCTGACAGGGCGTCGCGGAGCACCTCCGCCTCGGCGCCGGACACGCTCTGCGCGAACCTGGCGAGAGCGGCGTCCCGGTCGCCGGTCTGTGCCAGCGCGGTAAGCATCAGCTCGGCCACGTAGGCCTCGCGGGTCGCGGCGGGGCGGTACCGCCAGGCGCGGCCGTCCCGTTCCCTGCGCGCGAACCCCTTCTTCGCCAGCCGGTCAAGCACAGTCATCACTGTTGTGTGAGCCAGGCTTTGGGGAAGTCCGCTGCTGACCTGTCTGACGGTCAGTGCCGAATCAGTCTGCCAGAGGACTTCCATAATTGCACGCTCGAGGTCGCCCAGCCTGTTCACGTGGATAAGAGTACCGTCGAGGCGGTTTCCGTGGCCAGACCTGAGGTCTCTGCGGCTAGTGGGGACTTTGCGATCTGCACGCAGCCCACAATGATCGCGCCGAGCGCGATGATCTCCGGCGCCAGCCACCAGCCGATGCGCAGCTGCTCGCTGTAGAGCGTGACACCATAGCTGATGCTGATCAGCGCGTCGCCGACGGTGAGCATCGGCTGCGACGCCACCAGGCTGCCGGCCTGGAGCGCGTTCTGCAGCAGGAACAGCGATCCCACGCCCACCACGGCGGTGGCGTAGATGTGCCAGTTGGTGAAGAACTGGACCGCGCCCTCGTCGAGGTCGGCCATCGCGTTCTTCATCAGGGCCGCGGTCAGCGCGTAGCCGCAGGCGGCGGCGAGGCCGAGCAGCGCCGCCCGCGGCTCGCCCCTGGTACCGGTGGCGGCAACGATCAGCACGGCCAGGAAGAGCGCGGAGGCGATGAGCACGAAGACCCAGCTCGTGTCCTGGGCGGCGTCAATGGCGCCGCTTGGCTGGGCGATCGCCAGTCCGGCGCCGAGGGCGGCGGTGGTGAGCGCGATGGCGGCCCACGGCAACTGCTTGAGCGCGGCCCGGTTGTGGTTGGCGAGTGCGGCGAGCACCAGCGTGACCGGCAGTTCGATGATGAAGATCGGCTGCACCAGCGCGATCGGGCCGGTCGCGAGCGCGGCGGCCTGGGCCACCGCCGCCACGACGACCATGCCGATGCCGGCGAGCCACACCCGGCGCTTGACGAGGTCGGCGAGCAGCGAGACGTGCATGGCCCGCTCCGGCGGCACCTGGGCCGCCGCCTTGCGCTGCAGGACCGCCGCGCAGGCGTTGCTGCCGGCGGTGAGCAGCGCGAACAGGACACAGAGCAGCGTGTGCACCCCGATGGTATGCAGGTGCACGTGAATACTGGCCTCGTCCAGGGTGGTCACGCCGGGTTCTTCTTCTGCTTGTTCCTGTTTTCTTGCGCGTCAACGAGATCTGCGAACGGGCGCAGATTGGCCAGGCTCTCCCCCCGCTTCTCGCGCCATGCCCATTCCCGCAAGATGGCGGAGGCGAAACCGATCCTGAGCGCCTCGTTGAATGTCTCGTCAGAGTAAGTGAGAATGCAGCCGAGCAGTGTGTCGATCTCGGTCTCCGAGGTCGAGGTTAGCGGCAGGCGGCCGGTCAGATAGACGTCACCGGTCCGGTCGAGCGCGAAGTGCACTCCGTACATCCGGGCGTTGCGCTCAAGAAGGAACCGGTAGAACTCCGCGTGGTTCTCGTCGGGCTGGCGGCAGAAGAACGCCTCTACCTGCAGACTGTGCTGTCCGACGATCAGCCAGGTCAGCGTGGCGAGCTTGTGCTCGCCCGCGAGGCGCACCAGGTAAGCGCCCGGCTCGGGGCACTCATACGGAAGGCCGAGACCGTCCAGGGCAGCCTTAACGGCATCGCAGGCGGAGGCGTTGTCGGCTGCCATGACCGTTATGCCCCGACCCGCGTTGCTACCTCGTCCATAGCCCCGGTATACACCCTGGCCAGCCGGTCGACGGTCGCGGACCAGCCGAAAACGGACGCGTGCCGCCGGGCGCCCGCGGAAAGCGCCTGCAACCGCCTGGGCGCCCTGACAAGTCGCTTGATGACTCCGGCCCAGTCGGCGGGATCGTGCCCGTCCACCAGTACGCCCGAGTCGCCGTCCTTGACGACCGTGCGCAGCCCGCCGACGCTCGCCGCGACCACGGGGGTGCCGCAGGCCTGTGCCTCGAGGGCCACGAGACCGAAGGACTCGGAGTGCGACGGGGTGAGCATCACCGTCGCCGCCCGGTACCACTGCGCGAGCTCGGCCTGCGGGCACGGCGGCTCGAAGCGGACGATGTCCCCGATCCCGAGCTGGGCGGCCAGCTCGCGCATCCGGTCCGGGTCGGCGCGCTCCTGTCGGCCGCTCGGGCCGCCGACGATGACAACCCGCAGGGTGCGCCGCAGGTCCGGGTCGGTCTCAAGTAGCCTGGCGGCGGCCTTGAGCACGATGTCGGGCCCCTTGAGCGGCTGCACCCGGCCCACGAAAAGCAGCACCACCGCGTCCGGCGCGATCCCGAGCCGGCGACGCGCTTCCGCCCGGCCGTGCGGGCCGCCCGGGTGGAAGACGCTCAGGTCCGCACCCGGGTTGACGGTCTGCACCTTGGCCGGGTCCGCGCCGTACAGGCCCGTCAGCTGGTGAGCCTCTTCGGCCGTGTTCGCGATCAGCCGGTCCGCCGCGGCCACTACCTCAAGCTCGCCGCGGATCCGTTCGTCAGGCTCGGCGGCGTCGCCGCTGGCGAGGGCCGCGTTCTTCACCTTGCCCAGGGTGTGCATCGACTGCACGAGCGGCACGCCCCAGCGCTCCTTGGCGGCCGCGCCCACCTTGCCCGACAGCCAGTAATGCGCGTGCAGGAGGTCATAGCGGCCCGGCTCGGACGCGGCCTCGGCGCGCAGCACCTCAAGCGTGAACTGGCACACCTGCGCGGGCAGGTCCTGCTTGTCAAGCTCCTCGAACGGCCCGGCCACCACGCTGCGGACGAGCACGCCGGGTACCAGCTCGGCCAGCGGCGGCGTGTCCCGGCAGACCGCGCGGGTGAAGATCTCCACCTCGGTGCCGCGGGCCGCGAGCCGCTTGGCAACCTGCACGACGTAAACGTTGAGGCCGCCCGCGTCGCCAGTACCCGGCTGGTCGAGCGGAGACGTGTGGACGCTAAGCGTGGCGATCCGGCGGGGGAGGCCATTCGGCAGGCGGGGCACAGCTTTAACCAACCGCGTCAGCGTTCCTCGTGTTCCCGTAGGACCTTTACCCGCTGGTCACCAGTGCCCGCTATGGGCGGCGACGGGCCTGCCAGCTAGGCTGACCCGCATGGGAACCCTCGTGCTGCTGCGCCATGGTGAGAGTGAATGGAACTCCAAGGGACTGTTCACCGGCTGGGTGGACGTCGGCCTTGCGGAAAAGGGCCGTCAGGAGGCGGCGGCCGCCGGGCGGATGCTCGTCGACGCCGGGTTGCGCCCCGATGTCGTGCATACGTCGGTTCTCACCCGCGCCATTTCGACCGCCAACGTCGCGCTCGAAGCGGGGAACCTCAGCTGGCTGCCGGTCAGCCGCTCGTGGCGGCTCAACGAGCGGCACTACGGTGCGCTGCAGGGCAAGGACAAGGCGCAGACGCGCGAGGAGTTCGGCGACGAGCAGTTCAAGACCTGGCGCCGTTCCTATGACGTGCCGCCGCCGCCCCTCGCCGACGACGACCCGCTCTCGCAGGTCGGCGATCCGCGGTACGCCACGCTGCCCCCCGAGCTCATGCCGCGCACCGAGTGCCTGCGCGACGTCGTGGCGCGGATGCTTCCTTACTGGTACGACGCGATCGTTCCCGATCTGGCAGCGGGCCGGACGGTGTTCGTCGTGGCGCACGGCAACTCGCTGCGCGCGCTGGTCAAGCACCTCGACGGGATCAGCGACGCGGCGATCGCCGAGCTCAACATCCCGACGGGCATACCGCTGCTCTATGAGCTTGACCACACGTTCGCGCCCACGGAGGCCGGCGGGCGCTATCTGGACCCTGAGGCGGCCATTGCCGCAGCCGAGGCCGTTAAGAATCAGGGCCGCTGACGCGAGCAAGCGGTGAATGGGGCAGGACAACAAGGTGTCTGGTTATTTGCGAGAAGGTGAACATCCGGAAAAGAATGGAATTTCCGGCAAGCTGCCGATTGTGGTGGCCCCGGAAGCTGCGCATACCATCAGATATATGAGTATGGACTGGTCACAGCCGCGCGTGCCGTCAGGGCGGTACAGGTCCACGCAGGTGAGGGACGCGGCATGGCGGTGAGGACGCGCACGGGAAAGGGAGCGCGGCAGGCGAGGAATTCGCGGCTCCCGGCCGCGCAGCAGCCAGCCAAACTGCCGCCGGGAATCGCCTCGGTCCTTTCCGTACTCTCGTCCTCCGCGGTCGTCGTCGACAGTGAGGACCGCGTGCTGCGCGCCAGCGCCGCCGCCCGTGCCTTCGGGATCGTCAAGGGCGACCGGCTCATGGTGAGCGAACTGGCCGCTCTCGCCAGGCAGGTGCGCAGGGACGGGGAGATCCGCGAGGCCGAGTTCGAGGTGCCGGTGCCGCGTTTCGGCGGCCGGACCACCACCTTCGCGGTCCGGGTGGCGCCGCTGTCCGGCACCCTCGGCGGCGGGGGCCTCGTGCTCGTGCTCGCCGAAGACCAGACTGACAGGCACCGGGTCGAAGAGGTCCGCCGGGATTTCGTGGCGAACGTGAGCCACGAGCTCAAGACCCCGGTCGGTGCGCTCGCCCTGCTCGCGGAGACCATTGAGGACGCGGCCGACGACGCGGAGGCGGTGCGCAGGTTCGCCGGCCGGATGCGGCAGGAAGCGGCCAGGCTCACGTTCCTCGTCCAGGACCTGATCACCCTGTCCAGGATCCAGGTCGCCGAGCCGGTCCAAGATCCCGCGCCGGTGTCCGTCGACGCGGTGGTCGCCGAGGCGCTGGACCGCTGCCGGATGAAGGCGAACGCGCGCGGCATCACGCTCGCGTCGATCGGCGTCCGCGAACTCAGCGTGCTCGGCGAGGAAGACCTGCTAGTGACCGCGGTGCGGAACCTGCTGGAGAACGCTGTCGTCTACAGCCCGGAACGCACCCGGGTCGTGGTGTGCGTGAAGAAGCCGGGGGACGGCGGCGTCGAGATAAGCGTGACCGACCAGGGGATCGGCATCCCCGAGCGTGACCTTGAGCGGATCTTCGAGCGCTTCTACCGCGTCGACCCGGCCCGCTCGCGGGCCACCGGCGGCACCGGACTCGGGCTCGCCATCGTGAAGCACGTGACGGCCGCGCACGGCGGCCGCGTCACGGTGCGGAGCGTGGAGAACGCCGGTTCCACCTTCACCCTGTGGCTACCACTGCGGAGCGACAATGACGGCCCAAGCGCCGATCGGACGCGCGCCTAGTACTTTCACCACCCGATCCCACCCGATCCCACCCCGTTCGCTCGACCCCATCAGGAGGGGACTTCAGTGACACGCGTGCTCGTGGTCGAGGACGAGGAGTCGTTCAGCGACGCGATCTCCTACATGCTCCGCAAGGAGGGGTTCGAGGTAGCGGTTTGCGCGACGGGCCCGGACGCGCTCGACACCTTCGACCGCACCGGCGCCGACCTGGTGCTGCTTGACCTGATGCTGCCCGGGCTGCCTGGCAGCGAGGTCTGCCGCTCGCTGCGCGAGCGGTCGAGCGTGCCCGTCATCATGCTGACCGCCAAGGACAGCGAGATTGACAAGGTGGTCGGGCTTGAGCTCGGCGCCGACGACTACGTGACCAAGCCGTTCTCGTCGCGGGAGCTCGTGGCCCGGATGCGGGCCGTGCTCCGGCGGCGCGGCGACGTCGAGGAAGTGGCCGACGCGACGCTCGAAGCCGGGCCGGTGCGCATGGACGTGGAGCGGCACGTGGTCAGCGTCCGCGGCGAGCAGGTCCAGCTGCCGCTCAAGGAGTTCGAACTGCTCCAGGTGCTGCTGCGCAACGCCGACCGTGTCCTCACCCGGATGCAGCTGATCGACCGGGTCTGGGGCGCCGACTACGTCGGTGACACCAAGACCCTGGACGTGCACATCAAGCGGCTCCGCGCCAAGATCGAGATCGACCCCGCCAAGCCGCGGCACATCGTGACCGTCCGCGGGCTCGGGTACAAGTTCGAGTCGGCCGGCTGAGGAATCCGAGAAGCTTAGGAGTCCGCGGTAACCGCGTCACGGGGTCGCGGTGGGCGTCGCGCTCGCGGTCCCTCCGGGGGTGGCGGTTGACGAGGCCCCGGTCACCGGCGTCGCCGTCCCCGTCGAGTGCGGCGCCGCTCCGGCGGCCGGCGCCGACGCCGGCGCGGAGTAGGTCGACCAGTAGTAGGACTGCGCCTCGACCGGCACCTGGAGGGTCACCTGGCCGGCATGCTGGAAGTTGAAGGTCACCGGGACGGTGGTCCCGCCGCGGAGCGGCTTGGTCAGGTTCTCAAGGACAACCTTCGGCTCCGGGCCCGTCAGGTTGACGGGGGCGGAGTTCGCCGGCAGGGCCACCGTCCCGCCGGACAGCGAAATGTTGCCGGCCGTAGCCGGCGCCGTGGCGCTCAACAATGCGTCGGAGTTGTCGCGGCTGTTGTAAAGCGAGACGAACATGCTGGCCGACGCCCCGCTCGGCACCGTCGAGCCGGCCGGCGCGCCGAGCACGAAGGCGTTGGTGATCTTGATGCCGTTGAAGTCGGCCTGCAGGCCGGCGGCCGCGGGGTGAAACTCGAGCGTCGGGGCATCCTGCCCGGCCTCGCACCCGGCGATGGCCGGAATCAGCAATGCCAGAACGCCGGCACCGAGCAGCAGGCGGCCAGCAGCGGTCTTCCCGGAGCTTGCGCGGATCACGGCGAATGCCTCCTCGTTCAGGAATGCGGAAGGTGGAACTCACTCCCGTTATGGCCAGGTGGCCTGGCGGTCCACTACGGGCCGTAGAAATGGTATCGGTCCCCGGAACGACCGATGCGCCGGGGAGGTGATTTGGCCGGTGAGGCTAGGCGCTAGGACGCGGCCGACTGGCTCGCGCTGAGGCTGGCGCCGGCCAGTTTCAGCTCACGGAGGCTCGGCGACAGCTGGAAGTTCGCCGGAAGGCCGCGCAGGACCTCGGCGGTGGCGTCTCTGAAGACCAGGAGGACGGTCAGCCCGGCCGGCCGGTACGCGGCGCTGAGCACGCTGTTCGAATCCGCGGTCGCGACGGCCGCGCCGTCGCCGTAGCGGGTGACGAGGGCCGGCAGCTGGGGGATCACCTGGCCGGTCCCGGCGAAGTACAGGTTCACGTGCGCCCCGACCGCCTGCCCCGCGAGGCGGCCAAGCGCGGCGCCGCAGCCGCAGTTCTCGGGGACGAGCGCGATCGTCGAGGTGACAAGCGACCGCACTGGCACCGTCCGCCCGGCGAGCTGGACGGTGCCCGTCGGCAACTCGGTCAGGTGACCGGGCGGCACGGCGGGCTGCGCGGACGACTGCGGCGCGTTCAACGTCGGCGCGGACGCCGGGCTCATCGTGGCGACCGACAGCAGCGCCCCGCCGACGAGTGAGATCGCGAGGCAGGCGGCGATCAGCGGGATTATCGCCGCGCGGCCGCCGAACTCGGGCATGCGGAACGGCCGGACAAGCCGCATGAGCCGCTGCCGCCGTCGCCGCACGCGCAACTCGCGGCGGTAAGCGAGCACGTCGCGATCTAGCTCCCTGGCATCGTCAGGGATCACGACGTTGACCGGGGGCAGGTTGCCGTCATCCCGCCCTGGCTCGCTGGCGAAGCTCACTGGCACCTCTTACTGGCGGTGGCCGCGGCCACTGGGCCTTTCCCTCAAGTATGGGCCAGCTTGGCCGCGAGTGCCGACTCGCGCGGGGGTGATTTACCAAGCTCACGCGGATCGCTCAGGTAGACTAGGTATCTAATCGTCAGCGGCGACGTGCCAGACCATGGCCGAGGTATCCCGTGGCGAGGACTGTGCCGACTGCCGCAGATGCCTGTCGAGCACACTGAGGTGTGCTCGAAATTAGCGTATTGACCTGCATATTTGCCGGCAAGGGCATTTTATCGGTGGTCAAGGCCGTGGTAAGATAGCCTTCAGCGGAAGGGGTACTTGCCAGATGTCTTTTAAGGTCGGCGATACCGTCGTTTACCCCCACCATGGGGCTGCTCGCATCGAAGCCGTTGAGACTCGCACGATCAAGGGCGAGGAGAAGACCTATCTAGTCCTGAAGGTCGACAAGGGCGACCTGACCGTGCGTGTCCCCGCGGATAACGCGGAGCTTGTCGGAGTTCGGGACGTTGTGGGTGCTGAAGGGCTTGAACGAGTGTTCGAGGTGCTACGCGCGCCGCACACTGAGGAGCCCACGAACTGGTCGCGTCGGTACAAGGCCAACCTGGAGAAGCTTGCCTCCGGTGACGTGAACAAGGTCGCCGAGGTGGTCAGGGACCTGTGGCGCAGGGACAAGGAGCGCGGGCTCTCCGCCGGTGAGAAGCGGATGCTCGCCAAGGCCCGGCAGATCCTCGTCAGCGAGCTCGCGCTCGCGGAAAAGACCAACGAGGACAAGGCCGAGGCTCTGCTCGACGAGGTTCTTACGAACTAGGTTCGCTCAGTCAAAGTCAAAGGCGGCGGGGCTATGAACCGCCGCCTTTGACTTTAGGTAAGGGCGCCACCCAGTAGTCTGCTGCGCGTGGAAAACATGCCGCGGGTGGGGCTTGGGGTGGATGTGCATCCTTTTGCGGCCGACCGGACTTTGCATCTTGCCGGGCTTGAGTGGCCAGGAGAAACCGGCCTGGCCGGCCATTCTGACGGCGACGCCGCCGCCCATGCGGCCTGCGACGCCTTGCTGTCGGCGGCCGGACTCGGCGACCTCGGGGCGCACTTCGGCACCTCGCGGCCCGAATGGGCCGGAGCGTCCGGGGTCGCGCTGCTCAGGGAGACCGCGCGCCTGCTCGACGAGGCCGGGTACGTCATCGGGAACGTCGCCGTCTACGTGATCGGCAACCGGCCCAAGGTCGGGCCGCGGCGAGCCGAGGCGGTCGCCGTGCTCAGCGAGGCACTGTCCGGCGCCTCCGTGTCCCTCTCGGCGACCACGACCGACGGCCTCGGCCTTACCGGGCGCGGCGAGGGCATCGCGGCGATGGCAACCGCCCTGGTCGTCAAGCGCTGACCGGCCGCCCGGCTGCTACTCTTCCTCGTCCGCGGGCGGGGCAGGCATCGAGCGGACGCGGTTCAGCCGTGGAACCGGGGCGAACGGGGCCGTGGCGAACGGCGGCGCGTCGTCGAGTTCCGGAAGACTCTTGTGGGCGACGGGCTCGTCGGCGTCGGCCTCATCGGCGTTCCTGGCATCCGCGTCATCCTCGGCGCTGCCCTGATCCTCGCGGGCGGCGTACACCAGGCCCGCGTACTGACCCGCCTCCTCGCTCTCCCAGTAGTCCGCGCCCGGCGGCGCGTCATCCCCGTCATCCTCGTCATCTTTAGAGGCCGGCTCCTGTTTAGAGGCCGGCTCCTGCTTGCCCGCCATCCCGGGCACGCCGCCGCCCGCGTACCTGATGCCGTGCGACTCCCGGGCCTGCGGCGCCGCGGGGGGCGGTTCCGGCGCCAGCGCGGGCACCACTACCGTCGGCGGCGCCGGCTCATCGACAGACGGCGCCGCTGACTCCGACGCAGCCGTCGCCGGTTCCGGTGCGTCGGCGATAACCGGATCCTCGCGCGTCGGCGCCACGTCGGGCACCGGCCCGCCCGCGAGCACGGGCACCGCCTCGGTCGGTGCCGTCTCGATGTCCACCGGGGCCGCGGGCAGCGCGATCGGCGGCGCGGCGGCCGCCGCGAGCGCCGGCACCTCGATCGTTTCCGCCGCGCCCGGCGCGGGCGTGTGCGTCCTCGACTGGCGGAGCAGCGTGAGCAGCAGGCTGAACGCGAGCAGCACGGCCGCGACCGGCGCGGCGGCGACGACGCCTTCGGTCACCCGGTGCCGCAGCGTGTAGTTCATGGCGTGCAGCACGTCGGTCGTCCCGATCGCGGCGAGGAGGACGATGATCACCACCCAGGCCCACAGCCGCGCCCACCAGCGTCCGTCGCGGAGCATGACGGCGGCGACGCAGGCGATCACGAGCACGGCGTCGAACAGCCCTGGGTAATACCGCGCGAGTTGCCCGGACACGCCGCCGAGCAGCGCGATCGCGTGCACTCCGTCGTAGGAGAAGACGAAGGTCGCCGCGGCTACCGCGATGACCACGAGCGCGACCAAGACATTCGCCAGGCGGCGCGTCCAGTTGCGCTGTGCCGGCCCGGATGCCGGTAGAGGACTGTTCATCGGGGTTCGTTCCAACACTTGGCAGGAGGACCCCGGCCGGGGCCTTCGGGAGTAATTTCCCGGGTACGCGATGCCCACGGTATCGGGCTTAGTGCCCGATTGGAACGATTTCGCGGATTGGCGCGGTGTGTCGGCCGCGAACCGCTTTGTCACGATGTCGCCTGATGGCAGAAGGGCGGTGCCGGCCGACTCGATACCGTACGCTAACGAAGGTGACGCTCCGCCTGTTCGATACGGCATACCGGGCAGTGCGCGAGTTCCGGCCAGTCACGCAGGGGAAGGTTTCGGTGTACCTGTGCGGTGCGACGGTCCAGGGAGCTCCGCATCTTGGCCACCTCCGCTCGGCGGTGTGCTTCGACATCCTGGTCCGCTGGCTTGAGGCGTCCGGTCAACAGGTGACCTACTGCAGGAACTTCACCGATATCGACGACAAGATCCTGCACGCGGCGGCCGAACAGGAAATCCCCTGGTGGGCGCTTGCCGAGCGGAACCACCGGGAGTTCAGCAGCGCGTACGCGCTGGTCGGCTGCCGGCCGCCGGCCGTGGAGCCCCGCGCCACCGGGCACATCCCCGACATGCTGGCGCTCATCGAGCGGCTGATGGCGAGCGGGCACGCCTACGTCACCGGCGGCGACGTGTACTTCGACGTGCGCAGCGACCCGGACTACGGCACGCTGTCCCGGCAGCCGTCCGCTGGCCAGGCCTCCGGCCAGGTGCCTGCCGCGGCCGACAACGGTGAGGCGGCCAACCCGCTGGCGCGGAAGCGGGATCCCAGGGACTTCGTCCTGTGGAAAGACGCGAAGCCCGGCGAGCCCGCCTGGCGGTCGCCCTGGGGAGCCGGCCGTCCCGGATGGCACATCGAGTGCTCGGCGATGGCCGCGGGCTACCTCGGGTCCACGTTCGACATCCACGGCGGCGGCCAGGACCTGATCTTTCCGCACCACGAGAACGAGCGCGCCCAGTCGCAGGCGGCCGGGGACGAGTTCGCCAGGTACTGGGTCCACCACGGCGTGGTCACGATCGCCGCCGCGAAGATGAGCAAGTCGACGGGGAACGTGCTCGCGGCCGCGGACGCGCTGCAGCGCGTCCGCCCGCAGGAGCTGCGCTACTACCTCGGCCAGGCCCATTACCGCTCGACGATGGAGTACTCGGCGGAAGCGCTCGAGGACGCGGCGGCCGCCTACCAGCGGATCGAACGGTTCGTCACCCGCGCGGAGCACACCCTTGGCTACACGGCCCCCGCGCCGGTGCTGCCGTTCTCCTTCACCGCCGCGCTCGATGACGACCTCGGCGTCCCGTCCGCGCTCGCCGCATTGCACGCCACAGTGCGGGACGGCAACTACGCTCTCAATAGCGGGGACCAGGAGAGCGCGTCGACTTGCCTGGCGCAGGCACGGGCCATGCTCGCGGTCCTCGGTCTCGACCCGCTCGCGCCTGCCTGGCAGGCGGGCGACGCGGACCGCCGGCTGCGCGAGGTCGTGGACGAGCTTGTCAAGCTCGCGCTGCGGCAGCGGGAAGCGGCGCGTGCGCGGGGCGACTATGCTTCGGCGGACTCCATCAGGGACAGCCTGGAGGCGTCCGGGGTCGTGGTCGAGGACACGCTGGAAGGCACCCGGTGGGAACTGGCGCGGTAAGCGCGCCGGAGATGATGAACGCTGATGAACGTGCGGAGCAGTAAATGAGGACTCCTTTCTTGATGTTGCTGGGGTGTCATGCCTCCGTGTCGGGGCAAGAGAGGAGTTCGCATTGAGCGGGCGGAAAAAGGGCGGCCAAGACGGCCGGACGCCTGGCGGCGGCGGCTACACCAAGCGCGGCAAGCCCCGCCCCGGCACGGGCGGGTACCGTCGCGACAAGCTCGAGGGCAAGGGCCCGACGCCGCCCGCTTACCTGCGCCCGGGGCATCCCGCGCAGCGGGCGGCGGCCAAGGCGGCCAGGGGCGCCGGACGGCCGGGCCAGGGCCAGCGGGGAAACGAGCGGGGCGGAGACAGCCGCGGCCGTTCGGAATCCGCGTACGGGAACCCGGCGGCACGGGGCAGCGGCGAGGGGCCGGAGATGGTCGCCGGCCGTAACTCCGTCGTCGAGTCACTGCGCGCGGGGATCCCGGCGATGGCGCTGTACGTCGTGGGCCGGGCGCAGGAGGACGAACGCGTCGCGGAGTCCGTGCAGTTGGCGGCGGAGACGGGAATCGCGGTGCTCGAGGCCGGGCCGTCCGAGCTCGACCGGCTGACGGGCGGCGCGATCCACCAGGGGGTCGCGCTCCGGGTGCGTCCCTACGAGTACGCACACCCCGAGGATTTTTCCGAACGAGTTGGGGCGACTCCCCCGCTCATCGTGGCCCTTGACGGCGTGACCGACCCGCGGAACCTGGGCGCCATCGTGCGGTCGGCCGCCGCGTTCGGCGCGACCGGCGTGGTCGTGCCGTCCCGCCGGTCCGCGGGCGTGACCGCGGGGGCGTGGAAGGCCTCGGCCGGGGCGCTCGCCCGGCTGCCGGTCGCCCAGGCGGTCAACCTCACGCGGGCGATCGAGGGCTACAAGAAGGCCGGGTTCTTCGTCGCCGGGCTCGACGCCGAGGCAACGACCGACCTGCGCGAAATGTCGATCGCCGACGGTCCGCTGGTGCTCGTCGTCGGCTCGGAAGGGCGCGGGCTTTCCCGCGTCGTCGCCAACGCCTGCGACATGCTGGTGTCGATCCCGATGGTGTCAGGCAACGAGTCGCTCAACGCCGGCATCGCCGCGTCGATCGCGCTGTACGAGATCGCCGGCGTGCGCGCCCGGCAGGGCTGACTCCGCGGGCCCGCCACGCTCGTTGAGCAAGGGCGGGCCGACGGAGTAAGCCTCTCACGTTCGGGATAATCCCGGTCTTGCTAGCCTGCGGACTTCGCGAGCGTGACGCGGACCTCGCCGCCGTCGCCGACCGGGGCGGGCTCCGCCGTGACCTCCGCGGCGGGCACCACGGTCAGGTCGGTGGCGAGCGTCTCCCCGGCGATGAACGCCGCGTGCGCGCGCACCGCGTCGGCCACGGCGCCGTCCGCGCCGACCGCCAG
>Ga0207707_10003447_pt1 | contig 14026 bp, 11 predicted proteins | sample KBSC83BmetaG_FD_184336 | JGI IMG/M metagenome (GOLD analysis project Ga0207707, IMG submission 184336) | Corn rhizosphere microbial communities from Kellogg Biological Station, Michigan, USA - KBS C8-3B metaG (SPAdes) (version 2) | ecosystem: Host-associated > Plants > Roots > Rhizosphere ...
ATTGTCCGCCGAATGGTTGCCCGCTTCAGTTCCGCCGCCTGACGGAGATCTCGAAATCTGCGTCCTGGCCTATGACGGAACCGTCCACGCGCTCACGTTTCCCTGTCACAAGGACGGCGCGGAATGGATCGATGCGTCAGGCAGGAAGCAACTTGGCGTGCAGCCAACGCATTGGCGCAGGTGGATGTAACGCCGTTGGTGGAACGCATCGGCTTTGAAACTTGCGTAACGCCTAGCTGCCGCCGACGCCCTGCAGCACCAGCCGGTTCAGCCGCGCAGCGAAGGCAGCCGGGTCCTCCGGCAGCTCGCCGTCGAGGATTTGCGCCTGCTCCAGCAGCAGCAGCGACAGATCGTCGGCGATGTTCTTGTCGCTGCCCTTGCCGGCGATAGCCGAGACCAGCGGATGGCGCAAATTGATCTCGAGGACCGGCTTGGTCCGCATGCCCCGATTCTGCTGCGACAACAGCCGCTCCAGCTCGCGGTCGGGCCCATGGCTGCCGGCGACGAGGCAGGAAGCGCTGGTGGTCAGCCGCGTCGAGGCCTTCACGTCGGTAACGCGCTCGCCAAGGCTTGCCTTGATGATTGCGATCGTCGACGCCTCGTCGGCGGCTGGCGCGGCCGTATCCTTCTCCTCGAGAGGCGGAATGAGATCGAAATTGAGATCGCCCTGGCTCAGCGATTTAAGCGGCTTCCCCTCGAATTCGAGCCCCGCCGAGGTCCAGAAGGCGTCGACGGCATCGGTCAGCAGCAGCACCTCGATGCCGCGCGCGGTGGCCGCTTCCAGCCGCGGGTTGGATTTCAGCCGCTCGATGCTGTCGCCGACCAGGAAGTAGATTTCGGTCTGGTTCGGCTTCAAGTCCGCGACATATTGCTTGAGGGTGCGCCTGTCGCCCGCGGTCGAGGAAAACCGCGACAGCGCCAGCAGCTTCTCGCGCCGCTCGAAATCCTCGTAGATGCCTTCCTTGACGACGGCGCCGAAGGCGTCCCAGATCTTGCTGAAATTGTCGGGCTCCTTCTCCGCCAGCGACTCCAGCTCGCTGATGACGCGTCCGGTCACGGCCTTGCGGATCTGCACGAGTTGTGGATTGTTCTGCAGCATCTCGCGCGAGATGTTGAGCGGCAGGTCCTCGCTGTCGATCACACCGCGGATGAAGCGCAGATAGGCGGGCAGCAGGTCGGCGTCGTCGGTGATGAAGACGCGCCGCACATACAGCTTCACCCTGCCCTTTCGCGCGGGCTCGAACAGGTCGAACGGCTTGGTCGAGGGTGCGAACAGCAGCACCGCATAGGAATAGCGGCCCTCGGCCCGATAATGCAGCGTCATCGCCGGCTCGTCGAAGGCGTTCGCGATCGACTTGTAGGCCTTGGTGTAATCTTCCGGCGTGAGCTCCGATTTCGAGCGCTGCCACAGCGCGCTCGCCGAATTGATCTGGCGCGGCTCCCCTTCTTCCGGCACGAGCTCGATCGGAAACTGGATGTTGTCGGAATAGGCGCCGACGATGCGCTCGATCTCATAAGGCTCCAGGTATTTCTTTGCATCCCCCTTCAGATGCAGCAAGATCTCGGTGCCGCGCACGACGCGCCTGGCATCCTCTTCGCTGGCCGGCGCCACCTCGAAACCGGCCCCGCCGGAGGACGACCAGCTCCAGACCTCGCCTGCGCCGGCGCGGCGGCTGGTGACGAGGATGCGATCGGCGACCATGAAGGCGGAATAGAAGCCGACGCCGAACTGGCCGATCAGGCCCGCGCCATCCTTGGCCTCCGCGAGCTTCGCCACGAAGGCCTTGGTGCCGGAACGCGCGATGGTGCCGAGGTTGTCGATCAGCTCCTGACGCTCCATGCCGATGCCGGTATCGGCGATCGTGAGCGTGCCCGCCTTCTTGTCCGGAATGATCCGGATCTTCGGGGCGTCGCCCTCGCCGATCAGCTCAGGCTTCGAAATCGCCTCGTAACGCAGCTTGTCGCAGGCATCCGATGCATTCGAGATCAACTCGCGCAGAAAGATGTCGGTCTCCGAATAGACCGAATGCACCATCAGGTGCAGCAGCTCTGAGACTTCGGCCTGGAACGGCTGGGACACAGGGGCGGTATCGGCTACGGTCATACGTCTACCCGCAGAAATTGATTGGGAAAGCCCTGATATAGCGCCATCTTTTGGGGGATCAAGCCTTGATGAGGCGCTGCGGCGCGCTGGCGGCTCCCGCCGCCGTGCTACAGCCATGACATCCAGCACTCGCTCGCCGCGCACCCGATCGCCGCGGGGACATGGATGCGGGTCCCGAGGGTTGTCGACGCTCGTTCGACATCGTAAAGGTTAACGCAACTGATTCACGGGCCCGCATCTCGCCGGACGATCCCGGGACAGCCATCTTCACGCAAAGTCTACTCGGAAGTGATCGGACCGCGCGGCTGGATTCACCGCGATTGGAATATAGATACCGACTCACTCATCTTCATTTCGGATTCAATGAACATCTCAACGACGAAGAAAAATCTTGCTGCATGCAGCCCGGATTTGCGGGTGGATTTGCTGCGCGGGCTCGCCAACTGGTTTCTTTTTCTCGACCACGTTCCCCACAATGTCGTGAACCTGCTCACCTTGCGGAATTTCGGGTTCAGCGGCGCCACCGACGTGTTCGTGTTCGTCGCGGGCTACGCCGCGACGGTGTTCTTTGGCAACATGGCGATCGAGCGCGGCTTCGTGGTGAGCACCACGCGGATTTTCCGGCGGACCTGGCAGCTTTACGCCGCCTATGTCGTGCTGTTCGTCGTCTATGTCGACATCATCGGCAACGTCGCCGTGCAGTATGCCACGACCGACATCATCGATGAGTACAACGTCATCGGCATCGTCGACCATCCGATGCGGACCTTGATGCACGGACTGATCCTGCAGGCGAAGCCGCTCAACCTCGATACGCTGCAGTTGTTCGTGGTCCTGATGGCGGTGTTTCCGCTGCTTTTGTGGTCCATGCTGCGGCGGCCGAACCTCACCCTCGCCGGTTCGATCGCGCTTTATGCCGCCGCGCGCACATTCGACTGGAGCCTGCCTGCCTTTCCAACGGGAAACTGGTATTTCAATCCGTTCTGCTGGCAGCTCCTCTCCGTGCTCGGCGCCTGGTTCGCGGTGAACGGCAGGAAGCTGACGGCCATCGCCCATCGCCTGGGCGCGTTGCGTATCGCGGCTGCCGTCTATCTTGTCTTCGCGCTGGCCGCGACGGTGGCGGCCCGCGTGCCGTCGCTGGCCGCTATCGTGCCGGATTTCGCGACCGAGCCGTTCACGCCGTCCGACAAGGAGAATCTTGCCGTCTATCGCATCGTGCACCTGCTTGCGCTGGCGCTGCTCTTTACCTATTTCGTGCCGCGCGACTGGCCGGCGCTTCGCTCAAAATGGCTGCAGCCGGTCATGAAATGCGGCGAGGAGTGGCTGGCCTCGTTCTGCATCGGGGTGTTCCTGTCCTTTGCCGGACATTTCATCCTGATCACCGGGCCGAACTCGGTCGCGATGCAGATCCTGGTAAGCGTCGGCGGGATCGCGACGATGACGGCGATCGCCTATTACATTTCCTGGTCGCGGCAGCAGGACCAGAAGACGGGTCAGGCGCGCAAAAAGACGGCGACCGCGAATGAACCCGCGGTCGCCGGCAGCCTGGCGTCAAACTCGCTTCGCGAGTAGCGGTCAGTCGAGGCCGGCGGGACGGAATCGCGCCGATGGTCGAGTTGTTGGCACTGCCAAAAATGTGCTCACGCTGACGTGATCGCTTTGAGGTAGCGCCGCACAGAGAGATCGAGAGCCGGTTTCGCACCATCGGCAATATTGCGGCCCCACCAGGCGCCATAGATGCGGTCAAACGCCAGCGGTGCAACGACGCCGGCAATATGCCTGACCGCGGCGGCGTTGAGCGGGATCAGATTCGGAAAGCTGTACATGAAGCTGACCGAGCGTCGGTCCATCGCGACCATCACGATGTCACCCGTAAAGAGTGCGCCGTTGCCTCCCGCGCCCATGCGCCAATGCAGGATCGTGGCGCCGGCAAAATGTCCGCCGGCGCGCAGCAGCACGATATCGTCCGAAAGCCTTTGCTTGTCGCCGGACCACGTCACGATGGCCGGATGCGGCCGCGTGATCCATTGGCGATCGTCGGCATGGAGATAGATCGGCACGCCGCCGAACGCGTCGCTCCAGTCGGCGACGGCTCCATAAAAATGCGGATGCGACACCGCGATCGCCTTCAGCCCGCCGAGCGAGCGGACATATTGCACCGCCTGGTCGGTTGCGAGCGGAATGCAATCCCACATCACGCAACCGTCCGTCTCGCGCAGCAACAGCGCGCGCTGGCCGATCGCAAAGGAAGGTTCAAGACCGATGCCGGGAACATCGAGATCATCGCGCCAGACGAGCTTGCGGGCGCCGGCCAATTCCTCGCGGGTGAGCCATCGCTGCCCCTTCCAGTTCACAAATTGCCGTTCGTCCTCGCAGATCGGACACGTACGCGGTGGCACCTCGCTTGCGGGAAATTGCGCACCACATTGCTCGCAGCTCCACAGGGGCATGCTCAAACTCCGATTTCGCGGCGCGGCGGCACCGCCGACGAAAGCCCGCGGGACGTTGACGATATCGGCGCATATTCGACCGGCGCGTCTTCGCGTCAATAGCCGATCGCAGCTCCGTCGCTGCGCGGGTCCGAGCCGCCGCTGAGTATGCCGCTTTGCGGATCGATCGTGATGCCGTGGGCATGGCCGGCCATCTCGTTCCAGTCCTCCCAGCGATTGACGGTGTGGCCGCGCCGCTCGAGCGCGCTGATTGTATCGGCCGGAAAGCGGCCTTCGATGTGCAAGGTGTCGCGCGCCTCGCCCAGCGCGAAACGGCCGGACAGGAAGCGCGGCATTTCGATGGCCTCCTGGATATCAAGACCGCGATCGATCAACGCCGTAAAGAGCTGCAACTGAATCTGCGGCTGGCCGTCCGCGCCCATGCAACCGAGCACGCTCCACAGCCGGCCGTCGCGCTTGGCCATCGAGGCGATCAGCGTGTGCAGCGGGATCTTGCCGGGCTCGAGCCGGTTGGGACTGGCCGGATCGAGCGAAAAATAGGCGCTCCTGTTCTGCAGGACCACGCCGGTGCTGCCCGCCACGACGCAGGAGCCGAAGGCGCCGTAGAGACTCTGGATCAGCGAAACCGCATTGCCGTCGCGGTCGACCGCCGCGAGATAGACGGTATCGCCCGCAAGGCTGCCGAACGACGGCACCTCGTCCCAGCGCAGCGCCGAGCGAAGCTCGATCGGCCGGCTCCGCCTGCGCGCATATTCCTTCGAGATCAGCCGGTGGACCGGCACTTCGGCGAAAGCGGGATCGCCGAGCAGAAGATCGCGGTCACGATAGGCGATCTGCTTGGCCTGCACCAACAGATGCGCGCGGTCGGGCCCGAGCAAATCCATCCGGTCGAGCTCATATGACTCAAGCAGGTTCAGCATCTGCAGGACCGTAAAGCCCTGCGTCGGCGGCGGCGTGTTGAAGATCTCGACGTCGCGATACCGGCCTGTCAGCGGCGCACCCCAGATCGCCTTCTGTCGCGCGAAATCGGCGCGCCCGAAAAAGCCGCCCGAGCTTTGCGCAAAGCGCGCCATTTCTTCGGCGACCGGCCCCTCATAGAACCCCGACCAGCCCTGATCCGCGACCGCCTGCAGCGTGCGCGCCAGATCCGGAGTGGTGAGCTTCGAACCTGCCTGGGGTGCGCTGCCGTCGGGAAAGAACAGCGCAGCCGCGTCGCGCTGCGCCAGCAGGTCATCGCGCATCATCTCGACAAAGGAAGCGAAACGCGCCGTAACGGGAAAGCCGTCGTGCGCATAGGAGATCGCGCAACCAAGCACGCGCTTGAGCGGGAGGCGCCCGTACACATCATGCGCCCCGATCCAGCTCGCGACCGCCCCCGGCACCGTCAGCGTTGCCGGGACCATCCCGCGCAGCGGGATTTCGTCCAGGCCACGCTCCTTCAACGCAACGATCGAGGCGGTGGCGGCCGCCTTGCCGCCACCACTCAGATATTTGACCTCGCCGCTGCCACCTTCGTGGATCAGCCAGAACGCATCGCCGCCGAGGCCGGTCATGTGCGGATAGACCACCGCGAGTACGGCGGCTGCCGCGATCGCCGCATCGATCGCAGAGCCGCCGGCGCGCAACACGTCGACGCCGGCCGACGACGCCAGCGAATGTGGCGACGTCACCATGCCCTGCGTCGCGAGGGTAACAGGCCGCCCGGTGCGAATGTCCAAATCGGCCTCCAGCCCTCGCAGTCCCGGCTCAGCCTCGCGCCCGGCGGATCATGTAACTGTCGTAGGTGGCTTCGCAGACCTGGTCCCATTGAATCTGTTCGTTGCGGAACGCGATCATGGAATCATGGAGCTTCTTGAACCTTTCGCTCTTGGCCGAAAGCTCGGAATAGAGCTCGGTGGTCGCCTTGTACGACGCGTCGAGGATTTCGGTCGAGAAGGGCCGGAGCTGCGCGCCGGCCCCAACCAGCCGTTTGATGGCCTGGGCATTGCGCGCGTCATATTTGGCGGTGAGGTCGCCCGCGACCACCGCGCAGGCGCTCGCCACCATCGACTGGTAGACCTTCGGCAGCTCCGCCCATTTCGCCGAGTTGACATAAAGGAAGCCGTTGGCGCAGCCTTCCCACCAGCCGGGATAGTAATAATAGGGCGCGACCTTCAGGAAGCCGAGCTTCTCGTCGTCGTAAGGGCCGATCCACTCGGCGGCATCAATGGTGCCTTTTTCGAGCGCGGGATAGATATCGCCAGGCGGAATCTGCTGCGGCACCACGCCAAGCTTGCTCAGCACCATGCCCGCCATTCCGCCGACGCGGAATTTCAGGCCGCGCAGATCGTCAATCGTCTTGATCTCCTTGCGGAACCAGCCCCCCATCTGTGCGGTCGTGTTGCCGAAGGGGATGGCGTAGATGCCGTAGGCGGCGTGAAGCTCATTGAGGAGTTCGAGGCCGCCGCCATAGGCGAGCCAGGCATTCATCTGCCGCGTGTTCAGGCCGAACGGAACGGCGGTGCCGAACGCAAAGGCCGGATCCTTGCCAATGTAGTAGTAGTCCGCGCTGTTGCCCATCTCCACGGTGTTGTTGGAGACGGCATCGAGCACCTGGAAGGCCGGCACGATTTCGCCGGGACCGTAGACGCTGATCTGGAATTTCTGGTCGGAAAGATCGCCGACCGTCCTAGCGAGCAGTTCGCAGGCGCCATAGAGTGTATCGAGCGTCTTCGGGAACGAAGTGGTGAGACGCCATTTCAATGCGGGCGCCGACTGGGCGATGGCGGGCGCACTGATTGCGGCGGATGCCGCGGCAAGACTGGCGCCTTTGACGAACTTCCTGCGGTTCATGACCGGTTTTCTCCCTGTTTTGGTTTTTGTAGCGGTCGCAACATATCAGCGGCAGCACGCGCCGTCCCGGTTGTCACGGCTGGCGTCGTTGCGATCGGCGGGAACGTCCATCGCCGGGTTTTCGGCAAAGAAGCCGTTCGGCTTCAGGGAGAAGCCGGTGTATTCCACCGGCATGACCGGGAAATCCTCGGGCCGGCAGACGTGCGTCGCACCAAAGGTGTGCCAGAGCACGATGTCCTGGTCTTCTATTTCGCGATTCTGCGCGATGTATTTCGGCAGGCCGTCGCCGCCGGCATGCTGATTCGGGAATTCGCCGCTGGCATAGCGCTCGTCCGGCGCATAGCGCGTCACCCAGACATGCCTGGTCGCAAACGCCCCGCGCGAGCGCATGTAGCAGCCTTCCTGCGCCAGCATCACCGGGGCGGCATGGACCAGGAGCTTGTAGCCGGTCGGCCCGCCGACACAGTTCTTCCGGCCGGGATTGACGACCTTCCAGTAACGCCCGGTCCGGCCGTCGGCTTCACGTGCGGCATCGCGTTCGCGTGCAAGGATGCGCGACGTCGTGTCGAACACATTGCCATAGGGATTGTCGGCGCCCCAGGGCCGCGGCCTGAATTCGTGCTCGGTCACGGTGTTGCGCTCGCCGTCCACCATCATGTGCAGCCGCGCGTTGAAGAAATGCTGATGCGTCGGACCGCCGAGGCCGTCGGCGACCATGCCACCCCAGGGATAGGGCTCGCCGGGCGCGACCGCGGCGGTCTGGATGATGCCGGTCAGCTTGACCTCGAGCTGGATCGTGCCGTCCTGGTAGAAATACCAGTAAAAGCCGTAGTCGTAATTGCCGACCGTCGAGAAGAACGAGACGACGAGGCGCCGCGAGCGCCGCACCTCGAAAGTGTCGTTGCGGAATTCATAATGCTTCCAGAGGATGCCGAAATCCTCCTCATGCAGGCAGATCGCGTTCTTCATCGCGGCTGGCTTGCCGAAATCGTCGGCTGCCGCCACGTCGAAATAATGGATGTGGCCGAGACAATCGCAGCCGAGCTCGAGCGCGTTGGCAAGCTTGCCCAGGCCATATTCACCGGCATCGAACGCGCTCTTCCAGAAATGGTTCGCGGTTGGATCGGCATAGGGCACGATCATGTCGGTGACGCTGGCGCGATAGATGATCGGGCGCACCTCGCCGCCATCGCGAAACGAGATCTGATGCAGGACCAGGCCCTCACGCGCGGTCCAGCCGACGCGGAAGGAGAAGTTCTGCCAGCTCACCTGCCAGCCATCGACCGAGAAGCTCGCGCCCGCCTTCTGCACGATGTCGAGCGGCTTGACGTCCTTGCGCATCGTGGGGATCGACGCACGATCGTAATTGCGCGATTGTTTCGGGATCGGGACGATCTTTTCCTCGTCGACAAGCTGCACGACCCTGTCCTCGATCAGGTCGACCAGGGCCACCACGCCCTCGATCGGATGGGCATAGCCGTTGTCCTTGGCGTCCCTGCGCCAGTAGGAGACGGCGCTGACGAGCCGCCTGCCCTTCTCGACCTCGCGGTTGAAATAGCCGGCCGAGAACGGATCGACCTGCACCAGTTCGATCTCCGCATCGTCAAGGCCACGACGCTTCATGGCGTTGCGCCAGCCGCCGTCGCGCTTGACGATGTCGCCGACCTTGAACACCTCCTCGATCGTGACCGGCGGCTGGCCGTAGGGGTGGACCTTGGTGAGATGCTCCTGCCAGGCCACCACCGTGCGCGACGAAAGATCCACCGTGGCGACATGGGTCGCGCCGGTCTTGCAGTCAAACAGGGTCGCGGCCGCCCGCCGCGCCGGCTTTACTCCCGGCCGCCAGCCCAGCACGTCCTGCTTGGCGGGCTCCTCGAGCTGGACATGGGTGAAGCGGATGTCCGGCCCCAACCGCTTCGCTTCGCGCAGGATGTCGGCGGCAAGCGTCACCTCGGCCTCGCTGAGGGGATCGAGGGGATGGGTGATGACGGCTTGCGAAAGCTGCGCTGTTGGTGTCATGGCCGGGCCGGATTCTGGAGGTCCGGGCAGGATAGGATCGCCTGCCCGGCGCGTCTTGAATGAGCCTGCCAGCTTTTCGTGCTTGTCAGAACGGCCGATCCCGGGGAGGCTGCCAGACCCGCAATCGGATTTGGCGACAATGCCGACCAGCGTCTCCACCGACCCGATCCGCCCGGCCGAACGCCAGGCGTTCTGGACCGAGGCTATCTCGCGCTCCTTTGCGCCGGTCGAGACCCGGCCCTTGGGATCGGCCGTCGTCAGCGGGCACTTCGAATTTGTCGAGATGGGTACGGCGAAGCTCGTGCGCTTCGATTCGAGTCCGCAGTGCTACAGCCGCGACGCGAGGCTGGTGAGCCGCGCTGGCTCCGACGAATTCATGTTCGATTTCCAGCGGCGCGGACGCAGCGTCATGCGGCAGGCAGGCCGCGAAGCCACCATCGAGCCGGGTTATGGCGTACTCTATGACGCGCGGCGTCCGTTCGAGGACCGGCTCTACGGCGAAGAGGCGCGGTCGGAACTGCTGATCGCCACGGTGCCCGCGGCAGAGCTGCTGCGCGCTTTTCCTGATGCCGAGCGGTTTTGCGCAAGCCCCGTGCCGCTCGCGGGCGCGCTCGCGCGCGCCATTGCAGCCTGCGTGGGCGTCGCCGTCGCCGAGACACGCACGAATCCGAAAGCGATCGACATCGTCGCCTGTCTCGCCGCCCTGCTGCGTCTGGCCGCGGGCCAGGGCCACGGGCTCGGCGGCGCGAGCCTGTTCGGCCTGCTCGATGCCTATCTCAAGACGAATATCGCGGCGCTACCGCCCCTGCCGGTCATCGCCACCAGATTCGGCATCTCCGAGCGCACGCTTCACCGCATCTTTTCCGATCGCGAAACCACATTCGAGCGGCACGTGCTGCGCCTGAAGGCCGCCTTGCTTCGCGAGCTGCTGCAGCAGGCGTCGCTATCGAGAGCACCGATCGCAACGCTTGCAATGCAATGCGGCTTTTCCGATGCCGCGCATGCCGCGCGCACCTTCAAGAGCTTCTACGACACGACTCCCCGGGAGTATCGCGGCGCTCGGGCGGGCAGTATGCCGCCCATCACGCCACTTTCGTGAAGTCCGGCGGACGCTTCTCGGCAAAGGCGGTGAAGGCCTCGCGCGCTTCCGCCGTCTGAAGCCGCTCGGCGAAGCATTGGCTTTCCGCGCCGATCTGCGCCGCCAGCACCTCCGCATTGCGCATCAGCCGCTTGGTCGCGGCAAGCGAGCCGGCCGGCTGCCTTGCCAGCCTTTCGGCGATGGCAGCCGCCTCCGCGTGAAGCTTCTCGAGCGGCACCACGCGGTTGGCAATGCCAAGCTGCAGCGCGGTCTTCGCATCCATGGTTTCCCCGAGCGCGAACATCTCGTAGGCACGGGCATGGCCGATCCGCAGCGGCATCAGCATCGTGGACGCGGCCTCGGGCACCAGCGCGAGGCTGACAAATGGCGTCGAGAGCTGGGCGTCCTCGGCAAGCAGCACGAAATCGCAATGCAGCAGCATGGTGGTGCCGATACCCACCGCCCGGCCCTGGACGGCAGCGACCAGCGGCTGCGTCGAGCGCGTGATCGCCTCCAGGAAGCGCGAGACGTGCCGCTCACCCTTGAACGCGCCGGTCGCCATCATCGCGAACTCGCCGACATCGTTGCCGGCGGTGAACATGTCGCCCTCGCCGCGCAGCACGATCACGCGGGTAGCCTTGTCGGTCTCGGCCGCAACGATCGCATCCGCCAGCGCGCCATACATGACATTGGTCAGCGCGTTCTTCTTGTCGGGCCGCGCAAAGGTCAGCGTCAGGATATGATCCCGGTGCTCGATCCGGACGTGCTCGGTCATTCATCGTCTCCTCTGGGGAATTTGCTCTGCACGCTGGTGAGCCAGCGCGAGACAATGTCGATCTCGGCGTCGGTAAATCCTTCGCTCAGCCGCCCGTTCAGTTCGACGGCGCCGGCCTTGGCTCGCGCCAGCGCCTTGCGGCCCGCAGCCGTCAGCCACAGCCGAGAGGCGCGGCCATCGTCGGGATCGGCGCGTTTTTCGATCAGGCCGGCGCCGGCCATCCGTTCCGCCAGGCCGCTGATGCCGGGCATGCCGAGATCGAGCGCCGCACCCGCCTCCCCCATCAGCGCGCCATCGCGCCTGCCCAGCACGAACAGGAGCCCGCTTTGCGCCGACGTCACGCCGCCATCTCTTGTTTGAGTGGCGATGAAGCGATGCACGCGACGCTGCGCCACGTTGAGGAGGAAGATCAGCCGGCGGTCCGGCCTCGAATTAGTTCGCATACGAAGTATATTTACACGAGAAGCGAAGCGCTGTCACGCGCAAATCCGCTAGATCTGCGGACCGGACTGGGTGAGCTCGCGCTCGGCGCGGAAGACGTTGCTGTAGAGATTGGCGATCCACTGCCGGCCGCTGGACGTCATGTTGAGATAGCGGATGGCGGTCGGGATCTGCGGCGCGACATTGTTCCAGTAGAATTGCGGATATTTGTAAACGACGTCCGCCGGCGTCTTGTAGCCCAGCGTCTTGTTGAGGCCGATCTCCTCGAACTCGTAAAACAGCGCATTGGCCTTGCGCATGTAGTTGGGATCGCCGAGCTGGCCGATCAGGTCGGCCGCGCGCAGGAGCAGGCCCTCCTCGTCGTTCAGGTCGTCCACGACCTCGTTTTTCGGGGACGGATAGGGGAAGCGGGTGTATTCGATGGCGCGAGCGATGCGGTCGGCATCGAGATAATCCACGGTGTCGAAGCGCTCGATGACGAACAGTTTCGAGCGGTCGACGTGGTAGGGCGCCATCGCCGCATCGGAAGCGCCGATCGGCAGGCGGATGGTGCGGCCGGTGACGTCGGCGACATAGTCGCCGTCGCCGTCGCCCTGCACCGCGCCGCGGACATAGCCGATGTCATGGGTGAGGCAGGCCAGGATGAAGTTCGAGTAGTCGCGCGGCGTGGTCGGCCGCATCAGCCCGCGCCCCATCAGGATGTCGTGGCCGACGAGCGTGACCAGCATCGAATGCTCGATGTTGTGATACAGCGCGTCGCTGTTGCCGATGCATTCCAGCGTCAACCTGGAAATGTAGGGCAGGAAATCGGCGAGGTTGGCGTGCGACGCACCGAACCGCACCCGCGTCTCCGCGGCAAGAAAGCCGCCAAGGGCTTGCGCCATTACCTCTGGGACCGTGATCATCAGCGGATCACCCACGGTTGGGACCTGTAGCTGAGGCTAACACTTCGCGGGAACCTGTCCATAGGATACGTCGTCCCGGGCCCTCGCCGGCGTCCAACGACGATCGCGGGGGGCAGGCCTCGGCTCGGGAATTCACCGGCGAAACGCGCGCGGCATGCGCAGGTTTACAACGATTCGGCGGACTCACGCGGCGGAGGTATCGATCGAGCGGCGGATGACCCGCTGCACCTCCGCATTCGAGAGGAACAGATCGTGGTTGACGATGCCCCAGCCGGTGTCGGAAGCATCGATCACGCGAACCCCGAGTTGCTCGATGGCAGCCTTCTCGGCGGCGCCGACCCGCGTCATTCCGCCGGCCAGGCGTCCCGACAGCGCCAGCGCGCGATCGTTGGTCGCGGCGATCACCGTGATCTTGCGGGCGAGCGGGCCGATGCGCTTGATCGCCGACGAGAACACGTCCATGTCGATGTCAGGCGCGGCGAACACGACGGCGCCGATCCGGCCCGAGACGGTGTCGCCATATTCCGCATGGAGCTGGCGCAGGCTTTCGAGCGCCAGCATGGTGCCCATGCTGTGGGCCACGATGTGGATGCGGCTCGCGCCCGGGACCGCCACGATGGAATGGAGCACGCGCTCGAAATCGTCGCGGGACCACATCGCGCTGTCGCGGTCGTAGGCGTAGTCGAAGAAGCCGGCCTTGGAAGGCCAGGAGAACACCATGGTCCGGCCGCGAAACCTGATGGCGTCGGAAAGGCGCGCGGCATCGAGCGCTGCCGTCTCGAACGTCTGCTTGAAGCCGTGCACATAGATCAGGACGTCCAGTCCGCCGGCCTGCGCCAGCAGATCGTCGATCTCGCCCGACGGGATCGGCTCGACGCCGTCAAGACGCCAATCGGCAAGCCCGACCGAGGCCAGCGAGAGGCGGCTGTCATCCGGCGGCACCACCCTGGCCTTTGCGACCGTCATTGCAGAAGCCCGCTCCGGCCCGAACCACGGTTTTGCGCGGGCGCCGTTCACGCGCTTGCGCGTGGTGGCAATGAGCAATGTCGGGTCCACCGAGAACGACGAAGCGTCATAGGACGCGCCTGTCGCTCCGAGACCACTGCAGCCGCCGAGCGCGAGCAGGCTGGTGGCGGATGCAAGCCCGCGCAGGAGCGCGCGGCGGGATACGATGGCTTGATGTTGGCGCAAATGTCGGACGATCACTGGGAACCCTGGGGAACATTGCTTGTGTAGGATCAGCCCCCAAGATCGGCTTCAAGATCAACTTTGAGATCAGCACTCAGGATCAGCCCATGGCTCGGTGAAGGACAATGGCGGCGAGAAGATGTCGCGCCAGTACCTGGAACACACTTCACGTCGCGCCGGAACCGCCCGTCACGATCTTCTCGTTCAGCTTCTGATCGACGATCTCGACCGTGC
>Ga0207707_10003449_pt1 | contig 14018 bp, 13 predicted proteins | sample KBSC83BmetaG_FD_184336 | JGI IMG/M metagenome (GOLD analysis project Ga0207707, IMG submission 184336) | Corn rhizosphere microbial communities from Kellogg Biological Station, Michigan, USA - KBS C8-3B metaG (SPAdes) (version 2) | ecosystem: Host-associated > Plants > Roots > Rhizosphere ...
GCTGAGACGGGAGGCCAGCCCGAGGGCATCGCCCGCGTCGCATGACGGCATGATCACGCCGAACTCCTCGCCGCCGATACGGCAGGCGACGTCCGAGCCGCGAACGGTGTCGCGCGCGACGCGCGCCACCTGGATCAGCAGCTGGTCCCCGACGCCGTGGCCGTACACGTCGTTGACGCGCTTGAAGTCATCCAGATCGAACATCAACACGGCGACGGTGTCGTGCGAGCGCGACGCGCGCGTCAGCTCCGAGCGAAGCCGCTCGTGGAAGTAGCGGTGGTTGTAGAGGCCGGTGAGCGAGTCGGTCTGCGCGAGATGCTCGAGCCGCGCGCGGATCTGCGCGTTGTCGAGGGCGAGAGCGGCGGCGTCCCCGAACGAGCGCGCGAGGTGGAACTCGTGCTCGGCGAACTCCGCGTCCTCTCCGATCCGGTAGATGTTGAGCGCGCCCTTGAGGGCGCCGCGCGCGATCAGCGGGATCGAGATCAGCGCCTCCGGCTCGACCGGCGTGCCCGGCACGGTGACGGCGCGAGGATCGAGGTGGGCGCGGTTCGTCCACACGGGCCGGCAGTTCTCGACCGCCCAGCCGGTGATCCCTTCGCCGAAGCGCGGCCGGCTGCGCATGATCTCGTCCTCGTACACCTGCGAGCGCGCCTTCAACGGCACGAGCACGCGCCGGTCCTCGTCGGCCTCGTAGATGTGGAGTGCCTCGTACGGCATCAGGTCGCCGAGCGTGACGACGATGCGGTCGAGGAGATCCTCGAGGCTCTGCTCGGAGAGCACCTCGTGGAACACCTCGGCGAGTCGACGGTACGACTCGACCAGCGCCTCGGGGCGCCCGTTGCCGTTGGCGGACACGCCGAGCTGGTCGGTGTGCGCCGCCGCCGCAGACTGCGTCACCATGCCGAGCTCATCGGCGACGACGACGACCGGCTTGATACTCCCTGAGGGTGGTTTTCGCTAGATCAGGCCGCAGACGCGGGCAGTGTTCGGCCACGGGTAGAAGCCCCGGCCCGACCGGTACGCACGCACCGCCACCTGCAGCTGCGCCCACGCCGGCCAGTTGTCCGCAGTGCCCCACTTGGCGACGAACTCGGCGCCGTAGAGGCTCTGGAAGCGGCGGTCCATCTGGAGCCCGCCGTAGTAGCCGTTGCCCGTGTTCGAGTCCCAGGCGCCCTCGTAGTGGTGGATGCACAGGAACGCCGAGCTGAGGGCCCGCGGCAGTGGCCGATGGCCGTGCCGGAGCACCTGGAAGGTGGCCGCCGCGAGGCGCCGCTGCCAGAGCCGGAGCGTGCCCGCGCGCGACGTGCCGTGGGCGCTCGCGTAGCGCCGCGTGACCGAGCCGGGGTAGATCCGCCGCAGCTCGAGCGTCAGGCGCCGCGCGTAGGCGACCCGGCGCGAGAGCGCGCTGTGCGGGAGCGGAGGCTTCGGGATCGCAACCGCCAGGCGGCTGTGGACGCGGCGCAGAGCCACGTCGCGGGCCGTGGTCGCACGACGCGACCAGGTGTCGATCGTCCACTGCAGGTACTCGCGATCGACGCTGTGGCGGTACGAGAAGGTGGTCGGAGTGCGGTGGACGCGAGCAGCGCGCTCGAACGTCCAGGTGAGCGTCCGGTAGTGCTCGACAACTTGGCGGAGCGCCGGAATCGCAACGGGTCTCGCCGGTCGAACGGTCTCACGCGCGAACGCAGCTCCGGCGAGCGCGAACGTGATGATGCCCGTGAGCGCCGCAATGCTCAGCGGTATAGGGAAACGCACGAATAGTCCTCCTTGGCCGGGAGCGTCATGGCTGTGAGGGGTTCCAGGGCAAGGCTCTGGGCAAGAGCGCCGAGCCCACGTGACCGCCGGACGGTAGCGGCCACGTGTGACGTGGTGCAAGGAAGATCTAAAGGATTTGTAAAGCTCGCCGTGCCGTGCTTGGGCTGATCGACGGCTACGGCAAGAGCTGCGCCACCGCGTTGCGGAGCTCGGCGCTGGACCGGTGGACTGCGCCGACTCTCGGAGGCGCGCAACGTCCAGGCGTCCAACAGCATCGAGGGCTCCAACGCCACCCTCGATGACGTCGTGGCGGCCGCAGACGGCGAGACTCCGCTAGACGCCAACCTGAAACGCGCATGGCCGTCGCCGGCTACCAAGAGGCGATACCCCTTCGAAGACGGGAACGGACGCATGGCGAGGTGCCTACAAACGCACGTCTTGGCGCGCGAAAAGATCGTCGCGCCAGCGTTCCCGTCGATCGAGGAATACCTCGGGGCGAACACATCCGACGACTACGACGTCTTGGCGATGGTCGGTCAGGGATCGTGGAACCCGCGGAACGATCCTCGTCCTTGGATTGATTTCTCGCTTCTCGCTCACTATCGACAGGCGGCAACACTGCTCCGCCGACTGCAGGAGTACGAGTCTCCTTGGGTCGCCCTAGTCACCTTGCAGCGCAACGTCGATTGCCCGAATGCTGCATCGGTCCTCTGTGTGAAGCCGCGTACGGATTTCGCATCAGGAGGGCCGCCGTGCGGGCGGGACGCGGCGCCGGCCGTCTGCCGAGGCCCACCGTTGGGATCAACACGGCCGTCTAGCTGAAAAGATCGAGCTCGTGCTCGATCACGATCTCCTGGGCCGAGCCGTCGCCCTCGAGCCGCAGGCCCCGCACCACGACTGCCGGGACGCCCTCTGCCTTGCCGCGGGCCAGGTCGGCCGCTCCGGCGATCTCGTCGGCGATCGCGACCCGGCTCGAGCGGAGCTCGTAGCCGATCCGATCGGTCGTGCCGCGGAGGTCGAGCATCGCCGGCATCCCGGCGACGCCGATCGCGACGTCCGTCGTACCCTGACGGAAGGGCCGCCCGAACGAGTCTGTGACGATCACCCCCACGTCGACGCCTGTCAGCTCGTTGATCCGGTCGCGGATCGCGCGCGCGCTCGCGTCCGGGTCGACCGGCAGCAGGACGAGCGTGCCGTGCTCGGGCGCGTTCGAGTGGTCGACCCCCGCCGAGGCGCAGACGAAGCCGTGCTGGGTCTCCGCGATCACCAGCGGTCCCCGCTCGCGCACGATCCGCTTCGCCTCCCGGAGGATCACTTCGACCTCGCGCGGGTCGCGCTCGCCGGCCGCGAGCTCGATCGCCTTTGCCGAGGCCTCGTAGTCGTCGATCCGGACGACGCGGCCCTCCGCCTTCGAGACCGCCTTCTGCGCCAGGACGAGCACGTCGCGCGGCTGTAGCTCGACGAGCTCCACGACGAGCGCTGCGAGATCGTCGTCCTCCCGGATCTCCGGCAGGCCGTGGACGGGGATGATCTCGATCACTTCACGTCCGTCGAGCCTACGCCGGTGATGCGCAGGCCCGCGTGCGCCTTGTAGCCCCGGTTCAGGTTGACGATCACCGCGGTGAACCCCTCGAGCGCGCGGGCGCTCGCCAGCGGGCCTGCGTCGAGCGCGCGGCCGCCGACGACTCTGCCCGCAAGCTCGAGCGAGAGCGTCTTCGCCGTCTCGTCGTCACCGCACACGAGCGCGTCCTCGTCCGGTGCGTCCGCGAGGTTCGATGCCGCGACCGAATGCAGCCCGGCCGCGACCGGCGCGTCGACGATCTGCTGCACACGCTCCGCGAGGCTGAGCGCGTCGGCGTCCGGGAGCATGCCGCGACCCTTCTCGAAGCTGATCGCGCTCGCCACGGAGAGAAACGGCGTCGTGCCGAGCGCCGCCGCGACCGCGCGCGAGGTGTCGAGCGCGGCGTCCGCGTTGACGGCGAGCACTGCGAGATCGACGCCGCGCACCGCGTCTTCGTTGGTGGCGCCGGTGACGCGTGCGCCGAGCTCCGTCGCGATCGCGGTCGCGCGCGTCGCGTCGCGCGAGCCGATCACGATCTCGTCCTCGCCGACCGCTGCGAGACGCGCCGCGAGCGCACGGCCGAAGCTGCCCGTGCCGCCGAGGATCGCGACCTTCACGCCGGCGCTCCCGCCGCGTCGAGCGCTGCCGCTGCGAGGTGCCGCGCCGCGTCGAGGTCGGTCATCAACGTGTGCGTCACCACAGGGCGCACGCCGTGGGGCAGCTCGGCGGGTGCGTCGGCGACGTCGAGCACCAGCGCGTCGACGAGCCCGGCGTAGCACGACGCGACGTGCGCAGGCGTCGTCCCGCCCGCGAGCCGCTCGAGCATCCGGTCGGCCGGCCCCTTCACGGCACGTCCGCCGACGAGCGGGCTCACCGCCACGCACGGCGCGGTTCGCCGCTCGAGCGCGGCGCGGATCTCGGCGACTGCGAGGATCGGCCCGATCGACACGTACGGATTGCTCGGCGCGATCAGGATCACCTCGGCGTCGTCGAGCGCCTCGAGGACACCGGATGCGGGTACAGCCTCGGGCGCGCCCGCGTAGTGCACGGCGTCGACGTCGTCGCGGTGGCCGCGCGCAACGAACCAGGTCTGGAACGGGAACGTCCCCGCCGGCGTCTCGAGGAACGTGCGCACCGGGTCGTCCGTCGCGGGCAAGAGGTGCGCCTCGAGGCCGAGCGCGCCCGCGATCCGTGCGGTCGCCTCGGTCAGCGACGCACCGCTGCGCAGCAGCTCTGTGCGGACGAGATGAAGGCCGAGGTCGCGGTCGCCGAGGCGAAACCAGTCCTCGCCGCCGAGCTCGCTCACCGTCTCGAGCGCGCGCCAGCTCTCGTCGGCGCGACCCCAGCCGCGGTCCTCGTCGGATCGACCGGTGAGCGTGTAGAGGATGCTGTCCAGATCGGGCGAGACCCGAAGGCCCAGGAGCTCGATGTCGTCCGCCACGTTGCCTACGATGGAAACGTTGCCTGGATCGACGACACCGACGAGCCCGCGCAGGAACCGCGCGCCGCCGACCCCGCCCGAGAGGACCGCGACCTTCATGCGCCGACCGACGGCCGGCGCATGAATTTCCCGCTCCGGCACCGGCAAAGCCGGCACCTCCGCTCGTTCTCGAGCTCCCTCGAGCCTACGCTCATGCCGCCGACTGCAAGTCGAGGGCGGCAAGCACACCCCGGGTGTGCACGCCGAGCCGGCCCTTCAGCCGGACGAGATCGTCGAGCGTGTCCACGTCATCGATCAGATTCGGCGCGTCGAGAACGGTCGAGGGACCGAGCGCGGCGAACCGCTCTGCGCTGCCTGGCCCGTAGACCGGCGCGAAGAGGCTCGCATCGGCGAAGGCGAGCGCGTTGGTCGTCCCGTCGGCGGCGGCCACGAGCGCGAGGCCCTCGCCCGACACGGCGCCGGCGAGCGCGAGCAGGTCGCGCGGGTCGGCGCACGGAAGGTCCGCGTTCACGACGAGGTACGGCGCCGGGAGCGCAGCCGCGCTTGCCGCAGCGAGCCCGGCTTCGACCGCGGCGCCCTGGCCGCGGCGAGGATCAGGCACGAGCGTTGCGCCCGGCGGCACGGCCGTGCCTGCGGGCGCGACGACCAGCACGTCACCGACGGCCTCGGCTGCGGCGACCACGTCCGCCAGCATCGCGTCGGCGAGGGCGCGACGAGCCGGATCGTCGACTGCCAGGCGCTGCTTCGGGTCGGAGCCGCGGAACGGGACGACGATCGTGGCCATGCGTCGAGGACACTACCCGGGTGGCCCAGCCCGACAACGCGACGCTCGCCGAGCGGCTCGAGGCGCTCGCCTCCCTCCTCGACCTCTCGGGCGCGAGCTTCTACAGCGTGCGTGCCTATCGGCGTGCAGCCGAGCTGATCCGCTCGACGCCCGCCGACGTGGCTCTGCTCGTGCGCAGCGGGCGCGTCCGCGAGCTCGCCGGGATCGGCGGCTCGATCGAGGGGAAGCTGCGCGAGCTCGTGGAGACGGGCCGGCTCGCCGAGCTCGAGGAACTGGAGGCAACCGTGCGGCCGGAGCTCGTCGGGTTGGCGCGCCTGGTGGGCCTCGCGCCGCAGCGGCTCGTGCAGATCGGCACGACGCTCGGAGTCTCGAACGCCGACGAGCTACGCGAGGCCGCGGCCGCCCAGCGCCTCCGGCAGCTCCCGGGTATCGGTCCGGCGACCGAGGCGAAGATCCTGGCCGCGCTCGAGCGTCCGCGAATCGAGCCGCGCCGCGGCCTGACCTTGAACCGCGCCCTCGAGCTGACCGAGACGATCGCCGAGCGGCTCGGCGGCGTCGCCGCCGGGGATGCGCGCCGATTCGGCGATCTATCCCACCAGCTCGCAGTCGTGGTGGCGAGCGACGACGCCGACGCGGTCGTTGCGCGGTTCGGCGAGCTCCCCGAGATCGTCTCGATCGCGAAGCGGGCTGCAGGCGGAGCTCTGGGTGTGACGGTCGACGGCGTCCCGGTCGAGCTCGTCGTCGCGCGGGCGCACGAGCTCGGTACGGCGCTTCTGCGTGCGACCGGTTCCGCTGCGTACGTCGAGGCTCTCGGCGCACTGCCCCTCGCCGCCGACGAGCACGGCGTGTACGACGCGCTCGGTGTGTCGTTCCTGCCACCCGAGCTCCGCGAGGCGCCGTACTCCGGTCCGACGCCTGCGCTCGTCGAGCGTGCGGCGATCCGCGGCGACCTGCACGTGCACACGACGTGGTCGGACGGGAGGAACTCGGTGCTCGAGATGGCCGAGGCGGCGATCGCGCTCGGCTACGAGTACCTCGCGATCTGCGACCACACTCGCAGCGTGCGCGTCGTCCCGGGCCTCGACGCCGACGACGTCCGCCGCCAGGGCGAGGAGATCGCGGCCGCCAACGAGCGACTGGCACCGTTCCGCGTCCTCCGCGGGATCGAGTGCGACATCCTGAACGACGGCTCACTCGACCTGCCCGACGACGTCCTCTGCGAGCTCGACTGGGTGCAGGCGTCCGTCCATGCAGGCCAGCGCCAGTCTCGCGACCAGCTGACGCAACGGACGCTCGCGGCGATCGAGCATCCCGCGGTTCGGTCGATCAGCCATCCGCAGGGCCGCATCCTGAACCACCGTCCACCGAACGCGGTCGATCTCGACGCCGTCTACGACGCGTGCGCCGCCACGGGCACGGCGGTCGAGACGAACGGGCTGCCCGACCGGATCGACCTGAGCGCCGCCCATCTCCGCGACGCGGTCTCGGCCGGCGTCGCGATCACGTGCTCGACGGACGCGCACTCGGTGGGCGGCCTGCAGAACATGCGGCTCGCGGTCGGGACTGCGCGGCGCGGCTGGTGCACGGCCGCCGACGTGCTCAACACGCGGCCGCTCGACGAGATCGTGTAGCTACGCGCCGCGCTCGGCTATCTCGCGGACGTCGATCCAGTGCGTGCCGCGGAGCGCCTCGACGACGCGGTCGTCCGTGTGCTCGTGGTTGAACACGTGCGCGTCGAGATCGCAGCAGAGCACGACCTCGTCCGCGCCGATTCCTTCGAGCTGCACGAAGGCGTCCACCGGCAGGCGCGCCTCGCCGAGGGTGACGTGGCGGAACTGGAGGTCCGGCGCGATCTCCATCAGCGCAGGCCAATCGGGGCACGCACGTGCGCTCACGGCTCCGGAGTTGGCGCGACCGGGTCGATCTCCTGCATCGACCAGGCTCCCTCGAGCAAGACGACGCCGGCTTCGGTGCCCGCCGGGAAGACGAAGAGCCGCAGCGCATCGTCGAGTGCGTGCAGCAGCGCGCCGGTCGACGCGTCGGCAAGCGACACGCGCAGGTGAAAGCGGCCTTCGGCGAGCGGTAGCCGGTCGACCCTGAACGACACCTGGTGACGCCCGCCGCCGTTCCAGCCGAGCGGTGCGAGCTCCTGCGACACGTTGCCCAACACGACGCCGTCGTCGTCGCGCAACTCGATCACGACGCGCGGCGCGGTGACGCCGCGCTCCGCTTCCACGAGCAGCTGCACGAGCACCGGCTCGCCGGCCGCGAACTGGGCGCGCTCCTCGCCGGAGTCGTCGGCGAGCGCGGCCGAGGCGATGCGCGCCTCACCGGTTCCCCACTCGTGCAGGCCTGCCTCCAGCTCCTCCGGGCTCTCTTCGGCGCCGAGCAGCCGCCGGTAGGCGGCGATCGCCTCGCGCGTCGAGCCGTCGAATGCGAGCTCACCCTGCTGCAGGAGAACCGCTCGGTCGCACAGCCGCTCGACCGCGCGCGCGTCGTGCGACACGAACACGATCGTGCCGCCGCGGTTCTTGAACTCCGCGATCTTGCCGAAGCACTTCCGCTGGAACTGCTCGTCGCCGACCGCGAACACCTCGTCGAGCAGCAGCACGTCGGCGCGGATGTGCGCGGCGACGGAGAACCCGAGTCGCATGAACATTCCCGACGAGTACGTGCGCACCGGCAGGTCGATGAACTGCTCGAGCTCTGCGAAGGACACGATCTCGTCCATCACCTCGCGCACCTTGCCGCGGGAGAGACCGTGGATCGAGCCGTTGAGATAGACGTTCTCGCGCCCGGTGAAGTCGGGATGGAACCCGGCGCCGAGCTCGAGGAGCGAGGCGACGCGGCCGCCGGCTTCGACGCGTCCCGACGTGGGCGTGATGATCCCGGAGACGATCCGCAGGAGCGTCGACTTGCCGGAGCCGTTACGGCCGACGAGGCCGACCGCTTCGCCGGGCTCGATCGTCAGCGAGACGTCCTTGAGCGCCTCGACATCACGGGCGGCGAGACGACCGCGTGCGACGAAGACGTCCTTCAACGTGCGCTGCGCCTTCGGATAGACCCGGAAGGTCCGCGAGACGCGGTCGACGACGATGCGGCCCGGCGTCAAACGCGTTTCTCCATGTGCACCGCCGTCTCCGTGTACCCGAGCGAGAGGTACAGGCCGCGCGCGACCTCGTTGCCGCCGAACACGTTCAACGCGACCTTCGCAATTCCGAGCCGCTGCGCCTCCGCCTCGGCGAACACCATCGCCGCGCGACCGAGCCCGCGGCCGCGGAACTCCTCGTCGATCTCGACCGCGTAGACGAAGAGACTGTGACCGAGCTCGCCGTCGCGGTCGCACAGCCAGAGGTAGCCGGCGAACCTGCCGTCATCCTCGATCGCGTACATGTGGTGGTTGGGAGTCGCCAGGCCCTCGGACAGGAGCTGCGGCAGGTCCTTGTCCGCCTTCGCCTGCGCCACGTCGCGGTCGATGCCTGCGCGGACCATGTCCTCGACGTAGAACGCCATCCCGCGCGCGATGAACCCGTCGTACTCGTCGTCGCGCAGCGGCCGGATGACCGCCTTCGGCTCAGGCACGTGCACCCACGGCAGCAGCCTGGACGAGCTCCGCCAGCCGCGTCACCACCTCCGGCTTCGTCCCGGGCAACACGCCGTGCCCGAGGTTGAAGATGTGGCCCGGCCGCCCGGCCGCACGAGCGAGCACGTCGAGCGCCGCCGCCTCGGTGCGCTCCCACGGGCCGAGGAGCAACGCGGGATCGAGGTTGCCCTGCACGCCGCGGTCGTCGCCGACGAGCGTCCAACCCTCGTCGAGCGGAAGGCGCCAGTCGAGACCGATCACATCGCCGCCCGCGCGCGCCATCGCAGGCAGCAGCGTGGCCGTGCCGGTGCCGAAGTGAATCGTCGGGACCTCGACGCTCGCGAGGATCTGTGCCGACCACCGCGCGACGAACTCCTCGTAGTCGGCCGCCGAGAGAACGCCGACCCAGGAGTCGAAGAGCTGCACCACGTCCGCGCCAGCGCGAACCTGCTCGCCGAGGTATGCGGCGAAGCACTCCGCGAGCCGATCCATGAGCGCGCTCCATACCGCCGGCTCTCCGTACATCAGCGCCTTCACGCGCGTGAGCTCGCGTGACGGGCGGCCTTCGACGAGATAGCCCGCGACCGTGAACGGCCCGCCGCAGAACCCGACGACGGCGCGGTCGGCGGCGAGCTCGCCGCGGACCGTGCGGATAGCCTCGGCGAGCGGCGCGTACGCGTCAGGCTCCGGCAGCACCAGCCGCTCGACGTCGGCCGCCGAGCGCACCGGCGTCTCGAGCACGGGGCCGACGCCCTCGACGAGCTCGACCTCGAGGCCCATCGCGACGACCGGGGTCATGATGTCCGCGAACATCACCGCCGCGTCGACGCCGTGGCGCCGCACGGGCTGCAGCGTGACCTCGGCACAGAGCTCAGGCGTCTGCGCCACCTCCCAGAACGAATGCTGCTCACGCAGCGCGCGGTACTCCGGCAGCGACCGCCCCGCCTGACGCATGAACCAGACGGGCGTGCGCTCCACCGGCTCGCGGCGCGCCGCGCGGACGAGGAGTGGCTCCATGACGACGTTAGGGTAGTCCCGGTGTCGAGAGGACCGCTCGGAATTCGCTTCGGCCCGATCCCCGCGCCCACACCGGAAGCGGGCGCGCTCGCGCAGATCCAGGTCGACGTCGAGAACACCGGCAGCGTCCGGTGGCCCGACGGCGTCTTTCTCTCCTACCACTGGCTCGACTCGCGTGACAATCCGATCGTGTGGGACGGCGTGCGCACGACACCGCCCCGTCTCGCGCCGGGTGAGCAGGCGACGGTCGAGCTCGGCGTGCGCGGCCCGATCCCGCCGGGGCCGTACCGGCTCGCGCTCGACGCCGTCGCCGAGAACCGCGCCTGGCTCTCGGAGCTCGGCAGCGAGATGCCGCGGATCGACGTGCAGGTCGCCGCGAGGACCGGCGAGCCGTCCGCGACGCTGCCGCCGTGGGTCGAGGCAACGCCGTCCTGGGTGGAGCACACGCGCGCCGCGCACGCGGAGGGCTACGCGGTCGTCGCCGGGTCGGTCGACTGGGACGGCGGCGCGATGCGCCGGCGGCCGCGCGCACTCGAGCCGTACGTCCCGGGAACCGGGCGCGTGCCCGGGTTCGGCGCGCCGCTCGTCTGCCCGTCGGTGCTGCCCGGGGTCGAGCTCGAGCCGCTCGCGGACGTCGCCGGACTGCCCGCCTTCGCGGCGCCGCAGGTCGAGCCGTGGATCTACGACGGGCGCGCGGTGCTCAGAGCTCGACCGCGATCCGATCGTCGACCGACCTGAACACCCAGGCGGCGAGCACGAGCGAGACCGCCGCGGCGACGACCAGGTAGACGACGTCCCAGAGGTGCGGCATGCGACCCGACCAGATCGCGTCGCGAATCGCGAAGATCGGCGGCGCGACCGGGTTGACCCAGTGCAGCACGCTGATCAGCGTCTGGTGTCGATCCGCACGGTCGCCGAGCGTCTGCGCGCTCCAGAGGATCGGCGTCACGAAGAACCACGGCAGCAGCGCGGCCGCAAGCACATGCTCGACGTCCCGGAACACCACGTTGAGGCACGCGACGACGAGGGCGAGCCCCGCGACCTCGGCCGCGAAGAGGAGCGCCAGCGGGATCGCAAGCCACACGGTCGAGCGCGCGTCGGACACGAAGGCCAGCGAGAGCAGGATCAGGATCACCTCCATCACGGCGAAGGTGACCGCCTGCGTCGCGACCATCGAGAACGCGACGAGCTGCCGCGGGAACCGAACCTTCTTCACGAGCTCGGCCGCGTCGACGAGCGAGCGCGCCGCCGACTGCATCGAGGTCGCGAAGAACGTCCAGCACGCGAGGCCGGCGAGCAGGTAGAGCGCGAAGTGCGGGATCTGCGGGCTCGGGAAGATGACGCCGAACACGAGCAGGTAGACGCCGAGCAGGATCAGCGGGTTGAGCAGCGACCAGAGCACGCCGAGCGCCGACCCCTTGTACTTCGCCTGGAAGTCACGGCGGAAGAGGTTCGAGAACAGCTCGCGGTAGCGAACGAGGTCGGCGTAGACCGTCATCGGCGGCAACTAGTGTAGGGACGCACAAAGAACACAGACAGAGCCCTAACAGCAACGCTTTACCTTCAGCACTCGTGAGCACTCTTGCGGCGATCGCCGCTCTCCCGGCTTCAGCGCTCGCGATCAGGCTCCTCCTCGCGACCGGGCTGCAGAGGCGACTGGTCGCCGTCCCCTCGAGCGAGCGCTGGCACGACGTCCCGACCCCCCTCTTCGGAGGCGTCGGGATCTTCGCCGGGCTGAGCGTCGGGATCTGGGCCGCCGTCGCGGCCGGGGCGATCCCGGCGGGCGAGCAGATCGCGGGGATCTACGCGGGGACCTCGCTGCTCTTCGTCGCCGGGCTCGTCGACGACGTGCGCGCGCTCTCGCCGAAGCTGAAGCTCGTGGTCCAGATCGCCGCGGCGGTGATCGTGCTCGCGACCGGGACCGGCGTCGAGCTCATCCACACACATTTCGTCGCGTGGCCGCTCGCGATCTTCTGGCTCGTCGGGATGACCAACGCGTTCAACCTGCTCGACAACATGGACGGGCTCGCGGCGACGCTCGCCGGGATCGCGTTCGGCTTCTTCGCGATCGACGCCGTCACAGTCCACCCGGACGACGCACACCTCGCGTTCGCGCTCGCCGGCGCGTTCGCGTGCGCCGGGTTCCTGCCGTTCAATCTCCGCCCCGGTCGCAAGGCACTCGTGTTCATGGGCGACTCGGGCTCGCAGGTGCTCGGCTTCTCGCTCGCCTCGCTCGGTCTGGCCGCGAGCTGGAACGTCGCCGGCTCGACCGTCGCGACGCTCCTCCTCCCGATCCTCGTCCTCGCGGTGCCGGTGCTCGACACGACGCTCGTGACGACGATCCGCCTGCTCGAGGGCCGGCCCGTCTCGCAGGGCGGACGCGACCACTCGTCGCACCGGCTGGTGCGCTTCGGCATGTCGGAGAAGCATGCCGTCCTGCTGCTCGCGTTGATCGCGACGGCCCTCGGCGGCACGAGCCTCGCGTACAACGTCCTCGACGACCAGCGGCTCGCGATCGTCGGCGTGCTCGTGACCTTCGTGCTGCTCGTCCAGTTCGCGAGCTTCCTCGCCGACGTCGAGCGGCGGAACGCACCGGGCTCGGATATGCGGCTCGCCGATGCGTTCGCGGTGCACTGGCGGCGGCTGATCGAGGTGCTCGTCGACTTCGGCCTGATCGTCGGCTCGTTCGCCGCGGCGTACACGATTCGCTTCGGCTGGCCGGGCACGGAGTCGCAGCGGCACCTCGCCACGGTCGCGCTGCCCGTGCTCGTCGCGGCGCGCTACCTCGCCTTCATCCCATTCGGCCTCTACCGCTCGATCTGGCGCTATGCCGGCTCGCGCGACGTGGTCTCGATCGGAGGCGCCGTGATCGTCTCCGAGGTGATCGCGCTCGGCTACATCGCGATCAGCCGGCCGTTCGGGGACTTCTCGCGGTCGTTCTTCATGATCGACGCGCTCATCTGTGCCGCGGCAATCGTCGTCTCGCGCCTCGCCGAGCGCGTCGTGATCGGCGGCATCGGAACGTTCCGCGATCGAACCGGTCGCAGGACGATCATCGTCGGCGCGGGCAGAACGGGACGGAGCCTGTTGCGCGAGCTCCGGGAAACGCCGGGCGAGCGCGTGGTCGGGCTCGTCGACGACAACCCCGGGCTCCGACGCCGGCGGATCTCCGGCGCCTCCGTGATCGGCGCGTCGCACGAGATCGAGCGGCTGATCGAGCGCCACCGCCCGGACATCGTGCTCGTCACGATCCCGGACGCCCCGCCGGAGCGGCTCGACCTGATCGTGCAGGCCGCGCAGCGGCACAACATCCCATGCCGGTTCGTCCGGCGCGAGGTCGACCTCGATCCGAGAGTCGTGCTCGGCGCGGGCAGCGAGTGACCGACCAGAAATCCACCCTCGACCGCTTCCTCGCGGCGATCCCGTACGCCGTCGTCTCGCTGGTCGTCCTCGCGCTGCTCGCCTGGCAGGCGTCGATCCGGAAGACCCCGACGATCTTCGGCGACGAGCTCGAGTGGACGCAGATCTCGCGCGCGATCGCCGACACCGGCCACGCCGCGCGCCGCGGCGATCCGATCGGCTTCAAGTCGCTCTACCCGTACCTGATCGCGCCGTTCTGGTGGATCCACACGACGAGCACCGCGTACACGGTGATCAAGTACGCGGACACGATCCTGATGGCGCTCGCCGCGATCCCGACGTACCTGATCGCACGCATGCTCGTGCCGAAGCGCATCGCGTTCGTCGCGGCGATGAGCGCGCTCTGCACGACCGCGTTCTTCTACTCGGCGTTCCTGATCCCGGAAGTCGCCGCGTTCCCGATGTTCGCCCTCTGCGCGTGGATCACCATTCGCGCGCTGGCACGAGGCGGCGTCCG
>Ga0207707_10003450_pt1 | contig 14016 bp, 10 predicted proteins | sample KBSC83BmetaG_FD_184336 | JGI IMG/M metagenome (GOLD analysis project Ga0207707, IMG submission 184336) | Corn rhizosphere microbial communities from Kellogg Biological Station, Michigan, USA - KBS C8-3B metaG (SPAdes) (version 2) | ecosystem: Host-associated > Plants > Roots > Rhizosphere ...
CCGCGCTCATGAAGATCGACCACAGCCGGCGGTTGAAGAGCAGCGCGTTGTGCATGTTCTTGTCGGGCCCGGTCCAGTTTGCCTGGACGTCCTGCAACTGTCTTGCCGCTTTCAGTAGCGCCTGCGCTTCGATTTCCCGGGGAGCTGCCGTCGTTTGCGACGTGCGTGCATAGGCTTGAGCGGCTTGAGACATCCATCACCTCGATAGGGTTTTACGCAGAGACGTTAGCTTCGAAAGCTGCCCAAGTTTTGTACTTCGTTGCCTTTAAAATATGGTTAGCGGCCGTTACCGTATTTGTCCGAAACCGGGCAAATCGAGGCGTCCTTTGCTGCGCGCTCGTGGCGGTAACATCAAAAAAACGGCAGGGTTTCCCCCGCCGTTTCGGTATCGTTTCGCGACGCCGAGATCAGCGCAGCAGCTGCAGCACACTCTGCTGCGACTGGTTGGCCAGCGCCAGCGCAGAGACCGCAATCGACTGGCGGGTTGCCAGTGCCTGGCTGTTGGCCGCTTCCTCGTTGGTATCGGCCAGCGTCAGGTTGGCCGAACCGGTCTGCAGCACGTTGATCAGGTTCTTCGAGAAATCCTGGCGGATCTGCACGATCGAAAGGTTGGAACCGAGGGTCGAGGCTTCCGTCCGCAACGCGTCCGACGCGCTGCTTATCTTGGCGATCGTCGCGTTTGCCGAGGCGCTGTCGAGGAAGTCAGTGCCGGGGACCAGCGAGGCAAGACCAAGGCCCGTCGCGTCGAAGGTCACGCCTTGGATGTTCAGGGTGGACTTGCCGGTTTCGTTGAAGGTCAGCTTGAGGTCATCGCCGTTGAGCAGGTTGATGCCGTTGAAGGAAGCGTCCTGCGACGTCGTCGTGATCTGCTGGATGACGTTGTTGTACTGGCTGACCAGGTTGGCACGAATGGTCTGCGAAGCCGCATCGGCCAGCGGCTGGCCCGCGGAACCGCCGGCGGGAGTAACAAGGGTCGCGGTATCGGTACCACTGATTGCAATGGTGTTCGCAGCCGCAGTTGTTCCCGTTGTAAGGATCTGGCTTGCATTGTCGTTGCTGGAGGTGAGGGTGATGGACCCGTCGCTGGCCAACGATGCCGTCAATCCAAGGCCGGCCGCTGACAGCGCCGTATTGAAAGCGGCGATCGAATTGACGTTGCCGGCGCCAGTGCCGAGCGTGATAGTAGTCGCGGCACCCGCGGCGGGCGTAAAGATGAAGGTCTTGGTGGCGAGCGAGTTCGTACCCGCGTTGGTGAGATCGGCGGCCGTTCCGGCAACAGACAGCGCGCCCGCGCCGGTCGGCGCCAGGCTGGTTGCGGAAGCCTTCACCGAATAACCGGTGGGCGCCTGCAACACCTGGTTGGCGATCGACTTGGCGGTATCGACCAGCTTCTGCAGCGAGGTGATGCCGGTGTTGGCAGCCTGCAGGACCTGCACACCGTTGCCGATGCCGTCGAGCAGATTGCTGATGTCGCTGGCGCGGTTGTCGAGGCCCTGCGCCGTGAAATAGTTGGTCGGGTTGTCGAGCGCCGTGTTGACCTTCTTGCCGGTGGAGAGACGGTTCTGCGTGGTTGCAAGCAAATCCGCGGTCGACTGCAGCGAGAGGAGGTTCTGGCGAACCGATGCGGAAAGAACAATACCGGACATGTGTGGGACCTTCCTAGTTTGGCGTCCGTCGTTCTACCGAGTTTCCTTTAAATTAGCGTTAATGCGGATTTAAGTTGTTTGATTAACGCTTTCCTAACCTGGCGCGCGTCTGTAGCGCCTTCGAAAGAAATCGCCTCGTCGGGTCGACCAACGAAAAAGCGGCGGGGTTTCCCCCGCCGCGTTGTATCTTGCGATGTAGCCGAGATCAGCGCAGCAGCTGCAGCACACTCTGCTGCGACTGGTTGGCCAGCGCCAGCGCAGAGACCGCAATCGACTGGCGGGTCGACAGCGCCTGGCTGTTGGCCGCTTCCTCGTTGGTATCGGCCAGCGTCAGGTTGGACGCTCCGGTCTGCAGCACATTGATCAGGTTCTTCGAGAAGTCCTGGCGAATCTGCACGATCGACAGGTTGGAACCGAGGGCCGACGCTTCGGTGCGGAGCGTGGTGCTGGCCGAGCCGAGCAAGGTAAGCGCCTTGTTGGCCGAGGCGTTGTCCAGGAAGTCCGTGCCGCTGATCAACGAAGCAAGGCCAAGGCCCGCCGCGTCGAAGGTCACGCCCTGGATGTTCAGGGTGGACTTGCCGGTTTCGTTGAAGGTCAGCTTGAGGTTGTCGCCATTCAGCAGGTTGATGCCGTTGAATGAAGAGTCCTGCGCCGTCGTCGTGATCTGCGTGATGATGCCGTTGTACTGGTTCACCAGGCTGGTGCGAATGGTCTGCGAGGCCGCATCGGCGACTGGGGCGGTCCCGGCTGCGAACGTCGTAGTACCGGGAGTTGAACCGGGAGTAATCGTACCGATCGTTTGCCCAGCATAGTCGTTGGTTGTGGTGATGACGAGGTGGTTGGTGCTGTCAATGCTGGCTGTCAGACCGCCGGCCGCCAAAGAGGTGTTCAGCTGGTCGAGTGACTCGGTGGCGCCGAAGGTGACGGTGAATGCGGGGAGTTCCCCGCTCGCGGCGAAGGCAAGAGTCTGATTGGCCTTGAAACCGACGCCGTCCACCAGATTGGCCGCCGAGGAGGTGCCAACAAGGGCTGTCGAAGTAGATGTCGACTTCGACGTATAGCCGGCAGGCGCCTGCAGCACCTGGTTGGCGATCGACTTCGCGGTATCGACCAGCTTCTGCAGCGAGGTGATGCCGGTGTTGGCGGCCTGCAGGACCTGCACGCCGTTGCCGATGCTGTCGAGCAGGTTGCTGATGTCGCTGGCGCGGTTATTAAGACCCTGCGCGGTGAAGAAGTTGGTCGGGTTGTCGAGCGCCGAGTTGACCTTGTTACCCGTTGCGAGGCGGTTCTGCGTGGTTGCAAGCAAATCCGCGGTCGACTGAAGCGAGAGCAGGTTCTGGCGAACCGATGCCGAAAGAACAATACCGGACATTTTTCATACCTTTCTGGTGTGAAATTAGAGTGCGAGCGTACCTCCCAATCGTTTGATCGGGTGACCCGCGGACGGTGGAACCAAGCCTCTAAGAAAACATGAATAGGCGCCGCTACTTGTCACACCAGCAACGCGTCAGTCTGCGATTTCGTCATCGCGCAATTTGAAAAATGACATTGATAATACTGGAGATTCCAGCGGCATCTTGCCTCGTTCACGAAGCGTTAACCGCAATAGTAAAGGATTGCGGCGCATCGGCAAAAAAGCGTCAGCGTATCTGGCGCGACCAAAAGCCGGCACTCATTCGAAACTCGCTGCAGTGATCGCTAGCTTCAAGATGCGGCAATGGAGAACAGCCATGGCATTGAAAGTCGAGCTCAAACCGCACGAGCGGATCATCATCGGCAACTGCGTGATCACCAACACCGATCAACGTGCCCGGCTATTGATCGATGGCGACAAGATTCCGATTCTACGCGAGAAGGACATCCTGACGCCCGAGACCGCCGATACACCTGCCAAACTCGTCTATCTGGCGGTGCAGCTGATGTATATTTCGCCGGATCCGCAGGTCAATCACGGCACTTACTTCAGTCTGGTGCGCGATATCGTAACCGCTGCGCCGAGCGCCTGGCCCATCATCGAGGGCATCAACAATCACATTTTGAACGGCGATCTGTATCAGGCCCTGAAAGAGGCCAGAAAACTCGTCGCCTACGAGAGGACGCTTCTGGATCACAATGAAGCCGTCCGGAGCGAACAGGGCGCCGGCGCCGAAGCGCGCCGCTCCGCCTGAGGTAAGTCTCCTACATCGCCAGCGGCGGAGGCGGCTCGACCGTCGGCAACAGGCCGTCGTCGGAACGCGACCGCCGCGCACCAAAATCCAGCACCGCCGAGATCAGCACGTCGATGTCACAAGTGTCGGTGCGATGATTGACGATAGCCGCGCGTATCGCGAGCTGGCCGTCGAGCAGCGTCGTCGATGGCGCCGCGATCCCGGATTCCTGAATGTCGATGACAATTTCGCCGTTGACCTTGTTGGCGTCGGCAGCGCGATAACGGAAGCAGACGATATTGAGCTGGACCGGCGCCAGCAGCTCCAGCCGCGGCTCCGCCAGAATCCGCGTCTCCAGATAAGCGGCGAGCGCACAGGTGCGCGTGATGACCGCGCCCAGCTTTTCGGTGCCATAGGTTTTCAACGTGAACCACGTCTTGAGCGCCCTGAAACCGCGCGACAGGTCGGGGCCGAGGTCGCAAGGCCAGGATGATCCCGCGGCGAGCCCTCGTGTCTCCCGGCGCATATACGCCGCTGGCGCGGAAAAAGTGTCGCGATGCCGATCGCCGTCGCGGACAAGCAGGAAGCCGGCGTCATAAGGCACCTGTCCCCATTTGTGGAAATCCAGCGCGATTGAATCGGCGTTTTCAAGTCCGGCCAGCCGCGGCGCGAGCGCGGGCGACAGAATCCCGAGGGCGCCATAGGCGCCATCGACGTGAAACCAAAGTTGCTCCTCGCGGCACAGCGCGCTTAGCGCCAGGAGATCATCGATGGCGCCGATATCCACCGTTCCGGCCGAGCCGACCACGAGGAACGGCTTCCGCCCGGCGCTGCGGTCCAAGGCGATCTCTGCCCGCAATGCCGCCACGTCGATGCGATGGGATCGATCGGCCCCGATGCTTCGCAAGGCATCGCTGCCGAAACCAGCGATGTCCACCGCCTTGGTGATGCAGCCGTGCGCCGCGCTCGAGGTATAGGCCGTGAGTCGCGCACCTTCGTCACTGAGGCCGTGCTGCCGGACGGGTTGCCCGAGTGCCGCGGTTCGCGCCACCAGCACCGCCATCAGATTTGCCATCGACGTGCCGGTAACAAAAATCCCGCTGGCCCCGCTCGGAAAACCGAACATCGCGCGCATCCATTCGACGATCTGACGTTCGACCTCGATCGGAATGTGATCGCGCCCTCCGAGATTGGCGTTCAGTCCGGCCGCCAGCATCTCCGCCAGCATGCCGACCGCGCTACCGCCGCCATGCACCCATCCCATGAAACCCGGGTGCACATTGCCCGTCGCATAGGGGACGATGAAATCGGTGAATTCCCGATAGACCTCGCCGAGATCGGAGGGCTCAAGCGGAAGCCTGGCGTGGAACCGGGCGCGGACTTCATCCGGTATCGGTCTCCACACCGGGCGGTCGCGGATGTTGGCGGAATAATCGAACATGTCATCGAGCATGCGATGACCTTGCGCGCGCACGTCGTCCCAATTTTGCGGATCGAGCGTCTGGCTCGATTCCGATTGCAGGGCTAATTCGCGCAACATCCTTGTCACGCCGCGTGCTCCTGGCCCTGTCGGGCGCGGCGGTACAGCATCGCGGCGAACGCCTCGAAAATCGCGCGCATTTGCGGAGGCTTGTAGGGAAACAGCTCCGGCGAATCCATATTGTGCACAACAGCGGTATTGTCCGCCTCGAATATCAACAGTTCCCCGCACTTGTTTTCGGCGCAGTCGATCGTGAAATAGTCGAGGCCTATTCGGTCGATCATCGCGGCCAATGCGCGGCGGTGGCGAGCCGCGAACGCGCTGTCGAAGCTGCGCATGAAGTTTCCTTCCTCGCAGCGCTTGCTTTCGCTAAATGCCATATCTGCGTTGAGGTACCAGATATCCCAACGATCGGCGATCGCCATGTGGCAGGCATAGGGCCGGCCATCGACGACGACGATCCGGTACTTGCGAAACAAGCCGTCATCGTTGGCGTAATCGACGAAGCGGGAGACGAAAAATTCCTGTTCCAACCGTTCCGCGAGATATCGATCGATCGCGGCGCAATCATCGAGTTTGGCGAGCCCGACGCCCGCATGCGAACCACGCGGCCGGACGATGATCGGAAACCCGAGCTCGGCGGCAATATCGGCAAAGCAGAGATTCGACCGGGCCACGTCAGACAATTGCGCGCGTGTCACGCATACCGTCGCCGGGATATCGAGTCCCTCGATTCCCCTGATCAGACGATGCAGCTTGTCGCGATCGAGATTGCTGATAAGGCGCGGCGGGTTCAGCATCGGCCGCGGCCAGCGGGCCGCCGCCTGATCGATGATGCGGAGTGCATCACGGCATTCCTCGGAGTCGGAAGCGATCACGATCGCAACGTCATGATCGGGCAGCGGTACCGGCAACTCTATCCCGGCAATGACATAAAGCGTCAGCAGCTCGATCCCGGACTCTTCCAGCAAAAACTCGATCGGTGTGTTGCCCCCCATGTCGATCGCGGCGGCGAGCGCAAGAACCCGCAGTTTCGGCTTTTCCGCGGCGCATGGCGATCGAAACAGCTGATGAAAGGCCAGCACTTCCGCCTGAATGGCAATCCCGATCTGCTTGTCGCCCAGCAGCTGCGTTATCAGCGACAGATCGAGACCCTCGCCCGCGCCGGCGGTTCCGCCGGCGACCTTCGACATCAATTGGTCCCGCAACGGACGAAGATCGGTGCCGCGAAATGCCATCGTCGTGAGCTTGGCAAACCCGATCCGGTCCGCGCAGAGAGGCTCGGCAATTCCGATGTGTTCGTGGAAATCAGGCGGCATTCGCCGCTCTTGCTGAGGCGGCAAACTGCGACGAGACATCGCCGTGAAAGACGGACGGGCCGACATGATCGAGGCGGCTTTGCAGATCGGCCCAGATCTCGCCGCCGATATCGGTCCAGCGTTTGCAGAAGGCAAAATCCTCGCTGAGGTAAGTCCCGGTCTTTGGATCGATCATGCATTCGAACAATGCAAACCGGTTGGGACTTCCCGCGAGTGCATCGAGCGAATGTTCGCCGAAGAACTGCAGTGCCGCATAGGCCGGATGTCGGCACATCCTCTCGAGGACGTGACGCCTGATCATCAGGAAACCGGTGCCGGCAAAGCGCACGCGGGTAAATCCATTGACGGCGATGACGCGATCCGGATCGTCAATCTCCAGCACATAGTCGAGAGCGGCCGACGGCATGCTCGACCAGTTGGACTCCAGCATCCGTTTTGCCTTGTCCCAGTTGACCCGCTTGATGGGATAGACCCCCGCCACCACGTCCGCCCCGGATTCGATCAGGCGGAATACCTGGTCGGGGTCAAAACCGATGTCAGCATCCACGAACAGCAGGTGGGTCGCGGTGGGATTGTCGAGGAAGAGCGTCACCAGATTGGCTCTCGCCCGGGTAATCAGCGCGTCGCCGTCGCGCATCAGAACCGTGAGATCGATGTTGGGCCTGGAACGCACAACCCTCTGCAAATGGAAGATGGAGCCGGCATAGATGCTCGATACCTGTCCGCCGAAGCACGGCGTGGCCACCATCAGGTGAATTTGGTCGGTCATAAGCGGCTCCAAGGCGGCGGGCGTGATGCATTCCTGACCAAACAGTAAATAGACGTAGTTAACCAAAACCTAACGGCCGCGCCGGGCTACGCGACCGGAAGATACTTGGTCAGGCTCAGCTGCGCGAGCATCGCAGTGGTCTGGTATGAGGCCTGCAAGGCGGTCTGGAGCGCCAGGATCTGACTGGCCACCTGATCGGGAGAGACGTTCTCGGCCTGGTCGACGATGCCCTGCAGCATTCCCTGGGCTTGTGTTTGCCTGGCGGTGGCATCCTTCATCGTCAGCTGCGCCGTCGCAAAGTCCGACTGAATATCCTCGATGGTTTGCTGTCCCGGTTGCCGCGCAAGATTCTGTGCCACGCGCTGACTGAGTGCCGAGACTTGCAGGGCAGCATTTGGATTCGCGGCCGAGGTCGTGACCGCGGCGAAAACGGCCAGCGTTTGAAGCTGCGAACGAATGGCCGTCTCATTGGCACGCGCCCCGTATTGCACGGTCACCGACTGATCGACACGGGCCGTCGCTGTCGCGCGGGCGGACCCTGGACCCGCTTCGCCAGTGTACCAGGAGATGGTATTGGCCGGCGTGCCGCTGACCAGCGAGGTCGCAGCGCTCAACGGGGAGCCGCTGACCCGCAGCGGCGGCAGGGTCGCCGTCGCGGTGACGCCGAAGCCGAGTGCCGCGAACGCGGCCGAATTCGAACTGGTAACCGTCAGGTTCGCGGCGTCGTCGGTGTGCAGGGCGATCACGCCGCCGCTGATGGTCGACGGGGTCGAGGTGCCGGTGATCGAGTCGATTTTTGTCAACAGCGTCTGAACGCTGTCGGTGACGTTGAGCTGGTTGTTGCCGGTCGCGCCGGAGGCGACGAAAGTGATGGGCGTGCCGTTGACGGTGATGGTGTCGCCCGCCGCGAAATTGGTGGCCAGCGAGTCCGTGCTCGCGGCACCCGACAACAGTGTCGCGCCGGTAATCGGCGCAGGGATCGCAGCCTTGTTGTTGACCACGCTTCCGGTGGCGGTTCCGGCCGAACTGAAAAAATCATTGCCGGCCGCAATAGCCGACGCGGCCACCAGCGATGTGTTGGCAAGCGTGCCGATCGCTGTGTTCAGCGCCGCCTTGAGATTGGTTGATGTCACCGTCGAGTTGGCGCCGATGGCAAAACTGCCGACCGGCGGCGGCGTCGCGCTTGAAGCCGTCAGCTGAATCGATTCGGTCGTGCCGTCAGGCAGCGTGAACGCAAAGCTCACCTTGTCGCCGTTGTTGGGATTGGTGGCGCCGAGGTCAATCGAAACGGCGGCCGGCGATCCGGCGGGGCCGGTTACGGTGGCGCCCGTGAGTGACGATGAGATCGCGCTCAGCTTCAAGCCAAACGGCGAGCCGGCGACATCCTCCGCCACCTGCACCGAGGTCGCTGTCGGAGAAGTAATAACGAGGCGCCCGAGGCCGGTGGTGCCGTCGGCCTGCTGACGCTCGGAAATCACCTGTTTCAATCCGGCCTGGGTGGTGGTCCCGTTGAGGATATCATCGATCGAGGCGACCGAAGGCGTATTGATGGCGCTGCCCGAAAACAGATAGCGGTCGCCCGCCTGCATGTTGAGGATTCCCAGCATCGAAGACAGCTGAGAGGTCGCGGTTTGCTGGGCGATGGTCTGTCCGGCGCTGTTCAAGCCTTGCATCGAACTGTTCGCGCTGTTTAGAACCGTGGTTCCGATATCGACCATCGACTGCAGCGCGGTGTTGGCTATGCCGATGTTGGTGTTGATGTTGCTCATGGTATCGCTGAACGCGGAAATGTTCGCCAGTTGCGCCCGTGCTGCGATGGCAAATCCCTCGTTGACTCCCATGCCCGCATAGGAGGTGGATTTTTTCCCGGTCGTCAGCTGCGACTGAAGTGTCGCCAGCTGATTGTTGAGATTCAGCAGCGACTGGCTCAGATAAGTGGGGCCGAAACTCACGCTATTGATTGCCATATCGATCGCCCTACAACTGAGCCTGCATTAAACTTGTCATCATGGCCTGAACCACGGACATCACGTGAGCATTGGCGGCATAGTTATTCTGCAGTGAAATCAGGTTCGCCATCTCGCTATCGATATTGACGCCGGAGGCGGATTTGAATTTCTGCTGCAACGCGTTGACGACGACGTCCTGACCCTGCTGAAGCTGGGTTGCCGACGTTGCCGCATTGCTCTGCTGGCTCAGGAACTGCTGCATGAAGGTGCTCAGCGTTCCCTTGAACGGCGTCGCGGCCGTGCCGAGCCCGGTCTGCGGCGAGTAAGTGAACGTGCCCGACGTCAGCTGGGAATACAGAAAGTCCGAACGCGTCGTGTCGCCGGGGTTGGTCGCGGGCGACGTGCTGTAAACGGTCATTTTCGACGGATCGCTGAGAAGCGCGGCATTGACCGTTATGCGTCCCGCCAATCCGGTTTGTTGCGAGCCGTTCCGCGTAATCGAACCCGTGTACAACAGATTTCCGTCGGTAAACACCGGGAGCTGGACGCTCCCGCTCGCAAGCGCCGAAACCGTCGTCGTAACCGAGGCCGCGTTGACGGTTTCCGAGCTGGTGCCGTTGTCGAGCACGCGCAAAACAGAACCGGAGGGAGTTGAGAACTGCAGGTTGGCGGCGCCGAGCGCGCTGTTCAATTGCGCAACAACCGACGCCATTCCGCCCGAAAAATTGACGCCGATCACCTGATTGTTCGGGTTGGCCCCGAAGTTCGACAACGGAAGTGCGGCCGGATCATCGACCCGCACGATCGAGACCTGGTGCTGGGTGTTGGTCGCCGTGTCGGTGTAGGTGAGATTGATCGTATTGCCCGGCAAAACGTTCGACAGATCGAGATCGAAGCCTGCCTTGGGGGCAAGCGCGGCGGGGGCGACGGTGCCGGCGGTGGTCTTGTCCGACAGCGCGCTCGCCATCGACGCCGCCAGTTGATCGACCTGCGCCTGCGCCTGAACCAATGTCTTGTCGCGCAGCGTCAGATCGGCTGCGATCTGGCCGGAGCTGATCGAGTTGGTCGCGACCAGATCGATGACGGCCCCATTCGCGAGCTTGACGGTGAGCGAGCCCGCCGAGGAGATGGCCGGGTTGGCGTTCCACTGCGAATTGGCGTTCAGCATCCCCTGCGAGTTGAAATTGAGCGTGGAGGCCTGGGCGCCGACAAGCTCGATGCCATTTGTGGTATAGACGGTGGTCTGGTTGGTGTTATCGGTGGAGACGCGGATATCCATCAGCTGCGACAGCTTGTCGATCGCGCTGTCGCGCTGATCCATAAGCGTTGCGGCGGCAGGGTCGGTTGACTTCAGTCCCTGCAGCTGCGCGTTGATTTGCGCGATCTGGGTCATTGCGGCGTTGGCCTGACCCACCGAAATGTTGATGTCCTGTTCGGCATTGGAACGCAGCGTCTGAATGCCCTGCGTGGTTGCGTTGAGCTGCTGTGCCAGCGATTGCGCCGCCGTCACGGCCGAGATCTGCGCCGATGAGCTGCCCGAGGTCGTCGACAACGATTGCAGGGCCGTCGTAAAATTCGAAAAAGCGGTTTCAAGCGTCCCGGCATCGCCGGGGGTTCCATAGATGGATTGCAGCTGGGTCAAGACGCTTGCCATCTGGTCGGCATAGGCGCCGCCGGATGTTTCGGAACGCAATTGAGTCTGTATGAATTGATTGAGCTCGCGGTTCACGCCGGTGACATTGACGCTTGCGCCGGTGTCGCCGGTCGTTACTTCGACCTGAACGGAGCTCTGGGTAATGTAACCGGGCGTCTGCGCGTTCGCGATGTTCGATGACACGATCGAAAGCGCGGCCTGGTTGGCGCGCAAACCGGACATCGCAGTGGCGAGAGCTGAACCCAAACTCATAGTAGCCGCCTCAGATCAAGCCGTGCTGACCTCTTGCCGGAACCTGTCAACGCAGCACGTTCAAGAGGTCCTGAACCATGCTGTTGGCCGTGGTGATCACTTTGGTATTCGCGGAATAGGCTTGCTGGGTCACGATCAGCTTGGTGAACTCATCGGCGATGTCGGTATTCGACCCTTCCAGCGACGAGCCGCTGATCGTGCCGGAGGCACCGATGATCGCCGGTCCCGATTGGTCGGTGACGGCGTAGGCACCGCCATCGAGACTCTTGAGGTAATTGGTGCCGTTGAAGTGCGATAGCGTGACGGAAGCGAGATCGAGGTTCTGCCCGTTGGAGAAGGTGCCGATCACCAGGCCACTGTTGCTGATGGCGACCGACTGGAGCTGGCCGGCTGCGTAACCGTTCTGCGATATGGTGTTGATGGTCGCGGTGCCGCCGGTGCTGGCAAATTGTGTCAGGCCGCCGGAGCCAACGTTGATCGTAATGTTGCCAAGCGTCTGGCCGCTGACGCTCACGTTCGGGACGGCGATCGCGGAGCCCGATGGACTCGTCAAAGCTCCATTGGCGCCGAACGTGAAGGTCGTGCCGGTGTTGACCCAGGCGACCTGGGTGCCGGTTGCGTTGGGATTGCTCTGATAAAAAAGATTCCAGCTGTCCACATGCGGGCTGCCCAACGAGGCGCTGTCGGTTTTGGCCCATCTCAATTGCAGGTTGACCGGCGTTCCGGCCGCGTTGTAGGCCGTGACCGCGCCGCCGCTGATGGATTCCTTCTGGAAAATCGTGGTGTCGTTGCCAACGACGAAGCCGGTACCGGCGGTGCCGCCACCGGTGCGTGCTGCCGTCATGGTGGTCGAGAAGCCGAGTGCTCCGAAAGCCGGCGACGAGCTTGAGACCGACAGATCTTGCGCCGTGCCCGTGTGCAGTGTGATCGCGCCGTTAGATGCGTTGATGGTTGGGGCAACGCCGGTGATGGCGCCGATCTTGGCGAGCAAGGTCCCGACCGTGTCGGTGACGTCGATCGAATTGCCTGCCGTGCCAGTGTTGACGAATGTGAGTGTCGTGCCGTCAACCACGATGGTGTCGCCGACCGCGAAATTCGTCGTCAGCGAGTCGCTTGGAGAGGCTCCCGACAGTGTCGTTGCGGCCGTGATCGGAGCCGGCGTTGCCGCCTTGTTCAAGGCGGCGGCGCCGGTCACGGTTGCATCGCCGAACGGCGTCGGCGGCGTGCCCACGGGCAAAGGATTCTGGCTGAAATCCGAGGGGTTCAAGCCTCCCGCGGCCAACAACGTGCCAGCGGTCGCGGTGGTGCTTGCCGGCGTCGTCGGCGTGGTCGGAAGGTTCGCGGCGTACTGAATGGCGCTGGTCGCCTGGGCCGGCACGAAATTGTTCTGAAACTGCAGAACCTGCGGAACGTTGCCAAGCGGGTTTCCGGTCTTGGGATCGACCGCAACACCCATCAGGTAGTATCCCGCACCGTTGACGAGATTGCCGTTGGCGTTGACTTGAAAATCGCCGCGGCGCGTGTAGTTGGTGACGCCGGTGAAGACCGGCGTATTGTCGGTGGTCCCGGCTGCCTTTTGCACCGAGAAGAAGCCCTCGCCGTTGATCGCCATATAAGTGGCGACCGTCGATGCCGAGACGGTTCCCTGCGAGGAGATGGTGGCTCGTGCGTAGGCGGTGACGGCTCCCGCGACCTGCCGGTCCGGTGTCGTCGAATCCGGAACGAGATCGACGAAACTGGTGCCTATGCCTTTGTAGCCGGTGGTCTGCGCATTCGCGATATTCCCGGAGATATTCTGGAGCGCGAACGACTGCGCCTGCAAACCCGCAACGGAAGTATTGAGAGCATCGAAGATACCCATAACATCGTCTCCAAATTCGATCCGGGCGGCCAGCCGATTTGCAAGGCCACGGCCGCAATCGAAGGAGGATGTCGCAAGCACCATGCCAAGATAGAAAGCCTCGTAATATCAAATGCTTGAATGAAAATGCCCCGGTCCAGAGACCGGGGCACAATTGCCGGGCGGGCAACAATTGCCGGGGCGCAAACGGCGATCAGGTGGCCGATGGCGCGGCCGGATGGAAGACCAGTGCAAAGCCGTCCATGCAGTAGCGCAGGCCGGTCGGCTTCGGTCCATCGTCGAAAACGTGACCGAGATGGCCGCCGCAGCGGCGGCAGTGGATTTCGGTCCGCGCCATCCCAAAGGTGCGGTCTTCGGTCTTGCCGACGGCATTATCGAGCGGCTGATAAAAACTCGGCCAGCCGGTGCCGCTCTCGAATTTCGTCTCCGAGGAGAACAGCGGCAGGTCGCAGCCGGCGCAGGCGAAAATACCCTTGCGATGCTCCTTGAGCAGCGGGCTCGATCCCGGCCGTTCGGTGCCCTGCTTGCGCAGGATCTCATATTGCTGCGGGGTCAGCTGCGCGCGCCATTCCGCATCGGTCTTTTCGACCTCGAACTTCTCCGCGGCGTTTGCAGGCGTAGCGCGCAGCCATCGGAACGCGGCAAGGCCAAGTAAACTGGCGACGGACGCGAGCAGGATACGGCGGTCAATCATGATGGTCTCCGGGCCAAACGAACGGATTGTTCGCTTTCAAGTACGCGGCGCCTGGGTGGAAGTTACACTGATCTGGCCGAAAATTTCTCACTTTCCTGCGAGATGCGCCCGCCGCAACCCCCCTCGCCCCGATCTTGCGGGGCGAAGTCAGGAAGTACCCTCGCCTTCGTTCCCGCGCGGCGGCAATGGACGGCCCGGCGGCGGGCGGCGCCGTGGCGGCCGGGTTCCGGCCTGGCGATTGGCCT
>Ga0207707_10003453_pt1 | contig 14012 bp, 13 predicted proteins | sample KBSC83BmetaG_FD_184336 | JGI IMG/M metagenome (GOLD analysis project Ga0207707, IMG submission 184336) | Corn rhizosphere microbial communities from Kellogg Biological Station, Michigan, USA - KBS C8-3B metaG (SPAdes) (version 2) | ecosystem: Host-associated > Plants > Roots > Rhizosphere ...
TCTTCGCCGAGTAGGGGCGGGGCGAGTACTCGTTCGTCATGGCAAGCGAAGCCATCCCGGCAGTGCCTGGATGGCTTCTTCGCCCTTGCCTCGCAATTCGCTTGCCCCCCTATCCCGGAAATGGAATCCTTGCGCCCGTCAAAAGCCCAAACAAAGGGGGCGGATGATGCGTGGGGTAACGCCGATCCTCCTGGCCTTCCTTGCCGCGCTGGTGCCGCTGCGCTGCGCCCAAGCCGCCCCACAGGACACGGACATCCCGGGCGCCACCGCCGAAATCGCCTTCCTGCGCCAATATGACGGCGTGCTGCATCTCGGCGTGGTGCTGCACAATCCTGCAGCCAGGGAAGCGGATCTCCACCAGCCCATCAATTACGCCGATGTGGTCGTGGTCGATCCCAAGGCGAACAAGAAGTATTTCCCGCTCAAGGACGCGAATGGGCATTTCCTCGCCGGGCCGATCTCGGACTGGAATGGCGGCGGCCGCTGGTATCCGAAGCTCGCGGCGAAGTCCGACACGCTCGTTTGGGTGCTGTTCGATGCGGTGACGAGCGGCGCGGCCGTAACGGTCGAAGGCCCGGTCTTCCATTCCTTCGCCGGGATCGCCGTTGCCGAAGGCCCGCCGCCGCAGGGCCGGGCGGTTGCGAGCAGCGTGCCGCCCTTGCGGGCGAGCGTTGCGTCGGCGGATCGCGCTTCGGGGCAGCTCAAAGTCCGGCTCAAAATCGTCAACCCGGAGAAGGTACGCATCGCCTCGCACACTGTTTCTTATCGCGACGTCTATGCGCTCGATCCGCAGGGCAAGCGCAGCTATCCGCTGTTGAAGGACAGCCAGGGTCTTTATCTCGCCACCCCGATGGCGGACAAGAACGAGGGCGGCCGCTGGTTCCTCTCGAAGGTCGAGCCGGGCGGCCAAGCGCTGATCGATCTCACCTTCCAAGCGCCGCCCGACAGTGTGCGCAAGGTCGATGTGGTGTTTCCCTGGTTCGGCCCGTTCGAAGCGGTCGCGATCGCCGGGGAAGGGGGAGCGGCGGATTCCGGCGTCGCGGTCGCGGGCCGCTCCACCGATCTGCAGCGCGCGCTCAAGGAGCTCGGCGCCGAGGACACGCCGCAGCAGATCAAGGTCAACCTCTCGGCCGACCTGCTGTTCGATTTCGACAAGGCCGATATCAAGCCGGCCGCGGAGCCCGAGCTGCGCAAGGTCGCGACCGTGCTCAAATCCTATCCCGACGCGCAAGTGGCGATCGACGGCTTCACCGACGGCAAGGGCAATGACGGTTACAATCAAACGCTGTCGGAAAAGCGCGCCGCCAATGTCGCGGCCTGGCTCGCGGCGAATGGCGGCGTCAACTCCGCCCATCTCCGCACGAAGGGATGGGGCAAGGCCAAACCCGTCGCGCCCAATACCAAGCCCGATGGTTCCGACGATCCGGATGGCCGCGCCAAGAACCGCCGTGTCGAGATCACCGTGACGAAGTCCTAAAAGCGCGGCGGCGCTCTTTGGACGGGGGGATCGCTATGTATCTGCGACCGGTCGCAGCCGCAGTGCTGCTTCTCCTCTGGAGCGCCGCGCCCGGCCGCGCCCAGGGCGAGGTGTCGCCGAAAGCCATTCCGCAAACCGCGCCGCATGCGCTCGTTGTGACGCCGGACGACTGCACGCGCGAGCTCGTGCCGCGGCTGCAAGCGGAGTTCGAGCCGGCGCTGACGGCGCAAAGCCGCAGCTCGCTCGAGGGCTTCGTCGCGAAGAGCAAAGGCGCGGCAAAGTCTTGGCACGATGTCGCCGTCATCCTTTATGTCGAAGGCAAGCCGGTCGCGGCGGCCTGGGCCGCGCTCAAATCGCTGGGATCGCCGCCCAAGCCAAGCTACGTCGCGAGCGCCGGCACGATTGTCGCCGCAGCTGGCCGGCGCGCCGAGGGCCGGCAACTCCTTCTCTGCGCCCGCGGCCTCGGCGACAACTCGCCTTACACGCTCGAAGCGCTGGCCGCGGTCGAGGCGGCGCTGGGCGATCGCGGCGCGGCGAAAGCGGCGATCGACGAAATTGCGAATGACGCGCTCGGCGATCCGATGATCGATATCGAGCAATCCTTGCTCGATACCGGCAAGCCGCCGCCGCCCGCGCCGCGGCCCGTCGAGCCACTCCAACGCTGCGCCGCCGATCTCGACCGGCACATGGAATCGGTCATCGCCGAGATCACGCGCCGCGACGTCAAATACACCCAGCTCGCGCAGCTCGCGCACGACGCCTATTTCGACGGACCCGTCGCCGACAATGCGCAGCGCCAGCGCGAAGCGACCTTGGCGCGTCTCAAGACCATGATCCAGAAAGCCGCCGACGCGCCGAGGTCCGATGGCGGCATGAGCTTCAATGCAGCGCTCTCCTATTGCGTGTTGCAATATTTCCTCTTCACCGGCATTGCCGCGCACAATTATCTGAATTTTCCCCAGGCGGTGATGTTATGGGCCCGGGCGCTCCAGATCAGCCCGGAGGGATTCATTGCCGACATGGCATCTCCCGCCACCTTGGGCTCCCCGAGCGTCGAGAGCGCCGCGACGCGCAAGCAATATGCCGACGATATCCGCACGAACGATCGCACCAACGATTCCAACAAATGTCCATCGGGGCCGGGAAACCAGGCTTGCGCCGACGCGATGAAGCTGGCGCATTGCACGAAATGGCAATCGCTCTTCGATGGGTTTTCGGATGCGACGAAGCAACGCTACGACGCCGCCGCGCATGGCTTCGACAACGCGGCGGTCGAGGCCCTTCGTGCGGTCTATGTCAAGGTGGACGATGCGCGCGGCTTCGCCATCCGCAACTTCCGCTACGTGAAGCCCGGACCGCGCATGCCGAATGGCGATAGCTTCGGTGCGGGCCTCGTCAAAGGATTAAAGAACGACATCCGCCTCGTCGTGGACCCTCTGCTGACGCGCGATGCGGATCGATTCTTGCAGGAGCAGGGTCGAAATTTCAGCCGCAACCGCGAGAACGCCCTTGCCCGTCTCGATAGCATGCAAAAGACGATCGACGATCACTGCACCAAGGTGATCTACAAAAGCGTCTTCGACGAGCTCGAGCGCGAGGCTTACGACGAATACCAAAAGGAGCTTTGGGACCGCCTCGCCGCCGACATCAAGACGGATTACGACGGCAAGATCGATTGCACGATCGAGCTCGGCGGCATGACGCTCGATATCGGCGAAGACGGCACCAAGCTGTCGTCGAAATGGCAGAACTTCAAGGCGAAGCTCGACGATACCGGGGAAGTCAAGGTCTCCGGCAGCTGGAAGTCGGGGCCGCTCGGGGTCAATGTCGACCAGAGCGGGAAGGTGCAGATCTCGGGAGGGACGAAGGGCGGGCTCGGCGGCGAAGGCGAGGGCGAAGCCGGAATCGGCGGCGGCATCACGGTCCAGGGCGGCGAGATCACCGGCGCGTCGATCGGCGGTTCGGTCGATCCCGGCGGGATCGAGGGCGAAGGCAGTATCACCATTTTCTCGGATCGGCACGGCGAGAGCGGCAGCAGCGAGCCCGCCTTGCTCGTGAAAGGCAGCGTGTCCGTCGGCGGCAGCGTCGAGGGCGTAGGATCCGTCAAATGCACGCCGGGCGAGTTTTCCGCCGAAATCTATCCGCGCTCCTTCGTCGCCGATGCCGTGACCTACGTGCTCTCGGCGCGTTGAGGCGGGGACCCGCCGCGCTTATTTCTTCAGCGTCAGCTCCCGCCGCAGAATGCGGTCGCCGTTCTGCGCGACGATCACCACCTCGCGCACCACGCCGAAACCGGGCAGGAAATGGCGCTCGAAGGTGGTGAGCGAATGGTCGTCCGGATCCTCCTCGCGGATCAGCACGACATAGCCTTGCGCCGGTCCCTTCGGCCCCTCGACCGGAACGGGACCCCACATCCGGTAGGTCTGATGCACCTTGATCGTGCGGTCCTTGGCGCGCCAATCCCAGCTTTGCGGCGGCTTGGGCGGCCAGGGAAGGATGAGCTGCGGCGGGTCCATGACGAACATCTGGCCCTGGATGTTGCGCTGGGCGAGAACCACCCCCTTGGGACCGATCTGCCACCATTCCTGCAGCGGATTGAGGGCAAGGGGCATCTCGATATGGGCCCCGGCCGCGTCATGACCGACGACGCGCGCGGTAAAGGAGCCACGATACCTGCCATCCGCATCGGGCTTCAGGGCATCGATTGTCATGTGGACGCCGGGTCCGCTTTCCAGCAGGAAGTCGTAGGGCCAGCTTCGTCCATCGCCGAGCGGCATGGCCGCTTCGGCCGGCATCGCGGCCGCGGCATCGCCCGTCGTGGCCGCGACCGTAAACTCGGCCGACTGCCACGGCTTGCCGTCGCCGCTCACATCCCAGCGATAGCGGCCGGCGGGAAAGGGCCGCGGCAGGTCCGCGAAGAAGTATCCGCGCTCGGCCCCGCGCGACCGAAGCTCGGCACGGCTCACATGGAAGTTGGGCGGTGCCACGCCGCCGACATCGACTGCGACGAGCTGCGCGGTGACGCTCTTGAAGCTCTGGTTCTCGCCGAGACGAAAGACCGCCAGCACCTGCCGCGTGCCGGACGGGTAAGTGTTGGTCGGATAAACCGGGGTATAATCGGCCGCCTGCGCCAGAGCCGGCTGCAATAGACGCTCCTGCGCCGCGCCGGGAGCGGCAAGGGCCAGCAGCAGAAGCGCGACGGCAATCGGCGCGGGCGCGACCGCATTGACATGCTGCCGAGCCATGAGATCCCCCTTGGAAGCCGCCTCGACTATCGCAGATTGCAGCCATGGGAGCCAGCGACAAGCCCTCGAAACAAAGCCCGCATGCCCGATTCCCTTTCCCCCGCGTCAAGGCGCCTTTGAGAAAACCGCCTCATCCGGAGCGCGAGACGGCTCCACTTCGATCCGGCGCCCGAGGCCCTAGCCGATACGCGCCGCGTCGAAGATCGGGCGGAACATGCGGCGATAACCTCCGGCCGTAAGGCCCGTGCTGCGCTTGAAGAGTCTCCGGAAGAAGGCGGGATTCTCGTATCCGACAGCCGCGGCGATATCCTCGAACGAGGTATCGCCGGTCTCGAGGAGATGCTTTGCTTCCTCGACACGAAGATTTTGCACATAGCCGATCACGCTCGAGCCGGTCGCCGCCGCAAAGCGGCGCTTCAGGCTGCGCTCGGGAATGCCGCATTCCGCCACCACGCCGGCAACGGCCTGCGGCTCGCGATAATGCGTGCGCAGCCAGTCTTCCGCCCGGCGCACCACCGAATCGGCATGCGCCTGACGCCGGACGAGACTCGCAAACGGCAATTGGCCGTCGCCGTGCCATTGCAGCAGATAGACCTTGGCGATGTGCAGCGCCTCGCCCGGGCTGCAATGGCGCGAGATGATGTGGATCGCCAGATCGTGCCAGGCGGTTGCGCCGCCCGCCGTCACGATGCGTCCGCTCTCGTCGGCAAAGACGAGAGTCGGTTCGGGAATGAAGCGGACCTCCGGAAAGCTGCGCCGGAACAAATCGGCATAGCCCCAATGCGAGGTCGCAGCTTTGCCTTTGAGCAAACCGGCGGCGGCGAGCAGCACCGCGGCCGAGCACGCCGAATAAAGGATGCTGCCCGCCCGGTATCGGCTCCGCAGCCATTCCTTCACCTCCGCATAGCGATCCCGCAGATCGTCATCGGGCGCAAGCCACAGTTCCGGAATGACGACGATATCGGCGTCGCAGGCCTCCGCAATGGTCAGATCCGGCGTGACCGGAATGCCATGGCCGCACTGAAACGGCGCCCGCGAGAGCGAGACGATCTTTGACCGGATCGGCCGCCCGCCGGGCTCATCGCCGACCAGCGCGAGCCACAGCCTTCCCGTCGAGGCAAAGACATCGATCAGGCCGTAGATCGCGGAGCCCGCGGATTCCGGCAAGGCGAGGATCAGCGCCTCGACGGGCTTGGCTTCGCTATCGGTCATTCCCCGCCCCAGAAATTGGCACGAACGGATCGTTTTCGACAAAACCCGATCTGATGCCCACGCGCCTCCGAGACTAGGTTTCCCTCGCCAGCGAGGCCGGGCGGTTCCGCCGGCCGCAAGCCAACCACAGGAGGCCGAAGGTGCCAGTTTACTTGATTGCCGACGTGAAGATAACAGACGACACATGGGTGCCAAGCTATGCCGCCTCGGTGCACGATCTCGTGCACAAGCATGGCGGCAAGTATCTGGCGCGCAGCGGCAATGTGACGACGCTCGAGGGCAGGCCGCATGACACAAGCCTGATCGCGCTGTTGGAATTTCCATCCGCCGAAGCAGCCAAAGCCTTCGCGGGCGATCCCGCCTATGCGCCTTTCGCCGCGGCCCGCCGGCGCGGCAGCGACAGCTGCCTTCGGCTGATCGACGACACCGATCTCGCCGGCACGATCTCTTATTTGCGCAAGGGCTGACGAGCTCGCACGCGACCCGCAACACGAAAGGACACAATTCCGGTGAAACGCTATCTGATCGAACGTCATATTCCGGGAGTCGGAGGCCTGACCCCGGCCCAATACAAAGACCTCGCCGCGACATCCAATGCGGCGGTCGCCAAGCTTGCCGGGACCGTGCAATGGGTGAAGTCCTACATCGCCGCGGACAACACCTTTTGCATCTATCTCGGCGAAAGCGAAGAGCGCGTGCGCGAGCATTCGCGTCTCGCCGGCTTTCCGATCACGCGAGTCAATGAAATCGTCACCGTCATTGACCCGCTGACGGCTTATTCCTGAGCATAGCAAAGGCGGAGACAACCCATGTCCGATGCGCGGCGCTTGCTCTTGCTCCGGATCGCCCTGGTCGTCATTGGCCTCACCTTCATATTCGCGATGTACCCGCTGGGCATCGTGTGGCCTTCGGGCTGGACCTGGGGCCATGGGCACTCGCACTATCTGATGATGATCCTCGGCGTCTATGCGACGCTCGGCGTGTTTCTCATCATCGCGTCGCGCAACCCCGATGCGCATCGGAGCATCATCGGGTTCGCGATCTGGTCGAGCCTCGTCCATGCCGCGATCATGGGCGCGCAGTCGCTGAGCGATCCCATGGAGCGCGGTCATTTGATCGCGGACGTGCCCGCACTTTGCCTCATCGCGATCCTTCTCGCGGCTTTGACGCCGCGGAAGAAGCGAGCTTAACCCGCGATCACAATCCCGGCGGCGCGCCGGCTACTCCGCCGCCGCGATCGCCGCGCCCAACTGGGCCGAGCCGCGCACCGGATAGGAATAGCGGCCCAAGGGCGCGAGCAGTACGCAGGTGACGACCAACATGCCCTCGAAAATCATGAAGGCCGGTCCGTAGGAGTGATATTTGTCGAACGACCAGCCGGCGATCGACGGGCCGATGCCGTTGGCAAAGGTGAAGACCGCGAACATCAGCCCGTAGATGCGGCCATAGGCTTTGAGGCCGAAATAACGGCTGACGAAGAACGCCATGAGATCGACCTCGGCGCCGACGCCGATGCCGCAAAGCCCCGCGCCTAAGAGCGGCACGGCGCCGCCCGCCCTGCTCGCGAGCAGCGCGATCCCGGCCATCGGCACGATGAAGAAGCAGATCGCGACCACGGTGCCGTGGAAGCGGTCGAGGCACCAGCCCGAGATGATGCGGCCGACAATGAGGGAGAGGCCGGCGATCGAGAGCGTGCGCAGTGCGAGGGGCAGCGGCACGCCGCGATCCGTCAGGAGCGCGACCATGTGGGTGAGCGTGCCGTTGATGGCGACGATGGCGAGGAAGAAGGCGACGGTGAGCGCCCAGAACCGCCACGAGCCGAGCGCGCCGCCGACGGAGAAGCCGGGCAGGTTGCGCTCAGCGGTGATGTCGGTGTGCTTCATCGCATCGTGCTCGGTCGGCTCGCGCACGAAGAGCGCGACCGGCAGCCAGGAGATCAGGAAGACCGCGGCGCCCAAGGCGATATAGGCGGTGCGCCAGCCGAAATGCGCGATGAGGGCCGAGGCGAGCTGCGGCACCAGCGCGACGCCGAGGCCGACGCCGGCCATGGCGATGCCGATGGCGACGCCGCGCAGCTTGTCGAACCACAGCGAGATCGCCGCACCATAGGGAACGGGCGAGCCGATGCAGCCGAAAATCCCCGGGAGGGCGAAGGCGAGATACATCATCGCCGGCTGCGCCGAGATCAGCGAATAGCCCATGATGCCTAGGGACCAGAGGATCAGGCCGGGGATCATCACCCGGCGTACGCCGTAACGGTCGATGAGGAAGCCCAGGGGAATGAGCCCGATCGCCGAAAGAAACGAAGTCAGGATCAGGCCCGAGGAGAAGAATTCGCGCCCGACGCCGAGATCCTGGGTGACCGGCTTCAAGAACACGCCGAAGGCGAAGACATTGACCGGCCCGGCGCCGACCAGAAGCCCGCAGATCGACGCGAAGACGATCCACCAGCGATTGCGGAAAAACTGACCCATTTCCATCCCCTTTCGGTTTCTTTTGACGGGTCCAGCCCCCGCCCGCGCGGCGGGGATATTTCTCGATTAAGGGCGGCTTGTAAATGGGGGAGGGGCCTGCCGGATGTGCATGAGCAGCGTGGGTCCTTCGACTGCTCGCGCCTAGATGGCGCTCGCGCTCAGGATGAGGAGGAAGGGTGCGTGGCGTCATCCTCGATGCCCTAAAAGATTTTCCTCATCCCGAGCGCAGTCGAGGGACGCAGGATCGTTCTGCAGCGCTGCCCGAAAATAGGAGGCTCCTCACCGCGATATCGGCGCGATCGCCTTTTGCGCTATGCTGGGGCGTTGCGACAAAATCAAATCAGGGGGAGGACATGCCGGTGACTGGGTTCACGCTGCGCGCCCTCGCGCGCTTCATCGCTCTCGCCTTCGCTTTCATTGCGCTTCCCGCCGCGGCGCAAACGCCGCAGCCGATCAAGATCGGGCTCAGCGTCTCCTTGACCGGGGGCGTCGCGGTCAACGGCAAGCAGGTGCTGCTGGCGATGCAGATCTGGCGCGACGATCAGAACGCCAAGGGCGGGCTGCTCGGCCGGCCGGTCGAGCTCGTCTATTACGACGATCAAAGCAATCCGACCAATGTTCCGCCGATCTACACGAAGCTTATCGAGATCGACAAGGTCGATCTCTGCGTCGGGCCTTACGCGACCAACATGGTTGTGCCGGCGATCCCCGTCTTGATGCAGCACAATATGGCGACGATCGGGATTACCGCGCTGATCGCCAACCATGCCTTCCACTACGACAAATATTTCTCGATGGTCGGCATCGGGCCCGATCCGAAAGCGGCCGTCGCCGGCGGCTTCTTCGACGTGGCGATGCAGCAGAACCCCAAGCCCAAGACGGTCGCGATCACCGCGACCGACGCCGAGTTCTCGCAAGTCTCGGCCGAGGCGGCGCGCGCCGAAGCCAAGCGCCGCGGCCTCAATATCGTCTACGACAAAAGCTATCCGCCGACGACGACGGATTTCGCGCCGATCGTCCGCGCGGTCGACGCGACCAGCCCCGACATTGTCTATAATGCGAGCTATCCGCCGGACACGATCGGCATGCTGCACGCGGCGAACGAGGTCGGGCTCAAGACCAAGATGTTCGGCGGCAACATGATCGGCCTGGTCTCGACCACCTTCAAGGTGCAGCTGGGACCGCTGCTCAACGGCGTCATCAGCACCGCCGATCAATTCGTGCCCGGCCCCAAATTCAACTTCCCGGGCGTCGCCGAGGTGCTGCGGAAATATTCGGAGCGCGCGGTGAAGGAAGGGCTCGATCCGCTCGGCTATAATTTCGCGCCCTATAGCTACGGCGCCTTGCAGATCCTGGCGCAAGCGGCCGAGGCGACCAAGGGCCTCGATCAGAACAAGATCGGCCAATACATCCACAGCCACAGCTTCGAGACGGTCGCGGGGACGATCGCTTTCGGTCCCGACGGCGAATGGACCAAGGCGCGCGTGCTGGTCAGCCAGTTCCAGCATGTGAAGGGCCACGACGTCGCGGAGTTCAAGGATTTCTCCAAGCAGGTCGTGGTCTGGCCGCCGGAATACAAAGCGGGCGATCTGATCTATCCCTATACGGAGGCGCGGAAGTAGCGCTTGATTAGCGTTGCATGAAGAGGGTGCGTCCCTCGACAAGCTCTGGCTGAGGTGGAGTTCTCATGGCATCCGCCTTTGATGCCAACAAAAATTTTACCTCATCCCGAGCGAAGTCGAGGGACGCAGGATCGATGTGCAGCGAGCAGCGCGCCTGATCGATCCTCGGCTCGGGCACAGCGAGAATGCCGCTATCGGGCAAAGCCTGAGGAATGCTATCGTTGAACGAGGAAACGGGAGACGCCGATGGATCGGATCGAAGGCAAGTTCGTGCGCACGCGCGAGGAACTGGCGACGCTCTATGCCAAGCCGGATCAGCGCGTCATCAACAAAGAGATCGACCATGTCGACGCGCTGGGCCGCGCCTTCATCGCGGCCTCGCCCTTTCTCGTGCTCGCGACCGGCGGAGCGCATGGCCTCGATTGCTCGCCCAAGGGCGATGCGCCGGGCTTTGTCCAAATCGAGGACGACGGCAAGACCTTGCTCATTCCCGACCGGCCCGGCAACAACCGCATCGACGGGATGAAGAACCTTCTCGAGAATCCGCAGGTCGGGATCATCTTCCTCGCGCCCGGCGCCAACGAGACCTATCGCGTCAATGGCCGCGCCGCGATCAGCATCGATCCGGCGCTGAAACAGCGCTTCGCCGTCAACGGCAAGGAGCCGCGCTGCGTCATCGTCGTCACCGTCGAGCAGGCTTTCCAGCATTGCCCCAAGGCGCTGGTGCGCGCCAATTTGTGGAAGGCCGGACAGAGCGGCCGGCCCGCCGGCGTGCCAAGCCTAGGCGATTTCGCCGCGGCGCGAACGGCGGGCGTCGACGCGCGCGCGTTCGATGACGAGTACTACGCCAAGCGCCTGCCGGCCGAGCTCTACTGAAGGGTATTGCGGAGCGCGGCCGCGCAGTCGCCCTCGCCCTGTCCCTCTCCCGCTCCGCGGGCGAGGGGACGCAGCTGCTGCGATCTCGCCGAGCGTCCCTTCTCCCGCCTGGGGGAGAAGGACAGGATGAGGGCTGTCGGCACCGATCTTTGCTTCTGCGCATCGCGCGGCGCCGCTAGAATGGCGATGTCGTGAACGAACAGCACAATCGGGGGGACGGGGACGTGCATCGCGCAAGGACATCGCTTGTCGGTCTGTTGGGATTGGGCGCGCTGCTGCTCGCGGGCGGCGCCAAGGCCGATGTGCTCAAGATCGCCACGGTCAAGTCGACCGCGCCGGGCGCGCTCTTCATCGCCGAGGCCAAGGGCTATTTCGCAGCCGAGAAGATCGAGCCGCAATTCGTCTATTTCGATTCGCCCGGGCCGGTCACGCTCGCGGTGATCTCGGGCTCGGCGGACATCGCCTCGACCGGGGTTTCGGCGCAGCTCTATACCCTCGCCGCGCATGGCGCGGTGAAGATCATCGCCGGCCAGGCGCATGAGGCGAAGGGCTATCAGGTCAACGCCTTCATTCTCTCCAACGCCGCCGCCGCTGCGGGGCTGAAGCGCGTCGCGCAGCTTGGCGGTCATTCGGTGGCGATCTCGCTGATCGGTTCGCCGGTGCATTACGCCGCCTCGCAGGTGGCGCTGAAGCATGGCGTCGCGCTCGCGAGCTTGCGAATCCTCGCGCTGCAATCGAACACCAATATTCTCTCGGCGGTGATCGGCGGCACGGCCGATACCGGCGTCATCCCGGCGACGGTGGCGGCGCCCGCCTTGGCGAAGAAGGAGCTGCAAATCCTCACCTGGGTCGGCGACGAAGCGCCGTGGCAATCGAGCGCCGTCGCCGCCGCGCCGCGCAACCTCGATGCGCATACCGATCTCTTCCGGCGCTTCATGATCGCGCTGAAGCGCGGCCTCAGGGATTATCACGACGCGTTCAGCGCGCCCGACGGCACGCGGCGCGACGGGCCGACGGCGCCCGCGGTGCTCGCCATCATGGCGAAATACCTCAACCAGCCGCCCGAGCGGTTGCGCGTCGCGATCCCCTATGTCGATCCCGAGGCACGACTCGATTTCGCCGATATGCGGCGCCAGCTCCAATGGTTCGAGGCGAACAACATGCTGAAGGAGAAGGTGACGCTCGACCAGGTGATCGATCCGCGCTTCGCCAAGCCGCAGCCCGGACGGGAATAGGGGCTGGCGCCTCATCGCTCGGCTTTTCGCTCAAATTCGCCCCGCCCCTTGCATAACTTGTCGGCGATCGCGCTTGTCGCCGCCGCGGCCGGCGCCTAGCGTTTTTTCCAAATCGGGTGGCGCCAGGCAATAAGGCGAATTTCGTGAAAATTGCGCGCATTCTGCTGACAGTTTCGCTCGCGTTGGGGCTCCCCGGCTGCACGACGGTGGGGCTCGCCGTCATCGGCGCGCTCGGCGGCGCCGGGGTGAGTGCGGGCGTCGATCACACGATCAACGGCATCGTCTACAAGACCTTTCCCGCGCCGCTCAACAATGTGCGCTTCGCCGTGCTGCGCACCTTCGACCGGCTCGACATGCCGCTCACCGCCGATGAGCGCGTCGAGAGCGGCTGGAAAATGTCGGCCAGCGCCACCGACCGCACCATCGATGTCGAGCTGCAGAAACTCACCGACATGACGACGCGGATGCGCGTCGTCGCCAATGAAGGGCAGATCTTCTTCAAGGACGCCTCGACCGCCACCGCGATCGTGACGCAAACGGCGCAGGTTCTCGACGAGGACGCCAAGACGCCGCAGCGCAGCCGCGCGCAGCCGGCGGCGGTGCTGGCCGCGCGCGGGAGCGCGCGATGAGCAGCGCCACGCGTCTCCTTGCCGCGCTCGCGCTTCTGGGCTTGGCGCTCGCACCCGGCCAGGCGGGTGCGGAAACCGCCGCCGCGCCGCCGCAGCTCGCGGTCGCGCCGGCGAACCTTGCCGGCGAAGCCGCGGCCCCCGCCGGCTATCGCGGCCTGCCGCCGTCCGATCGCAAGATCGTCCACGCGCTCTTCGAGGCGCAGCACCCGACCGCCGAGGGGGCGCCGCCGCTCAACCTCGACCAGATCGCGGCACTCAAAGCCAAGTCCGGCTGGGAGCCGGCGTTTCGGCACATGAGAGCGGCGGGGCTGCTTCTCGCCAAAAGCTTGCGGCAAGTGATCGGCGTGCCGGCGCGGCCGCGCCGCCCGCCTGCGCGCCGCACCGACGGGATGGCGGCAAGCACAGGCGGCGCTTTACCCTAACCGCCGTCGCTCGCTCTCCCGGCCGGTGCGATTTCATCGCGCATTCGCGACAAATTTGCGGCTTCGGCCGCGGCGCAACGGCGCAGCTCTCGCCCGAGCGAATTCACCAACGATTGTTTAACCCGGCATCGCCGAAAATGGCGGCGTCGAGATCGAAGCGGGCGCCGCGGTCGCGACGGCAAGGCAGAGCTCGCGCAATTCCGCGCGATGCCGCCACGATGCCGCGCGATCGCCCGCCGCAGGAGCGATACGGGTGGACAATCTGAAAAGCGCGATGGCCGAACCTGCGGCGGCGCTACGCGGCATTCCGCTCGACCTCGCGCCGTTGCTGCAGCCTTATCTGCGGCACGGCAATCTCTCGCTCAAGATCGAGCGCCTGCCCTCGGGCGCGCGCTTCTCGCGCGGCAGCAACAATGCCGACCGCACCTGGTCGCTCACCGTCAACGACATCAAGGGGCTGCTCTATATCCCGCCGAAAGGCATGGAGAAGGCGCACACCCTCTCGGTCCGCGTTTTGAGTCTCGAGGAGGATTACGGCGCGACGCTCGCGCTGCTCGACGTGCCGGTCTCGCCCGCCAATGCCATGCGGCTCGACGACGAGGCCGAGCTGGCGCGGCTGCGCGACGAGGTCGCGGCCAAGCAAGCGGCGCTCGCCGAGCGCGAGAGCGCGCTGGCGCAGCAGCGCGGCGGGGCTGCCGGCGCCTCGCGCCAGCAGATCGATGCCGCCATCGCCGCCGCGCGCAAGAGCTGGGAAGCCGAGCTGCAAAAGCGCCTCGCCGAAGCCGCGGCCTCGGCCTCGGCCGAGTTCGAGCGCAGCCGC
>Ga0207707_10003454_pt1 | contig 14012 bp, 16 predicted proteins | sample KBSC83BmetaG_FD_184336 | JGI IMG/M metagenome (GOLD analysis project Ga0207707, IMG submission 184336) | Corn rhizosphere microbial communities from Kellogg Biological Station, Michigan, USA - KBS C8-3B metaG (SPAdes) (version 2) | ecosystem: Host-associated > Plants > Roots > Rhizosphere ...
TGGGCCGCCAGCGTCTTCGGGCGGCGCCAGTAAACGGCTTTCGGATCGGCGGGCGCCAGACCGTTTGGCATGGCTGCTACCACGTCAGGGATACCGGTGTCCCACAGGAACCAGCCCTGCGCATGTTTGATGAGATAGCAATTGTCGACGAAGTCCATGGATTTGCCTTCGTTGACACCGGGAGACCAGCGCGAAATATCGCCGGCGACGCCTTCTCCGCAATTGAGAATGTAGAGTTTTTCGACCCCAGGCTTGCTTGATTGCGCATGACCGAAATCGGACGACAAAATCAATCCCAGAAATGCGGCCACGAGACTGCTTGCTCGGTTCATGTCATTTCTCCAGCACCGACAGGCCCGGAACTTCGAGCCGATGGAGGGGACATTAGTTGATCGCTGCCGTCCGATCCAGACCGCGCGCTGCTGCCTCTTGAGGCCGCTCTGCTATCGCGCGCTCGGCGGCAGATCGCCGGTGTACTTCCGCGTCTGCACGTCGAACATCAGATCGAACCACAGCACGGCGAGCAGGAAACCGGCGCCCGCCGCGGCGAATGTATGCATGCCGGAACCCACCATTATGTGAGCGGCCAAGCCGGGCGAAGCGCATTGACAGCCCGCGCCGGTTTCGCTGTAATACGGCTCTGGGGGCCCTGCGATCCCCCCACGAGGCGACATGCCCAAGTATCGCGTCCCGTTTCTTTCACGAGGGCGCATCCATGTCATCTTTTACCTTAATATCCCCGGACAAACTTGCACGACTGATCGGCACGGCGAATATGCCTGTCCTGATCGACGTGCGCACCGACGAGGACTTTGCCGCCGACCCGCGGCTGATTCCCGGCGCCGTCAAACGTAACCATCAGCAGGCTGCCGATTGGGGCAAAGCATTGTCCGGGCAGTCGGCCATCGTCGTCTGCCTGCGCGGCCAAAAACTCGCCCAGGGCACCGCGGCCTGGCTGAGACATGTCGGCGTCAATGCCGAAGCGCTGGAGGGCGGCTTCGAAGGCTGGAAAGCCGCCAAACTGCCCTTGGTGCCGGTATCGAAACTGCCCGCCCGCGACGCTCAGGGGCGTACCGTCTGGGTGACGCGCGCCCGGCCGAAGATCGACCGCATCGCCTGCCCCTGGCTGATCAGGCGGTTCATCGATCCAAACGCGGTGTTTCTGTTCGTGGCGCCTCCCGAGGTGGTTGAGGTCGGCGAGCGCTTCAACGCCGTTCCCTTCGATATCGAAAACGTATTCTGGAGCCATCGCGGCGAGCTCTGCACCTTCGACGTGATGATCGAGGAGTTCGGTCTGGCGACGCCGCCGCTGCTGCGGCTGGCAACCATCGTGCGTGCCGCCGATACCGCACGTCTCGATCTCAGCCCGGAAGCGCCCGGGCTGCTGGCGGCGTCCCTCGGCCTGTCGCGGATGTATGACGACGATCTCAAGCAACTCGAGGCCGGCATCGCGCTCTACGATGCGTTCTACCGCTGGTGCCGGGATGCCACCGGCGAAACCCATAACTGGCCGGCGGCCAAACCGGTCGCGAAGCCGAAAGCGGTAGCGCAGCCGACATAGCAGGAGAACTTCCCATGCGGGCCTTCGTTATCATGCTGCTGTCGCTGCTTTGTCTCGGCTGCGGGAACAACCTGGCCATTGCGCAAGCGTCGAGCAATTGCAAGGCGTGCGGCGATCAGCAGCGGGCCTGCATGAAAAACTATGCCGGACCGACCTGCAAAACCGAATATCGGATCTGCATGAAGTCGTGCAAGAAATAAACCGGGACCAACGGCACACGCCATCTCCGGTGTCGGGACAACAACAGGCCAAGAATGACAGATATCCCAGCGGGCCAAAAAATCGCCGACGACCAGGACCTTGGTCATGCCATTACGTTCGGCGAGGCTTTTCGGGTCTGGCTCCGGGTGGCGCTGCTGAGCTTCGGCGGCCCGGCGGGGCAGATCGCGGTGATGCACCGCATCCTGGTCGAGGAAAAGAACTGGATTTCCGAAAGCCGATTTCTGCACGCGCTCAACTACTGCATGCTGCTGCCTGGCCCGGAGGCGCAGCAGCTTGCGACCTATATCGGCTGGCTGTTGCACCGCACCGCCGGCGGCATCATGGCCGGCAGCCTGTTCATTCTGCCCGGCATCATCTGCATCATGGGCTTAAGCTATATCTACGCCGCCTTCGGCAATGTCGGCTTCATCGAGGCGCTGTTCTTCGGCCTGAAGGCCGCGGTGCTGGCCATCGTGATCGAGGCCGTGGTCCGCGTCGGCAAACGCGCGCTGCGCAACCGGATCATGATCGCGCTCGCTGCCATCGCCTTCATCGCGATCTTCTTTTTCAGTGTGCCCTTCCCGGTCATCATCATCGCCGCGGGCGTGATCGGATATTTCGGCGCCAAAAGCGGGCGGCCGGAATTTGCCGCGGTCGGCCATGGCGGCGGCAAAAACGCCGCAGCGGTTGACCGCATGCTCAGCGACGAATTGCCCGATCACGTCCGCCCGAGCGTTCCCCGCGCGCTTCGAGTGAGCGCAGTCTGGCTGCTGCTGTGGCTGGTGCCGGTCGGCGCGCTGTTGATCTCGTTCGGGCAGGCCAATGTGTTCAGCCAGATCGCATTGTTCTTCAGCAAGATGGCGATGGTGACGTTCGGCGGCGCCTATGCGGTATTGGCTTATGTCGCCCAGCAGGCGGTCGAGCATTATCACTGGGTGCATCCGCGCGAAATGCTCGATGGGCTGGGGATGGCCGAGACCACGCCGGGGCCGCTGATCATGGTGCTGCAGTTCGTCGGCTTCATGGCCGCCTATCGCGATCCCGGCACGCTGTCGCCGATGCTGGCGGGCACGCTGGGAGGGCTGCTGGCGACATGGGTCACCTTCACGCCCTGCTTCCTCTGGATCTTTCTGGGCGCGCCGTTCATCGAGACCCTGCACGGCAACAAGGGATTAGCCGGCGCGCTGACGGCGATTACCGCCGCGGTCGTCGGCGTGATCCTCAATTTGTCGATCTGGTTCGCGCTGCACACGGTGTTCCGGGAAACCTCGCCGGTGCGATCGTTCGGGCTGTCGTTCGATATGCCGGTCTTGTCCAGTGTCGATATTCCCGCGCTCATTTTGGCCATTGCCGCCGCGACCGCGATCTTCCGCTTCAACCTGGGCATGCTGACCGTGCTGGCCGGGTCCTGCGCTGTGGGGGTGGTGTTGCGCCTATTAGGGGTGATTTGAGAGGGCATTGATCAAAGCTTTGGGGCAGACCAAGGAGAGAAACCATGAAACGAAACCTGACGCTTTTGATGCTGGCCGCCGCGATGGCTTTTCCTGCGCTCGCCAAGGCCGCCGAGATCGATTGGAAAAAGGTCGATGCCGCGCTGGGCAAGACCGCCGCGGTCTCCGGAGAGGTCCACCGCTACGGACTGCCGCGCTCCGACCTGAAGGTAACGCTTGACGGCGTGGCCATCAAACCCGCGCTTGCGCTGGGGGGATGGGTCGCGTTCGCGCCTGTTCATGGCGAGGCCATGCTGATGGGCGATCTCGTGCTGCTGGAGACCGAAATTAACCCTGTGATGACGAAACTGCTCGAGGGCGGGCTCGACATCACGGCTGTTCACAATCACATTCTGCGCGCCTCGCCGGCAACGTTTTACATGCATGTCGGCGGCCATGGCGATCCGGAGAAAATGGCGGCCGTCATTCGCTCGGCACTTTCCGTCAGCAAGACGCCGTTCGATCCGCCGGCCACCACCGCAGGTCCGGCGCCAGCCGTCGATCTCGATACCGCGAAGCTCGACGAGATCATCGGCGTCAAGGGCAACGCAGTCGGCGGCGTCTATCAATTCGGCGTGCCGCGCCGCGATCCCGCCAAGGAAAGCGGAATGTCGGTGAGCGGCCCGCTCGGCGGCGCCAATGCCATCAACTTTCAGCCGACCGGTAACGGCAAGGCCGCTATCACCGGCGATTTCCTGGTGACGGGCAACGAGGTCAACCCTCTGATCCACGCCCTGCGCGCCGGCGATATCGAGGTGACGGCGATCCACAGCCACATGCTGGATGAGCAACCCCGCATGTTCTTCATTCACTTCTGGGCCAATGACGACGCCATGAAGCTCGCTCACGGCGTGCGCGCGGCTCTGGAGAAGACGGCGATAGCGTCACGCTAGGCTGAACGAAAGAGCGCCGCGGGCGTTTACCTACCGGTCCGACATGCACCGCCGCCGGCGACTGCAATGCGGCGCGCGACGCCACGGTTTGGCGCCTCGACGATTTCGCGCATCCTTGGCGAACAGGTAGTCCATCTACCGCGTGCTTGCTGCAAACATTCCGAATTTGAGGAGAAATGCCATGAAAATCATTCGACTCGCAGTTGCCGGCGTGACGGCTTTAACGATCGCGGTGACCGCAGCCTCCGCCCAACAAGGGCTCAGGGGCTCTATCACCAAGGTCGACGAGGCCAACGGAAAAATTACCATCCAGTCGACCCCCACCGGCACTGTCGGAGCCAGCGGCGCCGGCAATACCGAGGACTTCAAGGTTCAGGATGGCCTGATGTTCAATGCCCTGCAATCCGGCGACAAGGTCACGTTCACCGCTGAAACCATCAACGGGGCAAAAACGATTACGAAACTTCAGAAGGAATAATGATCCGCGTCGCAATGAAGGGCTTTCCAGGCCCGGCGAACCTCACAGTGAAACCGCAATCAGCTCCTCCGTCAGCGGGCCGCCGCCGACGGGGAATGCGATGTATTGCTTGCGTTCGCAGGGACGACGAGCCTATTCCACTCCTCGGCCGAACTTGTTCGACTTTGGAAAACCCTTCGGCGGCAGGCGACCGGCGTCGGCGCGGGTGCCACGCCATTCGGCAAGCTCCTTCATGGTGGCGCTGAAGTCGCGGCCGGCGGAATCTTTCCACGCCAGCCCAACCTTGGCGTCGAACGTTGTGACGTCGGACAGCCCGCCATCGCGGTATTTCTGCAGCCGGACGCCGCGACCGCGCGCCATCTCCGGCACCTGGTCGATCGGAAACAGCAGCATCTTGCGATTGTCGCCGATGACAGCAACAGTATCGCCGGTCACGGTGGCGAGCGCGCGGGCCTCGTTCGGCATCTCGACGTTCAGCACCTGCTTGCCCTTGCGGGTGTTGCCGACGCAGTCGTCCTCATTGACGACAAAGCCCTGCCCCTCATGGCTCGCGACCAGGAATTTTCTGCCGCCCTTGTTGACGAACAGCGACACGATCGCGGCGTCCTGCTCCATGTCGATGAACATCCGGATCGGCTCGCCGTGGCCGCGTCCGCCCGGCAGCTTGGCGACGTCGAGCGAATAGAACTTTCCGTTGGTGGCAAACAGCAGCAGTTTTGAGGTGGTCTCGGCGAAGAACGCCGAGCCGAGCTGGTCGTCGGTCTTGAAGGTCAATCCCGAGAGATCGGCGACGTGGCCCTTCAGCGTGCGCACCCAGCCCTTGTCGGAGACGACGACGGTGACCGGCTCGCGCTCGACGAAAGCCTCCTCGATCGCGGCGAGGTCGTGCTCGGGGGCGTCGGCGAATTGGGTGCGGCGCTTGCCGAGCGGCGTCTTCGGGCCAAAGATGTCGCGAACCTTGCGGACCTGCTCGGCGACCTTGGACCATTGCTCGGCCTCCGAGCCGAGAAGCGTCTTGACGCCCTTCAGCTCGCTGCGGAGATTCTTGTCCTCGGTGCGGATTTCCATTTCCTCAAGCTTGCGCAAGCTACGCAGGCGCATGTTGAGGATAGCGTCGGCCTGGATCTCCGTGAGCTTGAACGCCTTGATCAGCGCCGGCTTCGGCTCGTCCTCGTTGCGGATGATCTTGATCACCTTGTCGATGTTCAAATACGCGATCAGATAGCCGCCGAGGACTTCCAGCCGATGCTCGATCTGTTCTTTTCGATAGTTGGTCCGGCGCACCAGCACGTCGCGCAGATGGTCGAGCCATTCGCGCAAGGTCTCGGCGAGCCCCAGCACCTTGGGGATACGGCCCTTCACCAGCACGTTGAGATTCAGCGGAATCCGGCTCTCCAGCTCGGTCAGCCGGAACAGCGATTCCATCAGCAGTTCCGGATCAACCGCGCGGGACTTCGGCTCGATCACGAGGCGGATGTCTTCGGCTGACTCGTCGCGGACATCGTCGGCCAGCGGCAGCTTCTTCTCGATGATCAGTTCGGCGATTTTCTCGACCAGCCGCGACTTCTGCACCAGCCACGGAATTTCGGTGATGACCACGACCCAGGTGCCGCGCGCGCCCTCTTCCTGGCTCCATTTGGCGCGAGTGCGGAACGAGCCGCGCCCGGTGGCGTAGGCTTCTGCGATGGCCTCCTTGGAATCGACGATGATGCCGCCGGTCGGAAAGTCCGGACCCTTCACCCATTTCAGCAGCGCGCGCGATTTCGCCTGCGGCTTGTCGATCAGATGCAGTGCTGCGTCGCACAGCTCGGCTGCGTTGTGCGGCGGGATCGAGGTCGCCATGCCGACCGCGATGCCCTGCGCGCCATTGGCGAGCAGGTTCGGAAATCCGCCGGGCAGGACGGTCGGTTCCTTCGACTTGCCATCGTAATTGGGACGGAATTCGACGCCGTCCTCGTCGATGCCGTCGAGCAGAAGCTGCGCCACTTCGGTCGTGCGCGCTTCGGTGTAACGGTATGCGGCGGGATTATCGCCGTCGATATTGCCGAAATTGCCCTGTCCGTCGACCAGCGGATAGCGCGAGGAAAAATCCTGCGCGAGACGAACCATCGCGTCGTAAATCGCCTGATCGCCGTGCGGATGGAACGAGCCCATCACGTCGCCGACGATTTTGGCCGACTTCGTGAATGCCGAGCCGGGATCGAGCCGCAACAGCCGCATGCCGTAGAGGATGCGGCGATGCACCGGCTTGAGGCCGTCGCGGGCATCGGGCAGCGCCCGGTGCATGATGGTCGAGAGCGCGTAAGCGAGATAACGCTCCTCGAGCGCATCGCGCAGCATCACCTCGTGAATTTCCGCCGGCTCCGGAGGAATCAGTCGTTTTCCCATGCAGACGGATTAAACTTTCGGGGTGAATCGGGCAAGCCGCGAATCAGCAGCCCAATTTAGGCCGCTTGGCGGCATCACGGAACCGCCACCCTAGCCCAATGCCGGGTCGCCGCATTTATAAACCCATCGCGAGCGACCGAATGCCCCTGCACGCGCGGCTCCGGCACGTGACGCAGCAAGAACAGGCCCGTCGCCGAAATGCGCGCCTTCGTTGGGATTTCTGGGACTGCATCGTGGCACCCTATACCAATACAACCTTCCATCTTCCCCCCAAGAACAAGACCGACGCATATGTACATTCGCTCCGAAAGATGTCGAGGAATTTGTCCGAAGCCACGCGCGTGATTTTCTATAACCGGGCCATTGGTTTCGCAGTTGAACGCACACTGGTAGCGACACCGCTAAGCGCGACGTCACGGCTCCCGTTGCCGATCCGTCAGGACAATTCCAATTCCAGGCGGGCGTGCTTCTTCGATTTGGCGGGAGAGACCGCGATCTTCACATTGTCTCCCAGTGCGGTCAGAAAACCGAACAGCCGTTCGAAAGAATAGCCGGTGAAGTGCCCGCGCAGCAGCTTTGACACATCGGGCTGGGCCAGTCCGATCAATTTTGAAACTTCGGCCTGGGTGAGCCCTTTTGCCTTGATCCTTCCTGCGATGGCAAGAACGATGTCCGCCTTGATGAGGTGTTCATCGGCGTTTGGAAGACCGACGTCCGCGAAGACGTTGCCGCTGCTCTTGGTGGATCTGATTTTGTTTTTCATAATCGCTCTCCGCATATAACTCTGTTGCGTCTTTCAACCGGGACTTGATCTTGTCGATCTCTGCTTGCGGCGTCTTGATTCCTGTTTTCGATTTCTTCTGGAAGGCGTGCAGCACGTAGATCGCACCCTTGAACTTGACCGTGCAGACCGCCCGGAACGTGTCGCCGTCGAAATCCGATACGACCTCAAGAACGCCTGCACCTCCGAAACCGGTGAGAGGCTTGGCGTCAGGATGCTTGCCGCCCTTCTGTGCCGCTCTGAGCGCAAACCCGACGCCGCGCTTGACCTCAAACGGAAACCCGGACAGGTCCTCTTTCGATGACCCGACGAATTCGAGCGGTTTATCGGTGTCAGTCATTTCGGGTCCAGATCACCATATAGTATTTTTACTATAGAGACGTCAACCCTTTGTCGCACGGTCTTTGTAGACCTATCGTGACTTCCCGATAGGAGCCGCGCGCAAGAAATGAACCGTATTCCCACCCTGCTTGTGCCCGGACGCGGCGCTGCACGGGTGTCGCGAGCCGAGCATTCTACTTTGCATGGGGTTGTTTTCGCGCTTTTTTGGGTGAGGCGCTGCGCCGGGTCCTCGTTGGCCGAAGGCAAATCAAAGCAACTCCAACCCGCCATGCGCTAGGGCATCACGGAACCGCCACCCTCGCCCGATGCTTGGTCACCGCATTGATAAAACCGTCGCGGGCGTCGGAATGGCCCTGCCCGCGCGGCTCCAGCACATGGCGCAGCAGGAACAGTCCGGTGAGCTGGAAACCGTCCTGCAGGTCCTGGTCGGACCAGCCGTTCGAGCCGCCCCCACCCTGGCGCAGGAACGCCGGCAGCCGCAACAGCCGGTCGCGCCAGGCTTCTCCGGCAGCCCGCGACACCGCGCCGCCGGATTTTGGCGACACATAAATCAGCTCAGTGGTCTCCCCGGTCGCGGCGCAGGTATCCAGATCGAGCCCGAAGCCGAGCTCGGTAAGCATCGCCAGTTCGAACTTGATGAGATGCGCGGCTGCCTCGCCGATGTCATCGAAATCATCGAGGGTGCGGTCGAGCATGTCGTAGATATCTTGATGTGGATCGCGTTCCGGCAATAGCCGTGCCAGCGAGGCCAGATGGGTCACGCCGTAGACTGCGTGCGACGACGCCAGCACGGTGGCCGCGCGCAGGCGAATGCCCTCGATCACGTAATAGCCGAGATGCTCGTCGAGCCGCGCCCGCCACACCGCGCGCACGCTGTTGCCGGGCTGCAGCAACGGGCGCATCCGCGAGCCGGCCCCGCCGCGCACCAGGCCGAGGTGGCGGCCATGGCCGCGCGTCAGGAGTTCGACGATGGCGGAGGATTCGCCATGCCGCCGCACCCCCAGCACGATGCCTTCGTCGGTCCATTCCATGAGCTAGAATATAACATGTAGGGTGGGCTAAGCGAAGCGAGCCCACCATCCCAATAAGCGATGGTCGCTAGTGGTGGGCACGGCGCAAGCGCGGCTCTGCCAACCCTACGTTCTGCAGCTCAAGCGTTAAACCAGCCCCGGGCGTCGCCGGTGAAGGAAAAATACAGCCCGGCGGCCGTCAGGGCGCAGGAGACGATCTCAATGCCGCTGTCGAGTTGCAGGCCGCCGTCGCCGATGGTCTGCACCAGCGAGATCACAGAAAGCACCAGGGAGGCGAACAGCGCCCAGCGTGGCCAGTTCTTGCGCCGCTGCGCGGCGAGCCAGACGAAATAGACAAGCAACAGGATCAGGCCGGCCGCCATCACGGTCGCGACCGCAATCATCGATTCCGTCATCTGCGCGTTCGGCGTCCGGTCCTGGAACGCGACCGACAGCGCGTCGAGCCCCAGCGACAGATACAGCAGCACTTCAAACCACAGCACGTTTTTGGGTACGTTCATCGCGACGCCGGCTATTCCTTCGGGAACTCGAGTCCCATTTCTCGGTAGCGGTTGGGGTCGTCGCCCCAGTTTTCACGCACCTTCACGAACAAGAACAGATGCACGGGCACGCCCATGATCTCGGCGATTTCCTTGCGAGATTCGGCGCCGATCGACTTGATGGTGGCGCCGCCCTTGCCGAGCACGATCTTGCGCTGGCTTTCGCGCTCGACAAAAATCGTCTGTTCGATGCGGATGGATTTATCCTTGCGCTCGGTCCAGCTATCGGTCTCGACGGTGGATTGATACGGCAGTTCCTGGTGCAGCTGGCGGAAAATCTTTTCCCGGGTGATTTCGGCCGCCAGATGCCGCATCGGCGCGTCCGACATCTGGTCTTCGGGATAATGAAACGGCCCCGGCGGCACCATCTCCGCCAGCGCGCGCCTGAGGTCATCGACGCCGTCGCCCGACAGCGCCGAGACCATGAAGGTTTTCGCAAAACCCAGGCGATCGTTGGCGGCTTTCGTGAGCGCCAGCAGCTTTTCGCGCGGCACCAGATCGATCTTGTTCAGTACCAGAATTTTCTCGTGACGAACGGTTGCCAGCTTGGTGAGGATCGCCTCGGCTTCCTCGTCGATACCCGCGCGGGCGTCGAGCAGCACGCAGACCAGATCGGCGTCGTGCGCCCCGCTCCATGCGGTGGACACCATGGCGCGATCGAGCCGCCGTTTGGGCAGGAAGATCCCGGGGGTATCGACCAGAACGATCTGCGCATTGTTTTCGATCACGATGCCGCGGATCAGCGCGCGGGTGGTCTGCACCTTGCGCGAGACGATCGTTACCTTGGAGCCGACCAGCGCGTTGACCAGCGTGGACTTGCCGACATTGGGCGCCCCGATCAGCGCGACAAAACCGCAGCGCGTCGCTACAGGCGCGGCATCGTCGGGAATCTCATCCATCATTGCTGCCGCCGCCGACGCCTTCACGCGCAATCATCACGGAGGCGGCGACCTTTTCGGCGGCGCGCTTGCTGCCGCCGACGCCTTCGGCCGGCGCCAGACCCGGCAAATCCACGGCCACGCGGAACTGCGGATCGTGATGCGGCCCGGTGCGCTCGACCTCGCGATAGACCGGCGTCGGCAGCCCCTTGCCCTGCGCCCACTCCTGCAGCACGGTCTTGGGATCACGCAGCGGCCGCCGCGGCTTGCGCATCCGCTCGGTCCAGTTGCGCTCGACGAACTGCGCCGCAGCGGCATAGCCGCCGTCGAGGAACACCGCCCCGATCACCGCCTCGCAGATGTCGCCGAGCACGGATTTGCGCAAACGCGCGCTGGCGCTCGCGCCGACCGCGCCGAGCTTGATGTCATCGAGCAGCCCGAGCGACTTCGCCACGTCAGCGCAGCTCTCCTTGCGCACGAGCTCGGCGAGCCGCTTCGACAGTTCGCCTTCGTCGGCATTGGGGAAGGCGCGATACAGCATGTCGGACACGATCAGCCCGAGCACGTGATCGCCGAGGAATTCGAGACGCTGGTAACTGTCGCCACGCTTGCGCGCGGATTTCAGCGCCGAGACGTGCGTGAAGGCGGTCGCGAGCAGGGCCGGATCGGTAAATTTGTGCCCGATCCGCGCCTCGAGCGCGGCGGTGGCGGCCTTGGCGCTGATCTTGCCGCGCTTCTTCTTCGCTGCCGCGGGCTCGCGTCCGGCGTCAGGCTGAGGGCTTGCGTCGCCTGATGACGGTAAGGTCTGGATGTCAGGTGTTTCGTCGTTCATCGCACGATTGTGAATAGGCGATTCCAGCGCACCGCGGTGGGCCAGCGCCAGAACATCCAGGCGTGTTCGCCTTCGGCAATGGAGAAGAAAATCATCTGGGCACGGCCGACGATATTCTCGAACGGCACGTAGCCGACCGCGCTGAGCACGCGGCTATCGGTCGAGTTGTCGCGGTTGTCGCCCATCATGAAGAAGTGGCCGGGCGGCACGGTGTAGACATTGGTGTTGTCGTAGAAGCCGTTGTCGACGCAATCGAGCGATTCATAGGTGACGCCATTCGGCAGCGTTTCCTTCCAGCGCTTCACCCGCGCGGTGGCGTCGGAGCCGCAAGGGTCCTCGCCGAGGTAATCGCTGAGCCGCTCGCGTTTCACCGGGATGTCGTTGATATGGAGCAGCCCCTCCTTCATCTGGATGCGGTCGCCGGGCAAGCCGATCACGCGCTTGATGTAGTCGGTGGAATCATCCTTCGGCAGGCGGAACACGACGATATCGCCGCGCGCCGGCTCGGAACCGAAGATGCGTCCCGAAAACAGCGGCGGCGACAGCGGGATCGAATAATGGCTGTAACCGTAGGAATATTTCGAGACGAACAGGTAGTCGCCGACCAGAAGCGTTGCCTTCATCGATCCCGAGGGGATGTTGAAGGGCTGGAACAGGAAGGTGCGGATCACCAGCGCGATCAACAGAGCATGAATGACGACGCGGACGGTTTCGCCCAAGCCGCTCTCAGATTTTGTCCCGGATGTCACGCTCATCGCTTTCCCAATTCTCGGCGCGATCCCCGCGCGGTGGCAGAGCATTTTCCTCACGCGAATCGCGCTTCGCTTCGCGTCGAGAAAATGATCCTGATTCTGATGTTGAGAGCGAATTCCGGGGTAAACCTGAATTCGCTCTGGCTGACGGTGCTGCGCGGGGTTTTAGACGGTTGTTCGCGGAGGCGCAATCAACGGCTGCATCAAAACTTGCTAATCCTTTGACAAATCAACGATTTTTAGTTTGCGCCGACCTGGCGGCCATACCGCCGCGGCAGGTCACGATTTGCCCGGCTCGACCGCCGAAATTATGACGAAGGCCTGCGCCATCGGCCAGTCATCGGTAATGCTCAGATCGATCCGCGCCTCACGGCCCGGCGGCGTCAGCGCCTCGAGCCGGGCCAGCGCTCCACCCGTCAGTTGCATGGTCGGACGGCCGCCCGGCAGGTTCACCACCCCCATATCCCGCCACCAGACGCCGCGCCGGATTCCGGTGCCGAGCGCCTTGGAACAGGCCTCCTTGGCGGCGAACCGCTTGGCGTAGGTCGCCACCACCATTTTTTCATTCCTGGCGCGGCGCCCGGCTTTGGCGCGCTCGGCGTCGGTGAAAATGCGGTCGAGGAAGCGCTCGCCGTGCCGCTCGATCACCTTGGCGACGCGCCGGATGTCGATCAGGTCGGAGCCGATGCCGATGATCATGCCTTGCCCGCATGATTGTGATTGTGGCCGGCAACATTGCCGCGGCCGCGGTCCATCGCGGCCCGCATTGTGCGAACCGTCTCCTTGAGGCCGACGAACAACGCCTCCCCGATCATGTAGTAGCCGATATTCAGTTCGACGATTTCGGGCAGTGCCGCGATCTTCTCCGCCGTCACATAATCGAGGCCATGGCCGGCATGCACTTCCAGGCCGGCCGAGCGCGCCAGCGCGGCGCCGGCGACGATCCGCTGCCATTCCGTTTCAGCCTTCGCGGCATGACCTTCGACCACGGCGTCGCACCAGGCGCCGGTGTGAATTTCGATGACCGGCGCGCGCAGCCTTGCCGCCGTTTCGATCTGCCGCGGCTCGGCGGCGATGAACAGCGACACCCGCACGCCGGCATCGTTCAATTTCGCGATAAACGGCGCCAGCGCGTTGTGCTGTCCGACCACGTCGAGACCGCCCTCGGTGGTGAGCTCTTCGCGGCGCTCGGGCACGAGGCACACGGCGTGGGGCTTGGTCGCAAGCGCGATTCTCAGCATGTCCTGTGTCGCCGCCATCTCGAAATTCAGCGGCTTCGAGATTTCCGCCTTCAACCGGGCCATGTCGTCGTCGCGAATATGCCGGCGGTCCTCGCGAAGGTGCGCGGTGATGCCATCGGCGCCCGCCTCGATCGCGGCCAGCGCCGCGCGCACCGGATCGGGCCGCTCGCCCGCCCTGGCGTTGCGAAGGGTGGCGACGTGATCGACATTAACTCCGAGGCGCAGCGGAGGAGCTTTTGGCATAACGGACTCGCACAAGAAATGAAATACAAAGCTAGAGGCAACGGAGGCAGGCCCCCTCTCCCTTTGGGAGAGGGTTGGGGTGAGGGGTTACGCTCTATCGATAGCACGAATCCCCTCACCCGGCGCTACGCGCCGACCTCTCCCAATGGGAGAGGTGAGTCTATGCTCGCGGGTTCGATTTGAATCCATCTTCATGAATCAAACTTTACCCATTGACGCGTTCGACCCGTGCGACGACGGCTTTGGCGCGCAATTGGGCGATAATAGCGCTGAGATGCTTCAGGTCATAGACCTCAAGATCGATGGTGAGCTCTGTGAAATCCTGTGAGCGTCTGGACATGCTGATATTGTCGATATTGCCA
>Ga0207707_10003455_pt1 | contig 14008 bp, 11 predicted proteins | sample KBSC83BmetaG_FD_184336 | JGI IMG/M metagenome (GOLD analysis project Ga0207707, IMG submission 184336) | Corn rhizosphere microbial communities from Kellogg Biological Station, Michigan, USA - KBS C8-3B metaG (SPAdes) (version 2) | ecosystem: Host-associated > Plants > Roots > Rhizosphere ...
ACGTTCGTTCCGCGAGACGGTGCGCGAGCTGGCGAGAACCGTCCCGCCGCCGCGCTGGATCCTGGTGGCCGCGGAGCCGATCACGGACGTGGACACGACGGCGGCGGACATGCTCGAGGACCTCGACGAGGAGCTGAACGCAGCCGGCACCTCGCTCGTGTTCGCCGAGCTGAAGGAGGGGGTGCGCGCCAAGCTAGAGCGCTACGAGCTGATCGGGCCGCTCGACCCGCTCCACTTCTACCCCACCCTCGATGCCGCGCTCGACGCCTACCGGGAGGAGACCGGCGCGGAGTGGGTGCCGCCGGCCGGCATGGTGAGCATGACCTAGGCCGGGCGCCGGCGGATCCCGAGGTAAAGCAGCCAGCCGCTGAGCGCTCCGACCAAGACGCCGGCGATCAGGAACCCGATCGCGACCCACTGCAGCGCCGGCACCCGCGCGCCGACCTGGAAGGCCACCGCCACGTTGCGCGTGCCGTCGGCGTTCATCGCCACCGCCGACCACTTGCCGCTCTCGACCTTCCAGCTGACGGTCTGCATTCCCGAGCCGCTGGCCTGCGCGTGCCACAGGCTCTGGCTCGCCGGCGGCACCGGCCGCGCGCTGCCCGGAACGATGTGCGAGCTGACCTTGAACGGATCGGCGTCGAAGTCGGTGATCTGCGTGTGCGGGACACGCGCCAGGTAGCCGGCGACGTCGCCGGCACGTCCTATGCCGAGGAAGATCGGCTCCGCCGAGCTGGCGCTGATGCGCACCGTCCCGGCGCCGTCGGCGAACCAGCCCGGCGCGCCCCCGAGGTCGATGGTCGAGGTGGACAGCGCGAACGTGCCGGTGCTGAGGCTGTGAGTGTGGGAGGTGAAGTAGCCGTCGTCATCGCGCTGGGTCAGGGCCCACACGCCCATCCCGCCGAGCGCCAGCAGCACGACCGCCACGAGCGCGGCGAGGCTGCCGAACACAATCGGCAGCACACGCCGCTTCGCGCGTGGTTGTGCGGGGGAATCGCTTGGCCGGGGCGGTTGCTCGGTCGTCGTGCTCATGGCGGCCTATCCGGTCGGTCCGAGCGCCGGTGGCGCGCTGGTGCGCCCCGGCTTCGGCTCGTCCTGGTCGAGCCGAGGCAGCCATTCCAGCCAGCTCGGCAGGTACCAGTTCCAGTCGCCCAGCACCTTCATCGTGGCCGGCAGCAGCACGCCGCGCACGATCGTGGCGTCGATCAGCACGGCCGCCGCGAGTCCGACTCCCATCTCCTTGAAGTCGAGGAAGCTGAGCGTGACGAACACCGAGAACACGAACACCATCACGATCGCGGCGCTCGTCACCGTGCCGGCCGTGCTCGCGATCCCGTGGCGCACCGCCTCGGGCGTGTCCGCTCCCTTCTGCCACGCCTCCCGGACGCGGGACAGGATGAACACGTGGTAGTCCATCGATAGGCCGAACAGGATCACGAACAGGAACAGCGGCAGCCACGACGTGATCCCGCCGTTCGACGAGAAGCCGAACAGGTTCTCGAGGCGGCCGTCCTGGAACACCAGCACCAAGATGCCGTACGCGGCTCCCACGGAGAGCAGGTTCAGCAGGATCGCCTTGATCGGGATCACGATCGAGCGGAAGGTGAACAGCAAGAGCAGGAACGCGAGCGTGAACACGAACGCGAAGATCAGCGGCAGCCGGGACGTGAGGAGATTTCGGAAGTCCTTCGACTGGGCTGCGCTGCCGCTCACGTCGACTTCCACCCCGTCCACCTTTCCGACCGTGGCGGGAACGATCTCATTGCGCACCCTGTCGAGGACGGCGGTCGAGGTGGCGTCGTTGCCGTTTCCCTTGGTGGGGATCGAGACCAGGGCCACCGTGCCGTCCTTGCTCACGGTCACGTCCGACCCGCGCAACACGTCCTTCGTCTGATGGGCCTGCCGGTCGAGCGCCGCGATCGCGGCCGCCACCCTGGGGGTGCGCACATTGCCCGCCTGCACGGCTACGTCAACGGTCACGCCCTCCTTGGGGAAGGCGACCTTGAGGCGGTCGTAGACCTTGATCACCGTCAGGTTCTGCGGCAGGTCGTCGACGCTGTCGGTGACGATGTTCATTCGTAGCGCCGGGATCGCGAGCGCCACCAGGAGGCCGCCCGCGAGCACGATCGAGAGCCATGGCCGGCGCATCACGCGGTTCACCGTGCCGGCCCAGAAGCGGGACTCGCGCTCGGCATGCCGCCGGCGCAGGAACCCGATGCGGCCCCACTCGATCCGGTCCCCGAGCCAGGCCAGCAGAGCGGCCAGCACGGTGACGGAGGCCACCATCGCTATCGCCACCACGAGGATCGTGCCCTCGGCGAAGGAGATGAAGGTCTTGTCCCCGCTCAGGAACATGCCCCCCATCGCGGCGATCACGGTGAGGCCAGAGATCAGGACCGAGCGCCCGGAGGTGGCCGCCGCAACCTCGAGCGCGCTGCGCGCCGAGCGACCGGCGGCGCGCTCCTCGCGTTCGCGCTTGAGGTAGAACAGCGAGTAGTCCACGCTCACCGCAAGCCCGATCAGCAGGATCACGGATGAGAGGTTGCCGTCGACGGGCGAGAGCTGGCTGGGGAAGGAAACGAGCCCGAGCGCGGCTGCCACCGTGGTGATGCCGAGCAGCAGCGGCACGAGCGCCGCCGCGATCGACCCGAACACGATGATCAGGATCACCAGCGTGATCGGGAACGACAGCATCTCGGCCTTGCTCAGGTCCGAGCTGAAGGTGTTGTTGAGCTCCTTGTTCGAGCTGATGTCGCCGAACTGATCGACCTGCAGCTCCGGATGGCGAGCCTTGACGGCGGCGACGGCATCCTTAGCCGGACCGAGGCGATCAGCCGCCTGGAGCGAGTCGCCGGTGATCTCGAAGTCGACCAGCGCGGAGCGTTTGTCGGCCGACACCGCGGCGTTGCCGGTGAGCGGCGATACGACGTTCACCACGTCCTTGGCGTGCCTGAGACGCGCGGTCGCGTCCACGATCGCCGCCCGGTACCGCGGGTCGTTGATCGTCAGGTTCTTGCTCTGGAAGAAGACGTGCTCGGTGTTGGGCCGGAGCCCGGCCCCGTAGAGGGCCTTCTCGGCGGCGCCCGCCTCGCCGGAGAACTGGTCGGCGCCGTGGATCGTGTTCTGGCCGACCCTCATCCCGATGAACACGGCCAGGACCACGAACAGGAGCCAGCCCCAGATCGCGGTCTTGCGGTGCGTCGCGCTCCAGTGGCCCATCCGGGCCGCGAGGTTGCGCCTCGGCACGGGGGCGCCTGCGTCGGGCGGTTGCCCGGAGTCGTCCGGACCCTGTCCTTCTTGGATGACCCGCGTCTTCATGGTTCCGGCTCCCGTGTTTTGTCGGGGACCTGTCCACCCTCCCCGGCCGCCGCGCCACGGGGAAGGCGGGAAACTGGCCGTTTGGGGGCCGGGTTTCTGGTGGCTCGGCCGTCAGGAGCGCAGGAACATCAGCACGGCGAGCACGCGCCGCGACTCGCTGCCCGTCGACGGCAGCCCGAGCTTCCCGAAGATGCTCGATACGTACTTCTCGGCCGCCCGCAGGCTGATGACGAGCTCGTCCGCGATGCCCTGGTTGGAGCTGCCGGTGGCCATCAACTCGAGCACCTCGCGCTCGCGCGGCGTCAGCGTGGCGAGCGGATCATCGCTGCGCTGTCGCGACAGGAGCGTCGAGACGATCGCCGGGTCCACGACGGAGCCCCCGGTCCCCACGCGCTGCACGGCGGCCACGAAGTCGTCAACGTCGCTGATCCGGTCCTTCAGCAGGTAGCCGACGCCATCGGCCGAATCGGCCAGCAGCTTCATCGCCAGCCCCAGCTCCATGTACTGGGAGAGCACGAGCACGCCCACTGACGGGTGGCGGTCACGGATCTCGAGAGCGGCCACGAGGCCCTCGTCGTTGTGAGTCGGCGGCAACCGGATGTCGACGATCGCGACGTCCGGGCTGTAGCTGTCCACCTTCAGCCGGAGCTCGTCGGCGGTCTGGCACTGGGCGATCACGTCGAAGCCGGCGTCGTCCAGCAGGCTTGCGAGCCCCTCGCGCAGCAGGACGCTGTCCTCCGCGATGGCTACGCGCATGGCAGCTCCGCCCTCACCCGAGTACCGCCACCGTGAGGCGTCCAGACGAGCAGCCGGCCGCCAAGCGCCTCCACGCGGTCGGCCAGGCCGCGCAGCCCCGTGCCACGCTCGGTGTCGGCTCCTCCGACGCCGTCGTCCAGCACCTCCACCACGAGTCCGCCGTCGCCTCGCGCCACATCTACGCGGGCCAGCGTCGCGTGGGCGTGCTTGGCCACGTTGGCGAGGCTCTCTGAGACCACGTAGTACGCCGCCACCTCGAGCCGCTCGGGCATCCTGCCCTCGAGTCGCACGTCGAGCCGAACCGGCACGGGCGCGCGCACCGTGAGCGACTCGAGTGCCACGGCCAGGCCGTGACCGCTCACCACGGCGGGATGGATCCCATGCGCCACCGCGCGCAGCTCCTCCAGGGACATCGCCACCTCGCGCCGCGCACGGTCGAGCCTGCCGCGCGCGTCGGCGTCGCCGGAGAGGCGTCGCTCGAGCCGCCCCAACTCGAGCGAGAGCGCGATAAGCCGCTGCTGCGCGCCGTCGTGCAGGTCGCGCTCGAGGCGCTGCCGCTCCTCCTGGCCGGCTTCGATCACCCGCTGGCGGGATCCACGCAGCTCGTCCAGGCGGGCCCTGAGCTCGGCGTGCAGCCGTTCGTTCTCGAGTGCGATGGCGGCGGCAGCGGTCACCGCGCCGAGCAGCTCTGGCTCGTCCGCGAGCGAGGGATCGTGGAGCAGGGCTACCGCCGAGGACCCGTCGTGGTCGATGAACTTCGTCACCTGCCCAGATCCCTCCGTGGGGAGATCCACCGGGCGTCCCTGCGCGTCCACCCAGCGCCCGAAATCCTGCAGCCAGTAGGCGACGGTCAGCGAGGGGTCGCGCAAAGCGTCGGCCAGCGAGTCGCGGAGATCCGCGGGTGCGGGCTCCTCGCGCAGGCGGACGAGAAGCTCGCGCAGCGTGGAGCCCGAGAAGCGGGCGTCCAATAGGCCGATCAGGAACGCGACGGGCGTAAGGCCGATCACGAGGAACGTGATCCGTCGGATCGTCTCGAACGCGGGCCACTCGAACGCCCCGGCCGTGAGCAGCACCGCCACCATCACTAGTCCGCACGCGAACGAGTCCACCAGCAGCGCGATCGAGGGCCGCAGGGGCCGGACAAGCCCTCGCCTGCGAACCACGAGCACGAGGACTCCGCCGAGACACAGGGCGCTGAGCAGGCCCAGCTCGACATCCTCGACGGTGAACGCGGCCTCGGTCTCCTCCGCTACGGCGAGCACGTTTCGGCCCTGCACGCTCCAGAGCAGCATCTTCACGAGCTGGAGCCCGAGCGCCGCCGTGTAGGCCGCCACCACCAGGGTGCGCTCCGCTCCGCGCTCGAGCCGCCCGCTCGGGAAGGCCAGGAAGAGGTGCAGCAGGATCGCGGCGGGCAGTAGGTCGAACGCCATGCCGAGCGTGAACGGGACATCCGTCTGCGACCACTGGAGGCTCGACAGGAACATCGCGAAGCCGGCTGCCACCATGAGCCGGCCGAACCGGCTGTCGGGCCGGCGCGCCCAGGCGATCGAGCCCGCGGCTATGTAGGGCAGCGTGGTCCAGTTGAGGAGCGCGGCCTCGAGCACCGGCTCGCTCAGATCATCGCTCGCGTGCGCGAGCAGCACGGAGCCCGCGGCCGCGGAAGCGGCAGCCAGCACGACGAGCAGCCGCAGCGAAGGTCTCGGTGTTCGGGAATCACCGTGAGCCACCCCGTGAGCCAGCGCGGGAGTGGTCATTTCGCGTTCGATACTCCCCAAACGAGCCGCCGCAGGTCAAGGGTGTGGGCACCCCGATCCCCGGGTGGGGTCTCCGGCCAACCAGAGCGTGGAGTAGCGGTGAGTGTTCCACGCTGCCGTGAAGACGGGCCCGATTAGTTTGTGCGCACCAGCCGGTCCTACTGCTCAGAACCCCAACGGAGGAGACGACATGGCAGAGCTGGTCCTCGATATCTCGGTTTCACTCGACGGCTACGTGGCCGGACCGGACGCCGACCTGGAGAACCCGCTCGGCCAGGGCGGCGAGCAGCTGCACGAGTGGGTGTTCGCCACCCAGGCGTGGCAGGAGGCACATGGCCACCAGGGAGGCGAGCACAACGTGGACTCGGAGCTCGTGGCCAAGCTCGTGGGCGAGGCGTCGGCCACGATCATGGGCCGGAACATGTTCAGCGGCGGCAACGGCGCCTGGGAGGACGACCCGAGGGCCAGCGGCTGGTGGGGCGACGAGCCGCCCTTCCACCACCCCGTGTTCGTCCTGACCCATCACGCGCGCGAGCCGCTCACGCTGAGCGACACCACGTTCACGTTCGTCACCGACGGCATCGAGTCCGCGCTCGACCAGGCGCGCGCGGCAGCGGGAGACGGCGTGGTCCGCCTGGGCGGCGGCGCCGACGTGGCCCAGCAGTACCTCCGCGCCGGCCTGCTCGACCGCTTGCAGCTTCACGTCGTTCCGCTACTCATGGGCAACGGCGTGCGGCTCTTCGGCGAGCAGGGTCCGGTGGGCGGACTCGAGCTCACAAGTTCAGTCGAGTCGCCCACCGGGGTCATCCATCTCGGCTACCGGGCTGCGGGGAAGCCCGTCTAGCCGGGGGGACCGGGCTCAAGTGGCGGGCGGGTTCCGGGGTACCCCAGCGCACGTAAGACCGATCGTTCTCCCTCTAGGAGACGACCCTATAGAGGCGCCGCGGGCGAGTCAAGATGCCGCGGCGAGCAGCAGCCGGCCCATCTCCTGCGCGCGGCGCGCAGCGTCCGCGTCGCCCTCCCCCGCGGCCACGATCGAGCCCTTCATCAGGATGTGCCACTTGCGCGCGAACGCGTCGGAATCGGGCACGCCGGCCTCGCGCGCCAGGCGCTCGACCATCGCCCGGATCGCGCTCAGATACGACGTGCTGGCCACGCGGATCGGGTCGTCCTCGGCGGCGTGCTCGAGCATCACGTTGATGAACGTGCAGCCCTCGAAGCCGGGCTCGCGGAACCACTCGCCGAACACGTCGAAGATCGCGAGGAGCTGCTGCGAGGGGTCGTCTGAGCGCTCGGCGATCTCGGCCTCGAGCCAGTCGCGCGTCCACACCTGCTCGCGCAGCGCCAGGACGGCGAGCACCAGTTCCTGCTTTGAGCCGAACTGCCGGTACAGGGTCTGGCGGGCCACGCCGGAGCGCTGGATGATCGCGTCAACGCCGACCGCCTGGATGCCGCGGGTGGAGAAGAGCTCGTAGGCCGCGCCGAGAACGCGCTCGCGCGCCGACTCCCCGCCGCCGGGCACAGTGGTGGTCTGGCCCATCGGCTGACCTTACACCCGCCCGCAACCGGAACGTTTAACGACGGTTGCGTAAAACAACCCGCGCCCCGCGCGCGGGGATCATCGTCACGTTGCGGTGCACGGCGTGCTCGGGCTCGGGTTCGGCGGCCTCGATGTCCAGCCGGCGAACCATCGCCTCCAGCACCACGCGCTGCTCCGCCATCGCCAGTGACGCCCCCAGGCAGCGCCGGATCCCGCCGCCGAACGGAATCCACTCGTAGGTGCCGGGCTTACGGCCGAGCCAGCGCTCGGGCCGGAAGGCGAAGGGCTGCGGATAGAGGTCCTCGCGGTGGTGCACGAGCAGGATGCTGATGGCGATGGGCGAGCCCGCGGGCACGGCGTACTCCCCCAGCCGCCACGGCACGGTCACGCGGCGGCCGATCATCGGGATCACTGGGCGCGATCGCATGCCCTCGTTGATCGTGGCCTCGATCACCGCCTCGCGGTCCGTGTCGGTTCGCACCGCTTCGCGCAGGCGCTCGTACGCGTCCGGCGTGCGCACCAGCCGCTCCCAGGTCCAGGCGAGCGAGTTGGCGGTGGTCTCGTGGCCCGCCAGCACGAGCGTGAGCAGCTCGTCGCGCAGCTCCTTGTCCGTCATCGCCTCGCCGTCCTCGGTGCGGGCGCGGAGGAGCAGCGACAGGATGTCGCGCCGCTCGTCCAGGTCCGCCGCCCGCCGCCGTGCCGCGATCAACTCGTAGGTCGGCCTGTCGATCACCGCCAGGCCGGCCTTGGTCAGGCCCGTCGGCTCGGGGCTGTTCAGGTTCATCAGCTCCGCCAGCTTGGCGCCCGGCCAGGTGGACGCCGCGAGCACTTGCTTTGTCGCCCGCCGCAGCCTGTGCTCGAGCGTTCCCGGCGCCGGCTTGCCCTCGATGCCGAAGACGCCGCCCATGATCACGTCCAGCGTGATCGCCTGCATGCGCGGGGCGAGCGCGAACGGCTCGCCCACGGGCCAGCGGTCGATCTCGCGCTCCGCCACGTCGGTGATCATCTGGACGTAGCGCTGGATCGCCTCGCCGTGGAACGCCGGCAGGAGCAGCTTGCGCTGGCGCATGTGGCGCGGCCCCACGGCGGTGAGCACCGAGTTCGGGCCGACGATCGGGCGCAGCGGCGACTCGCCAGTGAGCGACGGCGCCAGCTCGGGTTTGGCGGTGAACAGCGAGCGCACGTGGTCGGGATGGCTCGTGATCGCGGGGCGGCCGGGGATCATGCCGCGCATCCGGAACACCTCCCCCAGCTCGCGGCGGCCCTTGAACACGAACTGGATCTGGCGCTGGGTGAAGCGCAGCACCTGGAGCAGGAGCGGCAGGTTCACCGCGGGCGGCAGCGGGAAGTTGGCGTCCTCCCCGGGCTCGAGCGGCCCCGCGGGCGACGGCGGCGCCTCCCCTACGAGACCTTCGTGCTGCGGAACGAGTAGTGCTTCAGCTGCCTCCACGCAGCAGCAATGGTTACACAGATCGATGTCACATAGGGTCAGGCAAGCACTGCGAGCGGCAGCGCGGCGCTGACGATGTACTCACCGGCGTCCACGATCTCGCTGATCTTCAGGTCCACGCACAGGCTGGCCAGCACGTACGCGTCCTCGGGCGAGACCGGGCGAATGGACGTGAGGTAGTCGATCATCGCGCGCATAGCGTCCTGCGCCGCCACGTACAGATCGCCGCCCACGCCGGTGGTCGCGTAGAAGCCGCCCGCGTCCACGCGCGGGGTCAGCGCTCCGGGGAACGACCAGTGCGGCGCCGGGATCGAGCGACCCTTCTGGAGCGACAGGCGGAACGTCCCCGCCATCGGCGCCTCGATGCCGGTCACGCACACCTCGCCGTCGCCCTGGGCACCGTGGGCGTCGCCGCAGCTGAACAGCGCGCCCTCCGCCTGTACCGGCAGGTAGAGCGTGCTGCCGGCCACGAGTTGGCGCGTGTCCATGTTGCCGCCGAAGATCCCCGGCGGCATCACCTGCTGCGCGCTCGCGCCCGCGGGGCACACGCCCATCGTGCCGAAGAACGGCTCGACCGGGATGTTCGCGATGTCGTCGAGCGGCGTCGTCTCGCCTGTCAGGTCGAAGATCCGCAGGTACGGCTCGCTGAACTCCTCGGACAGCAGCCCGAGGCCCGGCAGGATCGCCGTCCAGCCCCACCCCTGCGTCTCGATCGAGAGGATCTCGACCTTGAGCGTGTCGCCGGGCCCGGCGCCCTCCACGAACACCGGCCCTACCAACGGGTAGAGCCGGGTCATGTCGAGCCCGCCGAGCGCGTCCGCGGTCGACTCGGGCGTGAGCTGCCCGTCGCTGACCTCGCGCGTGCGGACGCTGATCTCGTCGCCGTCCGCTATCCGCAGGGTGGGCTCATTGCCCTCGTCCCACAGGTAGTGGACCTGATCCTCGGGCACCGCGTGGGCCATCGCCGGCTGATCCTCTCACAACGGAGGCTGCCGGTTGGCGCAGTCCGAGTGCCAGCAGCGCGGACGCGGCGGTCACGCCCACCGCCACGAAGGTGCCGGCAGAGAGCGCGTTGCCGTATGCGGCCGGGCCGGTGTGTGAGCCAAGCACGCTGAAGAACGCGGTGCCCGCCACGGTCACGCCGAGCGCGTTGCCGATCTGCTGCGCGGTGCTCAGCACCCCGGACGCCGATCCGGCGGCGTGAGCCGGGATGTGACGCAGGACCGCGCCGATGGCGGTCGGCATGAACAGCCCGTTGCCGGCGCCGATGAGCACGAACGCGACGATCAGGCCGAAAGCCGGGAATCCGTCCACGGTGCCGGCGGCCGCCAGCGCTGAGATCACCAGGCCGACCGTCACGGTCGCGGCGCCCGCCGCGAGCACGCGCTCGTGCGGGATCGACGACAGCAAGCGCCCGCTGTTCAGCGACGCCACCACGAACGTGACGGCGAGGGGCAGGAACAGGAGCCCCGCGGCGATCGGGCTGTAGCCAAGACCGTCCTGGAGGTAGAGGCCGAGCAGCAGGAAGAACGACGTGACCATCCAGAACAGGAGCACGAGCCCCACGCCCAGGCCGAACGAGCGCTCACGGAACAGCTCGAGCTCGACGAGGGGCGAGCCGCCGCGGGCGTGCACACGCCGCTCGTGCGCAACCCACAGCGCACCGACTGGCAGGGCCGCCGCGAAGGCGACGGGCACCCACCAGGGCCAACCCGCCTGGCGACCCTCCACGAGGGGAAACACCACGAGGCCGAGCACCAGGGAGCCCAGCGCCACGCCGCCCAGGTCGAGCCGCCGCGCGCTGTCGGAGCGCGACTCGGGCACGAGCCGCTGCGCGGCGATCAGCGCCGCTATGCCCACGGGCACGTTGATCAGGAACACGCTGCGCCAGTCCAGGCCGAGCACGTTCAGCGAGATCAGGCCTCCGCCCAGCACCTGCCCCAGGATCGCGCCGGCGCCCTGCACGCCGCCCATCAGGGCGAAGCACTTTGCGCGCTCCTCGGGAGCGAACTCCACCTGGATCATGGACAGCATCTGGGGGAACATCAGCGCGGCGGAGCTGCCCTGCAGGAAGCGGGCGCCCAGCAGCGTGGTAGGCGTGGGCGCCGCGCCGCACAGCGCGGAGGAGATCGTGAAGCCGGCGAGCCCGATCTGGAACAGCCGCCGGCGCCCGTAGATGTCGCCGAGCCGCCCGCCGGTGATCAGGCCGAGCGCGTAGGCCAGCACGTACACGGCCATCAGCCACTGCACCTCGTCCGCGGACGCGTGCAGGTGCGTCTGGATCGAGGGCGCCGCCACGTTGACGATGAACACGTCCACGATCGCCATGAAGGCGGCGGTCAGGATCACGGGCAGCATCAGCCAGCGGTTGGGATTGAGTTGAAGTGTTGAAGTCATCTCACAATCAAGACGACGCGCGGCCACCCGATGTGACAACGCGTTGAAGGGTCGGGGTCATGTGGCTAATATGAGCCGAGGCGTATCCAGGTACAAGAGAAGGAGTTATCCTGGTATCAGCGGCACCACCCTCCAAGTCACAACGAGCCAGCGGCCGCAAACGTGAGGCCCGTCGCGCCGAGCTGGCGGACTTTCTGAAGGCACGCCGAGCCGCGATCCAGCCCGGCGACGTCGGGCTCCCCGACGGGGGCCGCAGGCGCACGCCCGGGCTCCGCCGCGAGGAAGTCGCGGCGCTCGCCGGCGTGGGCACCACCTGGTACACGTGGCTCGAGCAGGGCCGTGACGTGCGCGCCTCGCTCGACGTGCTCGAGTCGATCGCTCGTGCGCTGCGGCTCACTCCGGCCGAGCGCTCGCACCTGATCACGCTTGGGCGCGGCGAGCAGGCGCCGCCGCTCTCACCCGAGCCCGAACGCGTCTCCCCCACCGTCCGGCGCCTCGTGGAGAACATCGGGCCGAGGACGCCCGCCTGCCTGCTCGGTCGCCGCTGGGACTTCCTCGTCTGGAACGACGCTTACGCCGCTGTGTTCGGCGACCTCTCGCAGTACCCGCACGGCAAGCGCAATCTGCTCTGGCTCGTGTTCATGGACCCCGCGTGGCGCGAGCTCCTACCGGACTGGGAGCCGACCACGCGGCGACTCGTGGCGCGCTTCCGCGCCCATCACGGCGACCACCTGGGGGATCCTGCTTTCGAGGGGCTCGTGGACGCGCTGAACGACGGGAGCCCTGAGTTCCGGCGCCTCTGGCCACGACACGAGGTGCGAACGAGCGGCGAGGGCCGCAAGACGATCCTCCACCCCAGCGCCGGCGAGCTCTATTTCGAGCACGCGATATTCCTGCACGGCGAGAGGCCCGAGCAGCGACTGCTCCTCTACTCCCCGCAGCCGGACACCGACACGCCGGCCAAGCTCGACAAGCTGCTCGCGGGGCGCGGCTAGGACGTCGCGCCGCGGATCAGGTCCGCGGCCCGCTCCCCGATCATGATCGTGGCAGCGTTGGTGTTGCCGCCTGGGATCACCGGCATGACAGAGGCGTCGGCCACGCGCAGGTTGCCGATGCCGCGCACGCGCAGCTCGGCGTCCACCACGGCGTCGTCGCCCGAGCCCATCTTGCAGGTGCCGACCGGGTGGTACAGCAGCTCCACGCGCCTGCGCAGGTCGGCGGCCAGGTCGTCCTCGGTGTCCACGCCGTCGCCGGGAAAGATCTCGCGCCCCTTCGCCTCGGCCAGCGGCTCGGCGGCCGCGATCTCGCGCGCGATCTTCATGCCCGCCACGAGCGCCTGCACATCCTCGGGCTCGGACAGCGAGCCCGTCAGGATGCGCGGCTTGTCCGCCGGGTCCGCCGAGCGCAACTTGATCCAGCCGCGGCTCTTCGGCGTCACCAGCACAGGGCCGAGCGTGAACGCGTGGCCATCGAATTCGTCGAAGCCGTTGTCGTTGAAGTATGCGGGCGCGAAGTGGTACTGCAGGTCGGCCGCCGGCAGTCCCGGGCGGCTGCGCACGAACGCGAACGCCTCCGCCACCGTTGAGGTGAGCGGGCCGCTGCGGCGGAGGATCCACTCGAGCAGCGGCTTGGGCTTGTCCGCGCCGTACAGGGAGCCGCCGAGCGTGGACTCCCAGATGCACACCACGTACGGGTGGTCCTGCAGGTTCTGGCCCACCCCGGGCAGGTCGTGCTTCGCCTCCACCCCCACCTCCCGCAGGTGGTCGGCCGGGCCGACGCCGGAGAGCATGAGCAGCTGCGGGGAGCCGATCGAGCCGGCGGCCACCAGCACCTCGCGATCGGCGCTCGCCACCTGCTCGCGGCCACGGCGGTCGCGGTAGCGCACGCCGGTCGCTCGCTCGTTGTCCAGCTCCACGCGCAGCACCTGCGCGCCGGTCACCACGGTCAGGTTCTCGCGCTTCATGTTCGGGCGCAGGTAGGCGTCCGCCGCGCTGAAGCGCCTGCCGTTGCGCTGCGTCACCTGCACGGGCGAGACCCCATCCTGCTCCGGTCCGTTGTAGTCCGGGATGCGCGGGATGCCGGAGCGCTCCGCCGCGGCGATGAAGCGCCCGGTGAGCTGGCGCGGCGAGCGCTCGTCCGCCACGTTCAGCGGGCCGCCGGTGGCGTGGTGCTCGGAGGCCCCGCGCTCGTTGTTCTCCGCGCGCAGGAAGTAGGGGCGCACGTCGTTCCAGCTCCAGCCGCTCGCGCCTTCGGATTCCCACAGGTCGTAATCCAGAGGCCGCCCGCGCACGTACAGCATCGCGTTCATGGAGCTCGACCCGCCGAGCCCCTTGCCGCGCGGGATGTAGAGCGAGCGGTTCTCGCACGCCGGCTCCGGCTCGGTGGAGTAGTCCCAGTCGAGCTTGGTCTTGAACTGCTTGGCGAACGCGGCCGGAATGGCGATGTTGGGATGCACTCCCCTGCCGCCCGCCTCGAGCAGGAGCACCCGCGTGGATGGGTCCTCTGTAAGCCGCGCCGCGAGCACGCAGCCGGCCGACCCGGCACCCACGATCACGTAATCAGCCGCTGGCACTGGCGCGGATCATGCCACTTCCCAGGTACCCTGCCCGGCGCAGATCGACTTGAAAGGCGGGGGCCTGATGCGGGGATGGACTGTTGCGGCGGTTGCGGCTGCTGTGTTGCTGGTGGGAGCGTCGGCGGCGTCTGCGCTCAACCCGACGGTTGAGGCGCAGAACTACTCGAAGGGCCTGGAGCGGCAGTCGATCTATCTCACGCCGGACTATCAGGCCAAGC
>Ga0207707_10003457_pt1 | contig 13999 bp, 13 predicted proteins | sample KBSC83BmetaG_FD_184336 | JGI IMG/M metagenome (GOLD analysis project Ga0207707, IMG submission 184336) | Corn rhizosphere microbial communities from Kellogg Biological Station, Michigan, USA - KBS C8-3B metaG (SPAdes) (version 2) | ecosystem: Host-associated > Plants > Roots > Rhizosphere ...
CTTGACACAGTAATTTGCCGGCCTTAATATGAGGGCGGCTAGAAGGGAATTTCGCCTGAAAAGCTGTAAGATGGAACGGGCGAAATCAATCAAGCGGTAGCAGTCTGGGTGGCCCGCTTGAGGTTCAGAAAAAACTCAGCGAGCCGGATTCGCGCTGGAATCGGGGTGCGAGATGGCGGGCTTGCTGCAACGGCAGTGGGCCGAATTCTCTGGCCTCTATTCCCCTCGAATTCCTGTTATCGTCCTATAGCTGCGCAGGTGACTTTCCCTCCTGAGGAAGAGGTTGTGTCTGGAGGCGGGTCATGAAAAGTAAAACCGTTATCCCTTTGGTCACCTGGGCCCTGGGGATTTCGTTCGCTCTCGCCCAGGTAAATACGGGTCAAATCAATGGCACGGTGAAAGATCCCAGCCAAGCGGTAGTGCCGAATGCGCTGGTCACCGTCGCCAACACCGATACCGGTCTTACGCGCTCGACGCGTTCCGGCAACAGCGGTGACTTCGTTCTATTCCTGTTATCACCGGGCACCTATGATCTCCGTGTGGAAGCCCAAGGATTTGCTGCTCTTCAGCAAAAGGGGATTGTGGTGTCGGTGGGCCAACAATTGTCTCTCAACCTGAATCTGCAACCTGGCTCGATATCTGAGACGGTCACCGTAACCGGCGAGCCGGCCTTGATCGAGACCACGCGCAGTGAGCTTGGTGGTTCGGTTTCGCCTCTCGAGATGAGAGGACTCCCGATTCTGGACCGCAATTTCGCCGGACTGACTCTGGTGGTCCCCGGCGTGCGGCCGGCCGAGAGTTTCGATCCCACCAAATCGCGCACCGGCAACATGAGCTTGAACGGCGGCGACGGGCGCCAGTTCGATATCAATGTGGACGGCGCCGACAACAAAGACAACGTGGTGGGCGGTCTGCTCCAGAATTTCACCCTGGAGGGTATTCACGAGTTTAATATTGTCACCAACCGCTACAGCGCCGAGTCGGGCCGCACCGTGGGCGGTGTGATCAATGTCGTCACCAAGTCCGGAACGAACACGCCGCACGGCTCTCTGTTCGGGCTGTTTCAGAACAGCACCTTGAACAAAATTGACCACTTCACGGCAGAGCAAAATTTTCCGAAGCCGGTCTTTCACCGCTACCATTTCGGTGGCTCCGCGGGCGCCCCGCTGGTCAGGAACAAGCTGTTTGTCTTTGGAGCGTATGAGCAGAAGCGCGAGCCTGGATCCATTAGTGTCGAGCCCAGCGCTTTCCGTGAGCTGTCGCTGTTCCCCTTGGCCCAACCGGTCGCGAGTCTCCCCTTTTCCTACACCGATCACCTGGTGACGGTTAAAATCGATCATTTGATCAGCGACCGCCAGAACATGTCCTACCGTTACGGACGGGAGCGCTGGATCAACCCCAACGATCAGCTAGGCACCCCTTTTGTGGCGGATGCCTCGCAAACCACCAACAACATCAACCAGTTCCACGACTTCAATGTCCAGCACAATTTCTCGGTCTCGCCCACCAAGGTGAATTCGTTCAACGCGCACTTCCAGGATTTCGTGAACGCTATTGTGGCTGAGCCGAAGCGCACCTTCACGCTTCCGGTAGCCGGCGGAGGGGCCGCCACCAACCCGGAAATCATCTTCCCATCGCTGGCCGAGATCGGCCAGAACGTCAACGTCCCCCAGCAGACGCTCATCCGAAAATACCAGTTCCGCGACGACTTCTCCTGGGTCCACGACCGGCACAGCATGAGGTTCGGCGTCAACTACATCTACCTGGCCAAACTGGGCGGTTCCTTTTTCTTCGGCGCCAACGGCTACCAGATCTTTTTCTGGGACGACCCGTCTACTATCCTCGGCGACAAGCTGCATTACCCCGAAGGCTTCGCCACGCGCGGAGCCATCCGCGAAATCGACTATAGCGCTGGCAATGGAAACTTCGCGCAACAGCCGCACTCGCTCGCCTTTTACTTTCAGGACGACTTCAAGGTGACGCCGCGGTTGACGCTCAATCTCGGCGTGCGCTGGGATGCCAACATCGGTTACCTGCCGCAACAGTTGGGGGACTCGGACCTGACCACCAATCGCACCATCGCGGCCTTCATGCAGGCCGTCGCCGCCAATCCGTCCGCGCCGGGCGCCGCGCAAGGACTCGCACGAATGCGTGCGATTGTGAGCAATCAAGACAACCTGCGCCGCACCACTGCGAGTTGGAAAGAGTTCCAGCCGCGTGTGGGTTTTGCCTGGGACCCGACGGGTTCTGGGAACCACGTCATCCGCGGGGGCTACGGCATCGCATTCGATCAGGTGTTCCAGAATCTGACCCTTTTTTCACTGCAGCAGACCAACCCCACCCTGTATCAGACGGTGCTATCCCCCTCGAGCCCTCTGGGGCCGCGCGCTGCCGGAGGGCCTGCGGGCGACTTGGCGGCATTCCGCTTCGGAGTGGATCCGCTGCCCGCGCCGCGGCCAGGCATTACGGATCTGGAGACTGGCGGATTCGGCCGAATTAACGATCCCGCCATGCGAGACCCCTACTCGCAACAGGCCTCGCTCGGCTGGGCCTGGCAAATACGCCCCAACTATGCGTTTTCCGTGGATTACTACCACGTGCTCGGCCTCCACGAGCCGCGGGTATTGAACATCAACCCCCGCATCCTGCAGGTCTGCGGCGACCCGAACGTGTGGGCGGGGGCGAACCCCTCCGACGCGCGCTGCGTCAACGGAGCGAATACGCGTTACTTCGATGCCGCGTTTGCTGCCGCCGGCCTCGGCGCGGGACGCTTGGGGCAGACCAACATGATCGGAACCAACAACCGCTCCCGCTTCGACACCTTCAATTTCCAGCTGCGGAAACGTCTCAGCAGGAGCTTTCTCTTCCAGACCAATTATGTACTCTCCTGGTCGCGCTCTTGGGGTGGCAGACCCACAAGTTCTTACTCTGGCAACGCCATCGCGATCACTCCGGAGATACAGTTTGCCCCCGCTGAATTCGGGCCCACCATCTTCGACGAGCGCCATCGCGTGGTGGCGAGCGGCGTGTTCCAGCTTCCCTATGGCTTCGAGATTGCCCCGATCTTCCAGGCCGCCTCAGCACGCCCGTATTTCTTCCGTTCGGGAGTGGACACCGATGGAGATGGCCTGATCCGTATCGACCGCGTCTGTGCGGGAAGCACCATCAGCGCCCCGCTCATCGCCGGCAGAAATGCGCCATTTCTCTGCACACCGGTGCCGGTCACCAGCCTGCGGGGCGATCCGTTCGCGCAGATGGATGTCCGGTTCGGGAAAGCCTTCCGCTTCGCCGGCGAGCGGATGTCGCTGCGGCTGTACTGGGAGTTCTTCAATCTGTTCAACCGCAACAACTTTGGAAATAACTTCTCGGAAAACGCCAGTGCCGCCAATTTCGCACAGCCTTTGGGGTATTTTGGCGGGAACAGTGGCTTCGGCCCGGCCTACGGCGGCCCACTCCGCTCGCAGTTCGGGTTCCGCTTTGAATGGTAGCTTCGCCGCGCGCGAGGGGGCTAGGGTTTTTCCGCCGCTAACCGCTTGTCTTCGTCAAGGGCGACGACATACTGCTCATCCGGCGGTCGAGCGCGCCCTTCTATGGTCCTGTTTTCCAATATCCTGAAGAGTCAGCCATGTCCACATTCAAGGCCGTATACGCTACGCAGCAGGACGGGAAAACCCAGGTCTCGATCGAGCAGCTCGACCGCGCTAGTTTGCCGGCGGGCGAGGTGCTGGTGCGGGTGCGCTATTCAGATCTGAACTATAAGGATGGTCTCGCTGTCACTGGGCGGCCGGGGGTGATCCGCAAGTTTCCTATGATTCCGGGGGTCGACTTGGCGGGGGTGGTGGAAGAATCGGCAGCACCCGCTTGGAAGGCCGGGGACGAAGTGGTGATCACGGGTTTCGGACTGTCGGAAACCGCATGGGGGGGATACGCGGAGCTCGCGCGTGTGGACGCGAATTGGCTAGTTCGCCTGCCGCGGGGGCTGACACTCAAGCAGGCGATGGCGATCGGCACCGCTGGGTTCACAGCGATGCAATGCGTGGTCGAACTGGAACGCCACGGGCTTACTCCGGATTCATCTAAAAAAGAAGTCCTGGTCACGGGCGCGGCTGGGGGCGTGGGCAGCATTGCGGTGGCAGTGCTCGCGAAGCTGGGTTATCGCGTGGTCGCGTCGACAGGGCGGGCGGAATTGGGCGACTACCTGCGATCGCTGGGCGCGAGCGAAATTCTAGACCGGAATACCTTGAGCACACCGGTCAAGCGACCGTTAGAGTCAGAGCGTTGGGCGGGCGCGGTAGATAGCGTTGGTGGCGATACGCTGGCTGCGATCGTGCGCGCGCTAGTGGCGAACGGCAGCGTGGCGGCGTGCGGCGTAGCGGGCGGAGCGGCTCTCAACACTACGGTCTTCCCGTTCATCTTGCGCGGCGTGAAGCTGCTCGGCGTCAACTCCGTGTACGTTTCCCAAAGTGACCGCATGCTTATATGGGAACGCCTCACGCGCGATCTGCCGCTCCCGCTGCTCGACAGCATGACACAGGAAGCACCGCTCGAGGCAGTGTTCGAGCTAGGCGAACAAATCATCGCCGGAGCGGTTCGCGGCCGCACGGTGATTAAAGTTTCCTAAGTAATCTCGCGCCCCGCGGCATCGTCAAAAAAGGCAGGAGATTTATAGCATGAAACCTGTCGCTTTGGCCGGAGTATTTCTCGGTCTATTTGCTTTCATCGCCGCCGCGCAGCCGCCCCAAGCGCCTCCCTACCCGCCACCGCAGGGCGCTCCGCCACAGAGTTATCCGCAACAACAGGGTTATCCACAACAAGGCTATCCGCCGCCGCAGGCACCGCAGGATTTGGAACGCCTGGTGGATCGCATCGCGCTCTACCCGGACCCGCTGTTGGGGAACATTCTGGCGGCTTCCACGTTTTCCGATCAGATCTTCGATGCCGAGGCCTGGGCACACCGCCACGGCTATCTGCACGGCGAAGCTTTGGCGCACGCCATTTCAGACGACCACTTGTGGTTCGACCCCAGCGTGCAATCGCTGCTGCCTTTCCCGGATGTGCTGGACACGATGGCTCGCGATATCAACTGGACGCGGGCCTTGGGCGACGCCTTCCTGGCCAACCGCTCCGGCGTGATGGATGCGGTGCAGAGTTTGCGCCATCGTGCGTGGGATTACGGCTATCTGCGCAGCACGCCGCAACTGATGGTGAATAACGGACCGTATATCGATATCGTTCCGGTGGACCCGGCGTTTTACTACGTGCCGTATTACGATCCCGCCGTGGTGTTCTTCGCGCCGCGGCCTGGATTCCGCGTCGGGCTGGGGATTCGCTACGGCCCCGGCATCACGCTGGGAGCCGCCTTCGCCCCCTGGGGATGGTACGGCGGGGGCATCCGCTTTGGCTGGCGCGAGCACGCCTTTTTCCTCAACAACCGGCCGTGGGTGGGCATGCGCCGGGGCTACGTTCATCCTTATAACATGCCGCGTTACGAGCGGGGCGGCTTCGATCGGCGCGAGGTGCATGAGCGGCGTGAAGGGGGACGCGAACGGCGCTAGCACGCGCGGAATAGGGGGCTAGGGAGCGATTGGCTCCAGCCCCCTGCTCATTGGAGTAAGATTTGGTTAGAGGCTATATGCTCATCCGTAAACCCGCAGATCTTCGTTACTCTGACGTAACGCCGAAGAATGTGTACGTGAACCGCCGCCGGTTCCTGGCCGCGGGCTCAGCCGCCATCGTGGGCGCTTGGGCACTGCCGACTCCGGCGGGCGCCACCATGAAACTGAACAACGTGGTGAAGAGCACTTATAAGGTTGACGAAAAAATCACACCTAAAGAAGACATCACCACGTACAACAACTATTACGAATTCGGTACCGGCAAGGACGAACCGTCGCGCTACGCGAACACCTTGCGGCCGTCGCCGTGGCAGGTGCAGGTGGGCGGCATGGTGGACAAGCCGAAAACCTACGACCTGGATTCGGTGATGAAAATCGCGCCGCTTGAGGAGCGCATTTACCGCCATCGCTGTGTCGAAGCCTGGTCGATCGTGGTTCCCTGGATCGGCTTCCCGCTGGCCGCGCTGCTGAAGGACGTCGAGCCGAATAGCAAAGCCAAGTATGTCGCGTTCCAGACGCTTTACGATCCCAAGCAAATGCCGCTGGGCAACCGTGCCGGCATCGAACTGCCGTACGTGGAAGGACTGCGCCTGGACGAAGCCATGCATCCTCTGGCGCTGCTCTCGGTCGGCCTCTACGGCGAGACATTGCCCAACCAGAACGGCGCGCCGATCCGCCTGGTGGTGCCGTGGAAGTACGGCTTCAAGAGCATCAAGTCGATCGTAAAGATCACGCTCACCGATAAACAGCCGCCCACCACCTGGAACCTGACGAACCGCGCCGAGTACGGTTTCTATTCGAACGTAAACCCGACTGTCGATCACCCGCGCTGGAGCCAGGCCACCGAACGCCGCTTGGGCGAACTGTTCAAGAAGAAGACGATCATGTTTAACGGCTACCCCGAAGTCGCGAGCCTCTACACGGGGATGGATCTTCGCAAGAATTATTAGGAGTCGGGGGGCGATAACGGATGAAGAAGATCCTGTTCAGCCCCTGGACTAAGCGCGCCCTCTTCGTCATCTGCCTGATCCCAGCGCTGTTGTTGGTATGGCGCGGGTTCACGGGCGATCTCAGCGCCAACCCCATCGAATTCATCGAACACAGAACCGGGGACTGGGCGCTACGCTTCCTGCTGATCACGCTGGCTGTGACGCCGCTGCGTAAGATTTTCGAACAGCCCTTGTTCATCAGATTCCGGCGCATGTTGGGGTTGTTCGCGTTTTTCTACGTCTGCGTGCACCTTTTGATGTATTTGATTTTCGACCAGATGTTCAGTCTCTCCGGCATCTATGCCGACGTTGTGAAGCGCCCCTACATCACGGTCGGCACCGCGGGCTTCTTGATGTTGGTGCCGCTGGCCGTCACGTCGACCGCGGCGATGGTGCGGCGGTTGGGCCCCAAACGCTGGCAGTTGCTGCACCGGCTGGTGTACTTCTGCGCGCTGGCCGGCGTGATTCATTATTACTGGCTGGTTAAATCCGACGTGCGGGAGCCGCTGATGTACGGCGGCATCCTGACGCTGCTGATGCTGTTCCGTGTCCGCATGTGGCTGCAAAAAAGTACGACTAACAAACCGCAGCCGGCGCGGGTTAGCGTTTGAGCTGCGACAACCGCGCGCTAGCAAGCGGACCCCCTCAAAATCAGCACATCGCTTGCCGCCTGTTCTAACATCAAAGAACAGAGATCCCATCGTCATGCCATTTTGCACTTCTTGCGGGGCGCAAGCTCCCGACGCCGCTCGTTTTTGCATTAGCTGTGGAACGCCGTTTGGGTCCGTGGCCGCCGCTCCGCCGCCCATTGCGCCGCTGGACTTCACCATCCACGGCGACAACCTGCAAGTGGCCCGGATTCGCTTACAACCTGGACAGGAGCTCTACGCGGAAGCCGGCAAGATGGTCTACAAACAGCCGGCGGTGGAGTGGCAAACCCGCATGAGCGGCGATACGCTCGGCGACAAAGTCTGGGGCGCCGTGAAGCGCACGCTGATGGGCGAGTCCTTGTTCCTCACCTACTTTCACGCCGCTACGCCCGGGGAAGTGGGTTTCGCGGGCGATTATCCGGGGCGCATCCAGGCCTTGGCGCTAGCCGCGGGTCAGTCGATTTTAGTGCAGCGCGATAGTTTTCTGTGCGCGCAAGCGAGCGTCACCCTCAACATCGCTTTCACCAAGCGGCTCGGCGCGGGGTTCCTGGGCGGCGAAGGATTCATTCTCGAAAAACTCACCGGACCCGGCACCGCCTTCATCCACGCCGGAGGCGACCATCTCGAATTTACGCTGGCTGCGGGCGAGGGTTTGCAAATCGAAACTGGCTGCATCGTGGCGTTCGAGGAGTCGGTCGATTACGATATTCAGTTCGTCGGCGGCATCAAGCGCGCGTTGTTTGGCGGCGAGGGCCTGTTTCTGGCCACGCTGACGGGACCCGGCAAAGTCATTGTGCAATCGATGACGCTCGAGAAAATGCGCCGGCAGTTGGCTCCCAGCAGAAACAGCGGCGACGAGCACAAGGGCCTGGACGTTATCAGCGGCATCCTGGGCAGCGACGATTAGGTTCGTAACAATCAAATTTTTACGGCATCAAAACTATTCTTGACAGGCAAGAAAATTGGGGGACAATGGAATCCCATATGCGCTGCTCCGTGTGTGATTCCCTCCGGCGTGAACACAGCCTCATGAATCAAATCGAAGCGACGACGGTCTTGCAAAAGCGTCATCGCTTGATGCATCCGCTGCTCGAAAATCCGGATCAAAATCCAGACCAGGTTCTGGACGAAATTGTGCTCTTCAGCAGGAAGCGCCAGGCGCAGATCGCGTTCCGCCTGCAGCGGCATCAGGATCGCGTACACGCCGCCTAGGCCGACGTCCGCGAGCTAGAATGTAGAGAGATGCTGCACCGCTTCCTGCTGCATAACGATGACATCCGCGATGCTGGCGAACGTAGCCTCTCACCCGGCCAGATAGGATTGCTCTCCGGCTGGGGCGTATTTTCGACGCTGCGTGTTTACGACGGCGTGATGTTCGCTTTCGACCGCCACTGGCAGCGGATGCGTAGCGATGCCGCGCGCATGCGAGTTCCCTTCCCGGCGCAAGCTGACTGGCTCGAGTCGCGCCTGTATCGCCTGATCGAAGCCAACCAGGTCTCGCCCAGCCAGCCTTTGAATGCGACCCTGCGCGTGGCTGTGGTGCGCAACCGCGGTGGAAATTTCGAAGGGCCCGCCATCACCCGTGATTTCGACGTCGTCGCTTTCACTATCGACGTGGTGCGCTGGCCGCAAAGCGTGAAGCTAGGCGTGGTCCCCGACGGCCGTCATGCCGCCAATGAGTTTTCCGGAACCAAATACATTTCCTGGGCCGAAAATCTGACACGCTACGAACGCGCTCACGAACAGGGTTTGGACGAAGTGATCCTGCTCAACGAGCGCGGCGAGATTTCCGAATGCACGTCCGCCAACGTTTTCGTAGTGGACGCCGGCGGGCGCGTTTGGACTCCACCGCTTTCATCGGGCTGCCTAGCCGGCGTCACACGCGCGGTGGTGCTGGAAGAAATGCAGGATCTGGACATCGCGATCGGCGAAAAGACTCTATTTCCGGAAGACTTGCGCTCCGCCCGTGAGATATTCATCACTTCCACCACGCGCGAGTTGCTCCCCGTAGCCGCCATCGAAGGCCTGGAAATTCAAGCAGGCCGAGCGGTCTGCGACCGCCTGCGCGAAGCCTTCTCCGCCCGCGTAAAGCATTCGGTCAGCCGGCACCCCAAACCGGTCTATAATTAACGCACGGGCTCGGAGGGCCAATGCAACTTGCTTGTCCCAAATGCGGAGCACGCGACGCTCGCGTAGCCCACCGCAAAGGGTTAGGAGAGTGGTTTGGAGGGCTGCTAGGCATCTATCCGTTGCGCTGCCGCCGCTGTGAAATGCGCTGGCAGACCAGCACCTGGGAATCTGCTGCCTGGAAATATGCCCGCTGCCCGAAGTGTTACCGTCAGGAACTTTCCACCTGGAGTGAAGTCCACTACAGCCCGCCGCGCTCGACCATCATCCAGCTCCGCCTGGGCGCTACCCCGTACCGCTGCGTCGCCTGCCGCTGCAATTTCGCCAGTTTTAGGAAGTGTAAGGAAAAGTTTTCCTGGCGCCATCAGGAACGGGCCGTCGAGCCGGACTCATCCCTCAAAGAATAGTGGATTTTGGCGCACACTTCGAGCAGCACGACCAGAATTGGAGGTCTAGCGCCGGGCGTCGCGCGAAGGCGGGACCGCGCAAAAAATGGTTCCAAGTGACCCGTTGAACTGCTCGCTCTCCGACCGGCATGCACGGCCTGAACATGGCATCCGAATCGAATGTGACCTAGGCCCTTTGCTCCCCGCCGCCGGTTTTATCCAGCCACGGATCGTAGCGCCGGTGCGCGTCCGCTCTCCGTTTCGGTAGAAGTTTGCTTCTCGATGCGGCCTTTCACTCTCCTGCAGCGAAGTCCTGCCTTGCGGCAAATCCCCGCGGCCGGGTCGACGTTCCTGGCCTACATCTTCGAAGCCGCCTTAGAATTTCGACTGGCCCGTTCGGCTTCCCACTCCCGGCCTCGTCTGGCTTTTTTTCGCCTGACAGGGCGCGATCCTTGCGAGTCGCCCGTTGCCAACTTCTTATCCTAATGCTCTCCGCCTGTCGCCGGACCTCCGCTCCCCTTCAGGACCTCTCGATCCTTCCAGATCTTAGCGCTCTGCCCGGTTTCAGCCGAAGAAACTTACCATAGCGAGTTGCCCGATCTGCCTTCGCTCCCCGTCGCGTTGCAATAGTTTTGACGTACCACCGCGCGACGGATCAACGTTCCAGCTCCGCTACTTCCCGCTTGGCTCGCTGTCCTTCGAACCTCTTGGAACCATAGTCATCATGCGCCCGGGTACTAGTTTCGTCAAGGGAAAAGATGGCCTTTCCTCAATGTATATTTGGTGTATTATCAGCGAGTTGCGAGCAAGTTGGCGTGGACAATTTGTGGATAAAACAGAAGACGTGTCACTTGTTCTGCGGCGACAAGCGTAGAATCATACCGGTATCAGTAGCGGCCCACAAATGATCCGGATCAGGACCCGCCAATATTAATGATTGCGCCACGGCACGGTAATCCACGGGCATTTCCCGCCAATTTTTCAAGTCGCGGCTTTCAAGCATTCTGACTCTGCCCGGAATCGGCGCGGACCGCAGTCTTCCGGGAGGCTCTACTGCGGCGAGAAACGTACGGCCGTCCGCAAAAATTGCCGCGTCCGTGACGAGACGGTCCTTCTGCTTGAACACGCTTTCACTTTTGCCCGTGGTCAGATCGATGCGGTAAACTTCCGCGGGCCATTCGAAGGAATCCATGTAGTTGAACACGGCCAGTCCAGATGATCCGCCCAAGCGCAGACTATTCACTGAACCGAACAGCGGCGCTGTGCCGGACTTCCAAAGGGCGCCGCCATCGCGGGTGTCGAGCTCGATCGCCAGCCGGGGTACCTGGCGGCGAGCCAGGGTTTGCTCCGGCAAATCGAAGCCCGAGTCCTGGCGCACGCTCGGAGGTATGTAAGCGCCAAAGATCATCCCGCGCCGGGCATCGGCGAACGCAATTTGCGAATATATGGTGTACGCGGGGTTCGAAGCGGGCTTAGCAGCTTCTTCGAGTGGAGTCCACGTGCGCCCGCCGTCGTGAGTCTCAAACGCCGACTTCTGCAATCCCACGGCGTAGCCGTGCCGCTCATCCAGAAACCAGACTCGCAAGATCAACCCGCTGCGTGGCGCGTCCGCCAGTTTCTTGTTGGGTTTGATCTGATCGGCGATGCGCATCCAACTGCGCCCGGCTTCGCGCGTGAACCATAGCCCTTCGCCGGTGACCATCCAGCCGTTCGATTCGTCCACAAAGAACAGCGAGCGCGGGAGTTCTTTCAGCGGGACTAAGGCCCAATGCGAGCCGCCGTCGCTGGTGACCAGAGCCGTGAATTGCGGTTTGCGTCCTTCGCGGTCGACGATGGCTCCCACTGCAATACCGCGCGTGGCGGAGGGAAACGCGAGGTCGATGATTTCGAGATTCTTACCGGGCTGATCGTAAAAATACTGAAGTGCCCATTTGGACTGCGGCTGCGCAAAGGCGAGCGGAAGGAGCGCAACTGCGAGCAACCACCGCGGCATAAAACCTAGCGGCGCGGTGCGGACCCGGAGGTGGCCGGGGCCATCACCAGTTCGAGCAAATCGGTAGCCGCCAGCTTCGCTGGATCGAGCGAGGCCAGTGCTGCCAGGCACCCTACCTGCTCGCCCACCGTAGTCAGCAATTCCATTTCGCCGCCCGAGTGCGGATGCGGTTCGCGATGCTGCACGTTAATGACGCCGGCCACGCGGCCGCGCACCAATATCGGCGCGGAGAGAAACGCTTCGTAGGTGTCTTCCGGCAGATCCGTGAACAGCTTGAAGCGCGGGTCGGCATACGCTTCGCGCGATATCGAGAGCAAGCGCCGCTCGCGTGCCACCCACCCCGTCAAACCTTCGCCCAGTTTCAGGCGCACGTGGCCGATGGTCTCCGGCTGCGGGTTGTTCGACGCGCACAGCACCAGCTCTTTGTCGTGGAGCAGATACACCAGACACGAGTCCGAGTGCATGAACTCAACCACCAGTGACACCACGCTATCCAGCGCCTTGACGAGCCCCACGTCGCGAACCATAAAGCGGCTGATTTTTTGCAAGAGTCGAAGTTGCTGCTCAGTGCTCGCGAGCTGAGCTTCCAATTCTTTTGTGCGGGACACCGGCTATATTATGGCAGAAACTTAATGTACCCGGCGACTGTCCTTTGCGTGCTGAGCGAAATGTCGTAAGTACTGCGTAGTCTGCTACTTTCGAGGCCAGTACAATCCGCCGTGGCGGTTTTCGCGTATATGCTAATAGAAGACCGCGATGCTGCTGTTCAAATTACTTCCGGTCGGACTGGCGTTCGGAATTTTGCAGGTGATGCTGCGCCTGGCCGACGATGCTGATCTGGTGCGCCGCCTGAAGGCCCACGAGCCCAAGGCCATGAACGATCTTTACGATCGCTACGGGCGCCTGACCTATTCGCTGATCTTACGCATCGTGCGTAATGCCTCCACCGCCGAGGATCTGGTGCAGGAAACTTTCCTGCGCATTTGGAACCGCGTGCAGTCTTTCGACGCTGAGCGGGGCGCGCTGGGCGCTTGGGTGTTGACGGTGGCGCGCAACCGCGCCATCGATTACCTGCGTTCGACCGATGGCCGCATGCAGGCCGGCGCCATCGAACTCGATCAACTGGAGCGCCCGGGGTGGTTCGCGAAACTGGATGCCGCCGCGCTCGCCATGGACCGCGTGCGCCGCTTGAAAAGTGCGTTCGAGAAACTCACGCCCGCGCAGCGGCAGGTGATTGAGTTAGCGTATTACGAAGGCATGTCGCAGACCGAAATGGCCGAACGATTGAAGCAACCGCTGGGAACTGTGAAAACCTGGACCCGCAGCGCGCTGAAAGTTCTGCGCGACGAGCTGGCGCAGGTGGCCATTGCATGACTTGCCAGGAACTAGAGGATCTGTTTGAGCTGTACGCGCTGGGCGCGCTCGAGTCCGCGGAGAAAAGCGAGATCGACGCTCATCTGGCGCGCGGCTGCGACAAATGCCAGCATGCGCTCTCCGCAGCGCTGGCGCTCAACGCAGGCGTGCTCAGCTTCGTCCCCGCAGTCAAGCCGCGCCGTCGCCTGAAGCGGCGATTATTGACGTCGGTGGGCGTGCACTATCCAAGCTGGGCCTGGGTTTGGGCGGTGGGCGCGGTGTCCTTATTGGTGGTCGCCGCGTGGCTGGGTTTTGAAGAACGCGGGCGCACCTTCGAACTCGCTGCCGCGCGCCGCGCGCTGATCGATTCGAACAGCGAACGCGATCGCCTGACGCAAGCGCTGCAATTTTTGTCGGATCCGCAAACCGTGCCCGCCAGTTTCGGCAAAGGGCAGACCGCTCCGCCGCGCGGCTACGTGTTTCTGCATCCGCAGATGGGCGTGCTCTTGATTGCCTCGAATCTCCCCGCGGCGGGCCCGGGCAAAACGTATGAAATGTGGGTGATTCCCAAAGGCGGCGCGCCGCGGCCCGCGGGCCTGTTCCAATCGGACGGCATGCGCGCGCTGTACATCTTGAATGGACCGGTGGACTTATCCATGATCGGCACTGTGGCTGTGACGCTGGAACCCGCGGCAGGGTCCGCTACGCCCACTATGCCGATCCTGATCGCGGCTCCCATCGGATAAACGCCGGGATTTTTGGGGGACAATGCGGGCGGCAGGACTCTTTAACCGCGATACTTTGGCAGGAATTTCAAAGCGTTCTCGCGATCGATGGCGCGCAGCTCTTCCGGGCTGAAACCGCTGGTCAGTAATCCAGAGGCGGT
>Ga0207707_10003460_pt1 | contig 13995 bp, 10 predicted proteins | sample KBSC83BmetaG_FD_184336 | JGI IMG/M metagenome (GOLD analysis project Ga0207707, IMG submission 184336) | Corn rhizosphere microbial communities from Kellogg Biological Station, Michigan, USA - KBS C8-3B metaG (SPAdes) (version 2) | ecosystem: Host-associated > Plants > Roots > Rhizosphere ...
GCGCAGGATGAGGGGGGGCGTTCGCCGGAAACGGGCGAGTCTTACGCCGGTGAGCAGCGCGAATACAGATAGGGCGGGCGCCGCGTAGCGCACCAGCGGGCTAAAAACTCCCCACAGCACGAATGAGGTGACCGCGAAGCCTAGACCAAGGCGTTCCGCGCGGTTGGGGCGCCGGGTGAGCAGCCAGAGCGGCCAGAACATGACGAAGGCGATCCCGAGCGGCGCGATCAGCACGGTTTCCGAAAAGTTGTCCCCATGGAAGCTTAAATCCCAGGGCAGTCGGAGCATCCGCAGGAGGGTTCCGCTCAGACTCGGATCCAGCGGCCAGCCGGGCACCGCGGCCCTTCCCGGCGCTAACGGGAAAATCGGATTGCCGGTCAGCACGAAGCGCCGCACGTTCCAGATCAGCGCTAAGATGGCGAAGATCATGGCCAGCGATGCGATTGCCCGCAGCCTTCGTGGCTGACACCAGGCGGCGGGAAGGAATACGAAGGCTAGGGGTATCGCGCCAAATAAAGCCAAGTCCTTGGTCGCGAATCCACAGGCCAGGAAGAGCACGCCGGCCTGCACCCACTTCAATTCGGATGTGACTCGCCAGCGTAGTGCGGCGGCCAGCGACGCAAGCATGAAAAACGTCAACGCTGCATCGTTCTTGGGGACGGATTCGGCCCAGTGCAGTACAGGTAGGGAAGCCACGAGCACTACGCCGGTCAACGCCTCGCTGGCATCTGCGCCACAATCGCGCGCCAGGATCCAGGCGGCCAGTAGCGATAGCGCAAAGAACAACGGGGCCATCATCTGGGCCGCGGGCTGTCCGCCCAGCGACCATGCCAGCGCAAACAGAGATTCGGCGGCTTGCGGAAAAAACGAATAGTCCAGGCCCGGCTTGGGTTCCAGCGCATGAACCTGCAGATAATACTGGCTCAGGGGAAGGTGCATCTTCATCGCATCCCAGGACAACGTGGGAGCCAGCATAAGAACCGTGCTGCAAACGGCCAGGATCGCGGCGAAGGGGATCAGGATACCGGGAACGGGTTGACGCAAGTCAGAGAGTTCGCGCCAGCGGCTGAATATCGCCCGCGGCACGTTGATAAGGCGCAATAGATAGCGCCCGAAGATAAGGAGCGGAGCCAGTAGCAGCAGGGCGAAAAACCAGGGATACCAGATACGCGCTAATCCACTCGCGAACATTACGATGTTCAGCATCGCGAATCCGGAGGCGATGGAGAAAACCAGATCCGCGGCAGGTGCCTCGGCGTTCCAGCCGAAGCGTTCGCACAACGCTCGTCCGGCGCAATAGCACGCGGCCAAGAGCGTGGCGATGACCAGCGTGGCACGTGGTTCACGCACCGAAGCCGCCGCCGCCGGTATAGCCGCGATCGCCGCCAGCTCATAACGCCAGAGGAATCCGGTCCGCAGACGGGCCCAAGCCAGGGCGCCTATCGTCAGCAGCGGCAGCCCGATGATCGCCGCGCGATAGAACGGCGGGCCGGGGCTGCGGAAATACTCGATGTGCCAGAGCACGATCCTCGAAGTCAGCACCACAGCGATCGCTACCCAGGCGAGCCACAGCGCCGATTTCCAGCGAACATTGGCCTTGAGCAGATCCGGCAATCGCCGATTATACCCATTCGATATGATTGGACCGTGAATGAGTCCCTGCTGGTCAATACGCTCGGACACTCAGCCGGCGTTCTGATCTTCGCCATTTTTCTGGTGTTATTGCTGCAGGATCGTGCTGCGCGGCGGCTGCGCGGCGGCGTCAAATCCATGGTGGCGGCGCTTTTAGCGCTGCTTTGGAATCTGGCTTCCCTGGTGGTGCTGGGCAGCAATTCGCCGGATACATGGTTCATCCGGATCACCATCGCGATTGGATTCTCAGCGCTCAGCCTGCTGCCTGCGGTGCTGTTCGACCTGTGTCTGGAGCGCCGCTATCGTCCGTTGGTCCAAGGTGGTTATGCTCTCAGCGGGCTGGCAACGGTTTTGCATATCGCCGAGGTGTTCCGCACCAACACCAGCTATCACCGGTGGGCCATGATCTCAATCACCATCGGATTCGGAATCCTCACGCTCATCGCGGCGGTGTTGGTGTACCGCGAGCAGCATGACCGGGCCACCACTTCGCGCGTAGTGGGAACCATGTCCCTGTTCCTGCTGGCGATGTCGTTCGTGCACCTGGGCAGCGGGCATGCGCGGCAGATCTGGTCGCACGAACTGGCCTTCCACCACGCCGCAATCCCTCTGGCTCTGCTGGTGCTGCTGCAGGATTACCGATTCGTGCTTCTGGATGCGTTCTTCAGGTTCCTGGCGAACGTTTTTCTTGCGGCGCTTTTTGTGTTCGGAGCGGTGGAAGCCTGGCGTCTGGAGCTTCTGCCCGCCGCCGATACGTCGTTTCACATCGCGCTGCTGCTGGCGGGCGCATGTCTCATGCTGGTGCTGTTCGCTCTGGCACGCGCGGGTGTTCAACGCGCGCTCACTCGGCTGATCTTTCGGCGGCCCAACGAAGAGGCCCTCCTTCGCGATCTGAAAACTCCGATTCGTAGCGAGGAGGAGTACATCGCCGGCGCGGCCGTGCGATTAGGCGAGTTCATGGAGGCGCCGGCCCGGGTAGTTACCGGTGCGGCGGGAAGAGTAGATCCCGAAGATCAGGGAGCCGAGGCCGCAGTGCCTTTACGCACCGGGGCGGGCGCGGCCGTGACCGTCCTGCTGGGCCGCAGGACAGGCGGGCGCCGCTATCTGAGCGAAGACTTGCAGGCGCTGGGACGCGTAGCCGACGTGATCGGCGAGCAACTGGAACAGTACCGCGACCTGGAAACGCGGCGGCTGGTAGCGCAGGCCGAACTGCGCGCCCTGCAATCCCAGATTCATCCCCACTTTCTGTTCAACGCGCTGAACACGCTTTACGGAATCATTCCCCGCGAAGCCCGCGGCGCGCGCGAGACCGTTCTGAACCTGGCCGACATTTTCCGTTACTTTCTGGAAACCAAGAAGACCTCGGTGCCGCTCGAAGAAGAGATGCACATCGTCAGAGCGTATCTGGACGTCGAACGCCTGCGGCTGGGCGACAAACTTAAGGTCGAAATCAACCTGACGCCCGAGACTCTGGCGGTCCCGATCCCTATTCTTTCAATCCAGCCATTGGTGGAGAACGCAGTGAAACATGGGATCGCTCCTCTTGCCGGCGGAGGGTTAATCCAGATCCATGCCGCCCTCGATTCGAACGGATCGCTGCTGATTTCCGTCCGCGACAGCGGTCCGGGATTCTCGAAATCCAACCGCAGCGGAGTGGGTTTGGAAAATGTCGGACGGAGGCTGGAGTTATGCTACGGCGGCAAGGCGAGTCTCACGATTAATTCCGGAGTTTCCGGCACGCAAGTGAGCGTCCGGATTCCGGCCGCGGCCATTTCCACGGGCCGGCCGGTCGAGACCTGGCGATGAAAATCCTGATCGCCGACGATGAACCGGTGGCACGCCAAGTCTTGCGCGAACATGTGGAGGCGATCCCGCGGCTGGAAATCGCGGGGGAGGCGTCCACCGGCAAAGAGACGCTGCAGCGGATCCTGGATCTGGACCCGGATGTAGTTCTGCTGGATCAGCAAATGCCGGAACTGGATGGCTTGGCGGTGGTGCGCTCCTTGCGCGGCGCGCACACCCCGCTGATTATTTTTGTCACCGCCCATGAGCGCCATGCGCTTGAAGCCTTCGAAGTCGGCGCGGTGGATTACCTGCTGAAACCAGTCCGCCGGGAACGGCTGGAAAAGGCCATCGAAAAGGCCCGGAGGCAGTTGAAGAATCCCCCGGCAGCGCGCGGTCCGAAGAAAATCGTAGGCCGCCGCGGCACGGATCTGTATCTGCTCGATCCGGCTGAGGTCGTTGCGTTCCAGGCGGACGGCGAGCTGGTGCACATTATTACCACCGGCCAGCGCTATCTTTCGGATCACTCGCTGAAAGCTTTGGAAGATAAACTCGAGCGGCCCCGCTTCCGCCGCGTACATCGCGGCACGCTGATCAATACCGACCACCTGCGCAAGATCTCTCCGCTCTCCAGCCGTCGCTGGCTCTTGAAGATGTCGAATGGCTTCGAAGCCGTGGTCAGCAAGCGGCTGGCGAGCGCTATCCGCGAGCAGGCCCGCTGGTAATCCCCGCTAGTAACCCCCGCTGGTAACCTTAGAAGAGCAGTGTCCGAGCGCCACATAAATCCCTGGATCATCGCCTTCTCGGTAATGCTCTGCACCTTCATGGAGGTGCTCGACACCACGGTAGTCAACGTTTCTCTCCCGCATATTGCCGGGAACCTTTCGGCCACTATTGAGGAAGCCACCTGGGTGCTGACGTCGTACCTGGTGGCCAACGCCATCGTTCTGCCGATGACCGGCTGGCTGGCGAATTATTTCGGCCGCAAGCGCCTGCTGATGGCCAGTGTGGTGGGATTCACGGCATCGTCCTTCCTATGCGGCGCCGCGCCGACGCTGTCTCTACTGGTAGTCTTCCGTGTATTTCAGGGGCTGTGCGGCGGCGCCCTCCAACCAATCTCGCAAGCTGTCCTGCTGGAGGCGTTTCCTCCCGAAGGCCGTGGCAAAGCGATGGGCTTCTGGGGGCTGGGCATTGTGGTGGCGCCGGTGTTAGGCCCGGTGATGGGCGGCTGGCTCACGGATAGCTATAGCTGGCGCTGGGTTTTCTATATCAACCTGCCCATCGGCATCCTGTCGATTCTGATGGTGTACTGGTTTGTTTTCGATCCCTCCTACATCAAGCGCAATGCGACCGCGCGCATCGATTATTGGGGCATCGGGATGCTGGCCGTGTGGATCGCGGCCTTACAGATCGCCTTCGACAAAGGCCAGCAACTGGACTGGTTCAGCTCGCCGTTCATCATAGGACTGATGGTGATCTCCGGCACGTTCCTGGCTATGTTCCTGATACGCGAAATGCTGGCAGAGCACCCGGTCGTAAACCTGCGCATCTTCAAAGTGGGCAGCTACAGCACGGGCGTGTTCCTGATGTCGGTGCTGGGATTCGTGCTGTATGGCAGCATCGTGATCCTGCCCATCTGGCTCCAGACGCTGATGGGATATCCCGCCACGCGAGCAGGGTTGACCATGGCGCCGCGCGGTCTGGGATCGATGATCGCCATGCCGCTGGTGGGCATCATCCTGCCGCACTTCGACGCGCGCAAGCTTCTGGCGGGCGGGCTCCTGTTAGGGGCGTTTTCTACCTGGCAATTCGGGCAGATGAGCTTGAACGTCGGATACTGGGACCTGTTTTGGCCGCAGTTTATACAGGGTCTGGGGCTGGGACTGATTTTCGTGCCGCTGACCACTATCTCGATGGGCCAGGTACCGCGCGAGAACATGGGGAACGCGACCAGTCTCTTCAATCTGATGCGCAATCTCGGCGGCGCGGTGGGGATCGCGGTGGTCGCCATGCTCAATACGCGCTTCCAGCAGAAGTACATCAACATTCTGGGCTCGCATGTGGCCCCGGGCGACCCTGCAACGGGACAGTGGCTAGGCTCGCTTCGATCGATGTTCCTGGGATCGGGCTCAGGACCAGTTTTGGCGGATCAGCGGGCCTACGGAGCCATGTTCGGGCTGGTAGAGCAGCAGGCCGCAATGCGGGCCTTCGTGGACATCTTCAGGCTTCTGACGGTGATGTTCCTGTTGATGATCGCGTTGATCTTTCTTATGCGGAAGCCTAAGAAGGATTAGATTCGGCCACGCGGGGGCGGCTTCGAGGATCGTTTTCGGCGCCGGAATCGCGGGGATGTACTGACTAGGGGGAACACCCGCCTATTGCATGTGAAAGAACTCTCCGTCGCGCGAACTGAACTCGCTTTCGGCTTATCATGGAGATGCCATGGGAGTGCCATTCCAGCTGCGGTTATTCGCGCTCTTGCTCCTGGCATTTTTCCCTATAACAAAGACTCGCGCCCAAGTTCTGGAGTTCGAATCCGCGGGCTTGAAATACAAAGCGCTGACTCGCGGAGGCGTGACCATCATGTTCGCCCCGCTTCCTACACGCGTTTTGGGCTACACGATTCTGCAGGTCGCCATTTCCAATGGTTCGCCGGTATCCTGGAGCTTCAAACCGGAAGACTTTCGATTTGAGCGCGCAGATGGCGAGCGGATTCAAGCCGTGTCGGCCGGAACCGTAGTCAAGCAACTCCTGGATCATGCCAGCCGGGGCGACGTGGGGCGGCTGATCAATGCTTACGAAGCGGCGCTGTTCGGCAACGCGCACGTGCGCTCCACCAACGGCTACGAAGAGCGGCGGCAGGACTACCTGGCGTTTGGCTCCACCAAACTTAAGGCAGCCTCGGCGGCATCGGCGATCGCTCTGGTGACTACTAAGCTCGCGCCTGGACAATCCACCGACGGCGCAGTGTTTTATCCCAGCAAGGGCAAGCCGCTGGGCGCAGGCCGGCTCATTGTGGAAGCGTCGGCGGAGACCTTCGAGTTTCCAGTGGAAGCCGAGATCCAGCCCGGGGCGTCACGCTAGCCTTCCCTAAACTACGCGGGCGGAGACGCCATCGAGAGTTATGGGTGTGCCCGGCTCGGCGAACTGCGTGCGGACGTACGCCAGGGCGACGGTTTTCTCCAGCGCCGGCGAAAACACCGCGCTGGCGATCTCGGCTGCTTCCGCATCGCCGGATTTGAGCTTGGTTCCCGCGGCGGGAGGCTCGCTCGTGTCGATTTCCAGGCGCCGCAGGACACGATGGATTTGCGCGCGGCTGCGTACCCGTTCCACAATTTCCTGGCCAAGATAGCAGCCTTTGCCGAAGTTCACCGCTTGCAGCTGGTCGGTTTCCTGGACCAGATAACGTTCGGTGATCTCCTCGCCATAACGGGGGCGGCCACTTTCGATCCGAACGACGCGGGCGTCTTCGGCGGTGGCCGCGGGAATCCCCGCCTCCACCAGCTGCGAAATAACGGCCTGCTTTTCGTCTATCGGGATCATCAGGAAAAAACCGCCCCGCCCGGTGGTGTCCAGGCGGGCGACCGTCCCATAACTCCACGGCGCAGATGAGCAGGGAGCCACGGGCTGCGGTGCACCGAGCTTAGCCATCGCGGCGCCCGCCTTTGGCCCTTCGATGGCGATGGTGGCCACCCGGTCAGTTTCGTCCTCCAGGGTTACGTCGTCGGCGATGATGTAGCGATCCAGATGTTCGTAAACCTTAGTCCGCGTCTGGGGCTCAGTATCCAGCAGGAAATGATCCTCGAAGCACAGCAGGTTGACATCCGCCAGGATGCGGCCTTGGGCATTCAGGAAGAAAGCGTAGCAGCCTTCACCTGGCTGGAGCGTTTGCACCTGGTTGGTGGTCATGGCATGCAGCAGCCGGGCGCGGTCTTCTCCGCTCGCGCGAATCTTGGCGCGGCCGGACAGATCCAGCCAAGCCGCATTTTCCCGCAGTGCGGCATAGCCATTCGTTGATGTAGCCGGTGTCTTCGTTGCCACGTCGAGAACATCCATTACGTTCCAACCCATGCACAATAGTGCGTCAGGAGGGGCGACTCGCTCATAACTTTGTGCCGTCAGGCAACAAGGATTCTACCGAATGGCTTATAGACCATTCGGTTGTATCCATGACCCGTCCTATCCCGAGTATACAATCGTGATGTGATTCACGAGATTCTGCGGGTCGGAATGCTGCAATGCAATTGCTCGATTTTCGGCGACGAACAGTCGCGCCAGGCCATTGTCGTCGATCCGGGCGATGATATTGCGAACATCACCGCGGTTCTGGACCGGCTCGGGCTTACCGTCACGGCCATCGTCATCACGCATGCCCATATCGACCACATCGGCGGCGCGGCCAAGCTGAAGGCGCTCACTGGGGCGCCCGTCTATATGAATCAGAATGATGCCGAGCTCTATGCGCAGCTGGATACTCAAGCCGCCTGGTTGGGGATTAAGCCGCCATCGTTGACCGAGATCGACAGCGAAGCGCGCGAGGGCGAGACATTGCACCTGGGGGATGCCGGGTTCCACATCCTGCATACGCCGGGGCATACCCAGGGGAGCATCTCGATCTGGATTCCGGAGGAGAACAAACTGATCGCCGGTGATACGCTGTTTCGCGACAGCATCGGGCGAACGGATTTGCCGGGCGGCGATGGGCGCCAGATTCTCCGCTCGATCCACGAGAAGCTGTTGCCGCTTCCGGAAACCGCGGTGGTGATTCCAGGCCACGGTCCCAACACGACCATAGGCCGCGAGAAAGAACGCAATCCGTTCTTACAAACCTGAGTTGCCCGGTTTTTCGTGACAATTCGTGACCTTTCGACGACCGGCAGTGTGGTAACCTGCCCTCCTAATGAAGCTTTGGGATGTCCCGCGGCTGTACCGGCGCGCCATTCTGATCTACGTCGCCACGATTGTGGCGCCGGCTTGCGGACTGGTATGGCTGGGCGTTCAATCATTCGAGCGACAACGGCAGGCGCTCGCGACACTGACCGCGGAAAAGCTGGCGGCGGAGATGGAAGCGGTCCTCCACACGGCCGCGGAGCGCGCTTTGACGCTGCACAGCCATCCAGCAGCCAAGTATTTCTTCAGGATCGAGCACGGCATGGTGGTGAGCCCCGCCCTGTATGCTCCGCCTCCGCTTCCCATACCCCGCGAGTTCCTTGAAGCCGAGCGTCAAGAGGACATGAACCGCCCCGACCTGGCCCTCGAGTCGTATCGAAAACTTCTGGCCGCGCACCAGCACGCAAGCCTTGCGTTGAGCCGCGTGGCGCGCTGTCTGGCGAAACTGGGGCGTCAGGAGGAAGCCCGGGCAGCCTGGCGAACGCTCGCCGCATCCTATCCCGATGAACGCGACCCGTTCCATCGCCCCTACGGCATCGTGGCCGCGATTGAATCCGGCGATACCGCGGGTCTGTACGACCGGATTGCCGCCGGCCGCTGGGAACTCTCTGCTGACCAGGCGGAGTATTTTCTGACGCAGATCGATCCCCAGCGGACGACACCTTATCTTGAACAGTTCCGATTCGCACGAGACCTGAGTGAGCAGTTCCGGCCTCCGAGTGCGCTCCATGAAGGTGAGATTTACAACTACTCCTTCGGCGCGTGGCGAATTTTCTACCGCGTGGAAGCCGGGGACGCCCTTTCCGGCTTCGTCCTGAACCAGGATTGGGTGAATAGGACTCTGAAACCACAAATCGAGCACGCGCTGGGGTTTACGGACACCTCCGGACAGGGTCTCCGGATTTATGGCGGGGCCATCGCGCTGGTGCTGGTGGTCTTATCCGCCGGTGTGGTGCTCTTGCTGCGCGATATTGCACGGGAAGCCCGCACCAATCGGCTGCGGTCGGATTTCGTGAGCAGCGTCTCCCACGAACTGAAGACACCGATCACGCTGATCCGGCTGTACAGCGAGACTCTATTGCGGCCGGATGCCTTTCGCGAAGAAGACCGCGACGGCTTCTACAGCATCATCGTGCGTGAGAGCGAGCGTTTGGGCCGGTTGGTGGACCGCATCCTGACGTTCTCGCGCGTCGAGCGCGGCGACCAGGTTTACACCTTGGAGGAAGGCGACATCGCGCCGGTGATCGCCCGCGTGGTGGAGGATTATCGCGAATACCTGGAGCGCGCAGGATTTCGGCTGGAGCGGGCGCTGGCTCCGTCCGCGCCTCCGGTGCGCTTCGATTCCGGCGCCTTATCGCAGGCGGTGGTGAATCTCTTGGATAACGCGGTGAAGTATTCGGGCGATAGCCGCGAGATCGCCGTGCGGTTGAGCACCGAGAACGGCTGCGTCGCGTTTGAGGTGGAGGACCACGGCCTGGGCATCCCCGCGACGGAGCGGGAGAGGATCTTCGGCCGCTTCTATCGCGTTCCGAACGGCAGCGGCAAAGGCGGCTACGGTCTGGGTCTGTTCCTCGTCCGGCACATCATGGACGCCCACGGCGGCCGCGTCGACGTGGAAAGCGAGCCCGGCCGCGGCAGCCGCTTCCGGCTGATGTTTCCCAGGGTAACCGGATGAGGCAGTGATGAGCGAGCCGCGCATTCTGATCATTGAGGACGAGCCCGACCTCCTGCGCGGGCTCGCGCTCAACCTCAAGGCAGAGGGTTACGGCGTGCTGACCGCCTCGCGCGGGGATGCGGGCATCGAGCAAGCGCTGCGCGACCGTCCTGAGCTGGTGCTGCTCGATATCATGCTGCCGGGCATGAATGGGCTGGATGTATGTCGCGAGCTGCGGCGCAAAGGTTTCGAAGCACCCATCATCATGCTCACCGCCAAGGCCGAAGAAGTGGATCGCGTGGTCGGCCTCGAGATTGGCGCCGACGATTACGTCACCAAGCCGTTCGGGATCCGGGAATTGCTGGCGCGTATCCGCGCACGGCTGCGTCGGCATGCGCCCTCGCCGGCGGCGGGCTTGCGTTTAGGACCGGTCGAGATTGATTTGGATAAACATGAGGCCACGCGAGCCGGGAAGCGTATCGAGCTGACGGGCAAGGAATTCGACGTGTTGCGCCTGCTGGCCCGGCACCGCGGCGAGATCGTCACGCGCGACCGGCTGCTTGAGGAAGTCTGGGGTTATGAAACCTACCCGACTACGCGAACAGTGGACAACCATATTCTGCGCCTGCGGCAGAAGCTGGAGGAAGATCCATCCAATCCGCGCTACATTCTTTCGATCTACGGGGAAGGGTACAAGCTGGTATGACACGCTCTCTCGCAACTATCTGCGACAAAGTATTACTTCGCCGTGACACGTCGAAAGCGCCGCGGGCCGCATACTGGCCTGCGAGGAGAAACACCATGACCAAAGTTCTAACGGTTTTCGTGCTCGCGGCGATCGCGTTCGGCGCCGATACCGCCCGCGAGCAAAAACTTCAACAGGCCATCAACCTGATGGAATCGAAAGGCGACGCGGCGAAGGCCATGCCGATGCTCGAAGACGTCGCTCGCAGTTCGGACCGCGCGCTTGCGGCACGAGCGCTGTTGTATCTCGGCCAAGCCCAGGAGCGGCAGGGAGCGGATAAGGCTCGCGCTACTTACGAACGCATCGTCAAGGATTTCGGCAATCAGACCGAGATGGTCGCGGCGGCGCAACAGCGCCTGGCCGCACTGGGCACGGCTTCAGAAACACTACGCGCTAGCAGACTGGTTACAAATGATAGCCCATCGGATACCGCCTATAATACGCTTTCACCTGACGGGCAATGGCTCGGAGGGACCGATTGGATGAACGGCGATCTTGTGTTGAGGCAGGTCTCGACTGGGGAGATCAGGCGATTGGTGCCTGTGGGCGACATAAATCAAAAGAGCTGGGCGGAATCGCCTGTGCTTTCCCGAGACCAGAAGCAGGTCGCGTATTGGTGGTTCGATTACGCTGATCCCAGCGCATATGGCCAGTTGCGCGTGATGCCAAATGAGCCCGGAGCGAAGTCGCGTGTACTCATCGGCACGTCCGGAGAGTTCACTGCCGGCGCTTACCCGATTGGATGGTCCGCTGATGGAAAACGCATCCTGGCCATGCTCGACAAGAGCGCGACTCCAACCTCTCCACGTAGCCGCGATATCGGTTGGATATCGGCAACGGACGGCTCGGTTCAGGTGATTAAGAGTCTTCCGCCGTGGAACTCGGGGCAAGGCGTGACGCTCCATCTCGCCCCGGACGGCCGTTACATAGCGTACTCTGGACAGTGCCGCCAAGACGGTCCAGAAACCTGCGTTTACGTGTTATCCGCGGACGGGGCTGCGCAAACAGAACTGGTGCGGGGCGACACGAATCAAAACCCGGTCTGGGCTCCTGATGGCGGCCGCATTCTGTTCAACAGCAATCGCTCGGGGACGTTCGGGCTGTGGTCCGTGCTGGTAAAGGATGGGAAGAGAGCCGGTGTTCCTTCGTTGATGAAGCCGGAGACGGGAGTAATCGGCTCCATCGGTGTATCGCCTTCGGGAAGGTATTACTACAACTATCAGGCTGGCCTTAACCAGATTTTTGTCGCGGAGATGGATTCGGTTACGGCCAAAGCTCGCGGTTCGGCAGTCTCGGTTACGGAGAGCTTTGTGGGGACCGTGCCGGCGTGGTCTCGCGATGGGAAATGGCTCGCATTCAAGCGTCGACATGCGGGATCCAACTACTTTGACGCCGTCATTCATTCTATGGAGAAGGCGGTCGAGTGGACCATCGCTCTCACTTACACGGGAGATTCGCGGCCGGTGTGGTATCTGGACGGCAGCGTTCAACTTAACGGGACCCCGCTTCGAGTGAGCCTGAGCGGTGGGCAGCCCAAGGAAATCACGGCTCCTATCGCATTGCCCCCGGCGGGGGTGGTGTCTCCTGACGACAAACTGCTTTACCGGAGGGCGAACGGGGGCATTGAGGGCATCGAAGTCATCGAGGTCGCGACCGGGCAGCGCAAACAGATGCTCACGGTTCCTGGCGGAGTCATTTACATGGCCCTGAGCCCGGATGGCAAGACGCTGTGTATCGTGGGCGGGACGAATAACGTTTTCCACCTGTCACGGATGGCCGTCGACGGATCGGACTACCGGGAGATCTATTCGGGTGTTTCTCCTGGCCAACCTGCCTGGACTAGAGATGGACGCTCGATCTTGTTCGTGAAGCCGGACAAAAACTCCGTGGTTGGGCGGATGATGCTAGTCCCGGCGCAAGGGGGACAAGCCGAATTCACCGGAATCAGTGCCGTGGGTCTGAAAGACCTCGATCTCAGCCCGGACGGATCGAAGATTGCCTATAGCAGCAGGACGCACGACGATCAAGTCTGGACGCTCGACAACGTACTGTCGGCGCTGAAGTGACAGGGAGGCGGGCAAGTCTTGGACTCGCCCGCCTGCTTATGGACGCGAGCCCGACACCACCGCCGCCTTGCGGAGCTTCGACAGCTCCCGCCGCGCGATGCTCGACCAATGGCTTGCAGGATCCAGCTTCAGGTATTCGCTCCAGTGCCGGACAGCCTTCATGGTCTGGTTTGCTCCCTGATAGAGCAGCGCGAGGTTATAGTGCGCGTCGGCGTAGGTGGGCGAAATGTCGAGCGCAGCCTCATAGTGTTCCAAAGCCTGGACGCGGTCGCCCCGCTCGTCGTACAGATTGGCCAGATCGAAGTGTGCCAGAGCATACTTCGGATCGGCTTTGAGCGCCTCGATGTAATATTGCTCGGCTTCCTTCCAATTTCGCGCGTTGAACTGAATGGTTCCAAGGTTGACCAAAGCTCCGGCCGACGTGGGATCCAGTTCCACGGCTTTCTGATAGGCTTCCATCACCTCCCCGATAGGCGCACCCGTCTGTTCGAGCTCCAGCCCGCGCTGGAACCAGTGTTCAGCCGAAGCGCGCCGGGCTTGCTCAGTGTTGACTGGCTCCGGCTTGCGGAACTCCAGTAGACGCTTCAGCTCCACGGAATCGAAATCCAGCAGCAATTGCCCGGATTCGGCCTCCATGGCGCGGCCGTCGATATCCACGCGGATGCGCTTCCCGTGGGCGTAGATCTTCAGTTGCGTGAGAGGATCATGGATATCGCGGAGCTTCTTGCCAAGCGCCGTAAGGGCGCGGTGGATCTGCGGCGAGGGCACGCGTGCGTCGCGCAGTTTCAAGAGTGTGCGCAGCGCCAGCAGTTCCCTGAATCCGTAGGATTCAGAAACCGGAAGCAGTTTCTGCCGCTCCCAGGTTTTGAGCTGGCGCTCGGTGATTTTGAGAAGGCGCCGCGTCTCCGCTCGCGAGTAGGCTTGCTTAGCCGCAGCTGCTGTCACGAATTGGATTTTACCAACTCTTGGAAGACTGAGATTCCAGCCACGCCGGCCGCGCCCGCGGAAATGCACGCTGCGCTGTTCTCGCGTGTCACGCCACCGAGCGCAAGTACCGGGATTTTCAGCGCCGCGGCCGCACGCTTCAAGCCCTCCAAGCCCCTTGGCTCGAGACTAGCGGGCTTTGACCGGGGCGCGAACACCGGACCGAACAGGACATAATCCGCGCCTTCGGTCTCCGCGTTGCGCGCCTCCTCCACCGAATGACACGACACGCCGACCAGGAA
>Ga0207707_10003464_pt1 | contig 13980 bp, 14 predicted proteins | sample KBSC83BmetaG_FD_184336 | JGI IMG/M metagenome (GOLD analysis project Ga0207707, IMG submission 184336) | Corn rhizosphere microbial communities from Kellogg Biological Station, Michigan, USA - KBS C8-3B metaG (SPAdes) (version 2) | ecosystem: Host-associated > Plants > Roots > Rhizosphere ...
TTGGCGAGTCTGACGGGGATTGCGGCATTCACGTTGCTGTCATTTCTAAATCAGCCGCCCTGGGTGTGGTTTGCGGTGGCGGGAAGTTTTTTGGTGGCGGTGTTCTGGCGCGCGGCGCGAGCCAGAAAAGTGGTCGTGCTTACGTTTGCGGCCTGTGTTGTGCTGCTGCTGTTTCCGGACCATCGCAATTCGACTACTTACTGGTCTCCCTATCAGAAATTGTCGATTCGTCCGGTGTATGCGAACGGGCAACTCGAGCAGTATTTCTTGTGGACTAACGAATCCATCTACCAGTCGATCCTCAACCTTTCGCCAGAATTTGTACGACAACATGCGGACGCATTTCGCGAGCATCCGGTAGAGCAGAATTCTTACAACATGCCTTACCGCTTCTATCCGGCGCCGGAGTCCGTGCTGGTGCTGGGGTCGGGGATGGGGAACGATGTGGCGGCGGCGCTGCGGAATGGCGCTGGGCGGGTCGAAGCGGTGGAGATTGATCCGCTGATTCTACGGCTGGGACGGGAGCTGCATTTCGAACATCCTTATCAATCTCCGCGAGTACATGTCGTTCTTAATGATGCGCGCAGCTACATCGAGAACAGTCATGAGCGGTTCGACTTGATCGTGTTCTCGCTGCTGGATTCGCATACTACGACTTCGCACTTCACGAATATTCGCATCGATAACTACGTGTACACGCGCGAGGCATTCGAGCAGGCGCGGCAACTGCTCAAACCAGATGGACTGTTCGTAGTGAAGTTTCAGGTGGACACTCCCTGGATCGCGGGCCGGTTGTATGAGCTGATGCAGGCGACGTTTGGGGACAAGCCGGTGCAGTTTCAAACCGATCTGGGCGGCTTCGACACCTCCGGGCGGTTTTTTATCAGTGGATCCGCAGAACGGTTGAGCAAGGCGGTAGCGGAGCCTGAGCTTGCGAGTTACCTGGCGTCGCACGGAAATGTGCCTATGCAATCTGCCGCTCCTACCACCGACGACTGGCCGTATTTTTATCAGCACGCCGCGGGACTGCCGATCAGCGTCATTCTGGTTTCAATCGCGGTGCTGATTGTATTTGGCTGGTTTCTCCGGCAAACCAGCGGAGAGGGTGGAGGAGTCGATCTGCACTTCATGTTTTTGGGAGCGGGATTCATGTTGCTTGAGGCCCAGATCGTCAGCAAAATGGCGCTGCTGTTCGGAACCACCTGGGTGGTGAACGCCGTGGTGGTTTCTGGATTGTTGTGCCTGATTGTGGCCGCCAATCTCGTATATGGCTCGGTGCCACGAATTCCGCTGCCGGCCGCGTATGCGGGCCTGTTTCTCTCGCTGGCAGTGATGTATGCGGTTCCGTTGCAGAAATTGTTTTTCGAATCCTGGATGCTGCGGGGAGTGATGGCCACACTGATCCTGTGCACACCGGTCTTCTTTGCGGGAATCATTTTTATTTCGAGTTTTGCGCGCGCGGGTTTTCGGGGGAGCGCCCTGGGATCGAACCTGTTTGGGGCATTGATTGGAGGATTGCTGGAATCTTCATCCCTGTGGTTCGGGTTGAAGTCTCTGACCGTGCTTGCAGCGGTGTTGTATGTGGCTTCGGCCATTTTCCTGCGATCTCGGACCGGTGCCGCAACTGAGCGGAGAGCGCTAGAGGTGCCGAGCTTGGCTTCGAGATGAGGGCCCAACCTGCCCGAAACGGGAAGAGACTCGTCTACTTGGGCCCTTGCGGGCGCACGAATGAAGCTCCAACTTGGCGAATACAGCGTATGATGAAGATGATGCCCTACATCTCGGAACACCTCAACAGCCTTCGCCAGGAAATCGCGGATTTACGCAAGCTCAACGTCCACTTCACGGAAAAGACCGGACACAACGAATTTGATCAGACGGCTCTGGAACTGCGCACCAACCGACTGCGCGAGATCAAGCAGGAATTATCCAAGATGCTGGCTCATCCCGACGATCCGAGCGTGTGGTGGGAGCGGTCGCGGCGGTCACAGATCGCGGAGTAGGTCGAAGCCCTTCGCCGCCTCGCGCGGCGTCCTTAGCGGATCTGCTGCAAATCAGGAATCACGCTAATCCCGTAACCTCGTGGGGTTAGCGCGGCCCCCTTCGCTCTTTTCCCGTTCCTCTATGAACCTTCGGAATTATTCGAGAACTTTTTCCAGTTTCCTGCCGTACTTCCTTCAGCAGTAACATCCCTTCGCGAGAAAGGTCTCATGATGCGAGCTTGCGGTCTGCCCACGTTTGTGGCTGTGGTGTGCGGTGTTTTATTCGTCTCATTCGCAGAGGCGCAATCGGTGCCTCCGCTCGACAAGATCCAGAATCAGGCCGAACTGGACCGCGCCGGAGCGGCCCTTGACGCGGCCCTGTTTGATTCCTACAACAAATGTGATTTGGACAAGTTCGCGTCGTTTTTTGTGGACGAGGTGGAGTTCTATCACGATCAAGGCGGACTCACCATGGGTAAGACGGCGCTAACCGACAGCGTTAAAAAAAATATCTGCGGGAAGGTTACGCGGGAGCTCGTTTCGCTGAAGGTTTTCCCTATGAAGGGATACGGCTTGCTGGAGACAGGGGTGCACCGGTTTCATCATCCCGGACACGAGGATACCGAAGGGGTGGGCGAAGGACAGTTCATACATCTCTGGCAGTTCAAGGATGGGGCCTGGAAGATCACACGCGCAATCAGCTATGACCACCACTCGGCAGGGAAGTAGTTCAGCCTCGGCTAACTGACCAGCTTGCGCAGAAACTCCTGCTCGTCCATGCGGTACTTGAAGGCTTTGCGGCCATCAATGAAGACCACGGGGACTTCGTCGTTATATTGACGGCGGAGTTCGGTGTCGGCGTCGACGTCGATTTCCCGCCAAATGAAGCCGCCCCGGCGGGACAGCTTGGAAAGGCTTTCCTTCACCACTTCGCACAGGTGGCATCCCTTCCTGGAATAGACGACGACAGTGCGAGGTTCTGGCATGCGGGCGGCATTGTAGCTCGAAAAAACCAACAATTTCCAGAGGTAAAACAGCGTGGCAATGCGGCCGGGTATAAACCCTGCGGGGGTGAGCCAGGCATTAGAATAGGCGGCTATGTCAGACCTTCTCGCAAAGCCGCTTCAGGGCAAGACGGTTTTGATCACTGGGGCCGGCAAGCGCCTGGGGCGTGCATCAGCGCTTCGGTTGGCCCAGGGCGGAGCCGATGTGGCGATCACCTTTCTTAACTCCGCTAAAGAGGCCCGGGAAACCGTGGTGGAGATATCGGCGTTGGGGGTGCGGGCATTCGCGTTGCGCTGCGACGTGACGGATGAAGCGCAGGTCCGGCAGATGATGAAAGAGGCTGGCCGGGAGTTGGGGCGTATTGACGTTCTGGTCAATAATGCCGCGAATTATGAGACGGTGGAGTTCGAGAAATTGACCTTGTCGCAGTGGGATGCCATGTTCGCCTCCAACACGCGAGGACCATTTCTGGTTTCGCGCGAGGCCTTGAAGTGGCTGCGCCGGGATCGCGGGAAGGGTTCAGGCCCACTCGAAGCCAAGATTATCAACCTGGGATCTCTGGGTGGACTCAGGCCGTGGGCGACGCACGCCCATTACTGTTCGTCGAAAGCCGCGCTGCACATGCTGACGAAAGTAATGGCAAAAGCATTGGCGCCGGAGATCGCCGTCAATGCGGTTGCGCCCGGGATGATCGATTTGGGTGAGAAGTCCGCAGCTGCTTTTATGCGGCGGATGGCCAAAGAGACTCCCATGCGGCGCAACGGTCGGGGAGAGGAGATTGCCGAGGCCGTTCTGTTTTTCGCGACCGCCCCGCAGTTCATCACCGGGCAGATTCTTACAGTCGACGGCGGCCTCGGGCTGTAGCGCTCAAACTTCCGCCGAGGTGGGATCGATCATCAGCTTCACTTCCGAAATGCGGTTGGCGGGAAAGCCTCCCTGGCGAGCGTGTTCCTTCACCATCTCCTCGTTGGGCGCGATGTAAACGCAGTAGATCTTGTCCTGGGTCACGTAGCTGTGCACCCACTGGATCTTGGGCCCGAGAGTATTCAGGACACTGCAGGATTTCTGGGAAATGGCAATCACCTGGTCGGGTGTGACATCGCCAATCTTAGGGATATCGCGCTCAATCACGTACTTCGGCATGTTTTCTCCATTCCATAGCGGCGCTTCAAGGCGCTGGCCGTCGCAAGATTGTAGGACAGGATTCCTGAAATAGCCATCGCTCCGGACTCAAGGTATATTGAGTTCGAATGAAGAAATCTCAAGCGAAGTCCTCCGCTTCGGCCAAGTTGGCCTCGACCCCGAATAGCGCTGCCGCGCCGCGGATCGCAATCGCGATCATGGCTGCAGGCAAGGGAACCAGGCTGAAATCGCAAATACCTAAAGTGTTACACGAAGTTGGGGGCAAGCCCCTGCTGGAGCACGTAATCCGCGCGGCGCGAACAGTCGTGCGGGCGAGTGATGTGTACGCCATCGTCGGATATGAGGCCGATCGAGTGCGTGAGGCGGTGCGGCACACCGGCGTCAATTTTGTTTTGCAGGCCGAGCAGCGGGGAACGGGGCATGCGTTGATGATGGCGGCTGACGCCTTAGCCGGTTACGACCACGTGATTGTGCTCTCCGGCGACGCTCCGATGATCACGGCGGCTACTGTCGAGAGCCTGCGAGACTTTCATGTGCGAGAGCGCGCGGCCATGACTTTGCTCAGCGCGGAGTTGGCAAATCCGACTGGGTACGGCCGCGTTCTGCACAAGAAGCCAGGCAGCCCCGAGGTTCGCGAGATTGTGGAAGAAAAGGCCGCGAGCGCGGCGGAGAAGAAGATTCGGGAGATCAATTCCGGGTTCTATGTTTTTGATGTGAAGGCGCTGTACTCGAACATTGGACAGCTATCGACGGACAACCCCCACGCCGAGTATTACTTGACGGATATGGCCCAGGTGCTGCGCAGCCTGGGCAAACGTGTGGTCGCGTTTCCTACGGCGACTCCGAACGAGGTGCTGGGCGGGAATACGCGCGCGGAATTGGCGGCCATCGACCAGCAGATGCGGATTTCGAAATGCCGGCAGTTGATGGGTGATGGGATATCGATCTTTTATCCAGAGACCTGCGTCATCGATGCTGACGTGGAAATTGCGCCCGACACAGTGATCGAGCCTTATGTACAGTTGCTGGGAAACACGAACATTGGCGGCGGTTGCAGAGTGCGTTCGTACTGCGTGATTCGCGATTCCGAGATTGGCGACAACGTGATGGTCCGGCCAGGTTGCATTATGGAGAAGGCGAAAATCGGGGCGGGAGCGATTATCGGGCCGTATTCGCACTTGCGTCCCGAGAGCGACATCGCGGAGGGCGCGCACGTGGGAAACTTCGTCGAGACCAAGAAGATCAAACTGGGGAAGGGGTCGAAGGCGAATCATCTGACATATCTGGGTGACGCGGAAATCGGGGCGGGCGTCAACATTGGCGCGGGTACGATCACCTGCAACTATGACGGCGTGCACAAACATAAAACCGTCATTGATGACGAAGTTTTCATTGGCAGCGACAGCACACTGGTTGCTCCGGTACGAGTCGGGAAGAGAGCCTATGTGGGGGCGGCATCGTGCATCACGGACGACGTGCCGGAGGATTCACTGGCCATCGGCCGCGGACGACAGGTCGTGAAGGAAGGCTGGGCGCGGCAGAAGAGGGAAGAGCGCGGGAAGCACTGACTCAGTTTCGCGTCCCCGAAATAGCAGGTTGACTGCGGTATCCACGGTTGTAGAATCTTCCTGCCTTATCACCCTGGGGAATTCAAAGAACAGTCAGGAGGAGAATATGCGCACGCTAAGTGTAAGCTTTGCTGCGGCAGTGTCTTTGTTGATGGTTGCCGGTATCGCCGAAGGGCAGAAGAAGTCGTCGTCGGATGCTCAGTACATTGCGGAGTCGCTTTCCGCCGCTCCGAAGACGATCGCCAAGAATGCCGCTGTAGTCCGTATCGAAAAAGATGGGAGCATGACCACGCTGCGGCAAGGTAAGAATGGTTTCTCTTGCATGATCACTGCCAATAACCGGATGTGTGCGGATGCCAACAGCATGGAGTTTTTCCAGGCGTGGGCGAAGCATCAGAATCCACCGGACAAACTTGGACTCACCTACATGTTGGGAGGTGACAAGGGCGCGAGCAATACCGATCCGTTTGCCATGGCGAAAACTGCCGATAATCATTGGGTAGTTACAGGCCCGCACATCATGATTCTGGGTCCAGGAGCGAAGAGTTTGGGATTGCCCTCGAATGCGGATGCTGATCCCTCAGCCCCCTCCATGATGTGGGCGGGGACACCGTATGAGCACGCCATGATTCCGGTGGGTTCGGGACCTGCCACGAAAACCGTCAGCGCGAAAACGGATGAGATGAAGAAGTGATCCAGAGTTTTCTTCACCGGGGATTGTGACGCCAAAAAACGAAAGGCACTGAGATTTTCTCAGTGCCTTTTTTATCGAGGCATTCAGGCGGTCAGTGCGAGACCGCGGCAAACAAGTCTGAATGCATCAGGGACTGGAACTGCTGGTCGTTGGCCTTGAAATGCACTCCCAGGTTGGAGCCGTCGGCATCCACCGTGGTGTTGTCGATGGCGACTTTCTCTGCTGGGGTGGCACTCATCTTTTTGTACAGAATGCCAGCTTTCACCAACGAAGACATGGTACTGGCGGTCATCGAGTCGGAAGTGACGACGGTTAAGTCGAAATTCACTCCGCTATTGAAATTCATGGTGTAGCGCGAGCCGACCAGGCGTTTTTTCACGGTTTCGTAATCGGCAATCTTGGACGCATCACCCAGAGCGGAGCGCATCATGTTCTGCGTGCCTTGCTGGTCGAGAATGCTCCAGACCGGGGCCGAATCCACGCTGCTCATCATGTCGGCCATGGTGCCGTTGGTGTCCAGGCCGAGCGTCTGGCCGTCACGCGTGTCCAGGGCCGCGCGGATAGCGGTCGAGTCGCCGAACAACAGAGTACTGTCGTCGAGGAAACTCATCATGAAACCGCCATCCATCGGATAGATGTAGGAGTTGTTGTATTTCTTCGGGACGTATTTCTGCAGCTTCATCTTCTTGAGCACGGCCTTCATGTTGAAGGGGCCGGCGGCAACGCCTACTCCCTTAATCCCCTGCTTGCCCGATCGGAAGGACGCAAAGGTGAGCGTGTCCACGTCTTTCTCGGGATCAATACCGATGGCCTTCAGCGCGCCTTCAAACTGCTTGATGTTATCCGGCATGAGTTGCTGCTTCAGCGCCATCGCCGTGGGCGAGTCTTTCAGAGAGCGGTAGTCCACTGAGATCAATTGCAGCAGATCGGCGGGCATGCACGATCTGGCCGAAGAGTTCAGGGGCATGGCGTAAGCCATAGTGGCCATCAGCAGGGAAGCCAGACAAATTTTTAGTAGTCTCATAACGCCTCGAATCAGGAAATGATCAGGTTTGCGGGCACCCATACTTGGATGCGCGCTCAGGCCTTGCCGTTAGTGGAACGCTATATTGTATTTTACTTGCAAGCGGATAGAAGGAAACAAAAGGCCAAGACCCATTGCCGAATCGGTGCCGGCGCGTTCTCGAGATCATAGAGACTTAGCTGGCTACGTCTCTACGAGCGGAGTCGGTTGGTGCGCTGGCGTACTTCTGCGGCAAAGGCTTCGTCTTTGAGCGAGGCCAGATTGATTTCGACATTCGCCAAGGCTCCCGTTACCGCGGCGCGGGCCAAAGCCGATGCGGTTGTTAGATCGGATTTCATGTGGGGATTCGTGATCGGCTCCAGCAATTGCACGAGCTGCGCAACTTCGTAGGCCTTCTCAGCGACCCCGAGCGGGACTGCGGTCGCCTCTTTCAAGGCCGTTTCGATCATGCGTTCGCCGGATTTTTCGTCTACTTTGGCCGCCCTATAAGCTTTCATCACAGAGTTGTAGGACTCGGCGTCCGCATCGATCGCGGCCTTCAGTTCTTCGCGCACTGGGGTCAGGCTGGCGATGGCGGCGCTGAGTTGGGCTTCGTGCTGAAGATACGCCTTCTTGCCACGCGACATGGATGCGACCATGACGGCCAGTCCCGCAGCCATAGCTCCGGCTGCAGCGGATGCGCTGCCGCCTCCCGGTGTGGCCGTCGGAGCAGCCAATTGCTCGACGAACGGCTCGACCCCGGCCCGCAGGCCCCCCACCGCCATCTTGCCGCCCATGACCGCAGCCAGCCGATTTTCCAGGATCAGCGAAGAATCAAAGTTCTCTACCTGCAGAAACCATTCCGCGGCTTGTTCGAGAGCTTTCTTCGGGATCAGGCCGACGATCTCGCTGGAAACCGGCATGACTCCATACCGCGCCGCTTCGCGTTTGACCATTTCGAAGACGCGATGGATGGGAGTCTGCTCAAAATCGGTGAGATTCATCGAAACTTGGGCCAGGCCGCGCACCAGAAAGCCCGCGCCCTTCACGTACCGCATGCCGCCGCTGGAAAAGCGAACGGCTTTTGCAATTTTCTTCGCGATCTCGACGTCCGGTGTGTTCAGGAAAACGTTGTAGGCGATCAGGAATTTTCGCGCGCCGACCACGGTTGCACCTGCCGTGGGATGAACGCGCGGTTCGCCAATGTCGGGGTGTCGGGCCGGATTGCTAGCGATTTCGGCCCGTATTCCTTCGAACTGTCCCCTTCGAATATTCTCGAGACCTTGCCGTTCCGGAATCCTTGCCGCGGATTCGTAGAGATATACGGGAATCTGGTAGCGGTGCCAGATCTGCTCGCCCACATGATTGGCCATGGCAACACAGTCTTCAATGGTGACGCCGTCAATGGGAATGAACGGAACCACGTCGGCCGCTCCCATGCGCGGATGTGCTCCGCTGTGATTGTTCAGATCGATGAGTTCGGAGGCCTTGCCCACGCCGCGAATGGCTGCTTCCTGAATAGCTTCGCGCTCGCCCACAATCGTGATGACGCAGCGGTTGTGGTCGGTATCCATTTCGCGATCCAGAAGATAAACGCCGGGGATTTTCATGGCGTCGACAATGGCGTCAACTTTGGCCTTGTCGCGGCCTTCGGAAAAGTTCGGGACGCATTCGACTAGCGTGGACATAACGGATGAGGATATAGGTCGATGGAGTGCGGGCGCAACAACTCACCACAGAGGACACAGAGGGGCACAGCGGGGCTAACGTTTCGCGAAGAATTTCCCTACGCCAAGGCGCACCTGGACGGTGTTGAGGCCGGGATTGGGCGTGGCCAGACCTGCGTTCGAGACGTGCATGTAGCGGAGTTCCAGGCTCACGTTGTATCTCTCGCCGAGAATATGCGTGCCCAGCGCGGCCTGGTCCATAAAGTTCACCGGATTGGTTCCTGTCGGCACGTTGTGATTAGTAAAGACCACACCGCCGGTTAATTCCAGAAACGGTGAGAAGCGGCCGTGGCGCTGGAAATTCCATTTAAGGCCCAAGGGATCGAAGCCCATGCCGAAGGCGGTGTTCGCGGGCTGAAAGATCAGGAAAATCGGCACGGCGTCGAGCGCGTACTCAAAGCGTCCGCGGAGAAGACCGGGAAGATGGGGATCGGTGAGGACCCAGCCATAGCGGAGGCCGGCGTTGAAGGCTCCGGTGTTCTTCGTCCCTCCGGGCACGGAGTGTCCGCCGCCGGCCCAGACCTGAATCTCGTTGCCGCCTTTTTCGGGGGCTTGAGCGTGCAGGAGCGTGGGGATTGTCAGGGAGAGAAATATGGCCAGGAGTTTCTGCCCGAAGCGCTCGTTTCGCTTCGCGGGACGGACGAAAGGGTCCGTCCCCACGTGGGCATAACCGGGACCGAGACTCATGCCCGCTCTCGGGAATGCGCCAGATGCATCAGGTCGTCGGCGACGCGGGCGGTGTTGTGACGCGCCACTCCTGCTTCCTCGAGGTAGTCTCCTAACACCGGGATCACGCCCAGCGCCTCGATTTGATCCAAATCGTTGACGATCTGGCATGCGCCTTCCAGTTCGTACTTGGACTTCAGTTCTTCGGAGGCTGGCGTGCGATTAAGCAGGGCATAGTCGAAAAGCTGGTCTTGCGCGTGCCTGTTCAAGGCCCGGATGTGGTCGGCGGCAGTGAGTCCGAGGCTTTCGTTGGCCTGGGTCATCAGGTTGCAGATGTAAACCTTGGTCGCACGCGATTCGACGATCGCTTGCGAGATGCCCCGCACCAGCAGGTTGGGAATAAGACTGGTGAATAAAGATCCCGGACCGATGGTGATGAGGTCCGCGTTGGCGATCGCTTCCAGGGTCTGCGGCATGGGGCCAACGCTAGGCGGAACGAGAAAGAGCTCTTTGATGCGCCCCTTGCTGGCAGTGATCTTCGTTTCCCCCCGGACGCGAGTGCCGTCCTCCATTAAAGCTTCCAGTTCGATATTGGAGGTGGTCGCGGGAAAGATGTGGCCGCGCGTCAGCAGAATCTCTGAGGAGAGGCGAACCGCTTCGGAGAAATCCGAAGTGATGGAGGTCAGGGCTGCGAGGAAGAGATTGCCGAAGCTGTGGCCTTCGAGGCCGGATCCTTTATCGAAACGGTGCCGGAAGAGTTTCGAGAGCAAAGCTTCATCTTCGCTCAGGGCGACGATGCAGTTGCGAATGTCGCCCGGCGGAAGCATATTGAGTTCCTTGCGCAGGCGTCCGCTGGATCCACCATCGTCGCTGACCGTGACCACGGCGGAGAGATCTCGAATTACGGGAGAATCTGGCGGCCCGCAGCCAGCGTCCGGAGTAGAGAGGACATAGCGCTTCAGGCCTTTCAGAAGGGTGGACAAGCCCGTTCCGCCGCCAATGGCAACCACTCGCAAGCCTCGTGCCTGCGAGGTCTGCTGTGCTGCCATGAACTCGGCGATTTTGCTTTCCATCAATCTTCTAGTGCAGATAGAGCGGGGCTAGAATGATTCTTCGTCGCCCACGCCGTGATCGGAGGAGCCTAGTTCCGCGCCGGGATCGGGATACAGCAACTCGGTAAAACGAGGATCTTCGGCGAGATTCTGGAAATCGGAATCGTTGCGCGCCTGGAAACGCAGTTGAGAGTTCAGGCGCAGGGCTTCGTCCAGCCTCCGGAGGGAATCCTCGATGTGTCCGGTAAGGCAGTCGAGCGCTGCCAGGCCATAGATCACGTAATCGGCCTTGGCATTCTGCTTCAGCAGCTTCTCCAAGTGCTCGCGAGCAGTCACGTAGTCACCGACATTCATCAGGGACACCGCGTAATCAAAATGCTCTTCCGGCGTTTTGAACTGGCTGACCGTCGCGCGCTCCAGATGCTGGTTGCAGATGTTGAGATGAACCAGGGCGCGGTCGTTCAGTTCCTTCACGGGACCGCTGATCACCTTCTGAAAATGAGGCTTAGCCTTGTCATACTTATGCTCCTGCATAGCGCGCAAACCGGACTCGTAGCTTTGCAGCGCCTGCGTGTAGTGGGGATCTTCCGCAACCGTTTTCTTCGCAGTCGTTTTCTGAGCCATGTGCAAAACTCTTCCTGTGCTCTTGGTAATAGGGAACTCCTTGCCAGCGTACTTGGGAGTCGAATGCTAAGTATCACTCAAAGGCGGGGTGGAGGGCAATTCTGCACGGGACTGATCACCCTTTCGTGGGAAACCGTTCCAGCTGTGCCCTTCCTAGTCGTCAATCCGCCAAGTCAGTTCCGCGGTTGATCGCGTTAGTTAATGGCCGCGGCCGATTCCAGGTCGATCTGCTTCCAGTCGCCTTTGATGATTCCGGCGCGAATCTGGGAGGCGGTTTTCCCCTTTTTGCTTTGCTGGTACGAGTAGTAGAGCTCTTTCAGGCAGGTGGAGCATTGCGCACCGTGCGTGTTCTCGAAGCAGCTGTGCAGGCTGTTGTGCCCCATGCGGTCGCAATAGCAGTAGCAAGGCTGCTGATGAATCACGTTGGGAATCTTGGCTGCCAATTCGTAGGCGTGGGTCTGATAGGCGTTTTGCGCGTCGGCTCCCCAGAGATCCGCCTTGGTAAGGATCGGGGGCAGCTTGGTGCCTTTCGGCGGCGGGGCGGCATTGTAGGCCGGTACGCCACCCTCCTCCTGGGGCGAGGACCACTGGGCGGAGACGGTCAGCGTCACCAGGAACAGGAAAGCCAGCGTCAGGGTGCGATAGACGATCACGTTGCGGAAAAGGCGTGTCATAGATTTCCTCGGCTCCGATATTGTAACCCGTCGCGTCTGGCGCGTAAGCCTCGGTGGGGCTTGGCCGGCAGTGTGGAATCTTCACGTACAACCCTCGGCTGGCGATCCGGGTTCTGTATACAATAGAGCACGCATGTCGGAGACATTTTCAGATCCTGGTTCTCCCTATCAAAGTTCTGCGGGTGAGTTGGAGGCTCCGTTGCCTGTCGCTCCGGCGGCGGTAGCGTCTGCGGTCGCGCCGCCCGTCCCGGAGATACTGGCCAAACCCTTGCGCGTGGGGACCAGCTTTGGGGTTTGGCTCCGTGACCTGGTCGTTTCCCTGGCGATCTCCGCCTTCATCATCATCTTCCTGTATCAGCCCGTGAAGGTGGAGGGCACCAGCATGATGCCTTCGCTGGAAGATCAGGAACGAATCTTCGTCAACAAATTTGTCTATCGGCTGGAGCCGATCGAGCGCGGCGATATTGTGGTATTCCGCTACCCGCGGGATCCCTCGAAGAGCTACATCAAGCGCGTGATCGGCATGCAGGGTGATGACATCCGCATTGATGGGGGCCAGGTATATGTGAACGGCAAGGCGCTGGACGAGACGTACGTACCATCGGAGTACACGGACCAGCGATCCTATCCGGACATAGTGGTGCCGCCGCACTGCTATTTTGTGCTGGGCGACCATCGCTCGATGTCGAATGACAGCCGTGACTTCGGGTCGGTCAATCAGAGCTTCATTTATGGCAAGGCCGTGTTTGGCTACTGGCCCATGGAGAAAATGGGGAGAGTGCGGTAATTCCCGAGTTCGGTTTCCCTTCGTACTCGGTTTTCCTCAGATTTCCTCATTCCACGCGGTTTCTTCTCTTTCGCGGTGCGTTAATCCCTGCTAAAATTCATAAAATCCACTCCCCGGAGCGAGAATGCAGGCTATCCTTGCGCTGGAAGACGGCAAAGTCTTCCGAGGCAAAGGCTACGGCGCCAAAGGCGAATGCTACGGCGAAGTCGTTTTTAATACTTCCATCACCGGATACCAGGAAATTTTCACCGATCCCTCCTACTCCGGACAGATCGTCGTTCTGACGAATCCAGAAATCGGAAATTACGGCACCAACCAGGACGATAACGAGGCCACGCGTCCGTGGATCGAAGGCCTGATCGTGCGCGAGTTCTCGAGAGTCAGTTCCAACTGGCGCTCGCAGCAGGTCGCGGAAGAGTATCTGGAGCAGTTCAAGGTGCCGGTGCTCTCGGACATCGATACGCGGGCGCTGGTGCGCCACCTGCGCGACCACGGCGTGATGCGCGGCGTGATCTCGACGCTTGAAAGCGATGCCGAGAAGCTGGTTGCCAAGGCGCGCTCGATTCCCAAGATGGATGGCACGGATCTCGCCAAAGAGGTCAGCACCAAGCGTCCATATGTTTGGGAGGTGGGTGAGCGCTCTCACGAGCCGGTGGCAGTGGTTGGAGTGAAGGACGAGCCGGCGCGATTTCATGTAGTCGCCTATGACTTCGGTATCAAGCAGAACATTCTGAGGAAACTGCGGGGCGAAGGGTGCAAAGTCACTGTCGTTCCGGCCCAGACTCCGGCGGAAGATGTGCTTGCTCTGAAGCCCGATGGGGTATTTCTGTCGAATGGTCCCGGAGATCCGGAGCCCTGTACGTATGCAGTGGATTCCATTCGCAGGCTTATGGGGCGGCAGCCGATCTTCGGAATTTGCCTGGGGCACCAACTGACGGGCATCGCGCTCGGCGGGAAGACCTTCAAGCTGAAATTCGGTCACCACGGCGGGAATCATCCGGTAAAGCAGTTGAAGACCGGCAAAATCGAAATCACCGCGCACAACCACAACTTCG
>Ga0207707_10003466_pt1 | contig 13973 bp, 12 predicted proteins | sample KBSC83BmetaG_FD_184336 | JGI IMG/M metagenome (GOLD analysis project Ga0207707, IMG submission 184336) | Corn rhizosphere microbial communities from Kellogg Biological Station, Michigan, USA - KBS C8-3B metaG (SPAdes) (version 2) | ecosystem: Host-associated > Plants > Roots > Rhizosphere ...
GCGAGCTGAAGGAGTTCCCCAGCTTCCCGCTCGAGCGCGTGACGACGAAGGCCATCACCCTCAAGAGCGCGCGCGGCCATTCGTACCGCGCGTGCGAGCTGGCGCTGGCCCAGCTCGCCTCCAAGCGATTCCCGCTGGAGAAGGTCACCACGCATCGCTTCGGCCTGAAGGACGTCGATCTCGCGATCAAGTCCGTCGGCGGCCATGGCGTGCCGAACGTCATCCACGCGTCGCTGATGCCCTGGCTGTAGCGGCGTGGCGCTGCGAGGCCTGGAGGCGCTGCGCAGCCGGAACTACCTGCTTTACCTCGTCGGCCACTTCACCTCGCAAACCGGCGCGTGGGTGGAGCAGACCGCCGTTTCCTGGATCCTGTATGAGCTGACGGGCTCGGCGGTGCTGCTCGGCCTGGCGGGCCTCGCCCGGGCCGTGCCGACCATTGCGCTCGCGCTGCTCGGGGGCGCGGTGGCGGATCGGCTGCCTCGCCGCGCGATGCTCTATTTCACCGAGTCGCTCATGTTCGTGAACTCGCTGGCGGTCGGGCTGCTGGCCTGGAGCGGCCGGCTCGAGTACTGGCACCTGTACGTGCTGTCATTCGTCAACGGCACGCTCGGCGCATTCTCGGTCCCGGCACGCCAAGCGCTTTTCGCGGGCTTGGTGTCCCGGACGGCGATGCAGAGCGCCGTGACTTTCAATGCGGTGGCCGTGCGCTGCGGCGTCCTGCTCGGACCGGCCATCGGCGGCGCCGCCATCGCTTACGGCAGCTACGCGCTTCCGTTCCTGATCAACGCGGTGACGTTCCTCGCGATGCTCGCCGCGCTCGCGTCGATGCGCCTGGCGCCGGGCAGCCGGCACGAGCACGCGGCGGCGGGAACGCTCCGGCAGGGAATGCAGCAAGGCCTGCGATTCGTGTGGGACCACGTGCCCCTGCGCGCCGCGCTTGCGCTGGAAGTCGTGAGCGGTCTCTTCGGCCACAACGTCACGCTCATTACCATCCTCGCCAAGGACGTGATCGCCACGGATGCGCAGGGGCTCGGCTGGCTGCTGTCCGCGCTCGGCGCGGGTGGCATGGTGGCGATGGTGTTCATGGTGTTCGCGCAACTCACGCGGCACATGCGCATCATCCTGCAGGCGGGCGCGCTCTACGCGCTCATCCTCGCCGCCTTCGCCCTGTCGCGCTCGCTGCCGCTATCCATCGCGCTCCTCTTCCTGCTCGGCACGTGCGACGGCATCTGGGGCGTCAACCGCAACACGCTCGCGCAGACCTCGGTTCCCGACGCGTTGCGCGGCCGCGTCATGTCGGTCGTCGTGCTCAGCACCCGAGGCAGCGCGCCGCTCGGGCGGCTGCAGGCCGGCTTCATCGCCGATCTGGTGGGTGCGCCGGCAGCGACGCTGTTTGGCGCGACGGTCATCGCAGTAGCCGTGGCGAAATGGTGGCGATTGCGGCTGTAGCGGAATAGTCCCTCGCGCCCCGTGTTCATGCATTCGCAGGAACCGCGCGCGGCACTGCTCTCTCAACCGTAACTAACGAGTCGGAGCGTGCTATGGGGAATAGAACAGCTGTCGTTGCTGTGCTGTGGGCGTTGCTCGCTCTGCCGCTTCTCGCGGCAGCGGACGATCGCCTGGTGAGGTTCGACGGTGGCATTGGCGTCGTGCCCGTCAGACCGAATGGACCGAACCTGGTGCGCGGGGTCAGTCCGGGCGGGCAGCCGTGGGTCATTTCGCGCCTGACGGCCGACGTGCGGACCGACGGCCGCATCTCGGTCGACGGACGCGGATTGCTGCTCGCCGGCGGCGACAACATCGGCACGAACGGAGCTCAGTCGGTGATCGCGCGCCTTTTCTGCGGCGCCGGAAACGGCGTGCCGTTCGACTCGCAACCGGTGGCGCTCAGTCCCGAGGGCGACTTCCGCATCGAAGGCCAGCTGGCGGGATTGCTGCTCTCGCAATGCGAGCGGCCGGTGCTGCTCATCGTCAGCGCCGCGAACGGCGCCTGGTTCGCCGCCGGGATTCCGAAGCTATAGCAGGAACGGTATCCAGCGCCTCACGCGCTGCGTGTAGGCAACGTAGGGCTCGCCGAATCGCCGGGCGAGCCCTCGTTCCCGGGCCCGCCGCCGCCGAGCTGCAAGCGATACAGCCGGTATTGCGCGTAGCCCCACAGCTCGCACGCGAGCACGCGCAGCGGCAAGAGGACGAACGTCTGGAACGGCGTGCGGCGCGCGAAATGCACGCCGCTAGAATAAGTCATGCAGGTCGTCCGGCTTTCGCCCGCGCTCGGCGCGCAGATCCGCGGCGTCGATGCGTCGCAGCCGGTGTCTGATGCCGATTTCGGGCGCATCCTCGACGCGTGGCACGAGCACCTCGTCATCCTCCTTCGCGGCCAGCAGCTGGACGAAGAGCAGCAGGTCGCCTTTGCGCGAAGGTTCGGCGAGCTCTCGCCGATCCACACGCATCACCACTCGGACGGCAACAAGGCGGTGATGTACATCGGCAACCGCAAGAAGGACGGCAGGATCGTCGGCGCGCTGCCGCTCGGCGAGATGCAGTTCCATTCCGACCAGTGCTACACCGAGCGGCCGGCGATGGGCACGATGCTGTACTCGATCGAGATTCCGGCGGAGGGCGGCAATACGCTGTTCGCGAACGCCTACAGGGCCTACGAGGCGCTGCCCGCCGACGTGAAGGCAACGGTGGCGGGAAAGCGGGCGGTCCAGGTGTACGACTACGGCGGCGGCGTGCTCGACCGCCGGCACATGGTCGAGCCGAAGGACGGCCTCTCGTTCGCCCATCCGGTGGCGCGCACGCACCCGGCGACCGGACGGAAGGCGCTGTACGTGAACCGCCTGATGACGCACCACATCGAAGGGCTCGAGCGCGAGGAGAGCGAGAAGCTGCTCGGCGTCATGTTCGACACGATCGAGCGGCCGGAATTCATCTACGAGCACCGCTGGCGCGTAGGCGATGTCCTCCTGTGGGACAACCGCTGCACGCTCCACGCGAGGCGGGATTTCAATCCGGACGAAAACCGCTGGATGCGCCGCGTCACCATCCGCGGCGATCGGCCGCGCTAGTCGACCTTCGCGCCGACCGACTTGATGATCGCGCCGTAGCGCGCGTACTCCGCGCGGAGCAGCGCGGAGAATTCTTCCGGCGTCGTGACGAAGGGCTCCAGGCCGCCGAGCTGGCGGATGCGGCCGCGCATCTCCTCGTTGGCGAGCAGCCGGCTGGTTTCGTCGCGCACTCTCGCGAGGACGCCGGCGGGCACGCCCGCCGGCGCGAAGAGCGCGAGCCACGGCGTGACTTCCAGGCCCGGGAAAGTCTCGCCCAGCGTCGGCACGTCGGGGAAGGCGGACGAGCGCTTTCTGCCCGCGGTGGCGAGCGCGCGCACCTTGCCGGCACGGATCTGCCCGGACACCGAGTTGCCGCCGAACATGGCGGCGACCTGCCCGCCGAGGAGCGCCGTCATCGCCGGACCGCCGCCCTTGAACGGCACGTGGAGGAGATCGATGCCGGCGCGCGCCTTGAGCATCTCCATCACGAGGTGGTGCTGGCTGCCGTTGCCGATGGAGGCGTAGGGCAGCGGCGGCGCGGTCTTCTTCGCGAGCGCGATGAACTCCTGCAGGTTCGTCGCCGGCAGGTCGGGGCGCATCACCAGCATCATCTGCGTGCTGACCAGCGTGGCGACCGGCACGAGGTCCCTCAGCGGATCGACCGGCATGCTGGCGTAGAGATGCGGCCCGATGACGATCTGCGCGTCGGCGGCGACATAAAGCGTGTAGCCGTCGGCGGGCGCCTTGGCGGCGAGCTCGCTCGCGAGATTGCCGTTCGACCCGGGCCGGTTGTCGACGACGAGCGGCTGGCCGAGCGCTTCGCCGAGCTTCGGCGCCACCAGCCGCGCGAGCGTATCGCTCGCGCCGCCCGGCGGATTCGGCACCAGGAGCCGGATCGGACGCGACGGATACTGGGCGTGCGCAGCGGCGGCCGCCACGCAAAGAGCCGCCGCTATGGCTAGCCGGACCATCCGCCGAAGAGCGCGCCCGCCGGGAAGGGCAGGTGCAGCAGCAGGTCGAACAGGCCGTAGAAGCAGGCCCATACCGCGGCAGTGAAGACAATGGTGAAGACCCAGCTTTCTTTGCCTTGCAGCCGTAGGTACGCGAAGAGCAGCACGGGCACCGCTATCTGGAAGCCGAGCAGCACGATCGCCAAAAAGAAGCCGATGGCCCAGCCCGCCGCGAGCAGCGTGCGCCGCAACGCGACGTCGTTCGGCTGGTCGGCGGAAAGCCTGAAGTCATCGCTTTTCTGCTTCGCGAGCAGGATCGAGATGGCCTCGGCGAGCGCGAGACAGAAGAGCGGGATGCCGATCACCAGCGGGAAGAGCTTCGCCTTGAGCGGCCAGGCGAGCGCGCTCCAGATGCCGCAGCCCGAGACGAGCATGATGACGATGGCGAGGCCGAGCGAGGCGCGGTTAGCCACGCGTCCTCCCGCGCCAGGACTGCAAGGCCGGATACGCGATCACGCCGATGGCGATGGCGAGCAGCACCAGCACGACCGGGCGGGTCAGCCATTCGAAGTCGTAGCGCGCCATCGAGATGTACAGGTAGTTCTCGGCGATCTTGCCGAGCACCAGGCCGAGCACCAGCGGCGCGCGCGGCCATCCGGCAAGCACCATGAAGTAGCCGACCGCCCCGAAGATCAGCGTCACCACGATGTCGGCGTAGCTCGAGTTCGAGGTGAAGCTGCCGATGAAGACGAGCACCAGGATCACCGGCACGAGCAGGTGGCCGGGGATGCGCGTAAGCGCGGTCAGGCGATTGAGCAGGAGGAAGCACGCGCCGACGGTGATGATGTTCGCGAGCACGATCGTCCACACCAGCGAGAACGTCACCGGCAGGTGCTTGGTCAGCATGTCCGGGCCGGGCACCAGCCCGAGCAGGAAGAAACCGCCGAGCAGGATCGCCATGGAGGTGCTGCCGGGCACGCCGAACGCGATGGTCGGGATGAGCGCGCCGCCTTCCTTCGAGTTGCAGGCGGCGCCGGGCCCGAGGACGCCGCGCACGTCGCCTTCACCGAATTTCTTGCGCTCCTCGGCCGTGCGCGCGCTTTGCGCGGCGTGGCCGTATGCCATCCACTGCGCGACCGCGCCGCCGAGCCCGGGCGTGATGCCGATGAAGGTGCCGATGAGGCCGCAGCGCACCGTGAGCCACCAATGGCGGAACACGTCTTTCACGCCCTGGAGCGCGCCTTTGCTGATATCGCCGCTCGGCGCGTCGCCGGCGATCGACGTGCCACGCACGACGAGCTCGATGATCTCGGGCAGCGCGAAGAGGCCGACCAGCACCGGCACGAGGTCGAGTCCCTGCCACAGGTACATCGTGTCGAGCGTGAAGCGCGCGACGCCCGCCTGCGGGTCCTGCCCCACCATGGCGAGGAAAAGCCCCAGGCATCCGGCAAGGAAGCCGCGCAGCATGCCGCGCGCGCCGCCGCTGCTGAGGCCGGCGATGAAGGCGAGGCCCACCACCGCCAGCATGAAGAGCTCTGGCGAACCGAAGGTCAGCACCAGCGGCCGCACGATGGGGATGGCGACGGCGAGGGCCGCCGCGCCGATCAGGGCGCCGACCAGCGAGGAGGCGAGCGCCGCTCCCAGCGCGCGCCCGGCCTCGCCCTTCTTCGCCATGGCGTGGCCGTCGAGGATGATGGCGGCGGTCGTCGCCTCGCCCGGCACGCCGAAGAGGATCGAGGTGATGTCGCCGGTGGTGGCGACCACCGAATGCATGCCGAGGAGGAAAGCGAATGCCTCGACCGGCTGCATGTTGTAGATGAACGGCAGCATGAGGGCGAGGGTGGTGGCGCCGCCGAGCCCGGGCAGGAGGCCCACCCAGAATCCCACGAAGATGCCCGCCAGCATGAAGCCGAACGCCTTCCATTGCAGCACAAGGCCGAGCCCCTCGAGGAAGGCCTCCAGCATCCGCTAGTCGCCGAACTTGATGTACTTGGTGAACTGGTCGACGATGTCCTTCGGCTGCGAGAGCACTTCCTGCAGCACCTTCTCGGCTTCCTCGCCGGAGGTATAGTCGAGGTCCATCTTCGCCTTGTCCGCTTCCGCCACCAGCGCCTTGTCCTCGATCGCCTTGGCGAACGCCTCGCGCATCGTCTTCACGATCGCCTCCGGCGTGCCGGGCGGCAGGACGTAGGGCCGCGCAATCGCCTCCGGCGCGGAGCGCAGCGCCATGATGGCCTTCGCGCGGGGGTTGGGCGCGAACGACTCGTCGATCGGCAGATCCTTGAGCGCGTTGTCCTTCGAGCGCGCGCGCACCATCGGCCTCACGAGCTTGCGGTCGATGAACGGACGCAGCGAGGTGTACGAGCCCGCGCGGCCGTCGACTTCCTTGCGCTCCACCGCGAGCATGATGTCGGCGCTCGACGAATAGCCGCTCACGATCTTGATGTTCATGCCGAGCAGGTCCTTGAGGAGCAGGGGGAAGTCGTGCGTGTTGGCGCCCGGCCCGGTCGAGCCGATGACGATGCGCTCCTTCGACTTCCTCAGCTCGTCGAAATTCCTGTAGGGCAGCTCGGCGCGGATGGCGAGGATGGTGGTCTCGTTCGCCGCCGAGCCGATCCAGGCGAACTTGCGCATGTCGTACTTCACGCCCTGCACGCCGGTCAGCTGCGCGATCGGCAGGTTGCGGTTGAAGGTGCCGATGGTGAGGCCGTCGGGCTTCGCCACGTTGTACATGTGGTTGGCCGCGATGATGCTGTTGCCGCCCGGCATGTTCTGCACGATCACGGTCGGCTTGCCCGGAATGTAGTCCGGCAGGTGCCGCGCCAGCAGCCGTGCCGTGGCATCGTATCCGCCGCCGGGCTTGTAGCCGACGATGATGGTGACCGTCTTCCCGGCGAAGCCGGCTTGCGCGGCGGCGGCCAGCGGGAACACCGCCAGCAGGGCCGCCAATGCGATCCTCGAGTTCATCGACCCTCCTGGCTGTTTCCGGTATACGGAATCGCGTTCCCAAAGCGGGGCTTCATCATAGAATAAATTGCAATGCACCCGGTCGGCATCGGAGCGCCTTTCCCCGCGGAAATAGCGCTCGCCGCGCTCGTCTTCGCGCTCGGCCTGCGGCACGGCCTCGATCCGGACCACCTCGTCGCGATCGACGGGCTGACGCGCTCGAGCCGCTCGCGCTGGACCGGACTTTTCTTCTCGCTCGGCCACGGCATCGTCGTCACGCTGATCGGCGTCATCCTCGCGCTCGCCGCCACCGACTGGCAGCCGCCGGCCTGGGTAGAAGGCTTCGGCACGCTTGTCTCGATCGGCATCCTTGTTGCGCTCGGCACGGCGAATCTCGCGATGAGCCGGCGAACGCCGCAAGGCGCGCCCGTGCCGGCCGTCGGCCTGCGCGGCCGCTGGCTGACGGAACGCCTGGCGCGGGCCAGCCATCCGGCCGTGGTGGCCGCGATCGGCGCGGCGTTCGCCGTCTCCTTCGACACGTTGTCGCACGCGCTGCTCTTCTCGGCGAGCGGTGCGGCGGCAGCCGGCTGGCTCGTCGCCGCGGCGCTCGGCCTCGTTTTCACCTGCGGCATGGTGATCACCGACGCGCTGAACGGCTGGTGGGTGGCGCGCATGATGGGCTCCTCGGATGCGCGCGGCGTGCGGGCTTCGCGCGTGATGAGCGCGACGGTCGCGCTGCTTTGCTTCGCTATCGCCGGCGTGGGCCTGGCCAGGGTGGAGCTGCCCGCCGTCGTGGGCATCGCCACCTTCGCCATCGTGACGAGCGCCTGGCTCGTCGCGCGCCGCAGGACATTCCAGGATCCGCTTTCGCCATGACGAAACAGCGGCTTTCCTCGGTCGCCAACTCGCTGCGCCTGCTGAAGTCGTTCTCGGGCGGACAGAACGAGCTCGGCATCACCACGCTGGCGAGCCGGCTCGGGCTCGCCAAGAGCACGGTGCACCGGCTCGCCGCGACGCTGACCGCCGCCGGCTTCCTCGAGCAGAACGCCGAGACGGGCAAATACCGCCTCGGCCTCGCGCTTTTCGAGCTCGGCGCGCTGGTCCGCCGGCGCATGGACGTGGCGAACGAGGCGCGGCCGCAGCTGCGGGAATTGCTGGAAAAAACCGGCGAGACCGTGCAGCTCGGCATCATCGACCAGTCGAGCGTGCTCTACGTCTACGAGATGGAGAGCCGGCGCGCGATCCGCATGGCGGCGGCGGTCGGCGCGCGGGCGCCGCTGCATTGCACGGCGGTCGGCAAGGTGCTGCTCGCCTTCCAGTCGCCCGAGTACGTGAAGGAGCTCGCCGAGCGCGGCCTCGCCCCGCTCACCGACAACACCGTCACGAAGCGCGACGCCTTCCTCGCCATGCTGAAGGAGGTGCGCGGTCGCGACTGCGCCATCGACGACGAGGAAAGCGAGATCGGCCTGCGGGCGATTGCCGCGCCGGTGCGCAACCAGCGCGGCGCCGTCATCGCCGCGCTCGGCGTCGCGGCGCCGGTGCAGCGCATGACGAAGAAGGTCATGCAGAACTGGGTGCCGACCGTGGTTGCCGCCGCCAACGCCGTGTCGCAGCGCCTCGGCTACCGGCCGGCGCAGGCGGAAACCCTCGAGCATGCCTGAGGACAGGAAGAAGCCGCATAGCCTGGCCGACCACCTGTACGGCGAGGACTACGAGCACACGCACGACGCAGGCTCGGACCACGATCATGATCACGACCACGATCATGATCACGACGGCCCCGCCGGCCCGATCGAGGAGAACGCGATCTGGCAGCAGGACAACATCACGCTGACCAGCGTCGGCATCGACATCGGCTCGGCCGGCACGCAGGTGATCTTCTCGCGCGTGCGCATGCGGCGCATGGGCGAGGACCTTTCCAGCCGCTACTTCGTCGTCGGGCGCGACACGCTGTATCAGTCGCCGGTCGCGCTCACGCCCTACCAGAGCGACGTGCGCATCGACGAGCAGGCGGTGGGCGAGATCATCGAGGACGCCTACGCCGCGGCCAGGATCCATCCCGACGAGGTCGATACCGGCTCCGTGATCCTCACCGGCGAAGCCCTGCGCCGCGAGAACGCGCAGGCGATCGGCGAGATGCTGGCCGAGATCGGCGGCGAGTTCGTCTGCGCTACCGCCGGCCATCATATGGAAGCGATGCTCGCCGGCTACGGCTCGGGCGCCGCCAGGGTCTCGCACGATCGCGACCAGCGCATCCTCAACATCGACATCGGCGGCGGCACCACCAAGCTCGCCTTCGTCGCGCACGGCCGCGTGGTGGAGACGGCGGCGATCCATATCGGCGGCCGGCTGGTCGTGGTGGAGGATGGCACCATCACCCGGCTGGACCCGCAGGGCCGGGAGCTCGCGGCGCGCGCCGGGTTCCACTGGCAGCTCGGCTCGACGGTTTCCGCCGACGACCTTGACCAGCTCGGCGAGTGGATGGCCGATACGCTGGTTGCCGCGATCCTGCGCCGGCGAAGCGATCTGTACCTCACCGAGCCGCTCACCGGCGTGAAGGTCGATGGCGTCATGTTCTCCGGCGGCGTGGGAGAGTACGTCTATGGCCGCGAGACGCGCGACTTCGGCGACCTCGGCCGCCGGCTGGGTCGCGCGGTCCGCAGCCGCTTGGACGCGCGACGCCTCCCCTGGACGCTGTTGCCTGCGGGCGAATGCATCCGCGCCACGGCGTTCGGCGCGTCCGAATACAGCGTCCAGCTTTCGGGCAATACGGTCTACATCTCGTCGCCCGCGCAGCTCCTGCCGCGCAAGAACCTGCAGGTCCTGCATCCGCCGGTCCGGCTGGACGGGGCCATCGATTCCAGCCGGCTGGCGCAGGCCATCGCCGGCCATTTCGGCGCCTTCGACGTCGCGCAAGGGGAGAAAGAGGTGGCGCTCGCCTTCCGCTGGCGCGGCGAGCCGGCGTTCGAGCGCCTGCACGCCTTCGCCGAAGGCATCCGCGCCGGGCTCGCGCGCACCATCGAGCAGGGCAAGCCGGTCTTCCTCGTCATCGAGGGCGATGTCGCGCACACGGTGGGCGCGATGCTGAAGGAGGACTTCGGCATCCGGTCGGAAGTGCTCGTGCTGGACGGCATCTCGCTGCGCGACTTCGACTACATCGACCTCGGCCGCATCCGCATGCCGTCGCACACCGTGCCGGTGACGATCAAGTCGCTGGTCTTCAGCGAGCAGCTGACGAAGAGATAAGGCCTGTGCCGCCTTGACAGTGCGGCGCGGCGACTTGTAGCTTTCGCGCGGAAGAAGAGGTCCACCTAACCGGGGAGGAAGAGGGATGAAGAAGAAGGCAGCCGCACTCGCGGTTGGCGCGCTGTTCATCGCGCCCGCCGCGCACGCGCAGATCGTTTTCGGCAACCCGCAGCTCGGCACGCTCCAGGTCTACGGCAAGCTTTATCCGCAGTTCGGCTATGGCTCGAGCAAGGACGCCTCGCAGCCGGGCACCGCGGTCTCCACGCTGGTTTCGACGACCGGCACGCTGCCGGCAGGCGCGTTCATACCGACGCCGGGGTCGCGCCGGGCGGTCGACACGCAGAACTCCTACGTCGGCTTCCGCGGCGAGCGCGACATCACCAGCCACCGGCTCAAGTTCATCTGGCAGATCGAGCAGTCGGTGCAGTTCGACACCGGCGATGCCACCTGGTCCAACCGCAACTCCTTCCTCGGCGTGCGCACCGGCTGGGGCACGGTCAAGCTGGGCAACATGGACACGATCTACAAGGAGTACGGCGACACGCTGCAGATGTTCGGCATCGCGAGCGGCAACTTCGTCTCGGCGAGCAACGTGCTCTCGCAGATCGGCATCGGCAACAGCAGCTCGGCGAGCTTCCACCTGCGCAAGGCGAACTCGATCCAGTTCGAGTCGCCGACCTTCGCCGGCGCCACGTTCGGCTACCAGTACTCGCCCGACGAGAAGCGCGACACGACCAACCTCTCGGGCACCTGCGCCACCGGCGCCGGCGCCGGCAATTGCGGGCGCGACGGCTCGCTGCATTCGTATGGCGTGAAGTGGGACAGCGAGAAGCTGTACCTGTCCGTGCACCAGGAGGTGCACGACGACTTCTTCGGCGGTTCGAACAATGTCGGCGCGGCGAGCCTTTCCAACGCCACCACGCAGGGGGCGCATTCGCAGGACCTCGGCACGCGCTTCAGCGCCGAGTGGCGCTACATCCAGGACCAGCGCATCACCATCGACGTCGCGCGGCTCAAGTACCGCGAATTCGGGCAGGTGGGCGCGGGCAAGTTCGAGTCCTATGCGCACAACACCTGGGCGCTCGGCTGGGATGCCGGATTCGGCGGCCCGTGGCGCTTCGCCGCGCAGTACGTGCGCGGCAACCAGGGAGCGTGCACGCTGACGGGCGGCGTGGCGTGCTCGACCGACGGGCTCACGGGCTACATGATGAGCGTGGGCGTGCGCTACCGGTTCGACCGCCAGACCTTCGTCTACGCCATCGGCAGCAAGCTGAACAACGGCCCGTCGGCGCGGTATGACAACTGGGCCGCCGCGGACCCGGCGCGCGGCGCCGACATCCTGCAGACGGCGCTCGGGCTGAGCTATTCGTTCTAGCAGGCCGCGCGGGTAAGATGAACGGGCGCCAGCGAGCGCCCGTTTTCTTTTGCATGCGCCACCCGCCATGAAAACCGCCACTGTTTCGGAAGACTTCGCGAAGAAGTTCGCCACCGAGAAGGAGACGCCCTACACGCGCTGGGTGCGCGACGAGGGCCTGGACATCATCAGCTCCTTCTACGTACCCAACCTGCACACGGTGGAGCTCAAGCCCTGGGCGCGCCGCGGCGGCAAGGGCGTGTACCTGAACCACGACGCCTCGCGCACTTCGAACGACTGCTACGTGTGCGAGATCCCGCCCGGCAAGAGCCTCGCGCCGCAGCGCCAGCTCTACGAGGAAATGATCTACGTGCTCGACGGCCGCGGCTCGACGACCGTGTGGAACGACGCCGGCAAGCGCATCCAGTTCGAGTGGAAGGCGGGCGCGATCTTCGCCATCCCGCTCAACACCTGGCACCAGCACTTCAACGGCTCGGGGCAGGCGCCGGCGCGCTTCGTCGCGGTGACCAATGCGCCGGTGATCATCAACGCCTTTTCCGATATCCATTTCGTGTTCAACACGAAGCACGACTTCAAGGAACGCTTCGACGGCGAGCCGGAGTACTTCGCCAACAAGGGCGAGCAGAAGGGGCTCCTCCTCGACACGAACTTCGTCGCCGATGCGATCAACCTCCCGCTCTTCGCCGCCAAGGAGCGCGGCGCGGGCGGCGGCCACACGCGCTTCTCGATGGCCAAGGGCTCGATGAACAGCCATATCTCGCAGTTCCCGATCGGCACCTACAAGAAGGCGCACGCCCACGGTCCGGGCGCGCACGTCATCGTGCTGTCGGGCGAAGGATTCAGCCTGATGTGGCCGGAAGGCGAGGAGCCGCAGCGCTTCGAGTGGAAGGAAGGCACCATGATCGTGCCGCCCAACATGTGGTTCCATCAGCACTTCAACACCGGCTCGACGCCGGCGCGCTATCTCGCGTTCAAGGCCGAGGGCGTAGCCATCCGCAACCCGCAGGGCGTGCCAAAGGCCTGGATCTCCCGCCGCCTCGGCGGCAACCAGATCGACTACGCCGACGAGCGCCCGGAAATCCGCGAGTGGTTCTCGGCCGCGCTCGCCAAGCACGGCCTCAAGCCGAACATGGACAAGGCCTACGCAGCGGAAGCCGCCGAGTTGCCGCAATAAATAGGGACAGACCCTATTTATTTTTTAATTAGGGTCCGTCCCTAATTAAACGGTGGCGTGGGCGGAGCCGGGTTGCGGCAGCAGCGCGTCTGCGGCGGCTTCGGCGAATGCGACGCCGCGCGGTAAGAGGACCGAAGCGGAGCGCACGCGGGTGTGCGCGGGATCGACGCCCGGCGGCTGCTCGCCCTTCTCGAGGCCGTTCGCGGCGGCGACCAGGCGCCGGCGCGCCATGATGATGCCCTGGTCGGTCGGCACGAGGTTCTCGCGCGTCCGGTCCTGGATCGGGCCCATCGATTCCTGCACCGACGCGTCCTGCATGGCGAAGCCCTCGACGCCCGAGAACGTGCGGCCATCCTTCTGCGCCTTGCGGTCGATGAGGTAGTCGTTGTCCTTGTTCGCCACCGGCCGGAACGTGCCGGGGATGAGCGGCGTATGGATGCCCTTGCCGGCCTCCATCGCAGCGCGCTCTTCTTTCGTGAGCGCGCGCGTGGCGTGGTGGTTGGTGCTCCACGCCCAGCAGTTCTCGTCGTCCATCGGCACCCAGCAATGCCCGCCGATCGGATGGTCGCCGCGCGGCGGGATGAGCGTGAAGGACGGCATCACGTACTGCGTGATGCGCCAGTAGTAGTTGTTGTTCTCCGCGTTGCGCCGCGCACCGATGTTGAGCCCGCCGGCGGACTCGACGACCTCGAAGTGCGGCGCCAGGTCCTGCAGGTTGTACTTATGGCTCTGCGTCGCGCCCTTGAACATCGGGTCGACCTTCATCGTGAAGCGATGCAGGAACGAGACGTGCGACGAGTCGATGCCGCCTTCCATCGCCTGCAGCCAGTTGCACTCCTGCCAGCGCTTGGAGATGAAGCGGTTCGCCGCCGGCACCATCGCCCACTCGTGCTCGGGCAACGGCGGCCGGTTCTCGGCCGGTCCCATGTAGGTCCACAGCACGCCGCCGCGCTCGACCAGTGGGTAGCTCTTCAGCTTCATGCGCTGGCAAAGCCGCGGGTTGTCCGGCTCCGACGGGATCTCGATGCACTGGCCGGTGTAGTCGTACTTCCAGCCGTGGTACGGGCAGCGCAGGCCGCTCTCCTCGTTGCGCCCGAACCAGAGCGACACGCCGCGATGCGCGCAGAATTCATCCACCAGGCCGAGGCGGTTCTGCGTGTCGCGGAAGGCGACCAGCTTCTCGCCCAGCAGGCGCACGCGCACCGGCGCGCAATCCGGCGCGGGCAGCTCCTCGG
>Ga0207707_10003468_pt1 | contig 13970 bp, 11 predicted proteins | sample KBSC83BmetaG_FD_184336 | JGI IMG/M metagenome (GOLD analysis project Ga0207707, IMG submission 184336) | Corn rhizosphere microbial communities from Kellogg Biological Station, Michigan, USA - KBS C8-3B metaG (SPAdes) (version 2) | ecosystem: Host-associated > Plants > Roots > Rhizosphere ...
GGTAAATTCTAGTCCAAAATTAACCCGCTCCCGGTTATATTCAGCAACCTCAGCGCTTTTCGCGTTGGCCAAAAATTGATACACAATCTTGCCGCTCGCGGGCTTGGGCTCGTCTGAACAGCCCGAGGACAGAAGAGTCGCAAGAAACAGCAAGCAAGCTACTACAACAGATTCCAATTTTTGACCGTCACCCAACAACATCGACAGAGTTCCTATGGAGCGCTTGGGTTGAAGAAAAGACGACAGTTGCGTTGCTCGACTGCGCGCCGGCGATGCCCGTCGCCGTTATACCTCACCGATAGCCGAGCGTCCCTAACGTCTCCGCGGGAGTGCAAAAGGCAAAGCGATCGGCCAACGGGTGCATTAACAAGCTGGAGAAATTCATTTTGAGGTTACGCAAGTGTCTCGGCTTGATACCCGTCGTCGATGAGATCGCCAAAGCGAGATAAGGCCGCTCCAATGATGTCAGGATTGTATTGATCAGCCACTCGAATTGATCCGGCGGTCTATCCAACTCCACGGCTCTGAAGCTCGATTCTTCGTTTTGCTTTGGCGCCGGCTCCTTCTCGACGCCGGAGCTCAACGGAATGATCCAGAGCCCCTCCCTGCGGGTCGAATCCGGCCTGGTAAAATCATGCAGTGTTGGCTGGTAAGGCATACGCGACGAAAGTAATGAATCGGCCATGAAGTCACCGGGATGGTGAGCGCTCGAAGGCGGACCGCTATGATGCATGCCCGGCTGCAAGGACAAATCGAACCGCGCGCCTAATTCTTCGAGAAGCATGACCGTCCGATTGCTCATGCCGCCTCCAACAAAGCGGAACGAATCGCAATTCCGTCCCAAGCGAGCATAAAATGCTTTGAACGAAGTTGTTACACAATGGTCAACCCAGGCGTCATTTTGGTAATCGGCGATCCAACATCCGCGGGCGCCGTCCCAGCCCTGTGCCCGTGTGTGAAGGCCTATTTCGTCGCCGGCGCCGTTGTATTCCTGAATTAACGCTTCGTAATGATGAACGAGCCAATCCGCGGTGCCGTGGTTTTCCGCCACCTGCGGATCCATACGCAACATCCAGGAGTAATGAACCGGAGCACCGGTCACCGAGGCAAGCTGAGGTCGCACAGTCAAAAACAATTCGGAGATGACCTCGAATCCTCTCCACGCCGCCGGCCGGCCATGACCGATCGAACCGTCGTCCGGTTCAACATCCAGGCAAAGGATAATCGGGCAAAAGGAATTCGGATTCCTGAAGCGCACGCCGGAGTTGCGAAATCGCCAGAACACCCGCCGGTCGAGATCGTCGTTGAGTTTATTGGCGCGCGCATAGGTCGACGCCGTCAGCTTGGGATAAACCGAAAGGATCGAACGCCATTCGGTTATCGGTTGGTCGTCGGGGACCAATACATCTTTAGCCCGGCGCCGCGCCACCGATTCCGTCCGCCTCGCGTCCGCCGCAAGGGAGCGTTTCAGATTCAACCCCAGCTTTCGCGCCACGGCCCGCATGGGCGCGTAATAGGGCGCGTAGGCAAACTCGTATTTGAGAAGCAGCGGATCAACGAGTTCGGTGCGAAACTCCCGCACTCCTTTATTGGCGGCTGTTTTACTGCCGGCATGAACGCGAAAACTCGCGAGGACTTCGGGCACGAAAATCAGCCCGTCATGACAAGCCATTCGCGCCCAATATTCAAAATCGCAGAGCTGCACAAAATAAGGATTAAAGCCGCCGAAGCGGGCGCGCACGCTCTGGTGCAGCATCACCGCACTCGGCTCGCCGACGAAATTGTTGGCGACCCTCTCGAGCGCAGCACGGCAAAAGCGAAATGACGACAGAAAGCCGCCCTCGGGAAACAGGGCCGAAAGACAGCGCTCACTTAAGTAACGCTCATATTGAACTTGCTCCTCGGCGGCCACGTCCTCATAAATGAAGTGTCTCTGACACACGGTTAAGGGAACACCCAGGCGAGATTCTTTCAGAAGGACCTCGAGACATCGCATGTCGATCCGATCGTCTTGAAACACGAACTTGACCCACTCGCCTTGGGCCAACTGAGCGCACCGATTCCAATTATCGGCCAGACCGAGGTTGCGCGAATTTCTGTACAGATTTATGCGCCGGTCGCGTGCGCCGTACTCATTGATGATATCAATCGTCTCGTCCTTGGAATCGTCGTCGGCAACCACGACTTCGAAGTCGCCAAAAGTCTGCGCCAATATGCCGTCGAGGCACTCCCGAAGGTACTTCGCTCCGTTGTAGGTGGGCAGGCAGACACTGATCTTGGGCGGCATTGAGGTATCCGAATGGGCCGGCAACGTATACGATGGCGGGGCTAACCTACAGCGCTTTCTTTGGTTGAAGAGAGCTTTCTAAATTTGGTCCAATGGATAGGTATTATCGAAGCTGAGTTATTCGTCGAGCGTTGAGCTAGACTTGTGACAACATTGATAACTCGCGCGCCGGGCGGGAATGACTCAAGGATGCGAACCTAATGGCGAGGATCCGATAGACCGACTCAACTCGATCGCGAATCTCATCTCCGCCGGAAGGATGAGGAAAATTTTCGTTTCGCAAATGATAGCGGAATCCGTTTTTTTGCAGTAACAAAAGAATTGGCGCTAACTGATCTGTCAAGTCCGCAATGCGATGGTATTCGATCAATAGTGTTTGCAACTGCTGCATACGACCGCACTTCGCCAGGCGATCAAGAATCGGAAATCCCAAACCGGGCGCATTCAAGCGCATGAAATCAGGCTTGCTATCACAAACCTCGGCGATGTCACGTATGGGAAAGGTGTCACCTACGGAGTCTCCGGGCATTACAACTCTAATCGAATACTTCGATCTATGAAATTTGGTATATCCATTGTTGGTGCCGACAGCGGACTGGTGCAATTCTACCGGATTCACAAGACCCGGAACATTGCTGGTATTAATGCGCAAAAGTCCGAACCGCCCGGGATCCGGTTCATAGGAAATATAACTCGCCATCGGATATCTTTGCGCAAGGCACGACTCGAACACACCGATGCTTGCTCCGATATTGAGAATCCGCGGCTGGCTCGATTGCAAGGCCGGTTGGATTTGGTCCAATATTGAAGTTAAACGCTTAGATTTCGCCCACAAAATTTCCGGATGATTGGAACCGAGATCCAACCGATGGGCGCCCACTCTAAAATCCTTATTGCGACCCCTGTCGTCGGCCGGCGGAATAAATCCCGTTTGCCTCAACTTCCCGACGCGAACCGCCGTCCCACGAAGCCGAACCGATAGAGACCGTTTCAACGAAACCCATGACAAGGGCCGCGAGCCGACGTGGATTGTTTTTGACGACGGTGATTTACGGTGTTCCTCCCGAAAGGCAATCGGATTATTGGTCCACAACCCCTGTAACACATTTATCGCCAAGCCAGTTTTCCACCTTACGTAATCAAATGACAGTTGATCTCGATAAGAACCGGTTTCGACTTCGCGCCACCATTGCTCGGCGAAGCTTATGACTTCCAACTCGTTATGACGCCGAACTAAAATGTTGCTATTGATCTTCCCGAAATTATCGGGAAATCCCTGCGAACGATACCGGCTAACCTGATTGACGACAACGTCGCGCCTTTCGAGACCGAGGGCAACGATTCTGTCTCCTTCCTTATACAAACATTGGTCATAACTATTCGGAAAATAGGCCCAATGACGATCATGCAGCGCCAGATCGATCAGCTCACTAGGCGCACGACATGCCAATCGCATGTTCCCATCTAAATAGAGTGACAACTCATAATCGGGGAAATAACGGTGCGTTAGAATTTTAGGGTATCGACTGCTTTTGACCGGGTCGCCCGGTACGGGCAAGCTAACTTTCCGACCAGTCCAAGGCCATTCCACATTGGCGTCATCCGTAAGACAGACTAAATCCGCTTCCTTGAGGACCGTTTCTGGGTATAGAGGCGATTTGACCTCGTCATAACGCCCAAACACGACCGTGTAAATCACTAGCTTCTTTTTCACGTAAATGCTCTTGTTAATACAGAAGGTCTTGAATGGCCGTTCAGAGTCCCGGTCTGCACACAACCCGACTTTGTAAATTCAAAGGTCTAGACCCGGGACATCATTTATTATAACTCGCGCGCTGGACGAGAATGACTCAAAAGCCTAGTCTTTCTGGCCAACAATTTCGTCTTGCCTGCGCTTCGCCATTAAGCAACTGTACTGCTTGCGTGGGCGCACCCAGAAAGGTTTTAACTGTAGGGAGGAAACCTTAGGCAAGCGATTTACGATTCTTAAATCTCCAGAGAACGTGCCTGTCCAAAGCGTTATGTAATCGTGCTCTCATCGCGTACCCTAGATGCCCGTGTCGAGCTCGCTTAACCAAAAACTCTAGGTTTTCAATAAACGAAGATGCGCGGCACAATCTCAAACTCTTTAAATGGTCCAAATAAAGGTCTTCTTCTATTTCCAGACCGATCTGTTTTAAATAGTCTTGGAATAACTCATCATAAATTTGATTTGTCGGCACGTGAGCAGGGAACTCCTCACCGATTAATCCAAAAGACTGCGTTATCAGCATTCGACCGTCGGGATGCAAGTGCTGCGAAAGCATCTTGAGAGAGTCTAAAGGCTTGAGCAAATGTTCCAGAACTTCAACGCTAATTATCATGTCGAAAATATCATCGCTTTCAAGATAATTAACTGATCGAATAGCAAGATTGTCACAGGCGTAACGCCACTTGGCAAACTCGAAAGTCAGACCCGGAACATCATAAGAAACCACATCGATGCCCATCTTACTTACAGCGATTGCGTCGTCTCCAGTACCGGCGCCAAAATCTAAGACAGTTCTTGCATTCCCCTGTTTTAAGCGGCGAAGAATCGCCTCCGTATAACATTGACGTTCCGCGGTCATGTGATCCGCAGTTAAGTCGAATATGTATGAATCCGTTGTTTGATAGAATTCGCTAATCGCCGCGGCGGTTCGCGGATTTTTCGCGGTCCAAGCTTTTTTTACCGTACTACCTTTTGTGTTAATTTCCCCCAGGAGACGCGCGCGCGCGTCAGGCACGGGTATCTTCAAAAAATCCGCGATCGTCGCTGCACGCGTTTCGATCATGTTTTCTAATTCACAGTTTGCCTCAACCATACTGTTATTCCTGCCTGCCAGAAATCCTCACTTTAAGCTGATGTAAGACCATCATTGCGCTAAATTCTGGAGCCTCGGGCCGCCTTCAACAAAATTCATCAGAGTTAAAACATTCTAACATTTGCTCCGCGCTACGTTTCCACGTAAACCGCTTCATATTTTTTTGTGCGTTTTCCTTCATTTTTCGAAGGTAACATTCATCTTTCAAGAGACGAATAACATTTCCAGCAAGCAATGATGGTTGCCGCGGTGGCGAAATTAGCGCGCTCTCGCCATCTGAATAAATTTCCCTCACTGCACCCACATCGGTGGTAACGATCGCACAGCTGCATGCGGAAGCCTCCTGACAAGGCATCGGACCGCCGCCCTCATGCCAACTCGGGCTCACCCATATATCCGATGCACAATATAACTCTCGTATTTTTGCCTGATCGGGCATCAAATAAAATTGCGATGGAACAGGCCAATTGACGTTAGCTTCTTTCGTCCACCCAAAAACGATCAGTCTTATATTGGAATACTCTTTGGAAACGTTTTGAACTGCCTCCAAAGCGTCGTCGGTACCCTTCCAATCTTGACCGGAAACCATAAATCCTATCGTGCGAGGATTATGGAGAACGGGCATCTTATTAAAGAACTGATCGGATCGTACTCCCATAATCACCGGTCCGAGCGCGCGCTGGTCAAACTTCTCTTCCATCAATTGTTTTAACCAATGGGCCACAACAATTTTGGTAAGCGGCAACCGGTAGGTTCCGTCGACACGTTCATGAGGACCCGCCCATGTTTCATAATGTTGCACAAAATAAAATTTACGCCCTTTGGATGCGGGATATGTCGCAACCCATTCCGCGGTCTCCCAGGAGGTTGCAACCACGACGTCTCCCGAAGGAATAAAACGGTACGAAAGGTTTGGGATCCTGAGAACCCTGGCCTGGGTGGGAATCCACGGCTCTATACTTGGGACGTCTCTCACCGAATAGTATAACGCGGTGAGCGTATCTTTAATCTTTCGCCTCGCGCGGATTTTCGGTGGTTTGATCAGCTGCCAATCGGAATCGTTGCAAACAACGGTGACGTGGTGATTGAGCACGACAAGCTCACTCGCTATTTCCAATACCGAACGAATTCCCCCCGCAACAAACATTCCCGGTAAAACGAATGTAATTTTCATACCGCGCGATGATGCTATGAAGTTACCCTGCCCGTTTCCCGCAAGTGGGGAGTCCTTCCCCTGTAGTGAGTGCCGGCGAACTGTCAAAACAACCATACTCTGACCACACACCTTGAAGCCTGACAGGTCCTGTGGCATCGAAATCTGGGCTTTTGATTTCAATCTTTTTTGCCATATTCCTGTAATCGTAAAACTCGCGCGTGGTGGCATCGATGATCCCGGCGCTCAGCCAAAAATTACCCTTGGAAACCGCGAGATGAGAGATGCGGCAGTGACGGGTATGTTGGCCGGGCGGAGCTTTGATCGCGTAGCCGGAAGTTCGTGAGGTAAAGCTGCCGACTTTCTGCCCCTTCTCGTCATTTAGAACGATACCGAGCTTGATCTCTCCAAGATCCCGCAATGCGTGGTACCGAATTTCAACGATCAAATCCTCGCCCGTGTTAAGGGTCGAGATTTCTTCGCCCTTAACGTTACGCAGCACGACATCGGCAATGCGCGCGGCCGGCGCGCCCGCCATGTTCTGCAAGCCTGTATTGGCGGGATATTGCAGGCTTAGATCGTCGAGGTAGGCGGTTATAGATTTATCGGTCGGACCGTCAGCTTTTACCTCCCCCTGCTTCAGATAGATCACCCGATCGCAGATATCTTCGATATTGCCGAGGTCATGGGATACAAAGATCATGGTTTTACCGGCCGCCTTATGCGCCGCCATCGTGGCCAAGCATTTCTTTTGGAAAGCGGCGTCGCCAACAGCCAGCACTTCATCGATAAGAAACACGTCAGGATTGGTATGAGCCGCTATGGAAAAGCCAAGACGTACATACATGCCCGAAGAGTAATGCTTAACCGGAGTATCCATGAAATCCTCGAGCTCGGCAAAATTAACGATGCTGTCAAAACATTTTTCGATGTCGGCCTTCGTCATCCCAAGGATGGACCCGTTCAGATAGATATTTTCTCTGCCCGTCAACTCGGGATGAAAACCGGCGCCGACCTCGATCAACGCCGCCACCTTGCCGTTGACTTCAACACTGCCGGAGCTCGCCTTCGTCACACCGGCAAGAAGTTTGAGAATCGTACTCTTACCGGCGCCATTGCGTCCGATAAAGCCGACAGATTCCCCCCGTTGGATCTCAAAGGAAACGTCTTTCAAAGCCAGAAAATCTCTTTCCAGAGGGTGTAAAGTTGTGGATGGATCGGCTTCTGAGAGTTTGGAGCCGATGGAAGACGAGACCCTATGGCCATGGATCGGGTTCAACCGCGCCAGCGCGTGCGTAATTCGGTCGCGCAGGTAAAGTCCTCCCTTGCTATAGAGTTTGTACTTTTTAGAAACGTTTCGAAACGATATAACAATCATGAATTTTTCAATGCGACCAAAATGATGTTAGTTACGGCGGGCATGCAAGTCTACCCAGAATGTAAAATAGGGCTTGTCTTGCCAAAACAGACTCGGCTGATTCGTTTTCGCCAATGCGGAATAATATTGATAGATACGGCGCGCTTCCTCACCAGTTAGCCATCGTCCCGGAGTTTGATCACCAAACGGCCCCGATGAACCCTCGGGAAAAAACCAATCGCCATCATAGCGAGTTTGATAGACCTTCTTCGTGATCCATTGTCTGCCCGCATCTCCCGCGATCCTACGCACCACGCGAGCATAGAGTCTGCGATTCCCTACGAAGTTTTTCCACCACTGGTGGTAAAGTTGCTCCCGGCTCGCTGGCAGTTCAACCGGGATAAAATTGAACTGGCTGATCAATTTAAATGAGGAGTACCCCAACGCCATGAGTTTATCTAAAAACAAGTCTATTTCGCCGAGTTCCAGTGACACGTAACGCGGCTTTTCGAAAAACTCATTCAGTGCTTCGAGGCAGAGAAAGTCATTGCCTTCGATGTCGACTTTCAAGAAAAACGGCACGCTATGTTGCTTAATAATCCGAGGCAGGGTTTCGCACTGTACCTGGACGCTATGGTGGCGTAGACCATCACGGCTCGCAACGTCCTTACAAAACGAGTTCCAAGCCGAATTCTCTTCGCATATCCAAAACTCCGAAAAGCCCGGTTCGGCGGCAATCGCAACGTTCAGGATGGTCAATTTTCCAGCGTGCAACTGCGACGAAAAGCGACGCGCCGCCGCCTCGCACAGAACGGGGTCCGCCTCAACGGCAAGCACATCAAAACCGCGTGCCAAATAATAGGCGGTATCATCGCCATTATTCATTCCGATGTCGTAGATTAATGCCATACTCATCACGCTCCGAACTCAAATTGCAAATTTTGAGGGATCGATCCGCTAAAATCGGGAGAAATCATCATCGCAGCAAAAAGCGTTGTCGAATTCGACAACAAGGCAACGGAGAAAGGGAAAATATTCGGTCTCTTCCGTCGCTCAGTCAGGCTGACCGTCACAGAACGTCCGCCAGCTTGAACTCGACGCGCTTGAAATAAAGCAGACCAAGGGCAAATAGCACGGTGGAAATGAAAGCGGCTATCGCGAGTGAGGACCAGTCTGGCATACTCTGATGGATCAAGACCCTGCGGTAACCTTCGATGATCCCGGCCATGGGATTCAAAATGTAATACGGCCGAAATCGTTCCGGCACGATGCTCAAAGGATAGATGATCGGCGTCGCAAACATCAGCAATTGGATGGCCACTGGTATGATAAACCCGATGTCGCGATAGAACACATTCATAGGCGCGAGCAAAAAGATCAGGCCCACGACGAAAAGGCATTGAATCAAAAACACCGGCAGGACGAGAAACGTGACAGCACCGAGCGCGATGCCGTAATACCACAGCAGCGCAACGAACAGGACCACGCCCACGGCGAAATCGACCACCGCCGACCCGACAACCGCAAGCGGAATCAACTCGCGCGGAAAATAGACCTTCTGAACCAGCACCTGGTTGCTCAGCAGGCTGCCGGCGCCGCGCCCCAAGACTCCCGCGAAAAACTGCCAGGGCACCAGCGCGCAATAGGAAAACAACGCATAGGGAACGCCATCGCTCGGCAAGCGGGCAAAAAGTGAAAACACCACGGTAAATACAATCATCAAGGACAGCGGTTGCAGCAACGACCAGGCGACCCCGAGGACCGTCTGTTTGTATTTGGATTTAACTTCCCGCACGAATAGAAAATAAAGCAGCTCGCGGTATTGGACGATTTTGCGAATGTAGTTGAGCATTGGGTTTTTGGTGACAGGTGTTAGGTGTCTGGTTTTAGGTGATGGGTTGAGAGTTGATGAGTAAGTGCTGGGAGATCAGGGCTCAAACCCGACACCTGACACCTGAAACCCAGCGCCCGTCATCCCAATCGCCACAGCAAGTTGCGCTCGAGCCAGTCGGCCGATTTGCGCTGGAGGCGCCGAGCCGGGGAAAGTTTGCGTTCGGGCGAGGGAAGGCTCGCGACGGTCTCCATGATGAAATCCAACCGCCGCCGCGCCGCCTCGACGCCGAAGCGCTCCTTCATTTTGCGCAGTGCCGAGGTACGCAAACGATCGCAGAGCTCGCGGTCGCGGAAAAGACGTAAGACGGCATCGGCGAATTCTCCGGCGCTATCAGCGACCATGATACCCTCTCCGTGTTTGACCTCCATTCCTTGAAAGCCAACGGAGGTCGTAACCACAGGGATGCCGTGGGCCACCGCCTCCCCTACTTTTCCCTTCATTCCAGCCCCGAATCGTAACGGCGCGACGGAAACCCGGCTCCTTTGCAAGTATGGAGCGACTTCTGTCACGTATCCCGTGACCGTGATTTGCGGCGAAACTAGAGAGCAGATTTCATCTGTCGGCGCGTTGCCAACGATCAGAAAATGCGCTTGCGGAACTTGTGTGTGTATGAGCGGTAAGACCTCTCGGCAAAAATATTGCACGGCATCGACGTTGGGCGGCACGCGGTAGTCGCCGACAAAAACCATCAGCGGATCATCGGTCAGGCGAGGTAACTTTTCGGAGAACCGGTGGATATTCGGCACGGAGTGTATATTCAATTCCGCAATCTCCTTGAGAAGGATATCGCGCTCTTCGTCCGAGACCGTCATCACGAAATCCGCGTTGGCATAGGCCGCCAGCTCTCGTCGTTTAGTGTCGGCCGCCTTGGCGATATCCGCTGGGTCTCCAGAGACTTCCGACTTGATGCTGAGCCTGCGATATTCCACATCCACGGCATCCACGATGATCTTGGCGCGCGGCTGCCAGGTGCGAATGTCCGCGCCGATCAGATCCATGCTGTGAAACCACTCGATAAGAATCGCATCATAGGGTCGCTCCTTGAGAACTTGCCGAATAAACCCGACACGAATCTCGACGCCCATGCTTTCGATGATTTCGCGGTATCGGCGCTTCTGCTCTTCGCCGACTTCCTGACCCCACTCCGACCAGACGTAAAGCGTCACATGGTGTTTGGCGGCGAGGATTCCCAACATCTCGCTACAGCGCAGCTCTTCCGAGCCGCGGTCGGCCATGGGAATATACGGCGCGATAACCAGGAGTTTCATTGCTGCTTCTTATGGGTTCGAGCGGATAAGTTTGCGGACCGCGGTGGGACAATCGCCAAAACGGCGAAGCAAGTAATCGCGCACCGCCTGGCGCATCGCCCGACGCGAAGCCATCGGCCATTGGGATCGGAACAATCGAATCCAGGACACGACTTTCCAGTAAATTTGCTTGACCGGATTATGCGCCTCCGCTCGTTGGAAATCCCAGGGCGGCACCAATTCCAGGATTGTCCGTTTCCAAACCGGTAGCCGATCTTTTAAGGCAAGATGCCGCTCCGCCCATAGCAATCGATTTCTGGTATAAAAATATAAAAACAAAGGCGAGTTCTCGCCCCCGAAAGATGCCGATACTTTGTGCCAAACTTTGGCGGCGGGAACAAAGATACACCGGTATCCCTTTTTGCGCGCGCGGTAGCACCAGTCCGCCTCCTCGAAGGTCAGAAAGAACTTCGGCTCAAAAAGCCCGACATCCCGCAGCGCCGCCGAAGTCATGAACATCGCGCAGCCGCAAGCATGGGCCGTGTCTCTCGCTTGGGCATCGCCAAACTCGGTATCCAGGTCGTTGATTCCCAGGTGTTCGAAGCTGCCGAATTCGTCGCGCCAACGCGCGCCGGCGTACCATAACCGACGCGGCTCCGCTTGATAATAAATCTTCGCGCCGAACACGCCTGCGTCGGGAAATGCCCGGGCGGCATCGATGAAAGCGTCCAGAATTGCCGGCGCTATCACGGTATCGTTATTCAATAGAAAGACGAATTGCGCACCCCGCCGCAGAGCCTCTTCTATGCCAATATTGTTGCCGCCGGCATAACCGAGATTTTTACCGGTCTCCACCACCGTCAAATCTGGAAAGCGCTTTCTCAACGCCTCTACCGAACCGTCCGTAGAACCGTTATCGACGACGATCACTTCGAATTCTGGGTAATCGATCTCGCGTACCGAAGCAATGCACTCCAGCGTGTCCTTGCGCCCGTTCCAGTTCAAAATGACAATCACAATTTTTGGAAAGCCTGCCATGTCGCGGCGCGGGCAAACAGAAATCAGTAAAACATCGTCGAGACCTGCATATGCAATCCGCGAACTTTTTCCAGGTTCGCCAGCGCAGAGTCCCATTCCTGGTTGGAAATTTTCGCCTTGATTCCGAGGGTTCCCGGCTTGCCCCAGTTATACATATCCTGAATTAATTTGAGCATGACCGGATCCTTGAATCGCGATGACTTGGTAATTCTTTCCATCATACCGATCGAATCCGCCTGGCAACCGTAGCTCTGGTCGAGGAGCTTGTACATCGTCTCGACATCCTGGGAGCCCTGGGTGAGCATTACTGCGACTCTGGCGTGCAGCTCCATGGCTTTGAAGATCGCCTCGCGGCCTTTGCTTTTGAGCATTCTGATGTCTTCGTGATAACCCTTGACGTAAGCCTGGGCGTGAGCGAATCGGACGAAAACCAGGCTTAACATCATCAGCGCCGCCAGCGCCATCAAACCCAGCAGATAAATCCTTTTGGAATGCATCATTTCTCCTCGCGCTCAACATCGCCTGGATTGGATAGCATCTTAGCCAAATTACTCACTCCCTCTTCTCGTTCGCCACAAATCTATTTTGGAAAGCAGGTTATCGAGTGAACGCTGCGGGATTCATGTCGATTGGAGCTTTTCGCATAGGACCAGGATCTCTTCTGAAACGTAGCGCAGAGGCCAGAAACGCGCGATCTCGCGCAGCTTGGCCGCCTCGAGTTCTTCGCCGAGCTCGCGTTCGGAGACCGGAAAACGAGTCGGCGCCTGGTGGCGCAGCCACTTCTTCACCCGGCGGCGGGTACAATACCAGCCGTCCGTATACGAGTTCGAAAACAATACCCAGCGCCGGCTCACCCGCGCCAGCTCGGGGAAGATCTCGCGCCGCTGAGCCGTCGAAAAGTGCGGCAAAAACCGCATCGACATGACTACGTCGAAACTGCCATCGGGAAATGGCAACGCCTCCGCGCTCGCGCGGGCGAATCGGCCGCTCCCGTTTAAGTCTAACCGGTTTCTGGCCACCTGAATCATTTCGAGTGAAATATCGGCGCAACTAACACCGTAACCCCAGGCGGATACCGGTGCCGCTACGCGTCCGGTGCCGCAGGGCACATCGAGGATCGAGCTGCCGTGGGGAATGCTCCGCAGCGCGCGTTTGAGCGCGGTCTGCTCGATGTTTTGAAACAGGCGTCCGGCGATCGACGAAAATCTTTCGGCGTCATAGCGCTGCGCCACCTTGTCGTCTTGATAATGGGTTTCAGGATTGAATGACATGATCTGGGACCTCAACGAAAAAGTTAGCGCGGCGCACCGAAGGCCAATCCGCTCAGCAATCCATGTCGCCGATGGCTCGGCGTAAGAGGCGCTCGGAGTAGTGGCGCACCCACCATCGAATCAGAGGTTGCCCGCGCCGCCGCTCTGAGATTTCCACCGTGACACTCACCAAACCGACCAGCCGGAGAAAATTGAGCACGTGCCGATCGCGAATGGAGCTATCGAAATAGGCGTCGAGAAAAGCACGACCGCAGTCGTCGATCAGCGAATCGGCAACCGGCCAGGTCAACGCTGTAAGTTGCAGCGAGTTCAAGAAACTTGCCAGGTCGTGAAAGACAGCGTTATGGTCTTTGCCGGCGAGATCGATAACCGTGACCCGGCCACCATCGACGAGAACGTTGTCAACACTAAAATCGCCGTGCACCGACGCCGTTTCCAAGGCGATGCCGCGAATTTTCCCAGTAAACCGACCGAGGGCATCGTTCAAGGCTGGACCCAGCTCCGGGGAAAAACCCGCTTGCTCGAAGCGTCCAAGAGCGACCGGCCAATGATCGAGTTTTTTATCGAGATCCAATGGCCGCGCCGGCAATGCTGTGGCGAGATGATAGCGCCGCAGCCACCTCCCGGCATTGGCGCAAGACAGGGCAAGATTCTTCTTGCGACTCCAGAGAGTCTTAAACCGATTTTGCAGCGAAGTTCCGCTCACCCATTCGGTGACGATGGCCCCGAGCTCCGGAAAAAACGCGATCGGCCGCGGGATCCGCAAAGTGGGAGAATCCTCAAAAGTCGGCCATGCCTCGCTGAGAGCCGCGAATTGGCGCTCTGCCGCCACCCGCCCGCCAGCGCACGCTGAGAATACTTTGACCGCTAATACTTGCGG
>Ga0207707_10003470_pt1 | contig 13965 bp, 12 predicted proteins | sample KBSC83BmetaG_FD_184336 | JGI IMG/M metagenome (GOLD analysis project Ga0207707, IMG submission 184336) | Corn rhizosphere microbial communities from Kellogg Biological Station, Michigan, USA - KBS C8-3B metaG (SPAdes) (version 2) | ecosystem: Host-associated > Plants > Roots > Rhizosphere ...
CCTGCACACCCTCAAGGGCGGCGCACGCATCGCCGGCCTGGTGCCCGTGGGCGACCTGACCCACGCCATCGAAACGCTTTTGGAAAGGCCGGTCGGCGAGCGTGACACCGCGCAGCTCATCGGCGCGCTCGAAGCCGGCTTCGACACCCTGCACTCGCTGGTGCAGCGTGTTTCGCAGGGCCAGCCGATCGAGTATCCGCAGGCGCTTATCGACAGCCTGCTGGCGATGGCGGGCCAGGAAACGCTGAGCGACGAAAGCCACGAGGCGTCCCCGGCGATGCCGTCGGCCAGGCTGCCTGCGGCACCGCTGCCGGAATTGCTGCCCGAGCTGCTGCCCGAACGCGAGGAAGAGGAAGTCCGTTCCACGCAGGAACAAATCCGCGTCCGCGCAGAATTGCTCGACAACCTGGTGAACCACGCCGGCGAGGTGGCGATCTACCGCTCGCGCCTGGAACAGCAGGTGGCCGGCTACCGCTTCAACCTGGTCGAGCTGGACCAGACCGTGCAACGTCTGCGCAGCCAGCTGCGCATGCTGGAAATCGAGACCGAGGCGCAGATCATCGCGCGCTTCCAGCGCGAGCATCGCGAGGCGGGCATGGCGGTGTTCGATCCGCTCGAGCTCGACCGCTTCTCGCAGCTGCAGCAGTACTCGCGTGCGCTGGCCGAGTCGGTCTCGGACCTTGTCTCGATCCAGAACATGCTGGACGAGCTGACCCGCCAGTCCGAAACCCTGCTGATCCAGCAGTCGCGCGTCAGTGCCGAGTTGCAGGATGGCCTGTTGCGCACTCGCATGCTGCCGTTCGACACGATGGTGCCGAACCTGCGCCGCACGCTGCGCCAGGCCGCGCAGGAAGAAGGCAAGAGCGCCCAACTGTATGTCGAGGGCGCCCATGGCGAAATGGATCGCAACCTGCTCGACCGCATCAAGGCGCCATTCGAGCACATGCTGCGCAACGCCATCGCGCACGGCATCGAATCACCGGCCGACCGCCGCAAGGCGGGCAAGCCGACCGAGGGTTCGGTGCGCATCCGTGTCGCGCGCGAGGCCACCGAAGTGGTGGTGCGGGTCAGCGACGACGGTCGCGGCCTGGACCGCGAGGCGATCCGCACGCGCGCCATCGAGCGTGGTCTGCTGCGCGCCGACTCGCGACCCAGCGACGACCAGCTGCTCGGCCTGATCACGCAGACCGGTTTCTCCACCGCCAGCCACGTCACCCAGCTCGCCGGCCGCGGCGTGGGCATGGACGTGGTCTCCAACGAGATCAAGCAGCTGGGCGGCTCGCTGGCGATCGAGTCGCTGCAGGGCCAGGGCACCACCTTCATCCTGCGCTTGCCGTTCACCCTCGCGGTGACCCAGGCCATCGTGGTGCGCATCGGCGAGGCGACCTTCGCCATCCCGATGACCTCGGTGCAGGGCGTGGCTCGGATCAGCCCGGACGACCTCGCCGCGCGCCTGGGCGAGGAGCGCCCGACGTTCGACTACAACGGCGAGGCTTACGGCATCCATGACCTGGCCGACCTGCTCGGCCTGCAGCCCAATCCGGTGATCGAGGAAGAGCAGCTTCCGCTGCTGCTGACCCGAGCGGGCGACCTGCGCGCGGCGATCCGCATCGACGCGGTGATCGGCTCGCGCGAGATCGTCGTCAAGTCGGTCGGCCCGCAGGTGAGTTCGGTGCCGGGCGTGCTCGGTGCGACCATCATGGGCGACGGTTCGGTGCTGGTGATTCTCGACCTGCCGCCGCTGGTCCGCCACGGCATCTCCCGCCGCGAGCAGCGCCTGGCCGACGGCCTCAGCGCCGTCGCCTCGCCGCTGATCGAGGAGCAGCGCACCAAGCCGCTGGTAATGGTGGTCGACGACTCCATCACCATGCGCAAGGTCACCGGCCGCGTGCTGGAGCGCCACGACTACGAAGTGGCCACCGCGAAGGACGGCGTCGACGCGATCGAGAAGCTGCACGACCGCGTGCCCGACCTGATGTTGCTGGACATCGAGATGCCGCGCATGGACGGCTACGAGCTGGCCACCCACATGAAGGCGGACCCGCGCCTGCGCGACGTGCCGATCATCATGATCACCTCGCGCACCGGCGACAAACACCGCCAGCGTGCCTTCGACATCGGCGTCGACCGCTACCTCGGCAAGCCGTACCAGGAAGTCGAGCTCCTGGCGCAGATCGCCGAAGTGCTCGAGCAGCGCGCGATGGCGATGGAGGCGATCCATGGCTGAGGCGGTACCGGCGGTCGCGCTGCTGTTCGACGACGCGGGTCTGGGTGAGCAGTTGCGCAGTGCCCTGCTGGAAAGGGGCGCGCGGATCGTGCACGAGGGCCCGCTCAAGGGGCTGAGCCGCGAGTTGCTGTCCTCGGTGGACGCCGACGTGCTGGTGGTCAACCTCGACGACGAGGACGACAGCGCGCTGGACCGCCTGGACGAAACCCTCGACGGCGATCGCCCGCGCGTGGTCTTCAACGACGCCCAGGCCAGCCGCCGGCTGGACGGTTGGGACCGTGCCCGCTGGGCCCGTCACCTGGCCATGAAGGTGCTGGCGATGGGCGATGCCGATCCGCCGCGCCCGCCGGCGCCGGCCGAAGCTGCGGTCGAAGCAGCGCCGACGGTGTCGGCCGCCGCTGAGCTTGTACCGGCCGAGGTCGGCACGGTCGTCGAAAACGACCTGCCGGCTGTCGACGAGGAAGCGCGCCAGGCTGCTGTCTCCGAAACGCTCGCGGCCGAGCTGGAGGCCTTGCTGGCTTCCGATGCGCCGGGCGAGGACGCCAGCGAGTTCGGTTCGGGCCTCAACTATTCCGCCGGTGAGGGCGTTGCCCTGCATGACGGCGCCTTCGGCGAGCCGGCGTTGCCCGAAGCAGCGACAGCTGCGACGGCGGCAGCCGAAACGCACGACGACCTCGAAGCTTTCCTGGAACACGCACCGGCGATCGTTGCCGACCTGGCCCAGCCAATGGATCTGGAGACGGCGGCCGCCGAGGCGCAGGAGCCTGTCGGTCTCGAAGCTGCAGTGGAGGCCGCGGCAGAGCTTGGCACGACATCGCCGGCGTACGCCTCCTTCCAGCTCGATCACCTGGAGCTGGCGCCGGTCGGCGAAGAGACCGCGTCGTCGACGATCCGCGCCGCGGCCGAGCCCGCGACCGCACCACCACGTCTCTCCGACAGCTGGGCCTTGCTCGACGACGGCGAGCCGGCTGCGACGCCGGCGGCTGCACCGGCCGAGCGCGCGGACCCGGCCGACTTCGGCATCGAGAAGGTCAGCGCCGCGGACTATCTTGCGCCGGATGCTGGCGAAGACGAATCGCCGATCCTGCCCGGGCTGAGCCTGGAACTGGTTTCGATGGAAGAAGCGATCGCCCCGCAGAATTTCGAGCCGTCGCACGAGATGGTGCTCGAGGTGCCGGTGAGCGCGCTGTCCCGTGTGGTCGTGCTCGGCGCCACCACGGAGAGCACCGCCTCGGTCGGTGAGTTCCTGGCTGCGCTGCCCGCGGGCCTGCGCGCCGCCGTGCTGCACACCCAGCACCTGGCGGGCCGTCCTGCCGACGGGTTGGTGGAGTATTTCTCCTCGCAGTGCTCGCTGCCGGTGCGCTTGGCCGAGCCGGGCCTGCGCGCCCGCGTCGGTGAAGTCCTGGTCGTGCCGTCCGATCGCCAGGTCAGCTTGCGCCGCGACGGTGCGGTCCAGCTGCAGCCGATCGAAGCGGGCTCTGCCCATATGCCGTCGATCGACGCCAGCTTCTCGCAGGCCGCGGACACGTTCGGCCGTGATGTGGTGGCCATCGTGTTTGCCGGCCGTTCCACCGACGCGGTCGCGGGTTGCCAGGCAGTGCACGATCGCGGTGGCCAGGTCTGGGTCGAGGCGAGTGGCGGCACCCATGCGGCCGACATGGTCAGCGGCGTGCTGGCCGAAAACCTGTCCCATTTTGCCGGCACGCCTGCCGAACTGGCGGCGCGCCTGGCCGAGCTCTTTCCGGAAGGTCAGCCATGAGCGAACAACTCCTGCCGCGCGAAATCCGCTGCGTCCTCGTGCCGGTGGGCCAGTTGCGCCTGCTGCTGCCCAATGCCACCGTGGCCGAGGTGATCACCCTGCCGACGCCCGAGCAGGTCGAAGGCGCCCCCGAGTGGCTGCTCGGCCGCATTGCCTGGCGCGGCTGGCGCGTGCCGCTGGTGTCCTTCACCAAGCTCGCCGGCGCCCCCGAGGGCGACGCTGACCTCGCCGTGCGCGTAGCCGTGCTGAAGGCCCTGGGCAACAACGCCAGGTTGCCCTTCATCGCGGTCGTGACCCAGGGTTTCCCGCGCCTGACCACGCTCAACGCCGAGCTGATCATCCCGACGCACGATGGCGCGCCGCTGCCGCCCGGCGTGAAAGCGCAGGTGCTGGTGCGCGACGACATCGCGGTGATTCCCGACCTGGAAGGCATCGAAGGCGAGCTTACCCAGATGCTCGATCTCGCCAGCTGATCGACCGGCCGGCTGCCCTGGTCAGTATCGAACTCGCCTTGTTCGTGATCGGTCTTGCCGGGTTGGTGATCGGGTATCGGCGCAACAGCCGCCAGACGCGGGTGGTTGCCGCCATCGTGCTGCTTCTTTCGGCAACGGTAAGCGACGTCGCCCGGGGTTTGGTCGACGGGTTCGAGCAGCACGCTGGGATCGTTGCTCCCGCACATGGCAATCGGCCGGGCTGAATGCGCAGGCCACCAGGGCGCGCTTGCGCCTAACCCATGTCCCCGTGCACCGCCTGCAGCGCTGCGAGCGCCGCCAGGCCAGCGGTTTCCGTCCGCAGAATGCGCGGCCCCAAAGCCAGGCCGTCGAAGCCTGCGGAGCGCAGCATCCCCACGTCGCGTTGCCCCAGGCCACCTTCCGGCCCGACCACCAGCAGGCCGCCGGCGGCCCCCAGGGCAAGCGACCGCAATGACCGGTTGCCTTCGGGCAACAGTGCCAGGCGAAGTGCACCGTCCTGGGACAGGCCACCCAGCCAAGCCTCCAGTGACTGGGTGGGCAACACGTTCGGCAGATGGGCGCGACCGCTTTGCTCGCAGGCGCTGGCAGCGACCGCGCGCCAATGCGCCAACCGCTTTTCCGCCCGGGCCGGGTCGAGCCGGACCTCCGAGCGTTCGGTCAGCAGCGGCACGATGCAGGCGACGCCAAGTTCGGTCGCCTTCTGCACAATCAGGTCCATCTTTTCGCCGCGCGCCACGCCCTGGGCCAGGGTGAGCCGCAACGGCGACTCGTTGGCGACCACCTGTACGTTCCCGATGCGTACCCGCACTTCCCGCTTGCCCGCGTGGACGATGGTGGCGGCATAGTCGTGGCCGTCGCCGTTGAAGAGCACGAGGGGGTCACCTTCGTCCAGACGCAGCACGCGCGCCACGTGTTCGCCGGCCTGGGGCGGCAGACTCACCTCGCCATCGGGCGAGAGCGGCTGATCGACATGGATGCGGATGGTGCGCAAAGTCGGGAGCAGGGTGGCAAAAAGGGAAGCTTACCGCGTCGTTTGCGGAGGTACGCCACCGACGCAGGCACGCCGGGCATCGTCGCCATCAGGCCACCGCCCGCTCGATGCCGGCGATGGCCACGTCGACCAGGTGGTCGATCTCGCCGGTCGTGACCACGTACGGCGGCATGAAATACACCACGTTGCCCAGTGGCCGCAGCAGCGCCTCGTGCTGCAGTCCGTGCAGGTACACCCGCATGCCGCGCCGCTCGGGCGCAGGCCAGGGCGCTCGGCTGCGCTTGTCGGCGACCAGCTCGACGGCGGCGATCATGCCGGTCTGGCGCACGTCGGCCACGTGCGGGTGGTCGCTCATTGGGGCAAGTCGCCGCGCCAGATGCGAGGCCAGGGCACGGTTGCGCTCCAGCACCGGCTCGTCCCGGAAGATCGCCAGTGTCTCCAGCGCCACGCGGCAGGCCAGCGGGTTGCCGGTGTAGCTGTGCGAGTGCAGGAACGCCTTGCCGGCGTTGTACTCGGCGTAGAACGCCGCGTACACGACCTCGGTGGTGAGCACGGCCGACAAGGGCAGCGTGCCGCCGGTCAGTCCCTTGGACAGGCACATGAAGTCGGGTGCGACCGCTGCCTGCTCGCAGGCGAACAACGTGCCGGTGCGACCGAAGCCGACCGCGATCTCGTCCGCGATGAAGTGGACGTCGAACTCGTCGCACAGGCGGCGCAGGCCGGCCAGGTAGTCCGGGTGGTACATGCGCATGCCACCGGCGCATTGCACCAGCGGCTCGACGATCACCGCGCAGGTCTCGTGCGCATGCCGTTCGAGCAGGGCACGCAACTCGACCAGCCGTCGCGCGGCGACCTGGGCCGGCGTCTCGCCCGGCTCGCCCTCATAGGCGTCCGGCGAGGGCGCCAGGATCGGCGTCAGCAGCAATGGCGCATAGGTCTTGCGGTACAGCGCCACGTCGCTGACCGACAGTGCGCCCAGCGTCTCGCCGTGGTAGCTGCCGGTGAGCGCGATGAAGCGCGTCTTCTCGCCATGGCCTCGGTTGAGCCAGTAGTGGAAGCTCATCTTCAGCGACACTTCGATCGCCGCCGAACCGTTGTCGGCGAAGAACACGCGCTCCAGTCCCGGCGGCGTGACCCGCACCAGCTCCTCCGCCAGCTCGATCGCCGGCTCGTGGGTGAAGCCGGCGAAGATCACGTGCTCCAGCCGCTGCGCCTGGTCGGCCAACGCCGCGGCCAGGCGCGGATTGGCATGTCCGAACAGGTTGGTCCACCAGGAGCTCACGCCATCCAGGTAACGCCGTCCGTCCGCATCGATCAGCCACGCCCCTTCGCCGCGCACGATCGGCACCATCGGGATGCTCTCGTGGTCGTGCATCTGCGTGCAGGGATGCCACACGTGCCTGAGGTCGCGCGCGGCCAGCGCAGCGTTGCCGGCGAGGGCCGGTGCATCGGGGGAGGGAAGGTTCATCCGGCTATGATCCGCGTTGCGGCATGGCCGCTCAAGTTCAAGGATCGGGGTGAAACGCTCGCGCGCCGCCTGGCTCACTGTTGCCATCGTGTTGCTGCTCGCCGTGTTGCTGGTGTGGTTCCTGCCGGCGCGCTGGGTGGCGCCGGTGGTGCAATCGCGATTGCATGGATGGAAGCTCGAGGGCGTGCATGGGCTGGTCTGGGACGGCGCGGCGGAGCAGCTGCGTGGCCCGGATGGCCGTTCCCTGGGCGCCGTGCGGTGGCAGCTCTCGCGCCGTGCGCTGTGGGGCCGGCTGGACCTGCAGCTTGCCTTCGATGGCCCCATGCTGACCGCGCGCGGCCACCTGCAACGCGATCCGCAAGGTCGATCAGTCTGGAGCGACGTGGCGCTGCGCAGCGACCTGGCGACCTGGTCGCCCCGGATCGACACCTCGCTGGGCTCGCCGCAAGGCAGGCTGACGGCCACGCTGCAGCGTGTCGTATTGCAGGCGAACTGGCCGGTCGAACTGGATGGCCGGGCGCAGTGGCGCGACGCAGCGATGCAGATGCCCGCGCAACCCGTCGTCGCGCTGGGCAACCTGGCGACGACCCTGGATGGCGCCAGTGGTGTGCTGCACGGGGAACTCCACGACCAGGGCAAGGGACCGCTGCGCGTCGAAGGCCAATGGCAGGCCAGCCCGCTCGGCTGGCGCCTGGACCTGCTGCTGCAACCGCGCACCGCCGATCCGGCGCTGCGTCGATGGCTGGCCCGACTGGGCCGGCCGGACACGGACGGCGCGGTCCACCTGCATCGCCGCGGCGGGCTTGCCGCCGCCACACCGGAAGCTGCCCGATGAGCTACGACGCCGAACACGCCCTGTCCGCCGCGCGCGAGGCCGCCGCGGCCGCGGCCGAGATCATCCGCCACTACTGGAGCCGCGGCGTGGCAGTCGAATGGAAGGCCGACGCGACGCCCGTCACCGTCGCTGATCGCGAAGCCGAACAGGCGATCCGCGCCGTACTGGCCAAGGCACTGCCGCAGGCAGCGATCTTCGGCGAGGAATATGGCCTGGAAGGCGCGCGCGATGGCCTGCTGTGGCTGGTCGATCCGCTGGACGGCACCAAGAGCTTCGTGCGGCGCACGCCGTTCTTCTCCACGCAGATCGCGCTGATGGACCGCGGCCAACTGGTGCTCGGCGTCTCCAGCGCGCCGGTCTACGGCGAGACGATGTGGGCACGGGCCGGCGCCGGCGCCTGGCTCGATGGCGAGCGCGTGCGGGTGGCCTCGACCGAGGCGATGTCGCAGGCGTCGATTTCCATCGGCAACGTCAAGACGCTCACCGCGGACAACCGCTGGGACACGCTCGGCGCGCTGATCCGCGACAGCAGCCGCATCCGCGGCTACGGCGATTTCTGCCATTACCACCTGCTCGCGCGCGGTGGGCTGGACCTGGTCATCGAATCGGACGTGAACATCCTCGACGTCGCTGCGCTGGCGGTGATCGTGCGCGAGGCAGGCGGCGTGTTCAGCGACCTGGATGGCCAGCCGCCGACCCTGGAAACAAGCAGCGTGCTGGCCGGCGTGCCGGCGATCCACGCGCAGGCGCTTGCACGCATGCATCATGCGCGGGCGGGCTAGAATCGCCCGATGCGCAAGCCACCGATCATCCATGCCACCCGCGAATGCGTCGACAGCCGTTTCCTGCGCGTCGAGCAACTGGACCTGGAGTTTTCCAACGGCGAGAAGCGCACCTACGAGCGGCTGCGTGCCAGCGGGTTGGGCGCGGTGATCATCGTGCCGATGCTCGACGGCGACACCGTGCTGCTGGTGCGCGAATACGGCGCGGGCGTGGGCCGCTACGAGCTTTCGCTGCCCAAGGGCCGGCTCGACCAGGACGAGACCGCCGAGCAGGGCGCCAACCGGGAGCTGAAGGAAGAAATCGGCTACGGCGCGAACCGCCTGAAGATCCTGCACAACCTGTCGCTCTCGCCCGGCTACATGACGCACATGGCGCACGTGGTGCTGGCGCAGGACCTTTATCCCGAACGCCTGCCCGGCGACGAACCCGAGGAGTTGGACGTGGTGCCGTGGAAGCTTTCCGAACTGCACACCCTGGTCGGCCGCGACGATGTGACCGAGGGTCGCTCGATCGCCGCGCTTTTCATGGCGCGCGAATACCTGGCCGGCCGCTTCCAGCCATGAGCGCGGTGGCTCCGGAAACCGGCCTGCTGGCCGAGGTGGGCGCGATCGCGCGCGAGGCCGGCACGGCCATCCTGGCGATCTACCGCGACGAGTTCGCGGTGCAGCACAAGGATGATGCCTCGCCGCTCACCGCCGCCGACCTGGCGGCGCAGCGCGTGATCGCCGCGGGCCTGGCGCGCATCGCACCGGACGTGCCGGTGCTGTCGGAGGAGGCGCGCGCCGCGCCGTGGGAGCAGCGCCGCGCGTGGTCGCGCTACTGGCTGGTCGATCCGCTCGACGGCACCCGCGAGTTCGTCAAGCGCAACGGCGAGTTCACCGTCAACATCGCGCTCATCGAAGACCATCGCCCGGTACTCGGCGTGGTGCTGGCACCGGTTACCGGCGAGCTTTACGCGGCGGCCGATGGCCAGGGCGCGTGGCTGCAGCAGCATTCCCATGGCCAGTGGCAACCGATCGGCGTACGCACGCTGGCCGCGCCCGCGGTGGTCGCCGGCAGCCGCTCGCACGGCAACGACACGCACGCATTCCTCGACACGCTGCTGGGTACGCCCTACCAGCCGTTCCCGATGGGCTCGTCCCTGAAGTTCTGCCTGATCGCCCGCGCCGTGGCCGACCTCTACCTGCGGCTGGGGCCGACCAGCGAGTGGGACACCGCGGCCGCGCAATGCGTGCTGGAACAGGCCGGCGGCGCGGTGCTCGACCTGGCCGGAGAACCGCTGCGTTACAACACGGAGGAGTCGGTGCTCAACCCCGAATTCCTCGCCGTGGGCGACCGCGCGGTGGACTGGAAGGCGCGGCTGGGCAAGGCGCGGCCGGCTTGAGCGTGGCGACCCGCTACATGCTGGAGGACCTGCTTGCAATCATGGCGCGACTGCGCGATCCCGAACGCGGCTGTCCGTGGGACGTGCAGCAGGACTTCGCTTCGATCGCGCCCTACACGATCGAGGAAGCCTACGAAGTCGCCGATGCGATCGACCGCGGTGACTTCAGCGACCTGCGCGACGAGCTGGGCGATCTGCTGCTGCAGGTGGTGTTCCACGCGCAGATGGCCAGCGAGCAGGGACTGTTCGACTTCGCCGACGTCGCCCACGCGATCGCCGACAAGATGCGCCGGCGTCACCCGCACGTCTTCGGAGAGGAACGCTACGAGGACGTAGCGGCGCAGACGCGCGCCTGGGAAGCGATCAAGGCGGCCGAGCGCGCCGGCCGCGGCGAGGCACACGACAGCAGCGCCCTGGCTGGCGTCTCGCGAGGCCTGCCCGAGTGGAAGCGCGCCGCCAAACTGCAGCAGCGCGCCGCCAGCGTCGGCTTCGAATGGCGCGAAGCCGGGCCGATGCTGGACAAGCTGGCCGAGGAAGTGGAAGAAGTCCGCGTCGAGTTCGACCGCGGCGCCGACGCGGAGCGTCTGGAGGACGAGCTGGGCGACGTGCTGTTCGTCACCGCCAACCTGGCACGACACGCGGGCGTCGATTTCTCGCGCGCGCTGCGCCGCGCCAACGCCAAGTTCGAGCGCCGCTTCCGCGCGATGGAAGCGCTGGCCGCCGCCGAGGGCTGTCCGCTGCCCGAGCGAAGCCTGGAAGAGCAGGAAGCGCTCTGGCGGCAGGCCAAGCGCGAAGAATGACCTGGGCCAGCCTCAGCCCGCCGAGTTCTCCCGCGAGGGGCTGAATGCACCAGTATTCCCGCAAGGTGGGCAAGCCCACCTTGCGGGCGTCCGGCGACTCAGCGTGCGGCCGGCATCTTCGACTGCTGCCACTGCGCCCGCATGCGCTCGCGATCGGCACGCACCTTCGCCTCGTTGGCGAGGTTCTCCGACAGGCTCTTGCGCAGCGTGGCGATGGCCTGGTCGACGTTCGCCGGCTGGGCCTGCAGGCGAGCGAGGCGGTGGTAGGCGTAGGTGCGCAGGTGCGGATCCTGCGACTTGGACAGCACCTCGTTGTAGACGCCGGCCAGATCCTTCTCGCGCCCGGCCTTGCGATACAGGTGCTCCAGCGCGTGCAGGTCGGACATTGCGCCCGAGCCAGGGCTGCGCTCCATGTGCATGCGATGCATGCGATGGCGCATCGGGGCATGGTCCGGCGCGGGCAGGGTGTGCGCCTGCGGGGCCGGCGCGGGCGGGTCGTCCTGCGACATGGCCAGCGGGCTGGCCAGCAGCAGGGCGAGGGCGGGAGCGAGCAGGATGCGTGGTGCCATGATGGACTCCATCGGAGGGGTGTTCCGGAAAACGCGACCCCATCCGGCCGGTTGACTTCAACCCTGCGGGCGCCTGGCGCATCCTAGGGGAGTCCATTCAGCCAAGCGGAGCTTCCATGCGCACCATCCTTGCCTCCCTCCTGTTGCTCGTGCCGCTGGCCGGGCACGCCGCCGACCGCTGCGCCTTCGAGGCGCCGCGCAACATGAGCCTGGACCTGGCCGGCGTGCGCGCCGTGCAGATCGAGGTCAACAGCTACGACCTGCACGTGACCGGTCGTGCGGACGCGCACAAGCTCGACGTGACCGGGCGCGCCTGCGCTTCCGACCGCGACCTGCTCGACCGTCTCGTCGTCACCCAGCGCCGCGACGGCGACCAGCTGATCCTCGAGCTGGGCGACGGCGGGGGCTTCCACCTGTTCGGCGGCGGCGGCGAGTCGAACCTGGAAGTGACCGTGCAGATGCCGGCCAACCTGCCGCTGTCGGTGGACGTCGGCTCGGGCGATGCCGAGGTCAGCGGCGTGCACGCGCTGGAAAGCCACGTCGGCTCGGGTGACCTGCACGTGCGCAACATCTCGGGCCGTTTCGCCACCAGCGTCGGTTCGGGCGACATCGAGGCGAACGACGTGGGCAGCCTGGAGGCCGGCTCCGTAGGCTCGGGAGATCTCAGCGTCACCGGCGTGAACGGCGATGCACGCGTGGGCAGCATCGGCTCGGGCGACGTGCGCCTGCGAGACGTGCGCGGCAGCGTGCGTGCCGAATCGCTGGGTTCGGGCGACCTGGACGTCGACGGCGTGGGCGGTGACCTCAGCGTCGGCGCCAAGGGCAGCGGCGACGTGAGCCACAACGGCGTCAAGGGCAAGGTAGACGTGCCGCACGACGACGATTGAAGCGTGGAAGCCCGCTGTGCGCGACCACCATCCGCGTCGTCGCGCACTGCTGCGTTCCTGCCCCGCTTTGCGGAAGCGCCGGTGATCAGCCCAGCCAATGCCAGGCCAGGTACACCAGCGGCGCGCACACCAGCAGGAACGGGATCGACACCCGGTGCAGCACACGCAGGCCATGCGGCTGGCGCGCCAGCCGCAGCGCGATCAGGTTGGCGAGCGAGCCGATCGCCACCCCGAAACCACCCACGTTCACCGCCACGGCCAGCGCGATGGGGTCGTGTGCGCGCTCCAGCAACAGCACGGGCGACGGCACGTTGCTGATCACCTGCGAGGCCAGGATGCCGACCAGGTATAGCGTGGGCGGGCTGCCGAAATCCAGTCGATCCAGTGCAGCGTGCACCTGCGGCAGCTCGGCCAGGTGCCCCAGTCCGAGAAAGATCGCGGCGAAGGTAAGCAGCAACAGCCAGTCCACCCGCGCCAGGCTGCGCGGCGACGCCAGCGCGAACACCAGCAGCAACAGCCCGGCGCCATAGGCCGCGTGGCCGTATTCCATCGACAGCACCATCGCCACCAGCATCGCCAGAGAAAGAGTGGCCAGGCCGGCGGCTACCGGCTGGCGATCCAGCGCATCGGTTGCCAGCGTTACCCGTTCGCGCGGCAGCCAGGCCCAGGCCAGCATCGCCACCAGTGCGAACATCACCAGGGCCGCCGGCAGCATGGCCCAGGCGAAGCGCAGGAACGGCAACTGCCCGTGCTGCCATAGCAGGAGGTTCTGCGGGTTGCCGATCGGGCTCAGGGTCGAGCCCGCGTTCACCGCCAGCGCCTCCAGCACCACCATGCGCAGCACCGGCAGGTTGGACAGGCCGCCGATGGCCACCGTCAGCGGCACCAGCACGAACAGGCTGACGTCGTTGGTCAGGATCATCGACAACAGCGCGGCGGATGCGACCAGAAGCAGGCCCAGCGTGCGCAACGAGTGCGTGCGTGCGGCCAGCGCGGCGGCGACGTGCTGCACCAACGCACTGTCGCGGACGCCCTGGATCGCGATCATCAGGCCGGCCAGGCCGGCCAGCGTCGGCGCCTGCAGCCAGCGCTGCCAGGATGCCGCGGGTCGTGGATCGACCAGCGCCAGCGCCAGCGTGAGCAGGGTGAAGGCCAGCAGCAGCCATTCGGCCTTGAGCCGTTCCCTCCAGCGGCGTGCGCTCATCGGCCTTTCTGCGGCAGGCCTACCACTCGCGCAGGCCTTCGACCTCATACAGGCGCCGCCAGCTCGGCCGCGCGCGCACCAGGTCCGCCAGCCGCTTGAGCGCGGGCCAGCCGGTGGCCGGGCGTGGCATGTTGCGCGACCAGCGCATCAGCATGGTCAGCAGCAGGTCGGCGCCGGAAAAGCGCTCGCCCAGCAGATAGGGTCCTTGCGCGGCCAGGTGCGCGTCGAGCAAATCCCACACGCCCTCGATCCGGCGCTGCAGTGCTGCGCGCACTGCCGGCGTGTCGTCCAGGTCCTGCGGGTAGAACCACAGGCGGAAGGCGGACATCAGCGTGTTGCTGAGGTAGACGATCCACTGGTACCAGGCCGCCCGCTCGGGCGTGCCCGGTGGCGGGGCCAGCGGCGAGTCCGGATGCCGCTCGGCCAGCAGCATCAGCAGCGCGGCCGACTCGGCCCATGGCTGGCCATCGACCACCAGGGCCCCATCGGCATCATCACGCTCAACCGCCCCGAGCGGCACAACGCGTTCGACGATGCGCTCATCGCGAGCCTCACGGAGGCGCTGCGCGACATGGAGGCGGACGC
>Ga0207707_10003476_pt1 | contig 13945 bp, 15 predicted proteins | sample KBSC83BmetaG_FD_184336 | JGI IMG/M metagenome (GOLD analysis project Ga0207707, IMG submission 184336) | Corn rhizosphere microbial communities from Kellogg Biological Station, Michigan, USA - KBS C8-3B metaG (SPAdes) (version 2) | ecosystem: Host-associated > Plants > Roots > Rhizosphere ...
CCTATTTCCCGACGGATGCGGCGAATGATCACGTCATGCAAACTCTCCCGAATAGGTCGCGGGACGCATGACACGACCAAGGGGTTTTCTTTCGTGAGGCTCTTGCACTCCACGGCGAGATACAACTCGCGCTCGATTCCTTGGGAGAAACGAATACGTGCGCGTACGTCGTACTGTCTCGGTTTGCCGAGCACTGGATCGACGTAGGTGCCTCCCAGTTCGGCGAACCAGCCGTTAGCCTTAAGCGTGCGGAAGGCGAATAACTCCAGATCGAAGTCATCGCGGTCATCCAGATATTTCTGGATGTCAGCTTCAGTAATTTCTGATCCCACACTCCCATTATTCGCCGACGGACGGATAGGCGTGCTGTGAAGATCCTGTGGATAGGCTGGACACAAGATCTTGTGTGTTCCAACTACATCCCATTAAGTTAAGAACGCCCTAACTCACTGATTTGGTGCCCGCTCGACTCTTGATTTCGAAAACGGGTAGGAGTCTACTTACACAAGACGTGAGGGGCCGGCAACCCGGCTCCGGAACGCATCCTAGGGAGGGCACAAGGGTACGGGTGGAGGTCATTGCCTCCATCGCGCCGTTGTGGCGGTCTCCGAGGCGATGCGACCGGAGACGAGTAGCTCGGCCTTTTGTTTTTTTGGAGGTTGTATAACCGAATTGAGGGGCGCCAAAAGAAACGGGCCTGGAGTTGTAGCTCCAAGCCCGTCGGTTGGTTCCCCAAATTGAAAAAGCGTCTAGCTAACTAAGTCGGCTAGACGCTTCTTGCGAATGCGGGGAAACCTCGGCTTCACCAATCGAAGTTTAGCCCGCGCATAGCTAACGAAACAAGCGGTAGCTTTCGGCCACCGTGTGACGGGCGTCTATGTCCTTCGCAAGTTCCAAGTGACTTGGATCTTACGAAAGGACTCCTTATGCGTAAAGCAAACGGAGGCTTCATCTACCGCCGGTATATCCGCACGCGGGGAGGCAAGGTCCTTGATGCCCATGCTTATGGGCACAAGGCGTGGCCGATCCCCGTTCGCGGCAAATCCCGGAACGGATAGGTGACGGCCATCACGCCCACTGCCCGTGAGTGGGCGTGATCTTGCTGAGATTTAGGCGAGACGACGCACAGACACTACCTGAACACCCGTTTACGGCAGAGCACAGGAGACGCACCGTGGCCGATTTTCCCTACATGACCAATCCGAGCGTGATTAAGAAGTTTCTAGAGCACGTCCAGAAGGCCGGAGTGCCGGAACGAGTCACCCAGCAGTACTTGGAGCAATCAGGCTTCAAGAGCAAGAACGACCGCCCGCTGATCAGTATTCTTAAAACCATCGGCTTCATTAGTGCCGATGGAGCCCCGACTTCAGTTTGGCAGAGCTATCGAAACCGCACACAAGGGCCTAAGGTCTTGGCTGGCGCAATACAAAAGGCCTATGCGGAGCTCTTCAAGCTCTACCCTGACGCTCAACGGAAGGACAACGAAGCTCTTCGCAACTACTTTTCGGCACATACAAAGGTCGCGGAGAGCACGCTCGGTCTGATCGTATCCACGTTCAAGGCGCTTTGCGCCAGCGCCGACTTTGAGGACCCGGTTGAGCCGGAGGGGGCCAAGGACTTAGATCAGCCACCGCCTCACAAGATCCCACCAAGAGTCCCTCCGGCATACGTGGCGCAAGCAGCTGCACCCGCCATCAACATAAACATCCAACTCCAACTTCCGGCGACAGATGATGCGAAGATTTACGACAATCTGTTTGCCGCGATGAAGAAGTACCTCTTCCCAGCCTAAGGCGTGGTTATGGAGCTTGATGCTTTTCTGCAGTCGGCTCGGGCGTTCGAACGTGAGGCGCACAAGGTCCTGTCGGTGCATGAGGCCGCACCTTCAAGACTGGTCGTACTGGAAGACACCTACAGGAAGTTAGGTGCACTTTCGTTGCAGCAAGATGAGCTGCTCCGTCAAGCCCTGCGCTGCGTCGAGGAACAGTTGTACCGGGCCGCGCACGTAATGGCATGGGCCGGATTCATGGACTTCCTCGAGGAGCGCCTCGCCAGTGATGGATTGGTCAAACTCCGCGCCATCCGAACCAGCTGGAAAGCGGCAAACGTTGAAGAGCTTCGGGAGAACGTCGTTGAGTTCCAGTTGATTGATGTAGCACGTGATCTCGGACTTTTGAACAAGACCGAGGCGAAGGCACTTCAGGGCTTGTTGAGCAAGAGGAACGAATGTGCGCATCCCAGTGGGTATTTCCCGGGTCTGAATGAAACGTTGGGCTATGTATCGGAGCTTCTGAACCGCATCGGGCAGATTCAGCCTAAGCCTCTGAAGTAGTCGCTAGTGAGCACTCGCTCCGGCGCCGGTGGCGGCCTCAGAATCACCCGCTTGATCGCCGCCGGTCTATTTCTTGCGCGGCGCGGGTCCGCACGCCCACGCAGTGAGATCGGCTATGGGGGTATCTGGTGGGGCGTACTCCCACCCCGTCGGCTCGGCGCTGTGAGTCTTCTCCTCGCCTTGTTGGAATGCCGAAAAACTCAGAGTCCTATGGCGCTCTCCTACGCAGTCGATTTCATATAGAGCACGCAAAAGTATCGGGGACTCCTTTTCATCGGCCACTTCTTCGGCTAACGTCACCTGCGCCGTTTTCTCAATGTCGAACTTGTGCCGCGTGGCAAACGGGGGCCTGTATCCACCCCTAACTTTCGTAAGAACGTTTTGCATCGCGTCGGGGTGTGCGTTGACATCGAAGCTCGCGACGTCTTTGGCACTGAGGAATTCTATCCACACCCGTACGTTGTTCCCATCACGCTTTATGTCAGACGCGGAGTAGAGCATCAGCACATCCTTATCAATGTTTGAGCCCCACACGCGCCAATCAGCTGCCTGAGCAAATGATGATGCTGCAATTGCGAGTATGAGTAGAACAGCACGTGGCATGGTCTTTTCCCCTCATGTCATGTCATCTTACTCCACCGCGCGCCAACAACACTCCGTCTCAAATGGAGCACCCCATGGACTTTTCCCCTACGAACGGTCTGATACTTGTCGTGATAGTTGCCGCCTTCCTGATATGGGACACACTGGTCAAGATTCGGCAGACGCTCATATCCAATCACGACAAGTTGATCGACTACCTCATGAAGATTGAGTCGGAGGAGCAACTGAAGCGCCGCGTGTACGGGCGAAAAGACTGAGCCCCTAGGGTTTAGCCGTGCTTCCGGCTGCTGTGGTCGCCGCGTTCAGGATCACTCGCTTGATCGCCGGCACGCTCTCGGGATGAGCGTCAAGCAAGTTCCCGGCGGCGTCAGTTGCGAGACCACATACTTTAATCTGCGAACCAAATCATCGTAGGTGATGATAGCGACGATGCTTTTGTACTTCCGACGGACAAATTCGAAGTCTTGACTCTGGGCCGGCGTGAGATTCTTATCCCGTGCCGTGATGATGATCCGGCTCGGATTGGTGATTCGGATCTGAAAAACCAGGCGGCAGCTTCTCGGTATACCGCGCGGTCAGCGCTTTCTCGCCAGCGTGTCCCCAGCGATTGAGCCGATAGATGTACTGCTCAACCTGCATGACTGATCCGGACAGTTCGCGAAGCGGGATATGGTTGTCGCGATAGACTGATTGCGTGACGATACCCTTGTCGAAGGGCTTCTTGATTTCAATCACGTCGACGTTACCGGAGGAATCGACGAGGAGCACGTCGAGGAACCGATGTGCGCCGTCCTCACCCGGAATGCGCACCTTCTCGATAGCCTGAATGTACTTCAGATTCAGTAGCAGGATGATCTGCAAGATCTGCTGCTGCCAAACGGATTCGGGGTACGTCTCCTCCTGGCTCAGCATCTGCTTGAGCCTTTTCAGCAGAAAATCATACTTGCGCGCATCCTGCCGCAGGAATGGTGTGCGGAAGTTATGTGCCGCCCGACTGACCCGCTTCTCGACATAGGCTTGGTACAGCTTCTCCGCGTCGACCGGCGTCTCCACGTAGTCGCGAACCACAGAGCCGACTCTCGCCAACGTGTAGCGCTTGAGCTCATGAGGGGTCGGAAACTGTGCAACGAACCTTTCGTAGTCCGTGATGGGAATCGCATCGGGCGCGGGACCACCGATGACGATGCGCTTAGGCCTCAAATCCGCGATAACATCGAGAATGGAAACGGCTCGCTCTGAGCTGAACCATTTCCAAGTCGGTGTGGCCTCCTTATAGAGAAGAACCGGTCGGCCGACTCGGACCACATCGGATCAAATTCAAAGTAGTCGCCTCGAGCTTTGGCGATCCTAAAGCACAGGGGATTCCGCCTGTATCCTTCCTATGTTCAGGTCTCCGTGGGCGGGTTAGTCGTGAGCGACGTCTGACTCCGCAAACGCCGTCGCGGTCAGCTCGATGTCCGAACGTGCGATCTTGAGTGCTTGCGCTGCCTCGCGCCATCGCCGTGTTTCGTGGAGCACTTCCGCGACAATCGCCCGACCTCGGTCCTTCGATCCGGCATACCAGTCGGACGTCTCGATGACGGTCGCAAGGCTCGGCCGGTTGTCGGACTCGTCGATGTTCAGGACGTGATCGCCTCGGTCGGTGTTCGGGTTGAGATCAAATGCGGGGGCTAGGCGCCAGCCTGTCGGAGTGAGAAGAAATCCATGGTTACGCAGATGATCGTCGCGGTTGCCGATCGCGACGTTAAAGGCCACTCGCCGGAACAGCTGCTCGAGATCGGAAGCAATGTGGTCCTTGGCTCCGCGCGCGTGCAGGAACTCGGCGAGCTCAAGGTAACTCGTACCCTCACTCTGATCCTTACGCAGGAGGGCCATCGCGGAAGCATAAAAGCGCCGCCGGACTCCTGAGCGATCGAAGCGCTGCACGCAGAAGGTGTGGTGCTCGCCGCTGAAGCGATGTAGGTCAGAGGCCGGCACCTCGATGCCTGCTGCGGCGGCGAGTCGGTGCGCGAGCGCCTCCCAGGCGCCCACGTCGCGCGTGTCATCGCGCGCAGGAAACTTGGCAATCCATAAGGTGCCGTTGGTTTCGGTGAAGCTGGCTTTGGGGCGAGCCCCACCTAAGGAGGCGCCCGGTGCGACGAGGACCTTCAGCCACTGACGAAGCGCCGCGAGATCGTCGATGCGCTTCGCGGTGATCTCGCGAGCCACGATCTCGAGCTCCCTAAGACTCGCAGCGGGGGGCACGGTCAAGGTGTCGTGCGCGAGAAAGGCCTCCTCTCCCGGGCGGCGATAGCGCAGCGCTCCTTGGCGGCTTACGTCCTCGACGCCCAATAGAAAGTCCCACGTATATAGGGACCGCGGTTTGCGGTCTTCATCCTTGGCGGCGAGCGCCTCCCGGCGCTTCATGAGGGTCTGACCCCAGCGATCGGGGGCGGAATCGTCGAAGACACGAAAGTTGCCGGCGTCCGCGTTCGGGAAATAGGTCCCTTCGCCTAAGGAGAAATCGGGGTCAAGCGCGAAGGCCTGAGGATTCTTGAGCCACGCGGCGTCGTACGCAATACGCAGCGTCCCGCGATCGTGCGAGAGAGTGCCGACGCGCGTGCGCTCGAGAAAGTCGGCATCGACCCACACCTCCACCTCATCGGTCACGGCGCGCGCTCCTTGGGTCCATGAGTCTCGGTGCGCGCGCCGCGGCGCCGTCGGACCGGGAGCGCCTGGTCTTGAAGCAGTCGGCCGGCCTTGTCATCGCGCGCTATCAGCTCAAGATCGTTCGCGAGTCCGAGGACTGCGAGAATTCGCAGCAGGGTTCCGAGTGCGATCGCGGGGCTTCCGGCTTCGGCGCGAAAGAGCGTCATCCGCGAGATGCCGGCGCGCTGACAGGTGATGTCGATGGTGAGCTTGCGGCGCAGGCGAGCGAGCCTCAAACGCTCTCCGAGCGCGGCGAGAATGCGCTTCTGGGTTGGGTAGAAGAGGGGTTGTTTAGCTGGCATGTATCACAATATAGACCAAAGTCACAATATAGTCTAAAAAGTGATACAAATTTGATTTTGAACCCCTCCTAAGCCCCTGACCCGCAAGGACTCAATCAGCGAAGTGGTCACTGCCCTCTCCCGCAGTTCGCTCTGCCGGCTGATCGCCGCGGGCGGCTTGCAGACAGTCAAAGACTCATGCCGACCTGGCAGGCCGCCCGAGCAGCCTAGGGCGAGAAGTCCACGTATCCGGCCAGTGAGCCGTCAGACGGGTGGTTTAGTCACATTTTTGACGCCAATTAGGGTGGCTATAGCCACTCGAACGAGATATTCGGGTGGTTATAACCACCAGGCATACGTTCATGCGAACTCCAGTCAAGCTTCTTGCCCTTGAGCTTTTCGATCAGGAACTGCCCCAATTGCGGCAAGCAGCCAAGATCTTCAGCGAGCACCTGCCTCGGGAAGGGTGGGTGCGCAGCATCCGCAAGTCCCTGGGGATGTCGATGCGCGCTTTCTCACGACGCATCGGGTTCAAAGAGCCCGCCAGCGTCAAGGAGCTCGAGCGTAACGAGCGGGCGGGCAGCATCACGCTCGGCACCCTCAAGCGCGCCGCAGAAGCACTAGATGCCGACCTGGTTTTTGCAATCGTCCCTCGCAAGAACCTGCGTGTCACAGTAGCAGCGCGCGCGCGCGAGGTAGCGCGGCAGCGCATTGCACCGGTCGCCAAGTCAATGGCGCTGGAGGAACAAGCGCTCACGAAAGTGCAGATTGAGCGGCAAGTTGACGAGCTAGCGCGCGAGCTTGAGAGAAAGCCGGAGATGTTATGGCGCTGATCGGCGAAACCGTCGTTGGCGAGACACCGCTCACTGGCTTGTGCGTCGATCCTTAGGGCTGGCCATGCCTGCGGCATGTGGGAGACGCGGAAAAGCCGCTGCCTTGTCCGTTTTTGCGCGCCCCGCTCCCGGAAGACGTTAAGAGAAATCCTCGAGCAGGCCGGTGCCTTGTCCACACCAGCGGATATCAGAACTTGAGGCGCACGCCAACGGTCGGGTTGATGTTAGTCGTATAGAGGTAGCCGTTGGCCATACCGTTGTGCACGGCGCTGTACATGACGCCGACGTAGATGTCGAAGTGCACACTGAATCGGAAGTCGGCGTCGAAGGACGCGGCCTCGAGGGTTCCGCTGCAGACACTATGTACGGATGTCGAGCAGCCCGCTTGCGCGCGGGTGCCGTAGGCATCCTGATGAACGCCGTAATAGGCCCCGGTCAGGTCGAGGTGAGGGAGCACGGTGTAGCGAACGCCGGTCCAGTAGACCTGTAAGAATTTCGAGTTGTTGTAGGCATTGTTGTTAACGAAAGCCAGAATATAGCCGCCAATGTCGGTGAAACCGGCGCTTGCCGGCGTCCTTGGATTGGCATACTTGAGGTACTCGTAGCCGGCAAAGAACTTAAGGGGGTCGAGTCGGTACGACCCCATGACGGCGTAAGCCGTGTTGTCCGAGATAGTTCCTGCTAGAGAATTCGAGACCGAATATCCCAACCCCGCAAGATCCGCGACTTGGGCGGCGTTCAGAGAACTTGCCGTGATGCTACTCTTGACCTTCGAATAATACGCATCGACCGATGCAGCGGCGCAACTGCCGCCGATATCCGCCTGGAAGGCCGTGTTCGCCGACCCGTTGGATCCGCTGAACTTGTACAGGGCGCCGAGGTGCAGCTGCTTGTCGAAGCTTACAGAGTACTTCGCGGTCGAATCGAGGCGGTTGTCCTCGGCGCTGCCAGCCCCGGCATAGGTGTTCGAGGCGCCGAGCAGGCCGAACGCCGTGGACAGATAATTGGGGTCGTATTTGGTCATGCCTTCCGACAGCAACGTCGCCTGACGGCCGAAGGTAAGGGTGCCAAACCGTGCCGATTTGAGGCCGACATACGCGGTTTGAAAGGCCTGTCCCGCCGAGCTGCCATCGACGCCGACGCTCTGGGTGATGAGGGGCCGACCGTTGTTCACCGCCAGCGACTTCAGCGAATCCGCGATCTCCCCGGACTGGGGGTTGAAGAGGGTCTCGACCTGGAAGACGGCCGACCAGTCCTCGTTCAGGGGCTCGATGCCCTGCAGGCCGACCCTCGACTGGCCCATGTTGCTCGGCGTCAGGCCGATCACCGACTGGTGGCTGTTCTGCCGCACGATGTTCCCACTGGCTGACGGCCGGTAAGGGGTGAACGGCGCACTGTGCGTATCGAATTGGAGGCCGACATCGATGACGCCGTACAGCGTGATGCCGTGCCAAGTCAGGCTGTCATCGGCCGGGACGCCCGGTCCGGTCTTCTGCTGCGCGAATGCCGGAACCGACGCGGTCATTGCACCGAACAGGACTAGTGAGCACCAACCTAGCCTCAAGTCGCGAGAACCCGTGGAAATCCTCGCGTGCATCTAGTCCCTGTCTCCCAGTTTGTTGGTGTCACGCGGGCAAACGCCGATGCAAAGTCGGCCGGTAGTCGGTTAGAGGACGGTTGAAGAACCCCGATGTCTCGCCGAGTGCTGCTAAGGGTGTAAGGGTCAAAAGCCCTTCGAGGGCCCCCCGAGCTCAAAGCCATTTGGCCTGGCGCAGCCGATAGAACAGGTACCCATCCAGCGCGGCCATCACGAGCAACGTCACCTCATACCCCCAGCGCCACGACAGCTCCGGCATTTCCCGGAAGTTCATGCCGTAGATGCCCGCGATCAGCGTCGGCACGGCCACGAGCGCTGCGTAGGCTGCGAGGCGCTTCATGGTCTCGCTCTCCTGCAAAGTGATCATCGACAGATTCACCGAGATGGCCGTCGCGATCGTGTCGCGTATGGAATCGGTCGTCTGGTTGAGCCGATGCAGGTGATCCGAGACGTCGCGGAAATACTCACGAATTCCCGCGCACATCGACGGCACCCGCCCGCCCGACAGGTTCGAGACGCCTTCGAGCAGCGGCGCAACGGCGTGCTTGATGGTCATCAAACGCTGCTTCAGTTCGTAAAGTGCTTCGATGTTGGTTCGCGGCGAGCCCTGGGGTGCAAAAAGGCCTTGTTCGATGGCCTCAAGTTCGTCCTCCAGTCGGTCGAGGATCGGGAAGTAGCGATCCACGACGGCATCGACGAGGGCATACAGGACATAGCCCGACCCCTGCTGCAACAGCTCCGGTTCGCGCTCGCAGCGTGCCCGCACCTCCTGAAAGCCTCGTTGAGCGCGGCTGCGGATCGACAGCACGTAGTTCGGGCCCGTGAATATCGCAACCTCGCCCACCTGAAATTGACCGGCCGTGGGCTCGATCATGTGCAGCACGGCAAAGAGGCAGTCGCCGTATTCCTCGATCTTCGGACGCTGATGCCCGCCGTGCGCGGCGTCCTCGACCGCGAGCGGGTGGAGGCCGAACTGCTCCTTCAGCTGCTCCAGCTCGGGTGCGGCGGGGTCCTGCACCGCGACCCACACGAAGGCGTTGGGACGAAGCAGGTACTGGTTAATCTCGGCCGGCGTGATCTCGGCGACTTTTCTGCCGTCCTGGTAAACGACGCAATTGATGAGCATGGAGTCTCAACTTACTTCAGTTCTGGCCCTGTGTGCATTATCCCAAATCAACGCATTCAACCGGCGGAGCCCACGCTCCGCCGGCTTCCATGCGCGTGGTCACATGGAACGGCACCCCATCAGGGGTCGAGCGCGGCTCGGGGTCGCGGCCACTAGCTCAGGCTGCTCGCCCATGAGGGTTCGCTCAGCTACTACGCGCGCGGCGCGCGCGTCACCGCCAGGCGCACGTGATCGCCGCTTGCGCCGCTCAGCTGCAAGACGAAGGTCCCGGGCTGCAGGTCGTACTGCACGATCTTGTGGGGCGCGTCGCAGCCGTGCTGGCCGGAGAAATCGCTTGAGCCGATTAGCATCGAGCCGCTCGCGAGGTCGACCCACATCTGCGAGCCCACTGAGATGCGGTAGGAGCCGGGTTTGGTGATTTGCAGACGCACGAGTCCCGCGGAGCCCGTACTTGCGCCGTGCGCTCTCTTGTTGGGCGCCGGCAGCTGCACCTGCTGGTTGGGAGCCAGCGCCAGGTCGTAAAGTCGATCGGTCTCGATCGCGGGTGCCGTGGCGGGGTCGCGGCCGGCGTTGAGCTCCTGTGCGGCCGAGGCGAACAGGGTGCGCTCGTGAGCGACATTCCAGGTGAAGCCGGCGCACGGGTCGTCCGCGCGCGCGCTAGCGGCGAGCAGGGCCGACACGGCGGTCGCGCCGATCCAGTGGCTCAGGGTTGGGGTACGCACGAGGTGAATTGTGGACCGGGCGGCCCCGTGCGGCCAGCGCCATGCATCCGGATGCGCTACCGGCCGGGCGAAGCCTGCCGTTAGAATCTCCCGCCTCGGAAGCGCTCACCTACAACAACACCGGGACGGGCGCTGGTCCCGGAACCAAGGAGAGACGGCCGTGCTGCACCTAGTGTGGATGTTCATCGTCGGCATCGTCATCGGCTTCATTGCGCGCTTCATCATGGGCGGGGAGCATATGAGCCTGCTCATGACGGGCGTGCTCGGGATCGTCGGATCCTTCGTCGGTGGCTTCATTGCCCGCCTGTTCAGCAAGCCCCCCGAGGGCACACCGATTCACCCGGCCGGCATCGTGATGTCGATCATCGGGGCGATCGTCGTCCTGTTCGTGTGGAATCGCCTGGTCGCCTGAGAAAAAAGCGCCGGCGGTGACGCCCATCCCGGGACGTGGCCGCCGGCGCGCTGGCGCTCAGGATTTTCAGAGCGAGTTGAGGAACGCCACCAGGTCCGACTTCTGCTGCGCCGTCAGGTGCATGCTGAAGCGCTCGTTGTAGAAGTTGACGGCCTCCTTCAGGGTCGCTGCCGCACCGTTGTGGAAGTACGGGGCGCGAGCGGCCAGGCCGCGCAGGACCGGTCCCTTGATGCGGTTGAAGTCGCTGCAGTTGCCGGTCACCAGCGCCTTGCCCGGATCGGTGGTGTAGAAGGACTCGGGCTCCCCGGGTGCGAACGGATTCGGGCAGCCGCTGATCAGGTATACCGGCAGGTCGGGCATGCTGAGCTCGGACAAGGCCGCAGCGATCGCCGGGTCGCTTTCCATGCTCGCACCACTCGCGTGCGCGGTACCGATGTCGAGCGGCAGCGGCAGCGAGTGATTGCCGACGTTCGGGGTGTCGTGGCAGCTGGTGCAGTGGCCGACGAAGGACTGAGGGCTGCCGATCGCGGCGTTGTCATTCAGGCCGCGGACATTGCTGATCTGCACAGGCGCGGAGTTGAACAGTGCTTCGCCCGCGGCGATCGCGCGCCGTGCTTCGGCGCGGTCGCCGCCGCCGTCGCGGCCGCCGGCGTTAGCCCACTGACTGAACAGCGTCATCGATGCTGCGTCGAACGCTTCGCCGGTCGGGTCGGCACCGAGCGAATCGTTGATACCCGGGTAGTAGTCCTCGTTCGCCAGGTAGAACGGGCCGCCGAGCGCGTTGTGCTTTGCGAGCGAACCGGCACGATCATCGCGCGCCTGCGCCGCGATCAGCCCCATTTCGAAGTCGACGATCCCCTGCAGCTGCGCGGCGGTGGGCGGTTGCAGCGCCTGGGCATGTCCGGTGGTCGCATCCACGGCCTGGTGCGTCAAATCGGTGACCAGGTTCGGGAAGAACGTCTGCCCGTTGTTCAGCGGCGCGACGGTCTCGCGCCCGTCGAACATGATCGTGCTGAGGAACATCAGGTTGGCGGTCGGCAGCGGACGGCGGTACACGGATACCGTCGGCGGCCCGCCGTTCGGATCCGGGATGATGGCGCAGCCGTAAGGGTCATGGACCACGCTGATCGTGAACTGCGGGTTCTCCACCATGGTGATCCCGACGCGGATCAGCCCGTTCTGCAGCAGCAGGCTGTGGGCGGAGCGGTCGCTCTGCTTCGCACTCGGGCAGTTCGCGCCGTCGACCGGCGCGAACAGCGGGTCGCGGCCATGGGTCTGGTTGAAGCGCGCGCGTGCCCCGGCCGGAGTGAGGCTGAACGCCTGCTCGGCCACGTGGCAGGTGCCGCAGCTGCGCCCGTTGCTGCCGAGGCTCTGGAAAAACGGCCCGTCGGTGCGCATCCGGCCGTTGAGGTCGATGATGCCGAGTACCCCGCTGGGGTCGTCGGCGAACTGCAGTCCGAGACGGCTGGGGTCCTCATTGCCGGCGAAGGCCGCCGGACCTGTCATGGCGCCGACGGCGAGCAGCGCCGCGCTGAGAATCCTTCGCATTTTGTTTAACCCCCTGAAAGGGACCGGGTATCCGGTCCTTAGCCACAAGGATCGTAAATGCCGTGCCGAAGACGACACGGTGGCCGCTCCCGGGTGCCGTCGCGAGGCCGATTCCAGCTCATGGAAATCCCAATCGTATTTCGCGCTCCAAAGACGACACCACGCGGCCGCGGAGATTTCGCCCGTGAGCTCTTATTGTCAGGGTGGGGCAATTGGGCCATTCTGAGGCGCAGGGAGACTTGGCCGCGCGGGAAATCGCCGCATGCTGCACGAGCGGCTCGAACAGCTGATCCAGTCGGCGGAACGGGGCGATGCGACCTCGCGCGAGGAGCTGTTCAGCGTCCTGTACAACGAACTGCACCGCCTGGCGCAGCGCGAACTGCGCCGCGGCGCCTTCCTCACCATGAGTCCGACGACCCTGCTGCACGAGACCTATATCAATCTCTCGCGCCGCGAATCCGGCAGCTTCCCCGACCGGGCGCGCTTCTTCGCCTACGCAGCGCGCGCCATGCGCGGCCTGCTCATCGACTACGTGCGCAACCGCCGTGCGCAAAAGCGCGGCGGCGGGTTCGAGATCACCTCGCTGCCGAGCGAGGTGCCCTCGACGACCACGACCGATGACGATCTGGAGGGCATCGGCGAAGCGCTCACCAGCCTCGGCGCGATGGAGCCGCGCCTGGCGCAGGTGGTCGACCTGAAGTTCTTCTGCGGCTTCTCCTTCGCCGAGATCGCGCAACTCCTCGGCACGTCGGAGCGCACCGCGCAGCGCGACTGGGACAAGGCGCGCATCCTGCTGCAGCGCCACCTGCGCGAGCACGAACCCCGGGCCGCCGGGCAGCCAGAGCCCCAAAGCTAGACGGGGAGGACCGGAATGGCGCGGCCGGAAAGCAAGCTCTGGAGCGAGGTTTCGCCCTACCTAGACAAGGCGCTCGAGCTCGAGCCGTTGCAACGCGAGCCGTGGCTGGCGGCCCTCGCCGCCGCGCACCCGGAGGTGGCGACGGAGCTGCGCGAGCTGCTCGATCTGCACGCGGCCAACCGCGCCTCCGGGTTCATGGAGCGCGCGCCGGTCACGGTGGAAGACTCCCTCACCGGCTGCAACATCGGTCCCTACACCATCGAGCGGTTGCTGGGCCGCGGCGGCATGGGCAGCGTCTGGCTCGCCCGGCGCAGCGACGGAAAGTTCGAGGGGCGCGCGGCCATCAAGCTGCTCGACCGCCGCGGTCTCGGGCGCGACTCCGCCCATCAGATACGGCATGAGGCGAGTCTGCTGGCGCGGCTTTCCCATCCGCACATTGGGCGCCTGTTCGATGCCGGCGTGCACGACAACGGACAGCCGTACCTGGTACTCGAGTACCTCGAAGGCGAGCCCATCGACCGCTACTGCAGCGCGCAGCAGCTGCCACTCGCCGCGCGGCTGCGGCTGTTCGCCTCCGTACTCGACGCAGTCGCCCACGCGCACGCGCAACTGATCGTGCACCGCGACCTCAAACCCTCCAACGTGCTGGTAACGCCCGAGGGCGTGGTGAAGCTGCTCGATTTCGGCGTGGCAGCCCTGCAGTCGCTGCCCGAGGCGGAGGCGCCCGCCGAGGCCAGCGGGCCGCAGGCGATGACTCTGGGCTACGCCGCGCCCGAGCAGCTGCGCGGCGAACCGGTTTCCGCGGCGGCCGATGTCTACTCGCTCGGCGTGCTGCTGCACGTGCTGGTGACCGGCGAGCATCCATACGGCTCGCGCGACTCCACCCAAACGCAGCTGGTGCGCTCGGCACTGACCGATGACCCGACGCCGGCCTCCGCGCGGCTCGA
>Ga0207707_10003479_pt1 | contig 13931 bp, 8 predicted proteins | sample KBSC83BmetaG_FD_184336 | JGI IMG/M metagenome (GOLD analysis project Ga0207707, IMG submission 184336) | Corn rhizosphere microbial communities from Kellogg Biological Station, Michigan, USA - KBS C8-3B metaG (SPAdes) (version 2) | ecosystem: Host-associated > Plants > Roots > Rhizosphere ...
CAACTTCGATTATTTGATCACTCCCAAGAACACGCTGGCGGGCCGCTGGTTTTATACCAACGATCCACAGATTGCGCCCCTGGGCGGCCAGCTTCCCGGAGCCCCGAGCCTTCTCGGCTTTGACAACGTGAACGCGGTACTCAAGCTGACCACGATCATCACCAATTCGATTGTGAATGAGGGGCGCGTGTCCTATCAGCGCAATCTCGCGCAGACCAACGCTCAGGCGGTTCCCGGCGTTACCAATGCGCAGTTGGGGATCACGCCGAACGTCCCGGGTGTTGTGCTGCCCCCGCCCTTCGCGATTTCGGCTAGCGGCTTTTCGATCCTGGGCGGTATCAACAACGGCACCTTCAGCGTGACCAACCAGACGCAGATCGCCGACCAAGTCTCCCTTTCGCGCGGCCGCCACACCATGCGCGCCGGCTTTGAATGGGAGCAGAACGCCTGGCCCATTACCTGGTCCGGAACTCGCGGGAACTTTACGGTGGGAAGCTTTAACGATCTGCTGGTCGGCGGACCCCAAAACACTGCAACGGGACAACCCGGCAATATCAACCAGTGCCTGTTCTGCACACGTAGCGCGCCACAGGGCATTATCCACGGCTACTACGCCACCGGCGGCAGCGCCTTCTTCCAGGACGATTTCAAGGCCAGTTCCAAGCTGACGCTCAATCTTGGCGTACGTTGGGAGTACAACGGAGCGCTCAACGACAAGTATGGAAACCTGACTCAGATCTGGGTGAGCCGGATTCAGGCAGTACCGCTCCCCCCAACTGGGCCCACCACCTCCGGTCCAGGCGTCAGCCAATGGGTGGTTCCTAGCAACTTCGTTTCGCACTACGGCCAGCCCCCCGACGGCGTTGGGATCAGCCCGAATCTGACCACCGAGCGTGTGGGCGCGCGACTAAGCAATTTCGGTCCCCGCTTTGGCTTTGCCTATCAGGTGAACAACAAACTTGTGGTACGCGGCGGAACAGGAATCTTCTATGATCGCGTCGGCGGCGATCGCATCGTGTACTCGGTTGAGCAGGGCAACCCCTATTCAGCCACGCTCGACTACAACTCATTGAATAACCAGACTCTAGCCAATCCGTTCCCAGCCACACCGGTACTGGGCACTTTCTCGTCTCGTTACGCAAATTTCTCGCCGGCTTGTCTGAAGAACCCGGCCGCTACCATGGCCGTCTGCAACTCCAACCTCAACATTCCGTTCCTGACCGAGGTTCTGCACACCCCGCTGATCCGCCAGTACAACCTGGGCGTTCAGTATCAGTTCGCCTCGCAATGGGTGCTAGAAGCCGGTTACGTCGGATCGAGCTCGATCAATTTGATGGAGCAGTACCACAACAACAACACAGCCAATCTGGCGAGCGTCGCCAACCCGATCAACGGCATTACGACGAATACGACGCAGAACGTACTGTACCGCGTGCCGTATCTCGGCTACCAGGCGGTGGGTGTGCGCGGAACGGCGTTTGACGCCTATGCCAACTACAACAGCATGCAGGTAACGGTTCGCAAGCAATACTCGCACGGCTTCACGTTCCAGGGAGCCTACACATATAGCAAGGCCATGACGGTGGAGTACAACAATGTGGCGAACAGCAATTACGCGGGTGATCTGGCACAGCAGTATGGGCCGGCCACCTTCAGCCGTCCGCAGCGTTTCGTTGTCAATTACAGCTACGATCTGCCCTTCGGGACCCACAGCGGCATCCTGCAGAAGGTGCTCGGAGGATGGAACGTGTCGGGCGTCACGGTACTGCAGGGTGGATCGCCGATGACCATCGCGGACCAGACTGCTGGCACGCTGTATGGCACCAACGGCACCAGCCAGGCCGGTTTCGGCCGCGTCCAAATAGCTCCCGGCATGACCTATGCCAACATCGCCACTCCCGGCAGCGTCGAAGATCGCTTGGGTGGCGCAAGCGGCGGCCCCGGTTGGTTCAACAAGGCTGCGATGATTGCCCCGCCAGCGATGTCGCCGACTGGAACCATCTACTACTCCGCCCCAGGCAATACCGGACAGGCGCAATGCGCCGCAGCGAATCCGGGAATTACCTGCGGCACGCTGTACGGCAACAGCGGGACGGGCATCATCCAAGGGCCCGGCCAATTCAACTTCGATATTTCGATCCTGAAGACCACCAGGATCCTTGAAAATCATACGCTCCAGTTCCGGGCGGAATTCTTCAACGCGTTTAACCACCCGCAGTTCACCAATCCGAACTACGGCCAGGGCGCTATCTACGCTCTGCCGAATTTCGCGGCGGGGAACTTCGGACAGATCACGTCGACCAGCGTGAATCCGCGCGTGATCCAATTCGCGCTGAAGTATATTTTCTGATAAGAGGGACAGTGTCCTCTGTCCCCAGAAAGCTGGGACAGAGGATACTGTCCCTCTTCGCGCCACCTTTGACACGGTCTGAGGCAAGCAGTATACTTTCACCCAATATAAGCAAAAGCGTCTTCCGCAACAGTGGGGGCGCGCGCTTCCGGTGAGGTGGATACGTGATCGACCCTGTCGCTCCAAGCTCGAGCCCCGCGATAAGTGACTCTTTTGATAGTAGCCGCCGCCAAATCCTATCTAATTTTGATTTCCGGCTCCTGGCGGTGATTAAAGAACTCCATCGAACCCGCAGCGTGTCTCAGGTGGCGGAACGACTGGAGCTGACACAGTCGGCCATCAGCATGAGCTTGGCCAAGCTGCGCAAATATTTCAACGACCCTCTGTTCGTCCGCACCTCCCAGGGCATGGAACCGACGCCCCGCGCGATCCAAATTATCCGCATTCTCGGGCAGGCTGAGAACCTCTTACTGACGGCGTTCGACCAATCGGTCCTATTCTGCCCGCAAACGTCCGATCGCGTGTTCCGGATACAGTCCACCGACACGGCACAAGTAACCTTGGCGCCCAGGCTGATGTGCCACCTTCGCGAAACTGCACCCTCGATTCGGATCGATCTGCAGAGGATTGGTTCCGACACGCCTAAACTCCTGGAGTCGGGCGAGTTGGATTTGGCGATTGGGTTTTTGCCTCCCATGGGCGCCGGGTATTGCCATCAGCGGTTGTTTAATGAGCGATTCGTATGCGCCACCCGCATGGGCCATCCGCGCATTGGGGAAACGTTGACGCTCGAAGAGTTCGAGGCCGAGAATCATCTCGCGATTACCACCCTGGGGACAGGGCACGGTGTCGTAGAAAAGTTACTCGATCTAAGAAAGGTTCGCCGCAGAGTCGCATTGGAAGTTCCCAGCTACCTGGGAATCGCGTCCATCATGGAAGTCAACGATTACCTAGTCATTCTGCCTGAGCAGCTAGCGCAACACCTGACGGCTTCGGGCGCCGTCAAAGTGTTCCCACTGCCGTTCGATATGCCGGGTTATCCCGTGATGCAGCACTGGCACGAGCGCTATAGCCAGGATGCTTCCAGCCGGTGGTTGCGGAATGTGATGGCTAACCTGTTCCTGACTTCGGAACAATCCCCGCCGCGCCTGAAACCTATTAACGCAGCCCGTGCTCACGCCCAGGGAGCACGTTAGACGATCCCCGCATTGTGAACCACTTTGCCGTCCACCATCGTGAGCACGGAACGGATCTTCTTGATCTCGGCATCCGGCACCGCGAAATAATCGCGATCTAACACCGCGAGATCGGCGAGTTTTCCTGGCTCCAGCGAGCCGATCTTGTCTTCCATCCGCAGGAACCAGCTGTTGTCGCGAGTGAAGAGCCGGAGCGCCTCCACGCGGGTAAGGTGCTGGCCGGGATTGACCTGGTCGCCGAAGGAGTTGATGCCGGTGGTGGCGTAATAAATGTGCTGCCAGGGGTTCAGGGGGGCGATGTGGACACCGTCGCCGTGAATGCCCGCCTGGATTCCGTGATCGACGATGGTCCGGAACGCCGGGCCCGCGACCACCTTCGGATCGGATGACGTGACCCAGCGGAATGCCGCCATTTCCACGCCGCAGCCGAGCGCCTTGAGCCTGCTGAGCAGATCGGCATTGACCTCGGGAACGTGGTGCACCACCCAACGCAGCTTAGTGATGTTGAATTCCCGATTGACGGCCTCCCACGCTTCCACTACCTGTGTCAAGCCCGCCAGGTTTTGTACGGCGTTTTCGTTGCGCCACCCCGCCTGGGCCACCAGCCGCTGGGCCTCGCGCCACACGGCGCCACTATTGAGGGGAGCCGCCCACTCGCCGATCGAGCCGGTCTGCATCATGTCGTCGCCGAAGAACTGAAACTGGTTCCGCAGGCGCTCTTTCAACTCAGGGAGGGCGGGGTCATTTTGGTTTTGCAGAAAATTCGTTTGCAAGCGGACGATGGTCCGGCCTTCGCGGTGGAGCTCGAGCCAGGCATCGTACATGCGGTACTGATCGAGATTGGACAGGATCTGGTTCGGATGAAGCGGTCCGGGAGTGGGAAACAGCACCTGGTCCAGATTCGCGGTCAAGCCGACGCTGGCCGAGTAACGCATGGCTTCCAGGGTGCTGCGTTTCTTGTCTTCAAAAGTCTGCATCCGGCGCAGGAGGAACAGAGCCGAAGCCGATGGCCCTCCTCCCGCAAACCCGACTGCCGCGATGGCGCCATTGGCGGCGACGTTGATCTTCTTGATATCCGGATGCACGGGCGGCGCCGCATCGGTGGCATCGAAAAACGCCTTGCCCATAGTGTTGGTGACAGCCGGGCCGGTAAAACGTTCGTACAGCAACACGGGACGATCGGGAACCGCCGCGTCGAGCTCCGCTAGCGTGGGATGACGATGTTCGGCCCATTGGTTGGGATGCCAGCCGCCCATCGAGGTGATCCATGCGCCTGCGGGTGCGTCCTTCCGCCGCGCGGCCAGCGCCTCTTGGACTTCACGAATCGAGGTCGTGTTTTCGAGGATGGTGTGATAGCCGGGACGGTTTCCCAGGCTGATTATGTGAATGTGTGGTTCCACCAGCCCGGGCACAACCGTGCGTCCGCCGAGATTGATCACGCGCACTCCGGGTCCCGCCTTCGGTGCGGGACCGCCCACGGCCACAATGCGGTTGTGGCGAATCGTGATCGTGTTGACGACTCTGTTGGCGGTATCCATGGTGTGGATCTTGCCGTTGACCAGAGCGGTCGTAGTCTCGTCCAAAGCACCGAGCGCAGGAGTCTGCGCGGGTAAAACGAGCGCAGCCGGACCAGTTCCAAGGGCCACTGTGCCGGCTCCCATGGCGAGGAATCGGCGGCGCGATTGTCCCTTCCGCTTCGGCTGAGCCGCAGCATCACGCCCACTTGGGTTTTCAGTCATCGGCGATCCCCCCTCAATTCGGCAACGGGGATTATATCACCAACAGGACCCTCCAGAACCGCAGATTCGGGCTGTCCCGCCGAATTACCGCATGGGTAATTCGCCGGCGACTACTTCGCTCGCCCGGTATATCCCTGCGCGATCGTCGGGATCGCGATAATGCGGTTGCGAGCGCTCGGCGTTCCCCATCCGCCATAAAACACGATGCCAAAGAGCGTTTTCTTGTCTTGGCCGCCGAAGAACGTGCCGTGCAGCCCCTGGGGGCCTGGGATGCTGCCGGCGAACGTGCCGTCGGACGCGAACACATCCACGGACTTACCGGTCGCAACATACACGCGGCCCTGCTGATCGACGGCCGAACCGTCGCCGCCTTCCCCACCCCGCAGTTTGCCGAACTCGCGCTGATTAGCGAGCGACCCGTCAGCCTTCACGTCGAAGGCGTACACGGTTGCGCCGTTTGTGACATAGAGCGCCTTCTCGTCCGGACTCAGGATGATGCCGTTAGCGAGCGGAACATCCTTCCCATACTGCGAGACTACACCTTTCGGGTCCGCGTAGAACACTCCGCTGCCGGTGGCGCCGGTGACCGAGAAATAGACGCCGCCCCGCGCATCGGCTATCAAATCGTTGATGATGCCGCCCACGCATTCCAGCGGCTCACCGTGGAACGAGTTCGCAAGCATCTTCCGCTGAGGCTCCAATTGCTCGATGGCCGAGCCGAGCCCGCGTTCGGCGACAAACAGCGCCCCGTTCTTGCCGCGTGAGACCGCGCCGCCCGTATTCGTGTTGCTATAGAGGACCTTGGCGAGACCCGTCGCGGGGTCCATCTGCATCACATTGCTCGCGTCGTTGTTCGCGAACAACACCGTGCCCTTGTCGCCGGCAATGGGTCCGTCGACGTTATTGCCTTGCCACGACCACACGACTTTCCACGACTGCCCTGCCGCCAGAACACTGGGAATCGCGGAAGTGGCTGGAAGAACCGGATCCGGCGGCGCTGCGTTCGCGTTCGCCGACTGGCTGGCAATCGGAATCGAGAACGGCTTTGGCGGATTCTTGCACTTCGCCAGCACATTCTTGATTCCCGGATTCTGCCAGCTCTGCATGCCGCTGCCGCGAGGAAACGACGACGACGGACTCTGCGCCGAGACAACACCTGCCGCACACCCGGCGATTACCACAAGAGCGATTTGAGTTTTCATTCCTTGATCCCCCTTTCCATCTCACGTCCCAGTATGAGTCGCCTTCTGCGCGACCAGGATATCCCGAATCAGATCACAACGCACGAGCAAGTTGTCGCCAGGGCGCGCCCGTTGGCGCAACGGGCGCTCCGTCTGAGCCGAAAGCTCCACAATTCTCTTTTTTTGCTCCCGATAGTGTAGATTAACGGAAGAACTCGCCCTTTGGCTATGACTTTATCCTTCGGAGGAAACTGAATGGAATCCAAATTAATCAAAATGATATTTTTCGCCAGCGTGGTCTGGCTGGCCGGAGCGATGTTGACGCAGGATGCCTTCGGTGCGGACACGGTGGTATACGCCATTAGAGCCGGTGGAGCGGTGGGGACGCTCGACCTTAACACTGGAGTTTTCTCGCAAGTGACCAGTACTCCCGTGCCCTTCAGCGGACTCGGCGAGTATGCCGGCGTCATGTACGGCGCCAACGGCGGGTGCGACTGCCTGTTCCAGTTCAACCCGGCGACCGCCGCCACCACCATCGCGCCGCAAACTTTCAATCAAGTTGACAATGGCGTCCCCAACGGCTTCGGCGCGATAAATGGCTTGGGATCCACTACCGCTGGTTTGTTTGTGATCGGCGCCGCCGCCGGGGGCGTCAACATACTTTACTCCGTCGATCCAGTAAGCGGCCACCCAACCATGATCGGAGCGACAGGCGTAATCGCCGGAGGCGGCGTTGGAACTCTCTCGGCTTCCGTTGATTCCAACAAGCTGTATTGGGAGGTTCAAGTCAACTGCACCGATACTCTCTACAGCATCAATACCTCAACCGGCGCAGCCACTACCGTTGGGTCAGTCACGGTGTGTTTCCCCTCGCCCACTGGCAATCCATCGGCGCTAGTCCTGACGGGCGGCACGCTGTGGGCGAATTTTTACACCTATGGGTTTGGAACCATCAGCACCTCCAGCGGCGCGCAGACCTTGGTTTCGACCAGCACGACTCCGACCTACGTCGGCTTCGCTCCGTTTCCTCTCGTGGCGCCAACGCCCCTGCTGGTAGGCTCCATGGGGCACATCGCGGCGGAAGAGAACTGGATCAGCACCTTCACGCTGGTGAACAAGGGTGTCGCTCCTTCGCAAGCCGTGCTGAGCTTTTTCGGCGACCTCTCCGACCCTACCCTCGACGGTCCCCTGACCCTGCCCTTAATCTTTCCGCAGGTGTCCACCACTGCGATCACGCCAACGGCGTCGGTCACCCGCAGCATGGCCGCCAACGCATCGCTGGTGGTGCAGACGGCAGGACCGCAAACTCCGCCGGTACTAGTCGGTTCGGCGCAGCTCGCGGCCGCCGGGCTGGTAGATGGGTTCGCCATCTTCCACCACATTCCAACCGCGCAGGAAGCCGTGGTCCCCATGGAAACACGCAACGCAGGCTCCTACTTGCTGGCCTTCGACAACACCAGCGGAATGACACTAGGCGTGGCGGTGGATAACGTTTCCACCTCGGACGGCAACGTGGGCGTGATCATCCGCGACGACAAAGGCCAGCAGCTCACCACCGGTTCGCTCGCAGTGTCGGCCAGCGGACACAGCTCGTTCGTGCTCTCGACGCAATATCCGGTGACGGACGGCAAACGCGGCACCATTGAGTTCGATACACCGCCCGGCGGCCAGATAAGCGTGCTGGGCATTCGCTTCACTCCGCCCAATAATGCGTTGACCACCATTCCGGCGCTTGCCAACGTCGGCACCAGCGGCGGTAGCATCGCGCACATCGCCACCGGCAACGGCTGGCAGACCACCTTTGTGCTGGTCAATACCGGCACCGCTTTGGCGCCAGTCACGCTCAAATTTTTCGCCGATCTCACCGGCGGGCCCCTCACGATACCGGTTTCCTTCCCGCAGATTCCCGGCGGGACCGTCTCGCTGGTTTCATCGGTCTCGCAACCGCTCAACCCCGGAGCGACCCTGGTGATCCAAAGCGCGGCGCCCCTTACCGATCCCAATCCCACCGTAGGTTCAGCCCAACTCATCACCACCGGCAACGTCAGCGGTTTCGTGATCTTCCGCTACAATCCCAATGGCCAGGAGGCGGTGGTGCCGCTAGAGAGCCGCGTCGCCAACAGCTTCCTCGTGCCGTTCGATAATACCGGCGGCACCGCCACCGGGATAGCGGTCAACAGTGTTTCCCTGCAGACCATGAACGTGCCGGTAGTTGTGCGCGACGATACCGGAGCCCAGATCGCTACCGATACCATCATCCTGCCCCCCAACGCACACGTGGCCTTTACGTTGGTCACCCAGAAGTACCCGCAGACCGCCAACATCCGCGGCACTATCGAATTTGGCACACCGCCCAGCGGGCAGATCGGCGCCTTGGGAATCCGCATTCCCGTTGCGCACACCTTTACTACACTGCCGGCGTTGGCTAGGTAACTTTGTAGCGCTGTGCCAAACTTGAGCTTGTCGACGATGCCGAAGCGATTCTGCTCTTAGCTCGTATACTGGCAGTGGGACGCTAGAGTGTGTACTATTCGGACATCGTCATGCTCACGTTTTCTCTTATCCAACGAATTCTTGCCGCCGCCGTCGCCGCCATAACGTTGATGGCTGCTCCGCAAAGCGCTCCTGCGCCCGGGGGGCCCATCCCGCGAACCGTGGACGGCAAGCCCAATCTGCAGGGTATCTGGCAGGCATCGAGCAGCGCGGGGGCGGACCTGCAGGATCATGCTGCGCGGAACAACATGTTGGCGGGGCGGTCGGTTGTGGCCGGCGGGGAGATCCCCTATCAGCCCTGGGCGGCGGCGAAAAAAGCCGAAAATTACAAAAATCGCCTGAAGGCCGATCCCTATCGACAGTGCTTCCTGCCCGGCGCCCCCCGCATTATGTATCTGGACTATCCGTTCCAGGTCTTTCAGACGCCGCAGGCGATCGCGATGACCTTCGAGTGGTCGTTGGCGTATCGTTTGATCCCGATCGACGGCAAGAAGCATCCCGAAGACTATGATTCCTGGATGGGCGATTCGCGTGGCCACTGGGAGAACGACACTCTGGTGGTCGACGTCGCCAACCACAACGACAAAACGTGGTTGGACATGGCCGGGAATTTCCACAGTGAAGCGCTCCATGTGGTGGAGCGATACCGCATGACCGATCCCGACACGATTCAGTACCAGGCGACCATCGAAGATGCGAAGGTGTTCACGAAACCGTGGACCATCCAATTCCCTTTGCGCCGGCGAGTGGATCGGGACAGGCTGTTTGAGTACGTCTGTCAGGCGGAACTCGAAGAGGAAAACGGATTGTTCACTCGTGAGGAGCGGACATGGTATCCGGGTGACGGAAGTCCGCTTCCCGAGATGACGGCGGCGGGAAGGACCGCCCCCACGTTCACTAACGCCGCGGCACCAAACATCCGTCGCACCGCGAACGGCAAGCCTGATTTCAACGGGTTCTACGTGCCCGACGCCGGAGGTGCAAACTACGGCCTGGAAAAACGCGCCCCGAGCCCCGGCAACCTGACACCCACTGGACGCGGGGTGATCGTCGATCCAGCGGATGGAATCCTCCCGATGCAGCCATGGGCGATCGAGGAGAGAGTCTCGCGGAATCTTCCCGAGCGCGGTTACGACGACCCGACGGCACACTGCTTCCCCCCTGGTGTGCCGCGGTCGATGTACGTGCCGACATCGTTTCACATCCTACAGACGCCCGAATACTTGGTTGTCTTACACGAGCGCACGGCGTGGCGTATCATCTCCCTGAACCGAAGCCAACACCTTCCCGATACCATCCGGCTATGGCAAGGGGACTCCATTGGGCGATGGGAGGGCGATACGTTGGTTGTCGAGACGAGCAACTTCAATGGCAAAACCTGGCTGAACGAGGGTGGTGAGATTGTAAGCTACGCCGAACGTGTCGTGGAGCGGTTCACTTCTGCCAGCCGGGACAAAGTTGACTATGAGGCGACCGTCACCGATCCGGTGGTCTACACGCGGCCGTGGACGATCGCTTTTTCCTTCGATCGCGACTCCAAGTTCGAACTGATGGAGGGCGCGTGCCACGAAGAAGACCGCTCACTGCCCCATCTGAAAGCGATCAAAGATGCCGCGGCCAAGAAGTAGCCTGACCCTGCTGGACGCGGCCCTTTCGCGACGTTCGTTCGCGGTGATATACTGCTTTGCGGTTGCGACGAATGGCGTCCGCTGCCCATCACAGTTTAGTAGAGGTGTACAAAATATGAAGCGAACTATAGGATGTGTGGCATTGTGCGGGTGGCTGATGACCAGCGGATCGTTGCTGGCTCATCATTCCCTGGCGGCCACATACGATGTAAAAAAGGAAATGGAGCTGTCCGGGGAGGTCGAGCAGATCAAGTTTTCAAATCCCCACGGCTCGCTTACGATCGCTGTGAAGAACGCGGACGGTACAACTACTGAGTGGGTGATGACGCTCGGCTCCGCCACCGCGCTCGCGCAAAGGGGGATTGGTAAAACCGGACCGAACGCCCTTCATCCCGGGGATAAGATCACGGTGAAGATCCTGGGCGCGAGGGATGGAAGTCCGTTGGGGTTTCTCAAGACCGTGACCTATCCTGACGGGCACGTGGTCCAGATCTCCGCCGGTAACGCCAACGATTAGGCAACAACTAGATAACAGCGAGGGACTATCATGGCCTTTCGACGAAGGATTATTTGGATGAGGGTCGCGATCGGGGTCGTTCTCACAATGAGCGCGCTGTCGACGGCCAGTGCGCAGGGTCGGGTTGCCGAACCCTACACACCCGCGGCGGACGCCAAGGACCTGAAGGCTGTGCTCTTCAAGTGGATGTGGAACATGGGCATGCTGAAAGGCCATGATGAACGCGACATGGTCGCCTCCCTCGAATATCAGGGGAAGGGCACCATCCAGGTGGACGGACAACCGTGCACACTCACGAAGTATCGTGCGAGCACGAACTACCAGACCTTCAGTCAGCGGATTCAGTACGCCTGCACACGGCCGAATGGAGAAACGTTCTCAAACATAGAGGTGGTCAGCGGGTTGTACGCCTGGAACGAAGACACGCCCGGTGCGCAGATCGGTCCCACGAAAGGGAAGGTCAATCCGATGCCGGGGACTGTGCAGGAGCGGCTGGTCCGAATTTGGGCAAGCCCACAAGGCGCAGCAAAGGCAGCCGTCGCGGGGACCACGGAGACCTTCTGGCTGGGGGCCAACCCGGGCACTCTTTTCAAGGACGGTGTCGCGAAGGTGGGCCAAACAGCGGTGTCGTGGGAGGACGGTAAGCCAGTCGTGACGTTTCCGATTCCAGGCGTTGCGGGGGCGACCGCGACAGCCACGCTGGATGCGAAATACATGACCCAGCGCGTGGTGGTCACGCAGGGCTCAGCGACGACGGAGTTCACTTACGGCGACTATAAAGACTGGAACAACCCTTTGAACATGATCGGGGTGCTGTACGCCGGAAAGATGGTGGAGAGGCGCAACGGCGCGGTGGTCCGTGACCTGACGACGAAAGAGACGGAGACGGGCAACGTGTATGTCGTGGCGCCTGTTCCGGCAAGCGTGCAAACGGCCATGAAGATCACGGGGCAGCTCCCGCGTGGCGTGATGGCGAAGGCGGAACCTCCTGTAAACAAATCGGCGCCCACGCCGCGGTTGGGTGGGCATCCTGATCTATCAGGCAGCTGGGCCTATACCGACTGGATTGGGAACTACATGACTGGGGGCGGACGCCGCTGCGGTCCCGGGCAGGCTAAAGATTGTAGCCGGGACACCAATCAGACGGAAGATTTTGAGCTCTATTCGCCGTCGCGGTTCGGCAATATGGGTCGTCCGATATACAAGCCGGAGCACTGGGATAAAGTTCAACAACTCGACATGTGGACAAATAAGTTTGACCCGGTGATGACCTGCCAGCCGCTGGGAGTGCCGCGCGAGGGCCCGCCCAGGCGCATCTACCAGACGGACAAGGATATTACCTTTCTCTATTTTGGAGGCGATGCAGGAGGCGGATACGGCGAGTATCGTGTGATCCCGACCGACGGCCGCGCGCACTCAAAAGCGTCGGAGTTGGATATCACGTATTTGGGGGACACCGTGGGACGTTGGGAGGGCGATACGCTGGTGCTCGATTCCGTCGCGTTCACGGATACGACGTGGCTGGGGCGCGGCGGTTTCTTCCACTCCGACCAGATGCACGTCGTGGAGCGATTCACGCGTCAAGGCGATGCACTGCTGTACGACGTCACGGTCGAAGACCCTGAGGTGCTGGCGGAACCGTGGGTGTTGTCCACACGAACGGTGCGGCTGAACCCGAGTCCCGACGCGGGCCTTGTCCGAGAGCGAGGCAACTGCGAAGTCTACGAGACGAAGAGCATCACGTCCCAGATTCGCCACTAGAAACCGTGGGCGCGGTGGGCGCCTGTCGCCGCCCTTGTGTAGTCGGATAATTGTTGGTTGATCGCCTACTTTATGCCAAACTGGCGCACGCCACGAGGATCGGATGGCGTGGGCTTCATTAGCACATGGCCATGCGCGTGGATTTCTCCGCTCTGCTGATCGTATTCAGCTTCCTCCGTTAGGAGCGTGTATGACACGAGCTGATCTCAACGCTTCCTTTGAGGTGGACGATTCCCGCGTTCTGCTGAATGTTCTTAGCAGCGAGGTGGACCTTCGGCACAAATTGGAGACCGTTCAAATTCCCTCCAACGGTCAGTTCTTTTAGTTCTGCGTTGTTTTTAGCTGTGAGCGGCAAGAGTGCCAGACACATAGTGAGCAAACTTGTTTTCATTGGCCACCTTTTCGTCGCGTACATTATCCCGGCCTGCTGGCGGGGCTTGGCTATGTTGGTGGACGCGCTAGAAGCTGGTATGTCACGCTGCCTCCAGGATTTCGCGCGCGCTGATCGCAGCAAGCCATCGCGGGAGTGACGCGGAGTGATTTGTGGACGCGCCCGAAGCTATATCAGCAGCCAGACCGCAACTGCGGGGCGCACTACCCGCCCTTGACGCCTGCACAAAAAAACGTCACATTCAACAGGATGAATGCGCGAGCTCCCGCTGAGCCCATCTCCGTGGGGCCCTTCTTTCTGGACGTCGCCAACCATCGCCTGCTGCGGGATGGCGTGGAGGTCAAGTTGCGTCCCCAGGCCTTCCAGGCCCTCCAGGTTCTGGTGCAAAACAGCGGCCACGAAGTGGACTACCAGCGCATGATCGCGGAGGCTTGGTCCGGCACGTGTGTCTCCGGGCACACCGTGGAAGTGACCGTGGCCGAGGTCAAGAAAGCTTTGGGCGAACACGGATTTTGGATCACGCGGCGGCCCAAATTGGGATACCGCCTCGAGCTACCCGGTTCCGATGAGCTGATCCGGAGCGGCCGGCATTTCCTGGGTCATCGAACGCGCGAGGGTTTTGAAAGGGCGCTGGCCTGTTTCCAGCAGGCCGCTCTGGAAAATGGCGGCGATTTT
>Ga0207707_10003484_pt1 | contig 13920 bp, 15 predicted proteins | sample KBSC83BmetaG_FD_184336 | JGI IMG/M metagenome (GOLD analysis project Ga0207707, IMG submission 184336) | Corn rhizosphere microbial communities from Kellogg Biological Station, Michigan, USA - KBS C8-3B metaG (SPAdes) (version 2) | ecosystem: Host-associated > Plants > Roots > Rhizosphere ...
CGAATCAACATGCTTCATATGAAGCATGTGATACTATGCACATGTACGGCGCAAGAAAAAACGGGCTCGAGAATCGCGAAATAGCCCTTATTTTAAAGGGCGAAATGTCTTTCGCGACAGAAACTAGCTAGCGCCAACATCCTTCATCCGGATTCGGAAATTTCGTAAAACGCACGCTCAATCAGCGACTTCAGGAGCTCTTTGACTGCCGAGATGCCCAGTCTTCGTCGAGTCATCCTTGCTGTTCTAGAAGCAGTGATCGCGATTGCGTCTAGCCATTTTGCGGTACTAACAAGATGCCTAGGCTAAACTCGCATCAGTGCCCCGGATGCAGCTCTGATGGTGCTCGCTATACACTCGGGTCCATTTTCGGTACATCTCAACGTCGACATACTTCGCCGGCAAGTTTCTCGCCATCGAAATTCGCTGGGCGTCCGATGGTGACGAAATATGTTCGAGAAGTTCGATCAGCCGCGAGACGATTCCATGCAATTCCTGCAAGTGCAGTCGATCGAGTTTCGAATCACCAACCCGAAATCGGGACGGCAAATCGACGAACTGACATGAGCCGTCCATTTCTTTCGACTCCAACAACTCGTCAAAGAAAGGAGTCGCGCGCGTCCCAATCACAGGTACACCAGAAGCAAGGGCTTCCAAGACGACCATCGGCTGCACCTCGCTTAAAGATGGCATCAACAGGGCGTCGAGGAAACGCAGTGGACGGGGCGCAAGACGCGGCGATTTATCGGGATAGAGAATCACCTTTTCCGGAGCCAGCTCCTTAAGCCGCTGAGCCACCGACAGAGAACGCCGGCATTCGCCGAGGTCGGCGCTGTTATGCCAGAACGGAAATTGGATCACGAGCGCTACTTGCATTTTGGCGATCTGCTTGCAGATCATCTCGAGAATGTCGAGTCCCTTCGCCTGCGTCAGACGACCGACGTAGCCAACCAATTTGGTGGCTTTGCCCAAGCCATTCTGTTGCCTGAAGCGAGCTCGTTCCAACTCGTTAGATGGATTGAACAAATGTTTCCTCACGCCGTTACTAACGACGTGGCATTTCACATCAGGAAATCTTGCCACCACCTGCTTCGCAAGAAACTGGGTTGGCACAATCGCAGCACGTGTGTTCGAAAGCGATAGCTCAAGGCTATGCCAATCTGTGTAGTATTGAAGCTGATAATGCAGGTGAACGACACTCGGAACGTTTCTGAACTTTCTCAGAAACAAGGAGTCGTCAAGATCGTCCGGATTGTGGGAAACTACAAAATCGGGCCCTTCTCCGATAAAATCGTAGCCATGCTTTCCCTTTTTTAAAACGGAAAATCCATACGCGAGCATTTCAAATACAAAGGAGTCTTGGGAAAATCTGTTGTTGTCCCCCCGCGGCGCCAGAACCAGAGGCATCGTCGTCTCTCCCGTATTATGCGGCACGAGATTTGTTCGGCGACGAGAGAAGGTAATCGTAGTGCTTTGCTACCAAGCTCGCGCAAGCTGCGGACGCGGAATGTACGTTCGGGAGTCGCGCGAAATATTGAAGCGCTTCGACGCTCAGAGGCGTCGTTCCGAACGTGCCTTCAAAGTTTGGCGTGAAATCCTCAAGAACGCTCCTCATCAATAAATCCCCGCGGAACACCATTGCTGTCAACACTTCGGGCACGGTCGTAACGGGGTCGATCCCAATGCCAAGAAAGTGAATAGTGGCCCGGCCCTCGTCCAGTTGGGAAAGGAATGGCCGCAGCTGCTCGCAATCACGAACGGACATGGGGTGCTTCGCGGCGTCGTTGAAGTCATCAGCGCCCAAAAGCTCTTCTGCAAACTCCCTCAGGACGGTGGATGTAATATTGAAGTCACCCGGATGAGAGCCGAGATTTGCTGAGAACGGCTGGAAGGTACCCGAGGGCACAACACTGCGTGAACCAGGATTGACCGCCACTTCTTGGCTTCGCTCGTGCCAGAAGTATTTTCCCTTGCGATTTCCATCCACGGCAATAAGCAACGTGCTGACTCCCAAGACCGCACACCTGTTTCGCAAGTTAAAGATGTCCTCCACTTGCTTTCGTAGTGGAAGATCTGTGCCGTTAGGGTTTGGAACGAGGCCCGGGTTTTTGAGCATCCAGCCCGCCAATTCGGCTCCCAAGATCTCGCAACTATCTTGGTAGTCAAAATAGAAGCCCGGACCACAGGTGAGCCGGAGTCCGGCCTGAGTTACCTCAACTTGCAGTGGCCGGTACGTCTCGCCATTCGTCATTTCACTTTTCAGGCTCAGGGATTGCCGGACTTCGTGAAACGCTTCATCGAGATCAGGGACCTTCGGGCGTCTTGGCGACCTCTCCGCATCGGTCTCAAACTGAAATTTGGGCTCCGAACCTCTGCTACCAGCTATGAGGATCGGCTTGTCTGGAATCCATCCAGGAGCAGTGACGACAGCCAGCTCGGGATTGGAGTTCTTGGCACGATAATAGCGGTGCATTAACGCGTGGAGTTCTGACCGTGACTTCTCATAGAATCCGATAGCCTGAGCGCAGGCGTGATAGCCGTCGTACCGCGGGCGGATCAGCTCGATGAATTCATCTTCGGATTTGGCCACGAGCATCTCTTGACGTAGGCCTAGATACATCCCGCAAAGGCCCTTCAGCAGATCACTTGGCAGTTCATTGTCGTCTTTGATTCGTTCCCAAGCCTTCATTTCTTTCTTGAGGTCGTCCGTCACTTTTCGTCCTGATGCAAGAAACCAGGTGCGGATCCACGTGCCGACCCGGATCTCCGGATTGAGGTTGCCTTGACCTGAGATTGCACGCACCCTTGGATTGAGTGGAAACAGCTTAGTGAGCGTAAATATGCGGTCTTTCACTGAAGGCACAGGCACCGGTGAAATGGCGGACATCAACGCCTCCTGTTGTTGGGCGTTAACCTTAAATCAACCACAAGACGCAATGGGAGACAATTTACGACAAGTCAAAATATACTGATATTTCAAATGCTTAAATGAACAAGCGAAGCATCAACAGGCAAATGCTGGGGAGCCATCTAAGTTACCACATAGGTTTCGCACCGGTAGCTAAGACACAAATGTGGGTCTTCCGTACTGGATCCACCGTCAACGGCAGCCACTTTGGGACAGCCTTTGGTCGTGTCCCAGCGCCCTCGCTTCTCGGGGAATACACATCGTAGTTGGCCCGGACGGCAAACAGCGCGCAGGCGATTACCGTTCTGCATCCGGCGAGGGCTTGGGCTCTTACTTGTGGCAGTTGACTTGAAAACCCCGAGCCATCAGAACCGGTTTTGCACGACAATGGCTGGGAAAGATGGTCGGAGTGGCAGGATTCGAACCTGCGACCCCTGCGTCCCGAACGCAGTGCTCTACCGGGCTGAGCCACACTCCGACTAAGACCGCGGCTTATAGCCTTGGGTATCGCGCACCGCAAGAAGCCGATTTTGGGGATTTTGAGCCTCATGAAAGTGGGCCTGACGACCGAGATTCTGCCCGCCGGCGAGGCCGCCGCAGCCGCCGCCGCTCGCGCACTTGGCGCCGGCGGCCTGGTCGCGTTCCCGACCGAGACCGTCTATGGCCTCGGGGCCGACGCCACCAACGCCTCCGCCGTCGCAGGGATCTACGAGGCCAAGGGCCGCCCCGCCTTCAATCCGCTGATCTCGCATGTCGGCGATCTCGCCGCCGCTCGGCAGATCGGCCGTTTCGACGATACTGCCCTGAGCCTCGCCAGGGCCTTCTGGCCGGGCCCGCTGACGCTGGTGCTGCCGAAAACACCGGGCTGCGCGGTGGCCGAGCTTGCGACCGCCGGGCTCGACACCATCGCGATCCGGATCCCGTCGCACCCGGTCGCGCGCGCGATCCTCGCCGCGTTCGGCAGGCCCGTGGTGGCGCCGTCGGCCAATCTCTCCGGCCATGTTTCGCCGACCACGGCCGCGCATGTGAAAAACGATCTCGACGGCCGCATCGACCTCATCGTCGATGGCGGGCCGGTCGAAGTCGGCGTCGAATCCACCATCGTCGGATGTTTCGAGGCGCCGATGCTGTTGCGCCCCGGCGGCCTGCCGCGCGAGGCCATCGAGCGCGTGCTCGGCCACAGGCTCACGCAGGCCCCTCCCGACGCCGAAAGCGACAGCGGCCAGCCGCTGGCGCCGGGCATGCTCGCCTCGCATTACGCGCCGCGCACGCCCGTGCGGCTCGACGCCCGTTCGATCGAGCCCGGCGAAGCGCTGCTCGCCTTCGGCCGGGAAATCGGCCAGGCAATGCCGGGCGCGGAAAAGGCCGCCGCCGTCATGAATCTGTCGGCGCAAGGTGATCTCAATGAAGCCGCGGCCAATCTTTTCGGCTATCTTCGTACGCTCGACGCCAAGCGAGCGCGGACGATCGCCGTGATGCCCATCCCGAACCACGGGCTGGGCGAAGCCATCAACGACCGGCTGCGCCGCGCGGCCGTCGGGCGGGAATGACCGGAACTGAATGACTCGGACTAGAAGACAATGAATATCGTGCAGCCAACTGCGGCCTCTCCTTCCCTCTCCAGCGATCTCATCGCAAAGTTTCGCAAGATCGTCGGCGACAAATATGCGCTGACGGACGCCGCCGATATCGCGCCCTACACCACCGAGGAGCGCGACCTCTTCCACGGTCATTCGCCGCTGGTGCTGCGTCCGGGCTCGACCGCCGAAGTTTCCGCGATCTGCAAGCTTGCCAACGAGCACAGGATCGCGCTGGTGCCGCAGGGCGGCAACACCGGCCTCGTCGGCGGACAGACGCCGCACAATGGCGAGGTCGTGATCTCGCTGAAGCGGATGGATGGGATACGCGAGGTCGACCCCGCGTCGAACACCATGACCTGCGAGGCCGGCGTGATCCTGCAGGTCGCGCAGCAGCGCGCCGCCGAGGCCGATCGCCTGTTTCCGCTGTCGCTCGGCGCGGAAGGAAGCTGCACCATCGGCGGCAACCTCTCCACCAATGCCGGCGGCACTACCGCGCTGGCCTATGGCGTCGCGCGCGAGATGGCGCTCGGCCTCGAGGTCGTGCTCGCCGACGGACGCGTGCTGAACCTGTTGTCGAAGCTGAAAAAGGACAATACCGGCTACGATCTGCGCAACCTCTTCATCGGCGCCGAAGGCACGCTCGGCATCATCACCGTGGCGACGGTGAAGATGTTCCCGAAACCGCGCGCGATCGAGACCGCCTATGTCGGACTGAAATCGCCGGCGGAAGCGCTGAAGCTGTTGTCGCTGTCGCAGAACGAGGCCGCCGGCACGCTGACGAGCTTCGAACTGCTGTCCGAGGTCGCGGTCGATTTCTCGATCCGCCACGGCATCGACGTGCGCGATCCGCTGGAGAGCAAGCACCGCTGGTATGTGCTGATGGAGCTGTCGTCGCCGCGCGACGACGCCCGCGCCACGCTGGAAGCGATTCTGGCCAAGGCCATGGAGGACGGCATCGTCGACGACGCCGTGATCGCGGCGAATTTGAGCCAGCGCCAGGCGTTCTGGAAACTGCGCGACGAGATGTCGGCGGCACAGAAGCCGGAAGGCGGCTCGATCAAGCACGACATTTCCGTGCCGGTCGCGGCCGTGCCTGATTTCATTGCGGAAGCGGACGCGGCCGTGGTGAAACTGATCCCGGGCTCGCGGCCGGTGCCGTTCGGCCATCTCGGCGACGGCAACATTCACTACAACGTCAGCCAGCCGATTGGCGGCAACACCGCCGACTTCATGAACCAGTGGCACGAGGTCAACAAGGTCGTATTCGATATCGTGCTCAAGATGGGCGGCTCGATCTCGGCCGAGCACGGCATCGGCGTGCTCAAGCGTGACGAGCTGCCCGATGTGAAGGACAAGACCGCGATCGAGCTGATGCGCGCGTTCAAGGCGATGCTCGATCCCAACGGCATCATGAATCCCGGCAAGGTGCTGTGAGCAAACCACCCGCGCTCATCATCTCCTCGATCGAGGACGGTGACCTGTCCGAGGTGACTCACCTCTGGCGTCGTGCCGGCTTGATCCGCGAATGGAACGATCCCGCCGGCGACATCGCGCTGGCGCGGAAAGAGAGCAATTCGACGGTCCTGCTGGGCCGTGACGACGGCGGCGCGCTGGTGGCGTCCGTGCTCGTCGGCCATGACGGCCACCGGGGCTGGGTCTATTACGTCAGTGTCGATCCCAACCACCGGCTCAAGGACTATGGCCGCGAGATCATGACCGCGGCGGAAGACTGGCTTCGCGCGCGCGGCATCGCCAAGCTGCAACTGATGGTCCGCGGCGACAACGCCAAGGTTCATGCGTTCTACGAGGCGCTCGGCTATTACGACCAGAAGCGCGTCACTTTCGCCAAATGGCTCGACGGCCGCGAGCCCACGCCGTAACCGGAAGCACGCATGAGCATTTCCGACCGCATCCGCGTCAAGGACATCCGTGTGCTCTCCGACAGCTACACCAAGCTGACCTCCACCACCTTCGAGTGGCGGCGCGACGACGGCGAATGGCAGACGCAACACCGCGAGATCTGCGACCGCGGCAACGGCGCGACGCTGCTGCCCTATAACCGCAAGCAGCGCACCGTCGTGCTGGTCAAGCAGTTCCGCTATCCGGCCTATGTCAACGGCTATGACGATCTCCTGATCGAGGCCGCCGCGGGCCTGCTCGACGATGAATCGCCCGAGAACCGCATCCGCCTCGAGGCTGAGGAGGAAACCGGCTATCGCCTGCACGACGTCCACAAGGTGTTCGAGGCCTTCACGAGCCCGGGCCTGGTGACGGAGAAGCTGCATTTCTTCGTCGCTGAATACGAGCCCGAGATGAAGGTCGGCAGCGGCGGCGGACTCAAGGACGAAGGCGAGGAGATCGAGGTGCTGGAGCTTCCGATCGACGAAGCGCTCGCCATGGTGGCCTCCGGCCGCATCGCCGACGCCAAAACCATCATGCTGCTGCAATACGCCGCGCTGAATATTTTCAAATGAGGCGCGGCCACAGCAAGTAGGGTGGGCAAAGCGAAGCGTGCCCACCAGCTTAGGCACCACGAACATGGTGGGCACGGCGCTATCGCGCCTTTGCCCACCCTACAAATCGTCGCGGGGACGACAATGAAATCAAAACAGACTCCCCTGCCCGTCGTCGGCTGAAGGCGGCGGCGCCTTGCGCGGCGCCACCTTCCGCGGCTTCGGCGCCTCCTCCGCCGCGCGCTGCTCGTTGGTGATCGGCAACAGCAATTGTGTATCGTCATTGTCGGCATGATTCACCCGCTTCGACACCTCATGCCAGGCGAACTCGCCCTCGTGCGGGCCCCTCAGCATCGCCATGACGGGCGCTGCGTCGTCTTCGCTGCAATCGAGCCAGCGCACGAAATCGTCCGGCATCAGCGTGACCGGCACGCGGTGATGCAGCACCGCGAGATCGGGGCTCGCCGCCGCCGTGACGATCGCGACCGTATCGAGTTCCTCGCCGTTCGGGCCGATCCAGGTTTCGGCAAGCGCGGCGAGACCGAACAGATGGCCGTCGCGGCGATGGATGAAGAAGGGCCGCTTGCGCCCGCCCGCGACCTGCCATTCGTAATAGCCGTCGGCCGGGATCAGGCATCGCCGCCGCCGGATGGCGTTCTTGAACGCCGGCTTCTCGTTCACCGTCTCCGAGCGCGCGTTGATCAGGAGCGTAATCTTGCGGGGGTCCTTGACCCAGGAAGGTATCAGGCCCCACCGCATCAATTTGAAATGCCGCGCACCATTTTCGATAATAATGACGGGTATAGGTTGTGTCGGCGCGATATTATGCCGTGGCGGGAAATTCGGCTGCTCGGCATAGCCGAATACCAACCGTATCGCGGCGGGAGGTGAGGTAATGACAAAACGTCCGCACATTCTGTAACCTAAATGGTCATCCGTTCAGCACCTTTTAACCCCGAACCGGAACACTGCGACCGATGAGCTCCACGGCCCAACCATCCGCGCGATTCGATCATTCGCCGCCGCCACAGTCACCGGACCTGGATCCAGCCGCCCGCGCGGCGGAACTCAAGGCTGCCAATATCAATCCGCAGACCGGGCTCGCCACCGACTACCTCAACCATTTCAACGAAGCCATCATGCTGCTCGAGATGATTCCGGACATGCCGGAATGCTCGGAAGATTTCCTGCAGTGGCATCCTTTGTCCTATGCCGAACATTTCACGGCGTCCAATTTCAAGGCGCGCGATCTCGCGATCTCGGCCTATGAGTCCGCCGATGCCGATGTCCGCGCCGAATTCGACCAGATGGCGGAGACCATGACCTCGATCCTGAACGAGGTCGGCACCGCGATGCGCGAGGCGACCCAGGATGCGACCAAGGCCAAGCTCGCCGGGCAGGCGATCGGCTGGCTGAAGCCGCTGGTCGCAGCGGCCGGCGGTGTCATCAACGGCGGCTATGAGGCCGACGTCGAGACCATCATGGCGGCCTGATCGCCGTGGCCAACCCTGATCCGTCCACCCGTCCCCAGCTCGCTGTCAGCGCGGTCATCTTCCGCGACGGCAAGGTATTGCTGGTGCGGCGCGCGCGCTCACCGGGCAAGGGCTTTTATTCGCTGCCGGGCGGACGCGTCGAATTCGGGGAAAGCCTGCATACCGCGCTCGCCCGCGAGGTCGACGAGGAAACCGGCCTGCGGATCGACATTGTCGGACTTGCCGGCTGGCGCGAGGTGCTGCCGGCGGCGGGCGGCAGCGGCCACTACGTCATCATGTCGTTTGCGGCGCGCTGGGCGGCCCGGGAAGTGGCGCTGAACGACGAGCACGACGACTTCAAATGGCTCGCGCCTTCAGCCTTCGGCGATCTCAAGCTCACCGGCGGCCTTCCTGAGGTGGTCGAGGCCGCCCGCCGCCTGGTGGACGGATAGCCTTCGCGCCTTGCTTCCAGCGCATTTAAGGGGCTATCACGCGGGGCATCCCTTGGACCGTCGAATGCCGAAGCGCCTCTTCGCCCTACTCGCCATACTTGCCTGCCTTTGCGGCCCTGCCCGCGCTCAGGACGCCGCCGCGCCGTTCGACGGCGACCTGCAGCGGCTCGCCGAGATCCTCGGCACGCTGCATTATCTGCGCGGGATCTGCGGCAGCAATGAAGGCCCCAAATGGCGCAACCAGATGCAGGCGCTGATCGACGCTGAAACGCCGTCCGGGGACCGTCGCGCCCGCATGATCGCGGGCTTCAACCGTGGATATAACGGCTTCCAGCAGACCTACCGGACCTGCACGCCTGCGGCGATGGTCGCGATCCGCCGCTATATCGACGAGGGCTCGAAGATTTCGCGCGACCTGACGGCCCGCTATGCCAACTGAGCCCACCCTGTTTTTCGATCTCGATGGCACACTGACGGACCCCAAGCCCGGCATCACCGGCTCGATCCAGTACGCGCTGCGAAAGCTCGAGCGGGAGGTCCCGTCGCAGGACGAACTGACCTGGTGCATCGGCCCGCCGTTGCGGGCGAGCTTTGCGGTGCTGCTCGGCGGGGAGAGCCTTGCCGATCGCGCCGTCGAGCTCTATCGCGAGCGGTTTGCCGACATCGGGCTGTTCGAGAACAGCGTCTATCCCGATATCGAGCATGTTCTGGCCGCGCTCAGCCAATCGGGCCTGCGCATGTTCGTCGCCACCAGCAAGCCGCATGTGTTCGCCAAACGCATCATCGATCATTTCGGGCTTAACAGCTATTTCGAGCATGTCTTCGGCTCGGAGCTGGACGGCACGCATGTGCACAAGAACGATCTTCTGGCGCACGCGCTCCGTCAAACGGGCGCCGATCCCGCGCAGGCGCTGATGATCGGCGACCGCAGCCATGATGTCGCCGGTGCGAAAGCCAACGGCATGGATGCGATTGGTGTGACCTATGGCTATGGCAGCCGGGAGGAATTGATCGCGGCTGGTGTTCGCCATCTTTGCGCCTCACCACGCGCGGTTCTGGAGCTGATTCAAGCCAGCTTTTTGGCTGGCCGGAACACACCTGCGAATGTCGGAAGTGCCGTTAACCTTTCCTAAAGAACTGGTCTAGGCGGCGCGCGCCAGCATGCTAAACCACCCTCCTCCGACGCGTTCCGCAACGGAATCGCGATAACTTCGCTCGTTGAGTTCATGCATCCTTTCTCCTTCGCCTTCGCCCGCGATCCCATGCCCGACAACGAGCAGAAGAAGGCGGCGCTCAGCTATCTCAACGAGGCCTGGGCGGAAGCGCGCCATGACGGCGTCGACGGCGACTGCCTGGCGCAGGCCAGCCTGTTCGCGGCGCTCGCCGAACTGGTCGGCACCTATGGCGAGGATGCGGTCGCCAAATTTGTCGAGGGAATCCCCTCGCGCGTGCGCAACGGCGAATTCTCGATCTCGCTCGCCAAGCAGTAAGCCACACGCCTTACGGCTTCAGCGTCTCCAGGAACCGCACCGGCTCGCCGGATGACGGCGTCGCCAATTCGTCCTGCCACATCACGCGCTTGCCGCGCACGAAGGTGCCGACCGGCCAGCCGGTGACGCGCATGCCGTCATAAGGCGTCCAGCCGGCCTTGGAGGCGACCCATTTGTCGGTGATGGTTTCGGTTCGCTTGAGATCGACCACCGTGAAATCGGCGTCGTAGCCGGCCGCGATCCGGCCCTTGCAGGCAATATTGAAGAGCCGCGCGGGACCTGCGCTAGTGAGATCGACGAGGCGCTGCAGCGACAGCCGTCCTGCGTTGACATGATCCAGCATCAGCGGCACCAGCGTCTGCACCCCGGTCATCCCGGAGGGCGAGGCCGGATAAGCCTTGGCCTTCTCCTCCAGCGTATGCGGCGCATGGTCGGAACCGAGGACATCGACGATGCCCTGCTCGATGCCGCGCCAGATGCCCTCGCGGTGATCGGCCGAACGCACCGGCGGGTTCATCTGGGCACGGGTGCCAAGCCGCTCGTAGCATTCGGGCGCGGCCATAGTCAGGTGATGCGGGGTCGCTTCACAAGACGCGACGTCCTTGTGGTCGCGGAGGTACTCGATCTCCTGTTTGGTAGAGATGTGCAGAACATGGATGCGCTTGCCCGTCTCGCGGGCGAGCTTGACCAGGCGCTCGGTCGCCATCAGCGCCGCGGTCTCGTCGCGCCAGACGGGATGCGAGCGCGGATCGCCCTCGACGCGGAGCCCCTTGCGGTCGTTGAGGCGGTATTCGTCCTCCGCGTGAAAGGCAGCTCGCCGCCGTATTACCTGGAGTATCCTGCGCAAACTCTCGTCGTCCTCGACCAGCAGCGCGCCGGTCGACGAGCCGATGAACACCTTCACCCCGGCACAGCCGGGCGCGCGTTCGAGCTCGGGCAGGTCCTGAACGTTCTCGCGGGTACCGCCGATGAAGAAGGCGAAATCGCAATGCATGCGATGCCGGCCGCGCTTGATCTTGTCGGTGAAGGTCTCCTCCGTCACCGTCAGCGGATTGGTGTTCGGCATCTCGAACACGGCGGTCACCCCGCCCATGACCGCGCTGCGCGAGCCCGTCTCCAGATCTTCCTTGTGGGTCAGCCCGGGCTCGCGGAAATGCACCTGCGTGTCCATCACGCCGGGCAGGATATGCAGGCCCTTGCAATCGATGATTTCGGCGGCGCTCGCCCGCCCCAATCCGCCGATTTCGGCGATGCGGCCCGAGCGAATGCCGATGTCGCGCACGCCCTCGCCGTCCTGGTTGACCACGGTGCCGGATTTTAGAATGGTATCAAATGTTTGAGTCATCACTCGACAGCGTCATTTCAGGGAATTGGGTCGCGTAAGGCCTTGTTCGCAGCACCTTAGCGACTTAACTTGCCATGTGATATCGGCGAGTTGCATTTCAACAGGAACTTCAAGAGCAACCTCTTATGAAAGCAGCGTTTCTTCCCGACCGGGGGGTGGTCAAGATAACCGGCGAGGACGCACGCAACTTTCTCAACGGCCTGGTCACGATCGACGTGACGCTGCTCGAGCCCGGGCTCGGCCGGTTCGGCGCGCTGCTGACGCCGCAGGGCAAGATCACCATCGATTTCCTGATCACGGAAGCGCCGAGCGGCCATGGCGGCGGCTTCCTGATCGACTGCCCGCGGCCGCTGGCGCAAAGCCTCGCCGACAAGCTCGGCTTCTACAAGCTCCGCGCCAAGGTCACGGTGGAAAACCTGTCCGATAGCCTCGGCGTGATCGTCGCCTGGGATGGCGAGCCTGCGATGAAGCCGGACCTCGCCTTCGCCGATCCGAGAGATGCAGCACTCGGCTGGCGCATTCTCGCGCCACAGGACCTGGCCCCGAAAGTCGCCGGCCTGATCGGCGCGGAACTCTCCGACAGTGCGTCCTACGAGGCCCATCGCATCGCCCTGGGCGTACCGCGCGGCGGGCTCGACTTCATGTATGGCGATGCCTTCCCGCACGAGACGAACATGGACCGCCTGCACGGCGTCGATTTCGACAAGGGCTGCTATGTCGGGCAGGAGGTGGTGTCGCGGATGCAGCATCGCGGCACCGCGCGCACGCGAACCGTGCGCATCACGCTCGACGGCGCGCCGCCCGAGGCCGGCAGCACCATCCTTGCCGGCGACAGACAGGTCGGCACCATGGGCTCGACCTCGGGCCAGAACGGCCTGGCGCTGATCCGCACCGATCGCGTCACGGATGCGCTCGACGCGGGACTGGCGCTGACCGCCGGCGGGCTCGGTATCCGCCTCGCCGATCCCGATGCGATCCGCGCCGCGAACAGGCAGACCGTCGCATGAGCAGATCCGCTCGTTTGCACCCCGACGGCAAGATGCGATGCCCCTGGCCGGGGGAGGACCCGTTTTATGTCGCCTATCACGACACGGAATGGGGCGTGCCCGAATATGACGACCGCGCGCTCTACGAGAAGCTGATCCTCGATGGCTTCCAGGCCGGGCTCTCCTGGATCACCATCCTTCGCAAGCGCGACAATTTCCGCCGCGCCTTCGATGATTTCCAGCCGGAAAAGATCGCGCGCTACAACGCCAAAAAGGTCCACGCGCTGATGAACGATGCCGGCATCGTTCGCAACCGCGCCAAGATCGAGGGCGCAATCGCGAGCGCGAAGTCGTATCTGAAGATCATGGAAGAAGGCCCGGGTTTCTCGAAGCTTTTATGGGACGCCGTCGACGGCAGGCCGAAGGTGAACCAGTTCAAGACCACCGCGAGCGTCCCGGCGTCGACGCCGGTCTCCATCAAGATATCCAAGGAGCTCGCCGGACGCGGCTTCAAATTCGTCGGCCCGACCATCGTCTACGCCTTCATGCAGGCGACCGGCATGGTCAACGACCATCTCGTCACCTGCTTCTGCCATGGAAGCTGCGGCGCGAAACCGCGATCGCCGCGTCTCAAAGCCAAATGACGGCGGCCAAACGCGTCGCCGCCGACACGCGGGTCTGGCAGCGGATGCTGTCCGGCCGGCGGCTCGACCTGATCGACCCCTCGCCGCTCGACATCGAGATCGCCGACATCGCCCATGGCCTGGCGCGTGTCGCCCGCTGGAACGGCCAGACTAGCGGGGCGCACATCTTCTCGGTCGCGCAGCATACGCTGCTGGTCGAAGCGGTGATGCGCGCGCGCACGCCGCGGATCGACGAAAGACTCAGGCTGGCCGCCCTGCTGCATGATGCGCCGGAATATGTCATCGGCGACATGATCTCGCCGTTCAAGGCCGTGCTTGGCGGCGATTACAAGGCGGTCGAGCAGCGGCTGTTATCCGCGATCCACATTCGCTTCGGACTGCCCCCGGTCCTGAGCGCCAACATCACCGCGCAGATCAAGAACGCCGACCGTGGCGCGGCCTATCTCGAAGCTACGGTCCTGGCGGGTTTTTCGGAAGCCGAGGCCAGGCGCCTGTTCGGCCGTGATCCCGGCCTGCCCGAAAGCGTGTGCGAGGACTATCTGACGCCTTGGAGCGCGGCCAAGGCCGAGAAGCGATTCCTGGCGCGATTC
>Ga0207707_10003486_pt1 | contig 13918 bp, 14 predicted proteins | sample KBSC83BmetaG_FD_184336 | JGI IMG/M metagenome (GOLD analysis project Ga0207707, IMG submission 184336) | Corn rhizosphere microbial communities from Kellogg Biological Station, Michigan, USA - KBS C8-3B metaG (SPAdes) (version 2) | ecosystem: Host-associated > Plants > Roots > Rhizosphere ...
TGCCGTCGAGCACGTGCTTCGATGGATTCGGGCGGCCGGCGACGATTCAGCTATGCCCGACGATCAGGCGTCAGCGTCCAATCTCCCCGTTCGCCCGGCCAAATCCAGAAGAAGGGAGCCGCGTTAGCGATCTTGGGAACGAATCATCTCGATGGAGGCGGGGCACTGTCTGGCGGATCAAAACGATCGAAGGCGATCGAGGTTCCACCGGCAAATGCGTTCACCAATATGCGGCCTTCGCCAGCAACTCGTCTGGCTGCAACCATATGATCCGCGAACCATTGACCGCGACGGCTGTCCAGATCGTCGTAGCGGACGCCATTGCCGCTGGAAGAGGAGTGGATGAACCGATGATTCCCGGCATAGATAGCAACGTGACTGATTCGGCCACCCTGCTGGAATAGCATGAGGTCGCCTACCGCAAGCGCTCGAGTCGAGGGTTCAACGGCGACTCCCGCCCCGGCCATCTGACGCGAAGTTCGCGGCAGATCCACTCCCTGTTGCGCATAGACGTATTGGACGAAGCCCGAACAATCGAACCCTGATACCGGCGATGTCCCGCCATACCGATACGGGACACCGATGTACCTCTCCGCGGCCGGAATGACTCTCCGTGCCGCACCGCCGGCAGACGATGATGACGTGGTGCTGACCGGCCAGTTTACCCTGCTTGGCGTCGGAGGTCGTGAAGCTCTTGACGGAGTGGCGGACGTGCGTCGCGAATAAACCGAAGGGCGTTGCCGACCACCGCCAAAGTGGAATCCGATTCCCACCCGGTACTCTATGCCCCGGACGAACTGTGAATCCACGGGCGATGCAGGAGCAGCGAGATGGCGTGACCGAGCCTCGCCGTTCACCGAGAGCAGGCGTCCCAGCGCCAGCTGGAGGCCACCACCGAAGCTCCAGGTGCGGATTGCATCGGTAAATCCACTGGGTTGCGCAGCGCTCTCGAGGCCAAGCCCACCGAACGTGTAGGGCATGAACCCTTCGCCTAGCCCGGCGTTCACGGGGCCCAGGACCAGATCCGCGTTCGTCGCCCAGACGAGATCGGACCCCGTCTGAGTGCCAAATGTCTCGACCGTTGGCGAAGAGATCCCGAGTCCCCCGCTTCCTCGAATACCGAGATAGGGCGTGCCCACGCTAAGCGAGAGGCCGCCCAATGTTCGTGTGACGGGATCAGAATTGTCGAGAGCACCGAAGATCTCCACGCCCCCTGCCACCTGGGCAAAGAGGCTGACGGGCACCACCAAATACGACAGGACTCCAAGGAGACCAGTCAAGCGTCGCAGGTTCATGGGCGACTCCACTGAAGAGGTTGGCGCCTTAACTGGCATTAGGAGGACCAGCCCGTGCCATGTAGCCAAGCTCATGTGGCACAATGATTTGCCCTATTGTGCCGAGTTGATAAACATCCTATTGTCACCTTTCTCGGACGAATCGATAGGTCAGAGGAACGATCCGACGTGAGCGGGTATGACCACAGACGCTCATTCCGGCGCGCCGGGATGCTCGTGCGCCAAAACCTCATGAAACGCGGAGGGTGAATGCCAAAAATCGAATGGCGGTCGATCCTCGCGTTGTTGTCGGCGGGATTGATTGTTTCCAACGGGGCGGTGCTTCCTTCCCCCTCGATCGGAGACGCTGTTGCCACCGCGTCGTCGAACATCGCCGAGGGCTTGTCGAGCGGGCCGCACCTGGGATTTGATACGTTCACCTATCCCGGTGACGATGCGATGCGCGCCTGGCTAACGGCCGACAAGCCGTACAAGTGGGTAGGGTATTATCTGAGCGCTCCTTGCCACACCGATTCGTCCTGGGAAGGAAAGCGAGAAACGCTCGCGCGGATGGGATGGGGAACGGCCGTCATTTACGTGGGCCAACAGACCTGGGGCAGAACACCCGGAGCGAAAGTCGCGGTGACCCGATACGCCGCCAAGCGGGTGCGGCAGGTCAGAACGCGCAGCGGCAAGCGCGTCGTGAGCTATGTCACCAAGCGTGTCCCGGTGCGGGTGTATGTGACGCCGCGCGCTTCGCGAAACGCGAGCTGCTCCACGCAATTCGTCAACGCTGCGCGCGGAACAATCGATGCCGACGACGCCATCGCCAAGACTGCAGCCGAAGGATTCGCGAGGGGCACTGTGATCTTTCTTGACATCGAGCGAATGGACGCCGTGCCGAAGGCCATGCGCGATTACTACCGGGCCTGGACGGCGCGAGTTGCTGCGGACGGCCGCTTTCAGCCCGCCTACTACGCGCATAGCTTCAACGCGAATCTCGTCTACAGCGATGTGAAGCAGGTGCTGACAGCGGCCGGCGATTCCGTCGACCCGCCTTTCTGGATCTCGAGCGGTCGAGGATTCGCCGAGGACAAGCTCCCGTCCGAGGTCGGACACGCATTTGCCCAGGTGTGGCAGGGAGTTCTGGATGTGGTAGAGACCCACAACGGCGTGCGAATCCCGATCGATGTGAATGTCGCCGACGTGCCGTCGCCTTCGGTTCCGGTTGGAGAAGGCGAATAGTCGTCGCGCTATTTGACGCGAGTGATGAAGTCCTCGCGGTGCGGTGGGCGGAAGATCAGGTCCACCGCGAGCCAGGTGGTTTTCGCAAACGGATAGCAAAAGACCGCACCTAGTACGGAAAGGATCACTCCTCCGTACTGAAGCGCGTTCCAGGGCGGATTGGGCCAGGTAAAGACGACTACGACGAGAAAGGCGCCCGCCAGAAGGATCTCGACGGCGATCAGGTTGAGCGTGTAGGCGCCTATGAAGTAATCCGACTCTCCCCGCTCGAGCAGAATCCCGCACGTCGGGCACCGCTCTCTCATCTTGAAGAAACCATGAAAGAGGCCCCGGCCTCCGCAATTTGGGCAGCGGAGAAGGAGTGCTCTTCCCAGAAGCCGCCAGGGAGACTGGCGGGATATGTCGGGGCGCGCGTTGCTCATCATGTTCCGGGTCTGAGCCGACCGCAGGGTCAGCGCATTGATTATAGCGGCTCGGCGCACCTCATTTTAGGCAGGACGGCGCGTCCTGGAGTGCCCGTAGAGGCTTTGGCGACGATCCTCAACCCTTTTCTGCCGACGGTTGTCAGAAGGTCGACAATGGAAATGGCAGCCTACGAGTCTCGGAGCTCGGTGAACGATATCCAATTGGTCACGCGGGTGGTTGCTGGCGATGCCGCCGCCGAGCGTGAGCTATACGAGACATATGTCGATCGCATTTACCGGCTGACTTTTCGTCTGGCCGGTGATGACGAGCTCGCGCGGGATTTCACGCAGGCGACCTTCATCCGTGCGTTTGAAAAGATTGGAAGCTTTCGCGGTGAGTCGTCACTCTCCACCTGGTTGCACTCGATCGGGTTATCGGTGGCGCTGAACGGACTGCGAAAGACGAAGCGAATCAGGAATCGAGAAGGACCGATGGAAGAAGGATTGACGGTTGGGGTGACGCCGATTCAGGCGGAGCCGGATCTCAAGGAACGGCTGGCGAGGGCGATCGACTCGCTGTCCGACAAATACAGGGCGGTATTCGTGATGCACGACGTCGAAGGTTACACGCACGAGGAAATAGCCGGGGCTTTGAACATTCCGATTGGAACGTCCAAGTCCCACCTCTTTCAGGCGCGTGGCAAGCTGAGAATCGCGCTGGCCGATTTTGCACCGGAGTGGGTGTCATGACTGAAGACAATTTCGAGGAGTTCCTCAAGAAAACGGCGCAGGGGTACAACGTTCCGCCTGCTCGCACTCCACGAGAAGAGATGTGGAGCACGATCCAGTCGAAGCGTGCCGCCGGCCCGCAGGTGGTATACGGGGGCGGTTCGCAACTGCGCGAACCGGCGCCGCGGAGATTCGGCTCGAAGGTCTGGCTCGGCGCGGCAGCGGCGGCATTGCTACTCGTTGCGACAGGTGTCGGAATCGGGCGGTGGACGGCCGGACCGAGTGCGATCACGTCGGTGGCGGTGAATGCGACTACGGAGAAGCCGGTGGTTGTCGTCGGATCCGATCAGGCTGGAGGTTCGACCACTCACCAGCCAGCGAACGAATCCGGATCCGGAAGCGAAGCGACCGTCAGTCCGACGCCGAAGGTAGGATCACGGAATCCAGAGGGGCGCAGCGCTTCCTCGGCACAGTCGCGTTTGAGTGGCAACGAGGCAACGCGGGTTGCCACGACTGCGATTCCAAACGCAGCTGACCGCAACTCTGCGTATCAGATCACCACAACTCAGCACCTGAGTGAAGCGGAAGCGCTTCTGACATCGTTCAGATCCCGTCCAACCGCGGACCGGCAGATGGATGCACAGCTCGGAGCCTGGGCGCGCCAGCTTCTGAGCAACACGCGTCTGCTGCTCGACTCACCCGTCGCCAACGATCCACAGCGTCGTCCGTTGCTGGAAGATCTGGAGCTCGTGCTCGTGCAGATCGTCCAGCTATCGCCCGGAAGCACGCCGCAGGATCGCGAGATGATTGAGAAGTCTCTACAGCAGGACCATGTAATGACGAGGCTGCGCACCGCGATTCCCGCGGGCCCGCAGCGTGGTAGTTGAGGACCCTTCAATGACTATGAAAACCCTACTCACGGCAGCAGCAATAATTTCCTCGGCGGGATTTGGAGTCGGCAAGGCTCCAGCCAGTCGCCCTTCATATAACTCAAGCGCGCCGATCGTGTCTGCAGGCGCCGAGCTCCAGCTGCGAGACGAGTTCGCGTCGCTCGATCAGCAGGCCAATCCGCTTCCGCCGGCGCCGTGGGCGAAGGCGGATCCGGCCGACTCACTCTATCGCCTGGCGCGCGAGGCGCTCTCACGCGCCGACTACAAGCGCGCTGCGCAACTATTCCATCAGATCCCCGAGCGCTATCCGCAGTCGGCGTACGCGGGACAGGCGATGTACTACGAGGCGTTCTCGCTTTATCGCAGTGGCGGTGACGACGAGCTGAGCGCCGCCCGCGATCGCCTCAATGAACTGAAGCAGAAGTATCCGTCGGTTGCTACGGGTGACCGCTCGACGCTGATGACGCGCGTGTGCGGCGAGCTCGCCAAGCGGGGCGACGAGGCGTGCACGATGCTGATCGACAGTGCAGCCAACAAGAGCAGCTCGAAATCGTCTGCCGGCTCCGGATCGACGCGCGATTGTCCAGGCGAAGACGACGACGAAAGGATAGAGGCGCTCAAGGCGCTCCTTCAGATGGACGCCGATCGCGCGATGCCGATTCTGAAACAGGTGCTGGCGCGTCGTGACCCGTGTTCGGTCGTGCTCCGTCGGACGGCCGTCTTCCTCGTATCGCAGAAACAGACTTCCGAGACGGCAAACATTCTAATGAGCGTTGCGCGCGATGATCCTGATCAGGAAGTGCGCGAGCAGGCCGTGTTCTGGTTGTCACAGGTGCCGGGATCGACGCCTCTGCTCGAGGGGATCCTCAGGAGCAATGCCGACGAGGGCGTCAAGGAGAAGGCACTGTTCTCGATCTCTCAGCAGAACGATCCGAGGGCGCAGCAGATTCTTCGCGATTTCGCATTGCGCGAGAACGAGGATAGCGATCTTCGTGAAAAGGCGATCTTCTGGCTTGGCCAGCGCAGCTCCACCGAAAACACCCAGTTCCTGCGCACACTCTACTCGCGTCTCACGAATGAAGACCTGAAGGAAAAGGTCTTGTTCTCACTTTCGCAGCAACGGGGCGCGGGCAACGAGCAGTGGCTGATGAGCATTGTGGTCGACCCGAAGGAGGATGTCGAGCTGCGGAAGAAGGCTCTGTTCTGGGCCGGACAATCGGGCGTCGCGACGGCGGAGCTGGCGGGTCTGTACGATCGGCTCACGGACGCCGAGATCAAGGACCACATGATCTTCGTGCTCTCGCAACGCCAGAAAGATGCGGCGGCGAACAACAAGCTGTTCGACATCGCAAAGAACGAGAAAGATCCGGAGCTTCGCAAGAAAGCGATCTTCTGGCTCGGGCAGTCGCGTGACCCGCGAGCGCAGCAGTTCCTCATCGACCTGATCAACAAATGACACACTCACGCATGACATCGATCGCGGGGACGGCTCTTGCCGTCCTCGCAGCGGTTGCGTCGCTGCCTCGGACGGGCACGGCGCAGAGCATCGCGAGCAGGGTTGCCCGGGTCGCGAACGGAACCGTCCGCATGACATTCGCGGCGAAGCCCGGAATCTGTGGCAGCGGCAATTCGATACGCCACGACAACGGGCGAGGCAACACGAACTGGGGCAACTGGAACGAATCGCGGGACGTCGAGTGGGACAACGAATGCAGCATGGGCCCCGCGCGCGTCGTTCTCGACCGCAGAAATGGCGAGCTGTCGGATCTTCGTTTCTATGTCGGTGGCCGTTGGCGCCCCGCCGGCAGCGACGTCGTCGACCTCGGCACCGTCTCGGCGCGCGATGCCGCAGACTATCTCGTCACAATTGCTGAGACAGACAAAGGCAGCATTGGCTCGAAGGCGATTTTTCCGGCGACGATAGCGGATAGCGCTGTCATCTGGCCGGCACTGTTGAAGCTGGCGCGAAATGCCGACGTGCCCCGTAACACGCGGTCGCAATCGGTGTTCTGGCTCGGCCAGGCGGCAGGGGATGTTGCCACGCGAGGACTCAACGATCTCGTCGTCGACAACAGCGTCGACCGCGAAGTGCGCGAGCAAGCCGTGTTCGCGCTATCGCAGCGCCCGCGAGACGAAGGGATTCCAGCGCTCATCAACGTCGCGCGCACCAACAAGGACCCCGAGATTCGGAAGAAGGCGTTGTTCTGGCTCGGGCAATCCAACGACCCGCGCGCGCTCGATCTCTTCGAGGAGCTGTTGACGAGGAAATAGTCGTCGCCGGCGAGAGAAATCATTGCAAAGGGGGATGCTTGTAAATAGCATCCCTCTTTCGCATCCAGGATCTTCGTGGACTTCACGCACCTCTCGGCACAGCTATCGTCGAGCCCGCTCACTGCGCTGCCGATTCTTTTTATCGCGGGCGTGCTGACGAGTCTCACGCCATGCATCTATCCGATGATTCCGATCACGGCCGCGATAGTTGGGGGCAGCGCGGTTGGAGATGCACCGCGCCCGCGTGCGCGGACAGTGATGCTGACGTTCGCGTACGTGATTGGCCTGGCGACTGCGTACGCATCGCTCGGACTCGTCGCGGGACTGAGCGGCACAATCTTCGGGTCGGTGAGCACGAATCCGTGGCTCTACTTCGCGATGGCCAATCTCCTCGTTCTCGCCGCTTTGGCGATGCTCGACGTGATTCCGGTTCGACTCCCAACTGCGCTCCTCACCCGCGCCGCAACTGCAGGGGAAGGTGGAAAGATTTCCGGAGCGTTGATCATGGGTGCCGTCTCGGGTCTCGTCGCCGCGCCGTGCTCGGCACCCGTCATGGCCGCGGTCCTGACGTGGGTGACCGCAACCAAGAGCGGTGTCCTCGGATTCATCTACCTGTTCGTGTTCTCGCTCGGGATGTGCACGCTGTTGGTGGTAGTCGGACTTTTCAGTGGCACCGTTGCGCGCCTCCCGAGGGCCGGGGAGTGGATGGTCTGGGTGAAGAGACTGTTTGCGCTGATCATGTTGGGCGTAGCGGAGTATTACCTTGTGCAGATGGGTCAGCTTCTGATCTGACCCGGTGCCTGGTACCCGGTGCCCGGTACCCGAGAAAGACCGCGCCAACCCTCATGTCTCAAACAACCATGTCGTTATACCGCAAAAGCCTCGCACGATTCTCCTTTGCCGCGATGATCGCGGCGGGATTTGTTATCGCCGCACCCGTTTCGGCGCAGGACCTTGGGATCGAGGTTGGATCTACGGCGCCGGCTGTTGTGGTGCAGTCACTCGATGGGAAGTCCGTCAATCTCGGACAGTACATCGGCAAGACGCCGATGCTGATCGAGTTCTGGGCGACGTGGTGCCCCAACTGTCGTGAATTGATGCCAACGTTGCTCGACGCGCAGAAGAAGTACGGGCATAAGGTCAAGTTCGTGAACCTGGCGGTGGCGATAAACCAGTCGCCGGAAAAGGTGCGACGCTTCCTTGCCGCGCATCCTCTGCCGCACGAAACGCTTTATGATGTGGATGGAAAGGCAGCGGGCGCATTCGACGCTCCGGCGACATCCTACGTCGTGGTGTTGGACAAGTCGGGCAAAGTGGTCTATACAGGCCTGGGCGGGAAACAGGACCTCGACGCCGCGCTCAAAAAGGCGCTGTAGCGGCGCAACTGCAACGATGAAAAAAGGCCGCGGATCACTCCGCGGCCTTTTTTTATTTCGCCGAGTCTGGTTTAGGCGGGGGCGAGAGACTGTCTACTACTGCAGCCAATTCGGTATACGCCGAAGGCGTCAGAACCTTGAACGGCTTCGTCACATAAGCAATTCGGCCAGTCGGACCGACGACAAATAGTGAGCGGTTGTCGACTTTGTTCTTGGGATCGTAGGCGCCGTACAGCTGGCCCACGACGCTGCCTGGATCACTCGCAAATGCTACCGGGAAATCCTCATCGCGCGCCCACGAAGCGAGCGCGGTGTCTGGATCGACACTGATTCCGATGACGGTGACGTTGCGGCCGTTGTTGAAGAGCGTGGCGTACTGATCACGGTACGCCTCCATTTGGATGGTTCAGCCCTTGGTCCGCGCCTGATAGAAGAACGCAAGGACGACTGTCCTCCCTCGGTAGTCTGAAAGCCGGACCGGCGTCTTGAGCAGCCCGTAACGCGTCGCGCCGTTCAGCGTAAAGTCGGGGGCAACCTCGTTGACAGCCGGACCCGACGGAGCCGGTGTGACGACGCCCTGGCCTTCAACGATGCTGAAAGCGGCAAGAGATGCAGCGGCGCCGAGCGCCAAAGTTTTTCTGCGAGCCCCAGCAAGCATACGTCAATCCTCGGTGCGATATTGCTGAAAGTCTATAGCCCGGACCTTGCGCAGGCTAGCCACATCTCTCGAATCGATCGTCTTTGCCATCTGTTCATTTTTTGACTTCCCCGCAGTCGTACCGAGATGATGCGTTGGCCACACCGATGACTGCGCTGCCAAGGTCTTTCTGCATGGCGCTCGCGATCGCGTCAGTGATCCCCGGAATCGCGCGAGGCCAGCACGCACAGCTCGAAGTTGGGGCGCAGGCTACGGGACTTGTCGCTCGCGAATCCCCTGCAATTGCCGGCCGCGACCTGACGGAAGGCTATCTGACACAGCCGCTCATCATGGCCCAACTCGGTCTATGGAATAGTGCGCTGGCGCTCCGGGGCACTGTCGACTTCGAGGGCCTCACCATGAAGCGCGGCGAGCTGAACGCTGGAATTGTGGGGGAGGGCTACATCGATCGCCGACATCCACACACCTACCTCCACGAGCTCGTCGCAACGGCGAAACGCGAGTTTGGCGGCGGCGCCGTCTCACTGACGGCAGGAAAGGGATTCGCGCCGTTCGGAACCGATGATCCGATGTCGAGACCGTTCGAGAAGTATCCCATCAACCACCATCTCGCTCAGATTCTGGAACGCGCCGTCGGCATCGGAGCCGTGAAAGCCGGCCGCATGATCGTCGAAGGGGGTCTGTTCAATGGAGATGAACCAGAGAGCGCCGGCGACAACCCCAACCGCGCGAGATACTGGGACTCTTGGTCGACCCGCATAACATTCCTCCCTTTTTCACAGGGTGAGATACAAGGCAGCTACGCTCGCGTCAGATCTCCGGAAGTGGCAGCAGGAGGCGGCGCTGATCAGCGAAAACAGAGCGCCTCGATTCGTCTGGAGGACGCTCAACACTCCGGATATGGACTCCTCGAGTGGGCGCATACGGGAGAGTATGCCGGCGGCACCAAAACGCTTGGCTTGACATCCTTTCTCGCCGAAACGTGGACGAAGTATGAAGCCGTGAGTGGAGCGATTCGCCTGGAGAGAACCGAGCGACCGGACGAGGCGCGCCTCCCCGATCCCTTCAGGACCGCTCCAGCCTCCAGTCAGGCTCTACTCGGACGCTCACTCTGGACCATTCTCACCGTGAGGTTGGCCGCGTCGTTACCCACCTTCGCTGGCCTTTCCCTAGATCCGTTCGCCGAGGTTGCGCGAATTCATGTTGCAGAAAACCAAACGCCTGCAGCGTTCGACCCGCGCCAGTTCTACGGTTCCAACCGAATCTGGAGCCTGTCACTGGGGGCGAAGCTGTCGTTCGGAATGGCGCATATGCGAATGGGCAGATACGGAGCCGCGAGCACGGAAAGCTCGAGCATGAGGATGGATGGGATGGATATGCCGGGAATGAAAATGGGCGGGATGGATTCCCCCGACCTCTGAAACAAGACCCCATTCAAACCGTAGGGAACGAAGGGTTGTCTAACCCGGTTACACCCGAAAGGAGCTCATCAAATGAAACGACAGATTCGCGGCGCGGCATTCGCGGCCGCACCATTCCTTATCAGCTCGGCTGCACATGCTCAATACTCGAGCAACGCCTACAAGGCGCCCCGCAATGCGATCGTGGATGCTGCCGGAGCAACGAGAGTGGAAGTAGAAGCGGGTGCTGGGAGTCTTCGCGTGGAGGGCAAGGCGGGATTGAGGCAGGTGCAGGTGATCGGAACGGCGCGCTCGTCCTCGCAGCAGTTTCTGAATCAAATCAAGCTGATCGCCGAGCGACGGGGAGATGTCGTCTTCATCAAGGCAGACATGCCGGACGACAACGGGCGATTCAGCAGCGACTATAACTACTCGGCCGCCCTCGATCTCGTCATCCAGGTGCCACAAGGGCTCAACGCCGACATTTCTGACGGGAGTGGCGACGCCGAGGTGTTGAACGTCGGCTCCCTCGAAGCGAGCGACGGCTCGGGCGACTTCTCTGTGATTGGAGCAGCGGGCACGGTCCACATCACCGACGGGTCGGGGAATCTCAAGATCGAGAACGTGGGTGGCGATCTTTCGGTGAATGACGGCTCGGGCGAAATCGACGTACGAAATGTCTCGGGATCGTTCACGGTCGAGTCGGATGGATCGGGAAGTATCTACGCAACCGATGTGCGCGGCTCCGTCATTGTCGAGAATGATGGCTCGGGCGGCATCGACGTCAACAAAGTCGGCAAGGATTTTCGGGTCGACAACAAGGGAAGTGGCGACATCGAATACGTCGCAGTCTCGGGAAAGGTCGACATTCCGGACCGTCATCGGCACCGCAGAGGCGACTAGCAGGTAGTTTTGCTTGACGGCGCGCTCGTACCGCTCTATGGTGTGGCGCGCTGATCGATCGAGCGTCGCCGCCTCCTGAAGTCGAGGTCACGTGACAACATCCGTCGCCGACAGAACCGCCGCACGATCGCGCGCAGGCGCGGGTGCATGGAGCATCCCCTGGGCTCTCCACGCGGTAGTGTTGGCGTCCACGTGCATCGTCGTCGGGCTGATCTGGGATGTTTCGTGGCACCGGACTGTAGGGCGCGACACCTTCTGGACGCTCGCGCATGTGCTCGAACAGCTGGCGGCGGTCATCGCCGGGCTCACCTGTGGGTATCTCGTCCTCAAGACCACTTTCGCCGGGACGACGGAAGAAAAGGCGGGATCGGTTCGATTCTGGGGCTACTTCTACGGGCCCCTCGGGGCCTGGGTCTGCATCTGGGGCACGCTGATGATGATCACGTCGGCGCCGTTCGACAACTGGTGGCACAATGCCTACGGGCTCGACGTGAAGATCATCAGCCCGCCGCACATGATTCTCGCCTGGGGAATGATCGGCATCCAGATCGGAGCGATGCTGATGACCCTGAGCGCGCAAAATCGCGCGGGTGAAGAGGATCAGAAGCTGTACAGCATGATGCACGCGTACGCCGCGGGCATCGTGATCACGATGATCGGCACCGTGATCCAGGAGGACGCGAGCGTAGGCAATCAGATGCATGGGTCCAAGTTCTACGCGATCACGGCCTGGGTGATACCGCTCTTTCTGGTGGGCTTGTCCCGCGCGTCCCGCCTGCGGTGGCCGGCAACTACGATCACCGCGATCTATTCAGCGATCACGATCGCGATGAGCTGGATCCTTCAGCTCTTTGAGGCGACACCGAAGCTGGCGCCGATCTACAATCCCGTTACGCATATGATTCCCCCCGCATTCCCGTTGCTCATCATTGTCCCGGCGATCGCAGTGGATTTGCTGATGCGTCGCTTTGGGCGTGGGAATGACTGGAGACTGTCCGCGGCGATCGGCGTGACGTGGGTCGTCGTCATGGTCGCGGTGCACTGGTTCTGGGCTGATTTTCTCCTCTCCCCGTACTCACGCAATTTCTTTTTCGGCGCCGACCAGTGGTCATACACCGACCAGCTCGGGCCCTGGCGCTACCGTTTCTGGCACCTCGATGTCGATGCGAACGGCAAGTGGAGTCCATTTCTCTTCGCCAAGGGAATTGGCTTCGCGATGCTGCTCGGCATCGTTTCGTCCCGCCTCAGCCTGTTCGTCGGATCGGGCATGGCGAAGGTGCGGCGTTGACGCGACTCGTCCGAGTCGCAACGCTCGCAGTAGTCGTTCTCGTGTGTTCGGCGCATGTGGGCAGTCCGGACGCATGGTTCGAGGGGAACGCGGGTCCATACCACATCACCGTGCAGGTAGTTGCGCCTGGCGTCGTGCCGGGGGTCGCCACGGTGTATGCGCGCGTCGATGGCGCGGGCGTCGAGCAAGTGACCGTTCAGGCGAATCGGTTCGACGCACTCGCCGGAGCGCCCCCTCCGGAGACAGCCATACCCGTCCGCAACGATCCGGGGATGTACTCCGTTCCGCTGTGGATCATGGCGGGCGGCTCGAACAGCATTGTCGTCTCCGTGCGCGGATCGCTCGGCGAGGGAAAGGTGGTGATTCCTGTAGTGGTAGTTGCCAACCGTCGCCTCGAGCTCAATCCCAAGCTCGGTGTGGGGCTCGCTGTCGTCGGAGTCTTCCTTCTTGTTGGACTCGTTACGATCATCGGTGCAGCGGTGCGAGAGAGCGTGCTCCCTCCCGGTGAAGTGCCCGATGCAGCGAGACGTTGGAAAGCTCGCGCAGCGATGGCGGCGAGCGCCGCCGTGCTCGCGCTGGCACTCTTCGGCGGATCGCGGTGGTGGAACAGCGAGGACGCGCAATTCAACTCCAGCATCTACAAGCCGCTGACATCGAGGGCGACAATCGAGGCGGCGGGAGGCCAGCCGGTGCTCGATCTGAGAATTTCTGATTCCTCATGGGTCATGCGCAATGACAGCATGTGGCTTGGGAACCATCACTCGAGCCACTGGACGCCGCTCATCCTGGATCATGGCAAGCTCATTCATGTCTTCATGATCCGCGAGCCTGATCTGCTGGTGTTTGCGCATTTGCATCCGACCACAACCGACTCGGTTGATTTCAGATCATCGTTGCCCCCGCTGCCGGCCGGTAGATATCGCGTCTACGGCGACATAGTGCACGAGAGTGGATTCAACGAGACGCTGACCTCGACAGTTGAACTTCGCGATGCGATAACGAATCCCGCGCGCGCGACGGACGCGGACGATGCATCGCTGATCTCGACCGCGGCTCCGAACGGAAAGCGCGCGACGCTCGAGGATGGTTCAATCATGACGCTGGTTGAAGGCGAAGGAAGGTTTGTCGAAGGCCGTGAGGCGTCGCTCCGATTTTCAGTCGTTGGCGCGGATGGAAAGCCGCTCGCACTCGAGCCGTACATCGGGATGGCAGGGCACGCCGTCGTCACACGCGACGACGGAGCTGTGTTCGTGCATCTCCATCCCGCCGGAACGTTCTCGATGGCTTCGCAGATGGCGATCACAATGAGGCAGCCGGGTGATTCGGTCTCCGGTAGGCTTGGGCAGCGCATCAGCGCGAGCGAGGCGATGCTACCGCCCGCTCAGCTTCGCTCAGATGGCGTGGTGGGCTTCCCGTACGCGTTCCCGAAGCCTGGTAACTACCGCATGTGGGTGCAGGTCAAACACGCCGGGCACGTTCT
>Ga0207707_10003487_pt1 | contig 13916 bp, 10 predicted proteins | sample KBSC83BmetaG_FD_184336 | JGI IMG/M metagenome (GOLD analysis project Ga0207707, IMG submission 184336) | Corn rhizosphere microbial communities from Kellogg Biological Station, Michigan, USA - KBS C8-3B metaG (SPAdes) (version 2) | ecosystem: Host-associated > Plants > Roots > Rhizosphere ...
GCGGCGACAAGGTCGCCCTCCAGCACATGACTGTGCTGCCAGTCGAGCGTGCCGGATCGATGCGTGGCCACGTGCTTGGGCACGCGGTTGAACAGCTCAGCGATGGCGTGGCTGCCTGCGTCGGCCGGTACGCGTGGCCAATACGCCGCGAATATTTCGTAGGTGCGGCGCCCCAGCACCAGTTCGAACGGCTGCGAAAACAGATCATGCACGGCCTGACCGGTGGCTTCGTCGGCGTAGGGCACTATCCAGCCGCCGAACGTGAAGCCGTTTGCGAGGTCCTCGTCCGGGCCGCCCGGTGCTTGCATGACGCCATCCAGACTGACGAAAGCGGCAACAATGAGCTTGCGCATGCTGTTTCCCAAGTCGGCGGGCCCGATCGGTCCGTAGCTACGACGAACGATCTGCAAGCGGATCGACAATCAGCCGCGTGGCTTGTACGGATTGACCCTGGCCGTGTCAGATGTGACGCTTGTATCAAGCCGGGTTTCGAGGCAGCGGCGGCTTGCTTGAGTTGTCGGGCGGTGACTGCCCGCCGACCGGACACCGGCCACCCCGCGGCAGACTTTGCCGGAAGGCGCCGCCAGCATGGCAGCAGTGCCATGCTCACGCTGTTCGTCGCAAACACTTCAGCAGTTTGATTGCAGAGGAGGTGCAGCATGGACCGGTTCACGGGCGGTTGCCTGTGCGGCAACGTGCGCATTGTGGCGTCGGGACTTCCCTGGCGGGTTGGCCTTTGTCACTGTCTCGATTGCCGCAAACATCATGGCGCCCTGTTTCACGCTTCTGCGGTGTTCCCGCAGGATGCGGTGACGATCGAGGGCGAAACCCGCGACTACGCCGGGCGATTTTTCTGTCCCCGCTGCGGCTCCCCCGTTTTCGCCCGTACCGCTGACGAAATCGAAGTGAACCTCGGCTCCCTGGATGCCCCCGACCAACTGATACCAACCTACGAAAGCTGGATCGTCCGTCGCGAGTCCTGGTTGCCGCCCTTTCCGCTTGCGCGACGCTACGCCCACGATCGTGACGCCACGAGTCGCTTTGAGGAGTAGGGTGCGTGAGCGGTGCGGCGGTAGCGCCTAACGCTGGAACTATCGCGTCCGCTTGGACGAATTGTTATGTTTTGCTGTACTGCTTTGTGACTTCTACTTGCGCAAGCTTTTGAAACGCCGCAACTTTTTCTCGTGCAGCCTGAGCCATACCGTCTAGAAGCGAAATTTCCTGCTGATTTTTGTTTAGAAATATAAAGCTCTGAACATCGTGGCTCACATTGTATGCAATGGAGCGGATATCGTCATTTGATATAATCTGCACCTCATTAAAGGCCCGCAAATAGCTCTTGTAGGGCTCCGAATCAGGAGTGCAAGCGCTGTACAGATGGCTCTGGATGAGTTCTTGAGACTGAACCAGAAAGTCCACGTACTTTAACTTTTTCTCTTCCTGTAGCTTATAAAAATGAACTTTCTCTTCTTTGCGCTCGTTGTGCGATTGGGTCTTCATAAAAACGATGTAGCCGGAGATAGCGGATATCAGAGCGCCAAGCCCAATTTTGACGGAGGTGTCGGCAACATTGATCCAAGATAGGTCCACTGGTAGACGCCTGGGTTTTGAGGAACATAACGCTAGAGTTAAGCGGCGCGCGGCTTTTTGCGCGTCCGCTTGGACGTCGTGTTAGCTCACAACTCCTTTACCCCGAGAATTACGCCTGTTTCCTCAACATACAAAACAAGCTTGGTAGGAGTGAAGGGAACCGCATCCTGCGTGACAAACGTATCATACGGCGCGTCGATAGTTGGGCTAAGCATTGTTGGGTGACCCTCGATGAGCCTGGCAGAATCAAATCTGCCAACGAGCAACACACCAATGGTTAGATTTTTGAGCGCACGAGCCTCGTTTATCGGTACCGCGAAGCTAGCCTTTAGCTCGTGCATCGGGGCGTTGCGACTATATGGGCCATGTGAAAAAATGTCGCTTTCGAAAAATTTATTATCTTGCGGAATCGCTATCCCAAAGTCCGTCCCGGTGGTTTTACTTATTGTTGCGTTTACGCCGAATGCATTTGACCCGACATAATTCGACTCTTGCCTAGAAAGCTTGCCAACCACGCAGGTAAACCAACCTTTATTTTGCCCGTAATCCAAGGTTTTCTGACACCAAATTGGTTTCCACGCACTAAACGCTTGGGTGTCGGCGTCATACGTGGGTCTAATATCTTGCAGTAAAAATCCATATTCATCGCTTGGAATGAGGGGAGCGATGCTAGATGACGACGCAGTGAGCCGCTGCTTATACTCTGCCGTTGTCTCGTACTTGCCCTTTTGAAGAACCTCCTGTTTGGACTTCAAAACATTCCATACCTCCTTTATTTCAATTCCCTTGAAACCCGGAGGTAGATTACGACCAGACACGTACGGCTCAGGCGACCATACAGCGCTCCGGGCTGACACGTGTGCTTTGTGACTTGCGGCTTGCGCGAACGCACCGATGGCAACAGTTACCAGCGAGATCGCTGCGAACGCGATGACGATGCCTTTGTGCTTCATAGTTGCTCCCCCCCTTCCCTTGTGAGCTAACGCTAGAGTTAAGCGGCGGCGAAGCCGTCCGCCTTGAACGAAATGTTAGCCGCTACTTACGTAAACCCCATTGCTTTTCTATGCGCGATATTTCGGAAGTTAAATCGCGAAGCTGCTTCGGGAGAGTTGACCCAACCACGATGGTGATGCTTTTTGAGTAAATAGAACGTCGTGCCTCATCGGTGAGATGCGGCTCAAGAGTTAGAAAGTCCCGATGTGCTTGAATTTCTTGACCAACGCTTCCTAGGTCGACCGAATTTCTCCCAATATTGAGAACCATATCTCGCCACGTTTGAATTTGCTCGCGTTGACGATTCATTCTCGCTGCCGATCCCTCCAAGTGGTGCTTGATGATTGGGCCAAGTACCGTGCTGAGGAGGCCGCCCACAATGGCTGATGCCCCAGCGACAAGCGCGATGATTACCTTTTCATCCATTTGCGACAATTTCCACTGTGGCGGCTAACGCTTAGTAGACCCCAAAAGTGGGGTGTTGCGCCGAGTATGCGGCGTGGTCCGTGGCCGCACAAGCGACGAAACCTTGCACAGGATCAGACCCTTGCGCGATGGCGCGATGTGCCGCTGGCGGATAAGCTGGCGATGTTATCCGGCACTTTTTGGGACGTATCGATTATGCACGTGCAAATGCTGGTGTAATGGGAGCGAAAACGTTGCGATTGCTGGATCGGGTGCGTGCGCACGGAGCAGGCGTAGGTGGGGGTGGATGCTGGATCGACGTCCGCATTTCGGTCCAGAGCCAGCATGGCCTGGCAAGGCCTTGGCCCGGTGGGTTTGCCGGCCGGCTCAGCGCAGCGGTTCGGCGGCGGTGTTGCCCTGGCATGCGATGGGTTGCCCGGACTTGCCGACCGCTTGCGTGAAGCTTGACGCGCTGCGGTTGATGACGATGCCGCCGGCACAGTGTTGATTGGGCCCCAGCCGATAGCTGGCTTGTAGCCGCCGTGCCTCCTGTTGCTGCAGCGCCTGTCGCCGGCTTTGCTCGGCCTGATAGTGCGCAGCCCGCTCGCCCACCTCCCGGTACGTGGTGGCCAGAGCATCACGCTGCCGCTGGAGCGTGGCGGCCAGTTGCGTGCTGCGTTGCTCGGCGCGGGCCTTGGCCAATTGTGCATCCAGCGCTGCGGTGCGCGCGTAATCGTGGACCAGCTCGTCCGCGTGGCGTGCCGCGAGGTACCGCGAAAATCCATGCCCGGCCAACGCCGCGACGGTCAAGCCGGCGACCGCGGCTCCCACTTTCCACGACAACGGCATGGTCATGATGCGCAACCCCCGGCAAGACTGTCGAATCCGCGCATGACCTGGTCGCCGGTATGACGCGTCGAAAATCGGTGCGGCGAGTCTAGCAGCCGGTGGCAACGCTTCCGCCACTGTGCGCCGCGCATGCGCCAGCTTGATGTGACCAGGTTCGCTATCGGGTTTGCTTGTTCCGCATGGGTGGCATGATCGCCCATGCGGCGTTCACGGTAGCCAGGGTTTCAGGGCTTGCTCGGCCAGTCCCGGCCAGTCCCGGTTTGCCGCCGGGTTGGCCGGGCTTGGGTGGGGCAGATAACCCACGTCCGCATCGGCGCCGAGCAATGCGATGGCGCGCTGTTCGGCGTAGCGCCCGATGCCGATCACGGCGGTCGGGGCCAGTGCGCGGATCACGGCGCCGAGTGCGCGATCACAGACGGCCGTCAGCGCCGCGGTTTCGGACTGCGTCAAATGCTGCGGGGTGAGATTGCGGTCGTTGGCGATAAACAGCAGCGGGCAGTAATTCCACACGAAGAAGCGCGCAAAGAATGCATCCGGCGTGCCGAACCGTGCCTTGGCCCAACTCCAGAGCCGCGTGCCACTGCCTTCGTCGCGATGACAGGCCATGCCGAGGATCGGATATTTGGGGTGTTGCGCGGGCAGTGGGCCACGGAGTCGGGTTTGGATGTCGAACCACTCGCGCACCATCACCACATCGCCGAACGGCACGCCGGTCTGCGCCATGCCCCACGGCCCGGGGTTCATGCCCAACAGCAACACGCGGCCGCGCTGCGCACCGTAGCGCTCGAGATATTCCCGATGCGCGGCCCACGCGTAGGTCAACGGGTTGTAGACATGGCTGGGTGTGTCCAGGGCCAGGCGGCCCACTTCGCGCGCCAACCTGCGCGTGGCGCGCAACACACTGGCTTGCGTGGTGAGGGTCGTCATGGGTGGGGTGAAGCAACGGCAGGGGGCGGACACACCGCCAACTCCAGGAGTGTAGATGCGTGGGCGTTACCTGTGGTGTGGCCCCCGACAGATACGTCCGTCTGTCGCGCGCGCCGCAACAAGAGCGGGCACGAAACGCACTGGTGTGGGTCGACGCCTATGCGCTCTGCGCGCAGGCAGCGGCTTGTTCGGCAGTGGCCGGTGCGCCGCGCACGCGACCGGAGTTGGAGACCACGACGCTGAGCGCAGGAGTCTGGCCATCGGCTTGGCAAAACAGCAAGGTGAGGTTGCTGCCGCCGGCGGACCCGTCGGACTGGAACCGCACCAACTGGCGACCGATACTGCTGCGTATCAGCAATTTGCCCGGGCGACTGCCGCCGGTATAGCGCGGCGCACCGTCGGGCTGGTTGTCATGATCGGCGTCGATGCCGAGCAACCAGCCGCTCTCCCAGTGGGTGGTGGATGCGCAGTGCGCGCCGTCGGTGCTCGGGCAGAACAGGGTACGTTGACCGGTGGTGGCCGCGGTCGCACGCGCATGTCGCAACGCGGCGATGAAGTCGACTTGCGCGGCCTGGATGGCATCGCGCGCCAGCAATTTGTGCAGCGATGGCGTGGCGATGCCGATCAACACCCCGACGATCGCCAGCACCATGATCTGCTCGATCAGGGTGACGCCGTGCTGCCCGTGCGGGTTGGTGCGTTGGCGATCCGTGCGCATGACGCCGTTCCTGCGTGGCCGGAGCGCTGATGCTAGGTTGCGCGCCGACTGCCCGCAGTGGCTGTAGCAGTGGATGGCCGTGCGCTACGGTCGATACACCGCGTCGGCGGTGTCGATTTAAAATGCAGGATCACGCCCACATGTGTAGCCGATGACTGACCGTTTCCAGCTTGTCGCCCCCTACCAGCCTGCCGGCGACCAGCCGCAGGCAATCGAGCGTCTGGCACAGGGTTTCGAATCCGGCCTGGCAGCGCAGACCCTGCTGGGTGTCACGGGCTCGGGCAAGACTTACACCATCGCCAACGTGATTGAGCGCGTACAGCGGCCGACCATCGTGATGGCGCCGAACAAGACGCTGGCCGGGCAGTTGTACGGCGAGTTCAAGGCGTTCTTTCCGCACAATGCGGTGGAGTATTTCGTCAGCTATTACGACTACTACCAGCCGGAAGCCTACGTGGTGGCGTCGGACACCTTCATCGAGAAGGACGCCTCGATCAACGAGCACATCGAGCAGATGCGTCTGTCGGCGACCAAGGCGCTGCTGTCGCGGCGTGACTCAATCATCGTCGCCACCGTGTCAGCGATCTACGGCCTGGGCAATCCCGAGGACTACCTCAGCCTGCGCCTGATTCTGGCCAGGGGCGAGCGCATCGACCAACGCAAGCTGATCCATCAGCTGACCGAGCTGCAATACACGCGCAACGAGATGGAACTTCGCCGCGGCACGTATCGCGTGCGCGGCGAGGTGGTCGACGTGTTTCCCGCCGAGTCGGAAACCGAGGCGTTGCGCATCGAGCTGTTCGATGGCGAAGTCGAGAGCATGGCGTTGTTCGATCCGCTTACCGGCGAAACGATCCGCAAGGTGCCGCGCTACACCGTATACCCGCGCACGCATTACGCCAGCACGCGGCAGAGCGTGTTGAACGCGATCGAGACGATCAAGGTGGAGCTGAAGGAGCGGCTGGAAATCCTGTACCGGGAAAACAAGTTGGTCGAGGCGCAGCGCCTGGATCAGCGCACCCGCTTCGATATCGAGATGATGACCGAGGTCGGTTACTGCCAGGGCATCGAGAATTACTCGCGGCACCTGACCCGGCGCGAACCCGGCGAGCCGCCGCCGACGTTGTTCGACTACCTGCCGGCCGACGGCATGCTGGTGGTGGATGAATCGCATGTCACCGTGCCGCAGCTCGGCGCGATGTACAAGGGCGATCGCTCGCGCAAGGAGACGCTGGTGGAATTCGGCTTCCGCCTGCCATCGGCGATGGACAACCGCCCGTTGCGCTTCGAGGAATGGGAGCAGCGCGTGCCGCGGGCGATCTATATTTCCGCCACGCCGCGCGCGTACGAGCTGGACAAGTCCGGCGACGCCGTAGTCGAGCTGCTGGTGCGCCCGACCGGGCTGGTGGATCCGCAGGTGGAAGTGCGTCCGGTACGCACCCAGGTCGACGACCTGCTCAGCGAGATCCACAAGAACGTGGCCGTGGGCGAGCGTGTGCTGGTGACCACGCTGACCAAGAAGATGGCCGAAAACCTCACCGAGTATTTCGACGAGCAGGATGTGCGCGTGCGCTACCTGCACTCGGATATCGAGACCGTCGAGCGCAGCGAGATCATCCGTGACCTGCGCCTGGGCAAGTTCGACGTGCTGGTCGGCATCAACCTGCTGCGCGAAGGGTTGGACATGCCCGAGGTATCGCTGGTGGCGATTCTCGATGCGGACAAGGAAGGCTTCCTGCGTTCCACCGGCTCGCTGATCCAGACCATCGGCCGCGCCGCGCGCAACGTGCACGGCCGCGCGATCCTGTACGGCGATCAGATCACCCGCTCGATGCGCGCGGCCATGGACGAAACCACGCGCCGCCGCGACAAGCAGATTGCCTGGAACCTGGAGCAGGGCATCACGCCCACGACCATCGTGCGGCGCATTGCCGACATCATGGAAGGCGCGCGCAGCGAGACCGGCAATCGCCGCGGCAGCAAGGCGTCACGCCGGCAGGCGGTCGCCGAGGAGAACGCCGATTACGCGCATCTCAGCGCGCACCAGGTCGCCAGCATGCTGAAGAAGCTGGAGGCGCAGATGTACCAGCACGCGAGAAACCTGGAGTTCGAGGACGCCGCCCACCTGCGCGACCAGATCCACCAGTTGCGCGAACAGTCATTGCATTAGGGCGCCGGGGTTGCCTGGGCTGTTGTCGCCTGCCGGGCGCTCGCTTATACTGCGCAGCTCGCGCGGTGTGCCGCGGCGAAGCGGGCGGTTAGCTCAGCGGTAGAGCACTACCTTGACATGGTAGGGGTCACAAGTTCGATCCTTGTACCGCCCACCAATTGGTGGCTGAAATCAAGCACTTAAGAGATGGCTGGATACAACGTATCTGGCCATTTTTTTCTTTTTCCGGGCCGCAGTGTAGCGATTTGTGTAGTAGACGTTTCTGCGCGTTTCCAAGCCCCCGCGTGGTGTTGCAGCGATTGTGTAGCGCCCAGCGTAGCGATCGAAAAAAAGATGCGCGGCTGCAAGTGCAACCGCGCATCCCAGTGGGCGACCAAACCCGCGTAGGGCCGATGAATCGGTCTACGCGGTAGTTGCCGTTGCGTCATATTGTAAAAGGTCGGGTTGATGTTTCGAGGCGACATGCCTCGTTGTCGGTGTCAACGGTGTGCTGAGATGAGGTTGACCCGCGCAGAAAATCGCGTGTAACCTGCAGGCAACGGCAGCGTCTCGGTCTACCTGCCGCCAGACCAAACCCGCGTAGAGCCTCTCTGAGGTGTTACGCATGACCGATTCGGCGCTGCTTGCAGCAGCAAGCAACATCAGTACGTACTTGCTAAGCAAGTACGGTTCGACGATGTGCTCGGACGACTTAGCCGAGCAACTGCACACCACGCCGCTTGCTGTTCGCGTAGGCCTGTGCCGAGGTCTAGATCTCCCCGCTCCTGACCGAAGCCTCCCGGGCCGCGGGCACCGTTGGTTGACGCTCGCCGTCGCCCAGTGGTTCGCCGATCGCGACAGTGTTGCCGAGCTGCCGGCGAAAGAGGACGTCACCAATCGACGCTCAGGACGCCCGCGGAAAGGATGGGAGGCGAGCCATGTCTGATCGCACCAAGATGGTGGACATGGGCACGCTGAAACACCTGCTTGATCGGCCCATCGCTTATCAGCGCGCCTATTGTCGGCTTGGCTGCGGCATCACGGGGGCGTTGCTGCTGAGCCAGGCGGTCTATTGGCAGCTTCGCGTACCCAATGATGGTGATCCCCGCCATCGGGATGGATGGTGGTGGCATACCCAATCGGAGTGGCATGAAGACACTGGGCTGACGCGCGCGGAGCTGGTAACTGCGCGCGCACGGTTGGTTCGCCTTGGCGTATTGGAGTACCGGCGAATGGGGATCCCTGCGAGAGGGTTTTACCGCGTCGACTTCGACTGCCTATTGTCTAGTTTGCAGGATTCCTGCAAACAGTTGAAAAATAACGCAAATGATAGGGATGAGACCAAGATTGCGGGAATCCACCCATCTGAATCAACCGAAAGTTGCGATCAAGACCAGCGAGAGTTGGGCAACAGTGCTGGGGAGATCCTGCCCGCTAAGCAGAGATCACCACAGACTCCCAAAGAGCAGCAGCATGCTGCTGCCCTCCACGGACGAAAGAGGGACCAGCTCCATCACGGCGTGGTGTATTGGGAGGACTACGAGTTAGCCGAGATCGAAGGCTTCGTGAGGTCATACGGTGCGTCTATGGTGGAGACAGTCGCTGCGGCAGTCACAGCAGCAAAAAAGATCCCTTACCGCACCGTGATGCGCGGGGAACTCGCACGACGTCATGCGGACGCGGCGCGCGAGGCAGCCAGAAGTCAGCGGCGAGTCCCGGCACCGCAAGATGCGGCGGTCGAGGCGCGCCGCATGGTGCAATACATGCGGTCGCTTGGGCGGGAACCGACTCCCGATCTGATGGCGCAGGCCGGACCAGGCCTACAGTGCCTCGACCAACGAGGGAGTCCCCCGGCTCTCAGGGAGGCAGAGAAGTTTGACGTTTGCAGGAGTGCATCGGAGAAACTCCAACTCGTGAGCCGCCAAGCACACGAGAGGAGAGTCCGCCGATGGCAGCCGCGTGTCGTGCGATGTCGTCAACAATACCCAGGACGAGGCGTAAGCGCTCGTTCCACCCAAGCTCCTGTCGTCAGCATCATTCGTTGCCCATCAGAATGCATCGCCATACAGTGGACGGTCGAGGCGTGCCGTTTCAACGCCCGATAGCAAGTGGAAACAGGGGAAGTATGGACAGCCAGTTCTTCGAGAAACCGATTCTCAACTCGCCGTATGACTATCCGGCGCGTCATTGGGAGCTCGACGAGAGCGGCCAGCCAACGCAGCGCGTGCAGACGAGCCGTCGCACAGCGGAGTTCTTCACTCCCATACCGAAACCGCGCAAGCGTAAGGGCAAAGCGGAACAGGGCGACTTGGTATTCGACGAGGGTAAGGGTCTCTCGACCGAAGCCCAGCGCTACGACCACACCACCGTCATCAATACGGTCCGTCAGCAAGTGGATCGCTGGCGCCAGCTGCCCAATCCTGCGGATTGGCATGTCACTCCGGAAACCGCACGTCTGCTGCAGCATTGGCGCCATCACCCGTTTAGTGGCATACGACCATTTTTTTGCCAGGTGGAGGCGGTAGAAACGGCCATCTGGCTGAGCGAGGTCGCACCGCACATAGGCAAGGCCGGTCAGGGCATCCTGGAGCATCTGGCCAATGCCAACAATGACGCCAACCCGGAGTTGATGCGACTGGCACTCAAGCTGGCGACCGGCGCCGGCAAGACCACCGTCATGGCCATGCTGATTGCGTGGCAGACCATCAATGCCGTGCGCCGCCCAAACAGCAAGCGTTTCACTCGCGGCTTTCTGGTGGTCGCTCCCGGCATCACCATTCGCGATCGCTTGCGCGTGCTGCAACCGAACGATCCGAACAGCTATTACGCCAGCCGAGAGTTGGTGCCCAGCGACATGCTGGAGGATCTGGGCAAGGCCAAGATCGTCATTACGAACTATCACGCCTTCAAGCTGCGCGAACGCGTCGACCTTTCAAAGGGCGGCCGGCTCTTGCTGCAGGGGCGTAATGGTGCACCGCTGGAAACGCTCGAAACCGAAGGCCAGATGCTGCAGCGGGTGATGCCCGAGCTGATGGGCCTGAAAAACATTCTCGTCATCAACGATGAAGCGCACCACTGTTACCGCGAGAAGCCGGGCAGCGACGAAGACGAAGACCTGAAGGGCGACGACAGGAAGGAGGCCGAGAAGAACGCAGAGGCCGCCCGACTGTGGATATCAGGCCTCGAAGCCGTCAACCGCAAACTCGGCGTGGCTCGCGTGATGGATCTTTCCGCCACGCCGTTCTTCCTCAGCGGCTCCGGCTACGCCGAGGGCACGCTGTTCCCGTGGACCATGAGCGACTTCTCGCTGATGGACGCGATCGAATGCGGCATCGTCAAGCTGCCGCGCGTGCCCGTGGCCGAAAATATCCCCGGCGATGAAATGCCGATGTTCCGCGAGCTGTGGAAGCACATCGGCAAAAAAATGCCCAAGAAGGGCCGCGGCAAGAACAGCGCGCTCGATCCGCTCAGCATCCCCGTGGAGCTGCAGACTGCGCTGCAGGCGCTCTACGGACATTACGAAAAAACCTATGTCTTGTGGAAGGCATCGGGCATCAAGGTGCCGCCGTGCTTCATCGTGGTCTGCAACAACACGGCCACGTCCAAGCTGGTCTACGACTACATCTCGGGCTTTGTCCGCGAGAACGAGGATGGCACGTCCAACATCGTCAACGGTCGCCTGGAACTGTTCCGCAATTTCGACGAGCACGACAATCCGCTGCCCCGCCCCAACACCCTGCTGATCGACAGCGAACAGCTTGATTCCGGCGACGCACTCGACAAGGGCTTCCGTGACATGGCCGGCCCCGAAATCGAACTGTTCAAGCGCGAAGCGCTCGAACGCGGCGGCGCCCTGGCCAACGACTTGCGTGCAGGCAAGGACATCGACGACGCCACGCTCCTGCGCGAGGTCATGAACACCGTCGGCAAGCCAGGATCGCTGGGCGAGTCGATCCGCTGTGTGGTCTCCGTCTCCATGCTCACCGAAGGCTGGGATGCCAACACCGTTACCCACGTGCTGGGTGTACGTGCGTTCGGTACCCAGCTGCTATGCGAGCAGGTCATCGGCCGCGCACTGCGACGCCAGTCCTACGACCTCAACGAAGAAGGCCTGTTTAACGTCGAGTACGCCGATGTGCTCGGCATCCCGTTCGATTTCACCGCCAAACCGGTCGTCGCGCCGCCACAGCCGCCGCGTGAAACCATCCCCGTCAAGGCCGTGCGGCCCGAGCGCGACGCGCTGGAAATCCGCTTCCCACGCGTGGCCGGTTACCGAGTGGAGCTGCCGGAAGAGCGTCTTACCGCGAACTTCAACGAAGATTCGGTCTTTGAACTCACGCCAGCCATCGTTGGGCCGTCCAAAACCAAGAACGCCGGCATCATCGGCGAGACGGTGGATCTGAGCCTGGATCACATCCGCGACATGCGTCGATCCACCTTGCTGTTCAACATCACCCAACGTCTGCTCACCACCAAGTGGCGTGACTCGGGCGAGCAGCCCAAGCTGCACTTGTTCGGGCAGCTCAAGCGCATCACCAAGGAGTGGCTCGATACCTGCCTGGTCTGCAAGGGCGACACCTACCCCGGCCTGCTGATGTACCAAGCGCTAGCCGACATCGCGTGCGAACGTATCACCAAGGCGATTACGGCCGACGAAATCAAGAAGGGACGTGCGGTGAAGGCCATCCTCGACCCGTACAACCCCACCGGTTCCACCAGCCACGTCAACTTCAACACATCGAAGACAGATCGTTGGGAAACTATTGGGCCGCCACCGAAGTGTCAGCTCAACTGGGTCATCCTCGACAGCGATTGGGAAGGCGAGTTCTGCCGAGTTGCCGAGGCACACCCCAAGGTGCTGGCCTACGTCAAGAACCACAACCTCGGCTTCGATGTGCCGTACCGCTACGCCTCCGAAACCCGGATCTATCGTCCCGACTTCATCATCCACGTCGATGATGGTCATGGCCCCGACGACCCGTTGCATCTCGTCGTCGAAATCAAAGGCTACCGCGGCGAAGATGCCAAGGAAAAGAAGTCCACCATGGACACTTACTGGGTGCCTGGCGTGAACAACTTGGGCGCGTATGGCCGCTGGGCGTTTGCTGAGTTCACCGATGTATTTCAGATCCAGGACGACTTCGCCAAGAAAGTTGAGGCGGAATTCAAAAAAATGATCAACAGCGTCGCATCCGGCGCAGCACAAGAGGCGCCAGCAAATGTTTGACACCACCAAGGAAGACCTGAAAGACATTCTGCGCAAGGTCAACGAAGGGAAACTGCAGCTTCCTGATTTCCAGCGCGACTATGTCTGGGGTGATGAGGACGTACGCAGCCTAATCGCGTCGATCGCCAAGGGGTTTCCAGTGGGGGCGCTGTTGACGCTTGAAACAGGCGGTGAGGTGGAGTTCAAGCCTCGCGTCCTTGAAGGTGTGGAAACCAAAGATGTGCGCCCGACCGAGCTCCTGCTGGATGGGCAGCAGCGCATGACGTCCCTTTTTCAGGCAGCGTTCGCCAAAGCGCCCGTCCGCACCAGGAACGTGCACAAGAAGCTGGTGGAGCGCCTGTACTACATCGACATCAAAAAGGCGGCCGCCAGTAAAGGTGGTCTGGATGACGCCATCATTGGCGTACCTGCCGACAGGATCGTCCGCACGAATTTCGGCAAGACCATTGACCTAGATGTCTCCACGAAGGATCGCGAGTTCGAACTCGATCTGTTTCCACTCAATCAGGTCTTTGACAGTCGTGACTGGTTCTACGACTGGCGCGACTACTGGCGTGCCAAAGGACGCGACATCACCGAGCTCGATCGCGACTTCGTACGCACCATCGTCGACTCCATCGAGCGTTACAAAATGCCGATCATCCGGCTCGATCGCAGCAACACGCGAGAAGCGATTTGCGTCGTGTTTGAAAAAGTCAACGTAGGGGGCAAGAAGCTAGATGCTTTCGAGCTGGTCACCGCCATCTACGCGGCCGAGAAGTTTGACCTCCGTGAGGACTGGAATGGCACCAAGAAGCCGGTAAAGCCTGGCCGACGTGCCCGCATGATCGGCGCCCCCAATCCGCGCGACGTGCTCACCCAGATAGCCAACACCGATTTTCTGCAGGCCTGCACGCTCTTGCATACGCGCGACCTGCGCCAGCAAAAGGCAGCAGAAGGCGCCAAGGATGGCGACCTGCCGCAGATCTCCTGCAAGCGCGATGCGCTGCTCGGCCTGCCGCTGCACGCCTACCAGAAGTATGCCGACGCGGTGGAAGCTGGCTTCGTGGAGGCAGGGG
>Ga0207707_10003489_pt1 | contig 13914 bp, 15 predicted proteins | sample KBSC83BmetaG_FD_184336 | JGI IMG/M metagenome (GOLD analysis project Ga0207707, IMG submission 184336) | Corn rhizosphere microbial communities from Kellogg Biological Station, Michigan, USA - KBS C8-3B metaG (SPAdes) (version 2) | ecosystem: Host-associated > Plants > Roots > Rhizosphere ...
ATCCTCGTTGGTGCCCCGGGAACCGCCGATGACCGCCACCGAGGACGGGCCGCCCCGTTCGAGGGCACCGGCCAGGCCGGCGGCGGTGGCGTCGAGCGCCTCGGGCCACGTCGCTTCCACCCGTTCCCCACCATCAGAAAGGGATCCAGGGCCTCGAACCTGCGGTTCGGTGATCCGGTCGGGGGCGTGGATGAAATCGAAGGCGAAACGACCCTTGTCGCACAGCCAGCCGTGGTTGACCGGCTCGGAGTCGACCCCGAGCGAGCGCACCAACCGGTCGGTCGAGGACTGCAACGCCACGCGGCATCCGACCGCGCACAGCTGGCACGACGACTCCACCGACGACAGGTCCCACGGTCGGGCCCGGAACCGGTACGGGGACGCCAGCAGCGCTCCCACCGGGCAGATCTGGACCGTGTTCCCCGAGAAGTACGACCGGAACGGCTCCGTCGGGAAGGTCAGCACCTGCATCTCGGCGCCCCGCTCGACGAACTGGATGAGCGGGTCGCCGGCCACCTCGTCGGCGAAGCGGGTGCAGCGGGCGCAGAGGATGCAGCGCTCCCGGTCGAGGAGCACCAGCTCGGAGATCGCGATCGGCTTGGCGAAGTGCCGCTTCTCCTCCACGAAGCGGCTCTCCCCCGGCCCGTAGCCGAACGTCAGGTCCTGCAGCGGGCATTCTCCGCCCCGGTCGCACACCGGGCAGTCGAGCGGGTGGTTGATGAGCAGGAACTCGAGCACGCCCTCCTGGGCTTTCTTCACCCCCGGCGTCTGGGTGTGGACGACCATCCCGTCGGTGACGGTGGCGGTGCAGGCCGGCGGCAGGCCCCGCTGCCCCTCGATCTCGACCAGGCACATCCGGCACATGCCAACCGGCTTCATCCGCTCGTGCCAGCAGAAGCGGGGGATGTAGATGCCGTGATCCTGGGCGACCTTGATGACGAGCTCGCCGGCCTCGGCCTGCAGCTCGACGCCGTCGATCGTGACGGTCACGCGGCCCGGCACGAGCCCTCCTTCACGTGCTTCATCACGTCGTCCCGGAAGTACTTGTTCAAGCTGACGATGGCCGAGACGGCGGACGGGCCGAGCGGGCAGATCGTGGTCTGGGAGAACGGTGCGTTGAGGCCGGGCGAGATGTTGTCGCCGACGTCGAGGAGGAGGTCGAGGTCGGTGTCGCGGCCCTCGCCGTGCTCGATGCGGTAGAGGACCTTCTCGATCCACCCGGTGCCCTCCCGGCAGGGGGTGCACTTGCCGCAGCTCTCGTGGGCGAAGAACTTGGCCAGCCGCAGCGCCACCCGCACCGGGCAGGCGTCCTGGTTGTAGATCATCACGGCCCCGGAGCCCAGCATGACGCCGTACTGCTGAGTGACCAGGTCCATGTCGAGGGGCACGTCAAGGTGCTCGTCGGTCAGCCACTGCGACGAGGCGCCCCCGGGGATGAAGAACTTGACCGGCCCGGGCCCGGCCAGCCCGCCGCCGAAGTCGTCGATCAGCTGGCGGAAGGTGAGGCCGAGCTCCAGCTCATAGTTGCCGGGCCGGTTGACGTTGCCCGACAGGGAGAAGATCCGCGTGCCCCGCGACCGTTCGACACCCATGGCGCCGTAGGCCTCGCCGCCCATCGAGATGATGCCGGGCAGCGTGGAGATCGTCTCGACGTTGTTGACCACGGTCGGCTTGGCGTAGAGGCCGGCGATGGCCGGGAACGGTGGCCGGATCCGGGGCATGCCCCGGTCACCCTCCAGGCTGTTGAGCAGCGCTGTCTCCTCGCCGCAGATGTAGGCGCCGGCGCCGCGGTGCACGGTGATCTCGAAGTCGAACCCCGACCCGCACATGTTGGGCCCGATGAGGCCCTCGGCCCTCGCCTCCGCCACAGCCTGGACCAATCGTTCGGCCCCGAGGGCGAACTCACCCCGTACGTAGACGAAGGCGTGATGGACGTTGAGGGCGAAGCTCGCGATGGCCATGCCCTCGACCAGCTGGTGGGGGTCGCGCTCGATCAGCATCCGGTCCTTGAACGTCGACGGCTCGGCTTCGTCGCTGTTCACCACCAGATAGCGGGGTTCGACACCGGCGGGCAGGAACGACCACTTGGTGGCGGTGGGGAACCCGGCGCCACCCCGGCCCCGCAGGCCCGACGCCTTGACCTCCTCGGCGATGGCCATCGGATCCATCGTCAGGGCCTTGCGCAGGGCGTCGTAACCGCCGGTCTCCTTGACGGCGGCCAGCGTCCACGAATCGTCGGGACGATCCCGCAGCCGCTTGCTGACGATCCGGGTCTCGGTGGCTGCTCGCACCTCAAACACCCCCGGCCCGCGCCGACCGAATCCCAACCGGCCCGGTGTGCTTTCGGCGCTCGGTCACCGGTTCTCGCCTCGCACGGTGGTGCCCGACAAGGTGCGCGCCGTCAACCGGCCCGCCTTGTAGTCCTCCACGATCTGCTCGGCCGACTCGGGCGTCAGCTTCTCGTGGAACTCGTAGTTGACCTGCATGACCGGCGCGCCGTCGTCCGCGGCCAGGCACTCCACCTCTTCCACCGTCACGTCGGGGTCGTCGGCATAGCGGCCGCGCAGATGGGCGTACAGCTCCTCACCGCCGTTGACCATGCACGACACCGATGTGCAGACCGAGACCAGCAGCTTTCCCTGCGGCGCCCGCTTGAACATGGAGTAGAAGGAGCAGACCCCGAGCACCTCGGCCGGCGTGAGGTCGATGACCTCGGCGACCTCCTCCATCCCTGCTTCGGTCACGTAGCCGTCGCGCTCCTGCACCTCGTAGAGAAGAGGCATCAACGCCGAGCGCTTTGATGGGTAGCGGGCCAGGATCTCGTCGGCCTTCTCGATCACCGGTCGACGTCTCCCATGATCGGGTCGATGCTGGAGATGATGGCGATCCCGTCGGCCACGAGGCCGCCCTGCACCATCGTCGACAGCGTCTGGAGGTTGTAGAAGGAGGCGCCCCGGATGTGCATCCGGTAGGGCCGACCCGACCCGTCCGACACCAGGTAGCAGCCCAGCTCTCCCCGGGGGTTCTCCACCGCCACGTACGTCTCTCCGGGCGGGACCTTGAACCCCTCGGTGAAGATCTTGAAGTGGTGGATCAGCGCCTCCATCGACTCGTCGATGCGGGCGCGGGGCGGCGGCGTGACCTTGCGGTCCTGGATCCGGGAGTCGCCGTCGGGCATCTTCTCCAGGCACTGCCGCACGATCTTCAGCGATTCGGCGATCTCGTGGAGGCGGATACGGTAGCGGTCGAAGGTGTCGCCGTTCTCGGTGTAGATGACGTCGAAGTCGACCTGGTCATAGGCCAGGTACGGCTGCGCCTTGCGCAGGTCCCACGGCATGCCCGTCGACCGGAGGATCGGCCCGCTGGCGCCGAGGGACAGGGCCTGCTCGGTGGTGATGACCCCGATCCCGACCGTCCGCTCGAGCCAGATGGGGTTCTCGGTCAGGAGCTCGTCGTACTCGGCCACGCCCCGGGGGACGACCTCGCAGATCTCCTCCACATCCTGCTCCCAGCCGGGGGGCAGGTCGGCCGCCACACCACCGGGGCGGATGTAGTTGTGGTTCATCCGCAAGCCGGTCACCTTCTCGAAGAAGGCCAGGACCAGCTCGCGCTCCCGCCAGCCGTAGAGCATCATCGAGATGGCGCCGAGGTCCATCCCGTTGGTGGCCAGGAACAGCAGGTGCGACGCCACCCGGTTCAGCTCGCACATCATCATGCGGATCCACGTGGCCCGGGGCGGCAGCTCGAGGTCGAGGAGGCGCTCCACCGCCATCGAGAAGACGAGCTCGTTGAACAGCGGCGCGGCGTAGTCCATGCGGGTCGTGTTGGTCGGCCCCTGGACGTAGGTGAGCTGCTCGCCGGTCTTCTCCATGCCGGTGTGGAGGTAGCCGATGACGGGCTTGGCCCGCAGCACCGTCTCACCCTCGAGCTCGAGGACCACCCGGAGCACGCCGTGCGTCGACGGGTGCTGCGGCCCGAGGTTGACGACCATCGTCTCGTCGGACTCCGGCCACTCGTCCGGACCGAGCACGAGGTCTCGAGGGGTGAGCGTCATCGGGGCCTCTGCGCTTCCTTGAACTGGACGGGGACCCGGGCCGGCGCGTCGTCCTTGCGCAGGGGGTGCCCCTCCCAGTCGTCGGGCATGAGGAGGCGGACGAGGTCGGGATGCCCGGCGAACCGCACGCCGAGGAGGTCGTAGACCTCCCGCTCGGGCAATTCGGTGCCGGAGAAGAGCTCGAAAAGGCTCTCGACCTCACCACCGTCCGGCACCTGCGTGATCAGCCGGATCCGGCGGTTGCGAGGATGCGACAACAGGTTGGCCACCACCTCGAAACGTTCCCGGTCGACCCCGGCGGGGACGGGCCGATCGGGGCGGAGCAGTTGGTCGACGGCGGTGATGTCGGAGCACTGGGTGAACTGCTGGTCCTCTTTCAAGAACCGGACGGCCTCCCGCCAGGCATCCCGGGGAACGTGAACCACGGTCTGCCCATGTGACTGCGCCGCGACGGCACCCTTGACGTGATCGACCACGGCTTCCGCCACGTCGTCGCCGGGGACACCCATGACGCCGGGGTCCTTGTGCATTTCTTCACGAGTGCTGTCGTCAGTCATGGCACCAGGAAAGGGACTACCTCTCAGGCCGGGCGCGAAACGGGCTCTTCGATCCGGATCCCTGCGCCCTCACCAGGGCGGCGGAGGATGTGACCGGAGCGGATCTTCTCGTGGAGGGTGAGAATGCCGTGCATCAGGGTCTCCGGGCCCGGCGGGCAGCCGGGCACATACACGTCGACCGGGACGACCTGGTCCACGCCCTGGACGATGGCGTAGTTGTTGAACATCCCGCCGCTCGAGGCGCAGACTCCCATCGAGATGACCCACTTCGGTTCAACCATCTGGTCGTAGATCTGGCGGAGTACCGGCGCCATCTTCTGGCTCACCCGCCCGGCCACGATCATGAGGTCGGCCTGGCGGGGGCTGGCCCGGAACACCTCCATGCCGAAGCGGCTCAGGTCGTAGTGGGCGGCGCCGGTGGCCATCATCTCGATCGCGCAGCAGGCCAACCCGAAGGTGGCCGGCCACACGGAGTTGCGACGTGCCCACTTCACGAGGTCTTCCAGCCGCGTGGTCAGGAAGCTCTGGTTGATGCCTTCCAGACCCATCAGGCCGCTTCGCTCGTCTGGTCGGGACCGGGCGGTCCGGGTGGTCCGGGCGGCCAGGTGCTCGCCCGCAGGATCGGGCGGCCGGCGAACTCGCTGAGCTTGCGGGCCGGGCCCCAGTCGAGCGCCCCGACCGACAGGACGTAGGCGAAGGCCACGATGACGGTGGCCAGGAACACCGCCATCTCGACCAGGCCGAAGAGCTCGAGCCGCCGGAAGATGACCGCCCACGGATAGAGGAAGACCAGCTCGATGTCGAAGATGATGAACACCATCGCCACCAGGTAGAACTTGACCGGGAAGCGCTCGGCCGGCTCGTGCTCGGGGACGATCCCGCACTCGTATGGGGCCAGCTTGGCCGCCGTGGGCCGCCGCGGGGCCAGGAAGGTGGACGCGATGAACGAACCAGCGGCGAACACCGTGGCCAGGACGAGCATGACGAGAATCGGGAGGTAATCCGTCAAGCGCCCCGAGGCTATCTCGGCGGGGCGGTGGACAGCGCAACGACCCCGCGGCGGGCGGGAGGCCTACGGTTCAGGACCCAGGGCGACCAGCGCCTCCATCGTTCGATAGACGGCCTCGGCCGGGCCGAGCTCGTCGGGCCGGAGCATGTTCGACATGATCCGCAGCACCCACTCCATCAGGGTTCTGGAGTGCATCCCGATCCGGGTCAGCTCGGCCATCACCGCCGGGTTGCCGATGGCCCGCACGAACAACCGGGCCACCCGGAAGTAGAGGCCGTAGACCTCCTCGAGCCGTTCGGGATAGCGGGCCAGGGCCAGGCCGTCGCCCGTCCGCAACGCCTCGTCGAGGGCAACGGCCGCCATCCGGCCGGTCTCGTAGGCGTAGGCGATGCCTTCCCCGTTGAAGGGATTGATGGCCCCCGAAGCGTCCCCCGCCACCAGCCAGGTCGGCCCGGCCGCCGGGTGCACCGACCCGCCCATCGGCAGCCGGCCGCCGGTGGGCGCGCCGACCGCTGTCTCCGGGCGGATCTCCCAGGTGGGCGGCGCCATGGCGACGAAGGCGTCCATCAGGTGGGACGTGTTGATCGACTTCCAACCCTTGAAGGTCGACAGCAGCCCGACCCCGACGTTGACGGTCCCGTCCCCCACCGGGAAGATCCACCCGTAACCGGGGAGGGCATCACCGCGCCGGTCCCGCAGGTCGAGGTGGCTTTCGATCCACGGCTCGTCGTGGCGCGGCGATCGGAAATACCCCCGGATCGCCATCCCGAGCGGGTACCGCCGGCTCCGGGTTGTGCCCAGCGCCCGCCCGAACCGCGAGTTCGCTCCATCGGCCACCAGGAGGTAGCGGGCCCGCACCGTCTCGGTCGCTCCGCTCTCCTTGCGGCGGATCACGGCGCCTGTCACCAGCCCGTTCTCCAACAAGGGCTCAAGAGCCTCAGTGGCCGGCCAGAGTGTGGCCCCGGCCTTGACGGCCTGGTCGGCCACGAGTTCGTCGAGATTGCGGCGGGTGATCACGTAGCCGTAGGCCGGGTAGTCGGCGTGGCTCGGCCACTCCAGCTCGAGGGTCAGGCCGTGGGCCTTGGACCGGAGCCCGACGAAGCGGTGGTACTCCTCCAGCCGCTCGGCGAGGCCCATGTCGTTCAGCTGCCGGACGGCCCGGGGCGTCAGCCCGTCACCGCAGGTCTTCTCCCGAGGGAAGCGCTTCTTCTCCAGGACGACGACGTGATGACCCGCTTCGGCCAGCCAGTACGCGGCCGACGCTCCGGCTGGCCCTCCGCCCACCACCGCGACGTCGAAGCGGTCCATCGGCGCATCTTCGCCGTCGGCTCCAGCGGGCACAAACCAGCCTTTCGAGGAGCCACCGGAAGGCCCGGCGCCCCTTTCGGTGTCAGGGGTCGGACGGGCACTAACGTTGGCGCCCGTGACCCGGGGGGCCGCTCGCAGGTTTCCGCCGCCGCTCCGGTAGACTTGACTTTGTGCAATCTTTCACGAGGAGTCCGGTGCAGTGGTTGCGGTACCCGCATTCTCACTAGCTCCCTTCGCCCTCCGGAACCTGTCTCAGGAGCCGGGGAGGTTCTTCATCTCCCTGATCCTGTGTGCGATCTTCTTCGGGGTCTTCAAGGCCATGGTCCGCCGCCCGAAGTCTGAGCTGCCTCCCACCTGGGCCCAGTCGATGCTCGGTGCGACCGCGGTATTCGGCCTGTTCCTCTTGATTTACGGCGTCGTCCCCCATGAGTGGCTCACCTGGGCCGACTCCAAGCTGGGCCTCCGGGAGGACAAGATCCTCCTCGACACCCGGCCCATCAAGTTCTCAGGGCGGGCTCTGCGCGACATGGTCGCCACGTTCCTCTACATCTTCTTCCTCGGGGTGAATACCTGGATGTGGATGGCGTGGCAGAAGCGCGGAACGGCCAAGCCCAAGCCTGCGGCCGCCGCCGCCACCCCCGAACCGGCGGGGACGTCGGCCTTCTCTCGTCCGGTGACCAAGAAGGACTAGCGAGACCCGTCCATGGGAAAGACCGACGCCAACCCGCCGATGCCCGAATTCGCGACCTCCTACCAGTTGCAGGAGGTCGATCCGGCCTGGCTGGCCTCATCGGTGAAGCCGAAGCAGTTCCTCCACATCGACCAGGCGGAATGCATCCTGTGCGAGGGCTGTGTCGACATCTGCCCCTGGAAGTGCATCCACATGCTCTCCGTGAACGCCATCGAAGAGTCGGTGGGGACCGAGAAGCCGGGGGACGACCCTGGCGACCATGTCTTCTTCGTGGTGGACGAGGACGTCTGCACCCGCTGCGCTCTGTGCGTCGACCGCTGCCCGACAGGCGTGATCATCCTCGGTAAGACGGTGGGCAAGCCGGTGCCCGGTGATCCGCACCAGCGCGACAACCGGCACGGCTACGCCTACGGAGTACGGTTCTGACACTTTTTTTCGGCTTCTTCAGCTGGGCCCGCTAAGGAGGATCGGGGTGGCGAGCGGCAACGGGAACGGGAACGGCCTCAAGGGGAAACTCGTCGAGGCCGGCGAGAAGATGAAGGGCTCGCAGGCCTGGAGCTCCATCTTCCGGCCCGGTTCCTTCTTCCGGAAGGGCTACACCGACAGCCCCCGTAACCGGTCGTACGTGATCATGAACAGCGTGCTGTACCACCTTCACCCGGTGAAGGTGAAGCGGCACGCCGTCAAGGTCTCCTACACCCTCTGCCTCGGCGGGCTTTCGTTCTTCCTCTTCATCCTGTTGACGGTGACCGGCATCTTCCTGATGTTCTTCTACCGGCCGACGGCGGTGAACGCCTGGCACGACATCAAGACGCTGGAGACGGCGGTCACCTTCGGCTCGCTGGTGCGGAACATGCACCGCTGGGGTGCGCACCTCATGGTGCTGTCGGTCTTCCTGCACATGAGCCGCGTCTTCTACCACGGCGCCTACAAACCGCCCCGGGAGTTCAACTGGGTGGTCGGCGTCATGCTCCTGCAGTTCACGCTGCTGCTGTCCTTCACCGGCTACCTCCTCCCCTGGGACCAGTTGGCCCTGTGGGCGGTCACGGTGGGGACGAACATGATGGGTTACACCCCGGTCTTCGGGAACCAGGTCCGCTTCGTGCTCCTGGGGACCAAGGAGATCGGCACCGAGACACTGCTCCGGTGGTACGTGCTGCACGTGCTCATGCTTCCGTTCGTGGTCGTCATCTTCCTGGCCATCCACTTCTGGCGGGTCAGGAAGGACGGCGGCATCTCAGGGCCGCTGTAGGTCGGGAGAGGACGAGACATGCCGGGCGAGGTTCCCGAACATCTACTGGCCAGAAGCCGGGAGCGCCGCAGGGCGCTCGGGCTTCCTGTCCCCGGTGAGGAAGGCGGCGCCCCCGAGGCCCCGGCCGAGGAGGCCCCTGCCGCCGAAGCATCGGCTGACGCGCCGCCGGCCGCCGAGGTTACGGCCGGCGCGGAAGGCGCCGCCCCCGAGCAGCGGCCGACCGGCGACGCCGAGTCGAAGATCCCGGCCCATCTGCTGGCCCGCTCGGCGGCCCGGCGGGCGGCCAAGGAGGGCGGGGCCGCTCCCGCCGCGGCCGGCGCCGGCGCCAAGGCACCCGCCGCCACCGGCGGACGGGCGGCCGCCGCCACCGCCGCCGCTCCCCCGTCGACCGCGACCGGCCCCGGTGGGCACACCCAGCGACTCCTGACCGTCGTCAAGGCCGGCTCCATCCAGCAGACCCGGGCCGAAGCCCAGGACAAGGTGCACACCTGGCCGCACCTGCTGGTCGGCGAGTTCGTGTCGATGCTCAGCCTCATGGCGCTCGTCACGATCTTCTCCGCCCTGGTCCGGGCACCGCTGCTGGAACAGGCCAACTTCAACCAGACACCGAACCCGTCGAAGGCGCCGTGGTACTTCCTCGGCCTCCAGGAACTGCTCACGATCTGGCACCCGATGGTGGCCGGCGTGACCATTCCCGGGATGGGCCTGATCATCCTCATGATGGCGCCCTACATCGACAAGAACCCGTCGACGAAACCCGACGACCGCAAGTTCGCCATCTGCCTCTTCACCATGTTCCTCATGTTCTGGGCCGTCCTCGTCATCATCGGCTCGTTCTTCCGGGGGCCGGGCTTCAACTTCGTCTACCCCTGGAAGGCAGGAACGTTCTTCGACCTCTAGTGCTGAGGAAGATCCCCCGATGAAAGCAAGTACCGTCCTCCTGATCGCCATCCCGGTCCTTTTGGTGCTGGCCGCGTTGCTGGCGGTGGCCACCACCATCTCCCGCCAGCGCTCATCGACCGGTTCGCTCACGAGAGAGGCCCGCAAGGCCGACCGCTCGGAGTCGGGCGCGGCCGTCGCCACCATCGACGAGAGCGAGGAGGCCCGGGCCCGGGCCGGCGAGGCCCGCCAGAGTCTCGAGCCCGTGGGGGCCGGGAAATCGGTGGTCTCCATGGGAGGCGGGCTGATCCGCTTCGGGGAAGCGCCCGCCGACCCTGAGTCTCTCGGGGTGAACCGCCGGCAATTCTTCAACCGCAGCATCCTCGCCGCCCAGAGCCTGGTGCTCGGCAGCTTCAGCGTGGCCATGATCGCCTTCCTGTGGCCCAGCCTGAGCGGCGGTTTCGGCGGCAAGGTCAAGGCCGGCAACAAGCAGGACATCCTGGCCGAGATCGCGGCGAAGAAGCAGCCCTTCTACGTCCCTGAAGCGCGGGCCTACCTCAACCCCTATCCGGAAGCGGCGCTCCCCGCCGCCAAGAAGGTGTACTCCGAGACGATCCTGCCCGGTATGGAGGCCGGCCTGGTTGCCCTCTTCCAGAAGTGCGTCCACCTCGGCTGTCGCGTGCCGTGGTGCCAGACGTCGCAGTGGTTCGAGTGCCCTTGCCACGGATCCAAATACAACCGGGTCGGTGAGAAGAAGGGCGGCCCCGCCCCCCGGGGTCTCGACCGGTTCCCGATCGAGCTCGACGGCGACGCCGTGACGATCAACACAGGAACCGTCGTCCAAGGGCCGTCGATCGGGACCAATACCACCGGCCAAGAGGCTGAGGGCCCGAACTGCGTGTGACGAGAGGCAACCTGTGAGTCTTCGCAACATCCTCTTCCTGGTCAACGGCATCGCCGTGGTCGTCTTCCTGGTGTTGGCGTTCCTCGGGGCGCGGGGGCGCAAGCCGGCTCCGCCGCCCAACCTGGTCGAGTACTACGACGACGAGATCATGGAGGGCCCCAAACTCGAGAAGTACCTCGGGGCCGCCGTCATCTTCTCGGCCATCCTCGCCGCCTCGTTGCCGGCCTACTGGCTCCTGGAGCCGACCCGCCAGACCAAGATGAACAAGGACTTCCTGGCCGACTCCGAGGAGCGGGGCCGTCTCCGCTTCGCCGTGGCGGGCACCGTGCCCCACAGCGAGGTGCTGCAACTGGAGTGTGCCCGCTGCCACGGCGCCAAGGCCGAGGGTGGGGCGGCCACGTACCTGCTGCAGCCGACCCAGCCGGGCGAACTGGCCAAGACCGTTTCCTGGACGGCGCCGCCCCTCAACGACGTCCTGCTCCGCTTCAGCCGGGACGAGGTCACCCAGATCATCACCTACGGCCGGCCGGGGACTCCGATGCCGGCCTGGGGTCTGGCCGGCGGTGGCCCTCTCCCTGATCAGCCGATCGACGATCTCGTCAACTACCTGCAGTCGATCCAGATCACGCCGGAACAGTCCCAGAAGCGCTGGACGGAGCAGGCCGCCAAAATGCAGCAGGACCACCCGGGCATCTCCGAAGGGCAGGCCCTGTTCATGACGATGTGCGCCCGCTGCCACACCAAAGGCTGGTCGTACGGCCAACCCCAGATCATGGGCGGGGGTGGGGCCTTCGGCCCGAACCTGACCGGCGGCGTGACGCTGCGGCAGTTCCCGCCCCTCGCTGACGGGGTGGCCAAGCACGTCGAGTTCGTCACCAAAGGCTCCGACTTCCAGAAGCCCTATGGCACGCAGGGCATCGGGTCGGGCCGGATGCCGGGGTTCGGAGAGATGCTCACGGCCCGTCAGATCGACGAGATCGTCCTCTACGAGCGCGGTCTGTAGGGAGGGGCGCAACCAGACATGGGTGGTTTCTTGATTCTGGCCACGGAGGCGTCCGAACACCTCGACCTGATCGGGCGGATCCGGGGCTACGCCATCGTGGTCTTCGCTGTCGGGCTCTTCTGCGGCTCGATCTACATGGTGCTGGCGACCAACCTCGGGGCCCGGAACGGCTTCATGGTCTCCTTCGCCTCGCTGTGCGGCTTCCTGATGATGCTCGGCCTCATCTGGTTCACCAACCTGACGCCCCTCAATGCCCTGCACGGGCCGCCGCCCCATTGGTTGGTGAAAGAGATCGTCGACAACCCGGCCGGGGCCAAAACCGAGCGCGCCCGGAACATCGAGAAGGAAGGCCAGGAGCTCGAAGCCTCGGAGCAGGGCGAGATCAAGGCCACCGTCGACAGCGCCGTCACCACCGAGGGCAGCGAGTTCAAGCAGTTCTCGAACTCCAGCGACTACGTCGTGGTCAAGGCGGAGAAGATCGGCGGCGGCAGCCTGGCCTTCTTCCGGCACCGGCCCCTGTACGCCGTCATGGAGATCCAGGGGGCTAAGAAGGTCGACCCCCTTCCCGGCGGGGCACCACCCCCGCCGGCGGCCGACCCGGCCAAGCCGGGCAAGTACGTCGTGCTCGAGCGCAACCTCGGGGCCATGCGACAGCCGCCGCTGGTGATGTCGTCGGCCTTCGGGATCCTCTTCGCGTTGAGCCTCTACGTCATGCACACCATGGAGCGCACCGCCCTGAAGGAAAAGGCCGCCGAACTCGAACCCAGCCCCTCCCCCGCCTGAGCCGGAAGGAAGCAACGTGGCTGTACTGGCCCAGCAGCTGATCGACGCCTCTCACGACGGCGACCTGGCGTTCATCGCCTTCGCGTTCATGTGCTTCGTCTTCGTCGGCCTGCTCTTCGCCATCGACAAGGTCCGGCGGCGGAGCGGCGGCAGCGGGCAGTAGTTCAGCCGGCGGCGACGACGGCCCGAGCGGCTTCGGCGGCGGCGCCCACGATCGTCTCGATCTCGGCCGGACCGTGGGCGAGGCTGGGGAAGAGCGCCTCGAAAGGGCTGGGGGCCAGGTAGACACCCCGGTCGAGCATCTCGTGGAAGAAGCGGGCGTAGCGCTTCGGATCGGCCGCTTGAGCCGAGGCGTAATCGAGCACCGGCAGCGGGGAGAAGAAGAGACCGACGAGCGGCCCCACCTGGGGTACCTGGGCCGGGAGACCGGCGTCGGCCAGCACCCGGCGAAGACCATCGCCCAGGGTCGTGGCGGTGGCTTCGAGGGTGGCATAGGCGTCGGCGTCGAGCCGGGCCAGGACGGCGAGCCCGGCCGCGGTGGCCAGCGGATTTCCGGACAACGTGCCGGCCTGATAGACGGGCCCGAGGGGCGCGAGGAGATCCATGATGTCGGCCCGGCCGCCGAAGGCGGCGAGCGGCAGCCCGCCGCCCAGCACCTTCCCGAAGCAGGAGAGATCCGGCTCGATGCGGTAGCGCCCCTGGGCGCCGTCGTCGCCGAGGCGGAAACCGGTGATGACCTCGTCCATGATCAGCAGCGCGCCGGCGTCGGAACAGCGGCGGCGCAGACCGTCGAGGAACCCGTCGATCGGTGGGACCAGCCCCATGTTGGCGGCCACCCCTTCGACGATGACGGCGGCCAGCTGCGGGCCGTGCGTGGCGAACGCTTCGTCGAGGCCTACGTCGTCGTTGTAGGAGACGACGATCGTGCCGGCCACGGCCCCGGCCGGCACGCCCGCCGAACCCGGCAGGCCGAGGGTGGCCAACCCACTCCCGGCCGAGGCCAGGAGGGCGTCGGCGTGGCCGTGGTAGCAGCCGGCGAACTTGAGGATGATGTCGCGTCCGGTGAAGCCCCGGGCGAGGCGGACGGCCGACATGGTCGCCTCCGTCCCCGACGACACGAGGCGGACCTTCTCGACCGACGGCACCCGGGCGCACACCTCTTCGGCCAGCCGGACCTCGGCCTCGGTCGGAATGCCGTACGAGGTCCCGGCGGCCGCCGCCCGGCTCACCGCTTCGACGACGCCGGGGTCGGCGTGGCCGAGGATCGACGCCCCCCAGGACTGCACCAGATCGAGGTACCGGCGGCCTTCGCTGTCCCACACCGCAGGCCCTTCCGCCCGGGCGGCGAAGAACGGCCGGCCCCCCACCGACCCGAAGGCCCGGACCGGCGAGTTCACGCCGCCGGGGATGCGCGCCAGAGCGCGGGCGAAGAGGTCGCTGCTCATCTCGGGGACACGCTGCTCATCTCGGGGAC
>Ga0207707_10003491_pt1 | contig 13913 bp, 12 predicted proteins | sample KBSC83BmetaG_FD_184336 | JGI IMG/M metagenome (GOLD analysis project Ga0207707, IMG submission 184336) | Corn rhizosphere microbial communities from Kellogg Biological Station, Michigan, USA - KBS C8-3B metaG (SPAdes) (version 2) | ecosystem: Host-associated > Plants > Roots > Rhizosphere ...
CACGCTGCAGGGGATACTTCTCCTGTTCGTCGGGACCCTGCTCGGCACCGTGGTCGGCGCCATTCCCGGGCTCGGCGGCGCGGTCCTGCTCACCCTGTTGCTGCCGTTCATCTACAACATGCCCGTGGTGCCTGCCCTGGCCCTGCTGCTCGCCGCGCACACCGGGATCTACTTCAGCGGCTCCGTCACCGCCATCTTGTTCAACACCCCAGGTGCACCGGAGTCCGCCGCGACGACGTTCGACGGGTACCCGATGACCGAGGCGGGCCGGCCCGCGCGGGCGCTGGGCATCTCGGCCACCGCCACAACGATCGGCGGCTGGATCGGCGTCGCACTGCTGATGGCGCTGATTCCGCTGATGAATCAGCTCACCACGCTTTTCCACCCGTCTGAGTTTCTGGCCCTGGCCATCCTGGCCATCGTGCTTATCGGGCAGATGCGCGCCCGCTCGGTGACCAAGGGCGTCATCTCGGGGGCCGTGGGCCTGATGATCTCCTTCGTCGGCTACGACCCGATCACCGGCGTGCAGCGGTTCACCGCAGGCCAGGTGTCGTTGTACAACGGCTTCGACATCACCGCCGTCGCGCTCGGCCTGTTCGCGTTCGCGGAGATGTTCAGGCTGTACGCCACGCGGCCCGCAGCCCAGGTCCAAATCGGCCGGCTCCGGCTGGCCCGGGCCGAACCGGGCACCCGGATCAGGGACGGGGCCGCTGACGTGCTGGCCCACCGCTGGCTGACGATCCGGTCTTCGATCCTCGGCACCGTGCTGGGCATCGTTCCCGGCGTCGGCGGGGTGGCGGCGAACTTCGTGTCCTACGGCCAGGCCGCCCGGATCTCCAAGCACCCGGAGAAGTTCGGCACCGGCATCCCGGAGGGGATCATCGCGCCCGAGGCGTCCTCGATCTCCAAGGAGGCCGGCAACCTGCTGCCCACGGTGGCACTGGGCGTGCCGGGCGGGGTGGGCATGGCCGTACTGATGAGCGGCTTCACCATCTTGGGCATGGTGCCCGGGCCGTCCATGCTGCAGGACCATCAGAACGTTGTGTGGTCGATGGCCTTCGTGATCGCCATCGCCAGCCTGCTGGCCAGCCTGCTCGGGCTGGCCATGGTACCCGGGCTGATTCGGCTGGCCAACGTTCCGAGCCGGATCCTGGTCCCGTTTGTGCTGGCCCTGGGGTTCCTTGGCGTTTACGCCGCCTCCAATGAGCTGTCCCAGACGATCGCGGTGCTCGCCTTCGGGGTCGTCGGCTGGGCGATGGCCCGCTACGGCTACTCGGTGCCCGCCGCGATGATCGGCTTCCTGCTCGGCAAAGTCGTCGAGGACAACCTGTACCTGGTGCGGAACCTCCAGGGCTGGGCCTCTCTGGAGCGCCCGTTGACCGCCCTGATGACCGCGATCATCGTCCTCAGCCTGTTCGCCCCGCTGCTGCGCCGGGCCAGGCTGCTCCGGCTGCTCCGGCTGCCCGGCTCCGGCCGCCCGCTGACCGCCCCCGGGCCGTCCGGAGAGACATCCGGTACCGCGCCAGACCCCGAAGCCGCCGACCGGAAGGAGACCGTGTGATGACCGAGGCTGACGGGACCGCGGGCCCGGGCACCGAAGAGCCTCTGGCCAGCCCGTCGGCCCGGGTCCGCTCGCGTGGCGAGCTCGTCGTGGACATCCTCCTGGTCCTCGGCATCGCCTGGTACCTGTACGTGGCGCAGGGCTACCCGCCGGACGGCCGGCAGATCCCGACCGTGGTCGGCACCGTCGGCCTGGTCGCCGCCGTGATCCAGCTAGTGGGCTGGTTCATCCCTCGCCTGTGGTCGTTCACCCACGGGAACCGCCCTGCGAGCCGGGCCGCCCCTGGAGCCCGGCCCGATACGGCCAGTGCCGGCGGGCACGCGCCGGCCGCGCCGGACCGGGACGCCGGTGCCACCTCCCGCGAGTCGCGCGACACCGTGGTCATCATGGCCTGGGCCGCCTTCTTCCTTGTCGCGATCCTCGTGCTGGGCTACGTGTACGGTGTGCCGCTGTTCTTCCTGGCCTACTTCGGGGCTCGGCGCTCGTGGAAGCTGGCCATCGGCTCGGCCGTAGTCATGTGGGCGCTCACTCAGTTCGTGTTCATCGACCTGCTGGCCATCCCGCTGCCGGGCGGAGCGTGGCTGTGACTGAGCCGCTTCCGCCGGCGAGCTGAGACCGGAAGGAGGACAGCTACTGAACGGAGCGAGCACGCATTGACGTCCGACACTGCCACCGAGGCGCCGTTTTACCTGCCGGTGGGCGATGAGGTGGAGGTCTTCCGGGCAGCGTACGAGCGGCGCATCCCGGTGCTGCTGAAAGGACCGACCGGGTGCGGCAAGACCCGGTTCGTGGAGCACATGTCGTGGCTGCTGGCCCGCGAGAACGGCCGCGACCCCGCCGTCGGCCTCATCACCGTCAGCTGCCACGATGACCTCACCTCAGCCGACCTCGTCGGCCGCTACCTGCTGTCGCCCGAGGGCACCAGCTGGCTCGACGGCCCCCTTACCCAGGCCGTGCGCAGCGGCGCGATCTGCTACCTCGACGAGGTCGTCGAGGCCCGCAAGGACACCACCGTCATCCTGCACGCCCTCACCGACCACCGCCGCACCCTGCCGGTTGAGCGGCTGGGCATCTCCGTGCCTGCCCACCCCGACTTCCTCCTGGTCGTCTCCTACAACCCCGGCTACCAGGCCGCCGCCAAGGACCTCAAGCCCTCCACCCGCCAGCGCTTCATGGCCATCGAATTCACCTACCCCGGCCCCGAGCAGGAAGCCGAGATCATCTGCCATGAGAGCGGCGCGGACGCGGACACCGCGCGCTCGCTGTCGTTCCTCGGCGGGCAACTGCGGCGCCTGGGCGAGGCAAGCGTGATCGAGGGGCCGGGCACGCGGCTGCTCGTCCACGTGGCTTCGCTGATCGCGGGCGGGATCAGCCCGCGCCGGGCCGGCGACGTCGCACTCGTGCAGGCCCTCAGTGACGACGCGGACGTGCAAGCCGCGATCCGCGACGTGATCGGCGCCGTCTTCGCCGCGTGAGCTAGAGATCCGCTCGGCGCGCGGCGAACTCATCCAGGCGAGCCAGGATGCGTTCGACCAGCGGCGACTCCAGAATGTCCGGCGGCCCGCTGCCGAACCAGGTCGGCAGTTCGCTGCGATTTCCGGCCGCCGCCGTCGCGGTCAGGCTCGTTCGGCGGCCGGGGCGGGCACCGGCGGTGCGGCCGCGATGGCCGCCGCGGTCGCGTGCGCGCGGGCGGTGGTCGTGAGGTAGCCGGTGAGCGCGATCACGACGCCGCACCCGACCGCCACGGCCCACGCGGCGTGGGTGGCGGCCGACAGGGCTACGGCGTGGGTCTGGCCGCTGGCGACCCCGGAGCTGACTCCGGTGGTGACCAGATCGCCCATCACGGCGACGCCGAGCGCCGAGCCGAACTGGCGGGTCGCGGAGATGACCGCGGACGCCACCCCGGCCTGCGCGGGCGGCATGCCGGACACGCCGATGTTAGTGATCGGCGGGTTGACCAGGCCAAGGCCCGCCCCGGTGACCGCCAGGGCGACGGCGATCAGCGCGAAAGACGTGCCGGGCCGCAGGCCGAGCAGCAGCGCCATGCCGACCGCGATCAGCACCCCGCTGGCGACCAGCGGGATGCGCGCGCCGTGGCGGCCGCTGACGTGCCCGGCGACCGGGGCGGCGACCGCCATCACGAGCATGGCGGGCAGCAGCGACAGGCCGGCCCGCAGCGGCGAGTCGCCGCGCACCTGCTGCAGGTAGAGGGTGATCACGAACAGGAACCCGCCGAGCACGACGAACGCGAGCACGGCGATGACGGAGGCGCCGGTGAACGGGTGGGAGCGGAAGAACCGCAACTCGAGCAGCGGCTCCGGGTGCTGCCGCTCAACGGCCACGAAGGCGACAAGGCTCGCGGCGGCGACCGCGAACAGCGCGAGGATCGGCACCGCCGTCCACCCAGTGACCGGTCCCTGGATGACCGCGTAGGTGAACGAGCCGAGGAACACGATCATCAGCAGCTGGCCGGGGACGTCGACGCGGCGCGGCCGGGGCGCCCGCGACTCGGGGACGTAGCGGAGGGTCGCGGCGATCATGGCGGCGCCGATCGGCACGTTCACCCAGAAGATGCTCCGCCAGCCGACGGAGCTGACCAGGATGCCGCCGACGACGGGCCCGCAGGCGGCGGCGAAGCCGAAGATCCCCGACCAGATGCCGAGGGCCTGCGCGCGCTCCTTCGGGTCGTGGAAGGTGTTCCTGACGATCGACAGCGAAACCGGGGTGAGCATCGACCCGCCGAGGCCCTGCAGCATGCGCAGGGCGATGAGCGACCCGGTGTTCGGCGCGAGCGAGCACAGCAGCGAGCCGAGGCTGAACCCGACGAGGCCGATGAGGAACAGCCGCTTGCGGCCGAGCCGGTCGGCGGTGGACCCGGTCAGCATCAGCAGGGACGCAACGACGAGCAGGTAGGCGTCGGACACCCACTGCAGGCCCGCGATGGAGGCGTGCAGGTCCTTCTGCAGCGTCGGCAGCGCGACATTCAAGATTGTTGAATCAAGATAGGTGATGAACAAGCTGGAGCTGCAGATCAGCAGCACCACCAGGCGCCGCCGCCGGCCCGCGGGCCCCTCGTCGATCGTCACGTCGGAGGCGAAGGTCGTCTCGATCTCGCCGTCTCCTCACTGTCCATCACGTGCTCTACGATCACGGTACGACGGCCGCCGCCGGTCACGCCGCCCGCGCGGCGGGATCGGGCACGGCGCGGTCGGCGTGCTCGATGAGGGCGGCCGCCCGCGTCGCGCTGGCCCGGCCGGTGCGGCCGGTGGTGACCACGGCGAGCACGAAGACGCACACGCCCATCGCGGCCACGATCCACCAGGCGGGACGCGTGGCGGCGGCGAAGCCCGTGGCCAGCGGGCCGTGCAGCCCCGCGGCGAGCACCGATCCGGTGACGGCGACACCCAGCGACGAGCCAACCTGCCGGCTCGTCGAGGCGATCCCCGAGGCGGTGCCCGCCCGGGCGCGCGGCATGCCCGCGACCGCGTTGTTGGTGACCGGCGCGTTGACCCAGCCCATGCCCGCGCCGAGCACCACGCAGGACAGCAGCACGTACCACGCGGGGGACGCGGCGGTGAGGAAGGTGAGCAGGACGCCGCCCGCGGTGATGCCGACCCCGGCGACCAGCAGCGGGGTCCTAGTACCGTGCACGGCGATGACCCGGCCGCACAGCGGCGCGGAGAAAGCCATGACCAGCGCCATCGGAACGAGGAGCAGGCCCGCGGTCAGCGCGCTGTAGCCGCGGACCTCCTGCAGGTACAGCGTGATGAGGAACAGGAACCCGGAGAACCCGCACATGCCAGTGATCGCGGTCACGGCCGCGCCCGAGAACGGCAGGGAGCGGAAGAACCGCAGGTCGATCAGCGGCTGCGCGGCGCGGCTGGACCAGACGAGAAGCACGGCGGTCGAAGCGACGGCCAGAACGAAGCTCGCGACGATCGGGGCGGCGGCCCAGCCGAGGTCCGGACCCTCGATGATCCCGTAGCTGAGCGTGACGAGCGCGACGATGACGAGGACCTGGCCGAACGGGTCGAGCTTCCGCTGCACGGCGGCCCGCGACTCCGGCACGTACCGGGCGGTGAGCGCGATGGCCGCGACGCCGACCGGGATGTTGACCCAGAAGACGCCGCGCCAGCCGGCGGAGTCGACGAGCGCGCCGCCGATGACCGGGCCGAGCGCGACCGACAGGCCGAAGACCGAGCCCCAGAAGCCGATCGCCTTGGCCCGCTCGGCCGGCTCGGTGAACGTGTTGGTGACGATCGCCATCGCGACCGGGTTGAGCATAGAACCGCCGACCGCCTGCAGCACGCGGAACGCGACCAGCCAGCCGAGGCTCGGGGCGAGCGAGCAGGCGAGCGACCCGAGGGTGAAGATGACCAGGCCGACCTGGAACACCGTGCGGCGGCCGATCCGGTCGCCGACCGATCCCGACAGCATCAGCAGGCTGGCGACGACCAGCATGTAGGCGTCGACCGTCCACTGCAGCCCGGAGACGGGCGCGCGGAAGTCACGCCCGATCGTCGGCAGCGCGACGTTGATGATCGTCGCGTCCATCCCGACGAGGAACAGGCTCATGCAGCAGATGGCCAGCACCAGGTACCGGCGCCGGTGGCTCAACTCAGGCAGCGTGCACCCCCACGCGAACGAAAATTTGCTTACTACAACTAACCACAATGCCCGGGTATGCCCGCGCCCGGGTCCGGGCGCTCCGCTGCGAGGTGCCGTTTGCTGTATTCCGCGCTGTTCCGTCCGTCTCGTTCCGCCTGAGCGGCGGTGTGCGAGCGCGGCCAACTGGAGGTGTGAGCGGTCCGGGCACGGGTAGCGGGAGCGCCCTGTTCATCGCATCGACCACAGGGGGCCGTCATTCCAGCACGCAACTGTACCGCCCATGCCGCGTGGCGGCGGACCGCCCGCGCGTTCGTTTCCGCCGTTGAGTCGGGCAGACTCGACGTCCCGCTGCCGGGCTCCGGCTCCACCGGGGAGCGGTGGGCGGCGTTCGCCGACCTCGCGGAGGAGGACTTGTCGCTGGCGAGGCTCGGCGAAGGGCACGCCGACGCGGTCGCGATCCTGGCCGAGCTTGACGGCCCGCCGCCGCCCCCTGGCAGCCGGTGGGGCGTATGGGCGGCGAACCCGCCGGGCCCCAACGTGACGGCGAGCAAGCAGGGCGCCTGGGTGCTGCGCGGCACGAAGCAGTACTGCTCAGGCGCGCGCGTCTGCACGCACGCGCTGGTCACCGCCACCGCCGACGACGAGCCGCGGCTCTTCGCGGTCGCGGTGGAGAGGCTTGAGCCGCGCGAAGGCACCTGGCCCGCCACCGGGATGGCCGGAAGCGACACGCTCGACGTCGGCTTCCCCGCCGTCCCCGCGGAGCCGGTCGGGCCGCCGGGCGCCTACACCGGCAGGCCGGGATTCAGCCACGGCGGCGTCGGGGTCGCGGCCTGCTGGTACGGCGGCGCGCGCGCCGTGGCGCGGGCGCTGCCGCGCGCCGCCGCGAAGCGGGACATCGGACCGCACGCGCTCGCGCACCTGGGCGCCGTCGACATCGCGCTGCACTCGGCCCGCGCCGCGCTCGGCCGGGCGGCGGACGAGATCGACGCCGACCCGCACGACCTGCGCGGCGATGGACCGCTGCGCGCCCTGCGGGTGCGCGCGCTGACCGAGGCCGCCGCCACCGACGTGCTTTCCAGAACCGGCCGGGCGCTTGGCGCCGGGCCGCTCAGCCACGACGAAGCGCATTCCCGTGCGGTCGCCGACCTCACCGTCTACCTGCGCCAGCATCACGCGGAACGTGACCTGGCGCGGCTGGGCGAAGCGGTCGCCAGGCACGGGGCCGACTGGTGAGCCGCGGCGCCTGCGGGCCGCACCCGATCGACGCACCCGGCACCGACGAGCGGTCCTGGGCCGCCTGGCCATGGCTGAACACCCTCCCCAGGGGCGGCGGGCTGGCCCGGCTCGCCGAGGCGCGGAGCGCCGTGGTCGTGGCCGCCCACCCGGACGACGAGGTACTCGGCGCGGGCGGGCTGATCTCGATGCTGGCGGCCTCGCGGGCACGCCTGCGCCTGGTGGCGGTCACCGACGGGGAGGGCTCACACCGCGGTCACGGCGCCGCGGACACCCTCGCACGGCGGCGGACGGAGGAGAGGGCCGCCGCGCTGCGTGCCCTCGGCGCCCGGACGGCCGAGGTGATCCGGCTGCAACTGCCCGACGGCGGCCTGGCCGACCGGGAGGACGTGCTCACGGCGGCGCTCGCCCCGCTGCTCGCGGGACGGGACCTGTGCCTCGCCCCGTGGGACCGCGACATGCACCCCGATCACGAGGCGGCCGGCCGGGCCGCTCGGCAGGCGGGCGCCGGCCAGCTGTACCACTATCCAGTCTGGATGTGGCACTGGGCCGCGCCCGCCGATCCCCGGGTGCCCTGGGACCGGGCGCTGCGCGTGCCGCTGCCGCCGCGCGCGGCGGGCCGGAAGCGCGTGGCGATCAGCTGCTTCGCCAGCCAGACGGAAGACCGGGGCCACGGCCTCGGGCCGGTGCTGTCCCCCGGCATGATCGCCCACTTCACCCGCCCGATGGAGGTACTGCTGCCATGACGGTCGACGCGGGCTACTTCCGTGACCGCTACGCCGCCTCGGCCGACCCGTACGGCCTCGCCGAGCGCTGGTACGAGGCCCGCAAATACGCGATCAGCGTCGCCCTGCTGCCCAGGGAGCGCTACGGCGCCGCGTTCGAGCCCGGCTGTTCGATCGGGGTGCTCACCACGATGCTCGCGCTCCGCTGCGACCGCCTGCTCGCCTGCGACGTGGTCCCCGAGGCGGTCGCGGCGGCGCGGGCGAGAACCGCGGGGCTGCCCGGTGTGCGGGTGGAACGGCGGACGGTTCCCGGCGAGTGGCCGCCGCACCCGTTCGACCTCATCGTCTTGTCCGAGCTGCTCTACTACTTCGACGACGCCGACCTCGACGAGGTGCTCCGGCTCAGCATCGGCGCGCTGCACCCCGGCGGACACCTGCTCGCGGTGCACTGGCGGCACCCCGCGCCGCACCCCCGCACCGGCGACGAGGTGCACCGGCAACTGGCCGCGCACGCCGGCCTGGCCCGGCTGGCGCACTACCGTGACCCGGATTTCACCGCCGAGGTGTATACCCACGCAGGCGGCGATCTGAGATCCGTCGCGCAGGCCGGCGGGATCGTGTGATCCGCCTCGTCGGCGTGGTCGTCCCCGCGCACAACGAACAGGACCTGCTGCCCGCGTGCCTGGCCAGCCTGCGCCGGGCGGCGCGGGCGCTGCACGGCACGCACGTGCACCTCGTCGTGGTGGCCGACGCGTGCCGTGACCGGACCGTCGAGGTGGCCCGCCGCGGCGGGGCCGCGGTCGTCACGATCGGCGCGCGGAGCGTCGGCGCGGCGCGGGCCGCCGGTGTGCGGGAGGTGCTGCGGCACGCCGGGCCCGTGGACCCGGCGGACGTGTGGCTGGCCACGACGGATGCCGACACGCTCGTCCCCGCCCGCTGGCTGCGCGAGCACGCTCGCCACGGCGACGACGGCTGGGACGCGGTCGCCGGCACGGTCCGGATCGCCGACTGGTCCGGGTACGGACCCGGTGTCCGCTCGCTGTTCCGCGCTCGCTACGGCGCGGGAACCGGCCCGCACACCCACGTGCACGGCGCCAACCTCGGCTTCCGCGCCGCGGCCTACCTGCGAGCCGGCGGATTCGCTGACCTGCCCACCGCGGAAGACCGCGCCCTCGTCGCGGCAGTGAGCGCGAGCGGCGGCCGGGTCCGCCGCACGCGCCGCCTCACCGTCGTCACCTCGGCCAGGCGCGAAGCCCGCGCTCCGCACGGCTTCAGCGGCTACCTCGCGGAGCTGGAAGCCGCCTCGGCGTGAGCGTCGGCCAGGCGGCCAGGTTTGGCGACCGGGTCCCGGGTAGCGCGACCCCATGGACCCGATGAATTACCTGGAGGAGGCCAAGGGCCTGGACCGGCTGACCGCGCCCGTTCAGCGTGCGGCGCGGCTCTTGCCGCCCGGCCGGGCCCGCGATGCGCTGTACGGCGTGTGGCTCGGGCATCCACTGCACCCAGTGCTCGTCCAGGTGCCGACGGGCACCTGGCTGTCCGCCAGCTTCCTGGACACCTGGCCAGGCAACGAACGGGCATCGCGGCGGCTGGTGCTGGCCGGGCTGGCCGCCGCGGTACCTGCCGCGCTCGCCGGCGCCGCCGACTGGTCCGAGCAGCACGAGCAGCAGATGCGGGTCGGCCTGGTGCACGCCGTCGCGAACGTCGCCGCGGTCGCCCTGTACGCGGCGTCGGTCGCCGCCCCCGCCCGGCGCGCGAAGGCCCTGCGGCTGGCGGGGCTCGCCGCGGCGGGGGCCGGCGCGTACCTTGGCGGCCACATCGCCTACCGCCAGTCCGCCGGGGCGAACCAGGCCGAGCCGGTCCCGCACCTGGTCGAGCCCGGCTGGCACGATCTCATGCCGACCGCCGAACTCGGCGAGCTCATCGACAGCAAGCCCGCCAAGCGGATGCTCGGCGACGTTCCCGTCGTCGTGGTCCGCGACCGCGACAGCGTCCACGTCCTGGCCGATCGGTGCAGCCACCGGTCCGGGCCGCTGTCGGACGGCGACTGCTACGACGGCGCGCTGACCTGCCCGTGGCACGGCAGCACGTTCCGGATGATCGACGGCTCGGTCGCGCGCGGCCCCACGACCGCGCCGCAGCCGGTGTTCCGCACCCGCGTCACCGCCGGGATGCTGCAGGCCTGCCTGCCCGGCGCCGGCTGAAACCGGCCGGAAAGGAGAGGTTGATGGCCATGAAAACCGCACCGCGCACGGGCCGTGACCTGCTCGGCGTCTATCTCAACGACCACCTGGCGGGCGCAACCGCCGGCGCCGAACTCTCCCGGCGGATGGCCGCGTCGACCGGGCCGCGGGAGGCGGCCGCCGGCACCCTGAAGAACCTAGCGGCCGAGATCGCCGCCGACCGCGGCTCGCTCATCGAGATCATGGCGCGGCTGAACATCCCGCTGCGCAGCTACAAGGTGTTCGCCGCGTGGGCCGGGGAGAAGGTTGGCCGCCTGAAGCTCAACCGCCGCCTGCTCACCAGGTCCCCGCTGAGCAGCCTCGAAGAGGCGGAGATCCTCTGGCTCGGTGTGGAAGGCAAGGCGGCCGGGTGGCGGACGCTCCGGGTGCTGGCCGAACGCGACGCCCGGCTGGACATCAGGGTCCTCGATGAGCTCATCGCACGGGCGGCCCGTCAGTCGGCCACGCTCGAGAACCTCCGGACGAACCTCGCGGAGCAACTGCTCACCGACAACGTCGGCTGACGGGAAGGACAGGATGACCGTCCCGGCCGGCAGGCTGGCATACCCCGGCCTGGACGAGGGAGTCAGCCGCGAGGTCCTCGCCCAGCTTGACGAGGCGGCCCCGTGCTCCGAGCACTGGAAGATCCTTATCACGGCGGGCATGGGTTTTTTCGCCGACGCCTATGACCTGTTCATCATCGGCGTGGCCGCCACCCTCATCACGGCCGGGTGGCACATCGCCGGCTACCAGAAGTCGCTGCTATCGTCCCTGGCGCTGCTCACCTCGGCCGCCGGGGCGGTCGTCTTCGGGCGCCTGGCCGACAAATTGGGGCGGCGGAAGGTCTACGGCTACGAGGTGCTCGTGCTCGCCGCGGGCGCGATCGCCTCGGCGTGCTCGCCCGGCATCTGGTGGCTGATCGCGTTCCGCGGGATTCTCGGGTTCGGCATCGGCGGCGACTACCCGGTCAGCGCCACGATCATGAGCGAGTGCGCCTCCCGTCACGATCGTGGCCGGATGGTCGCCCTGGTCTTCTCCATGCAGGGCATCGGCCTCGTGGTCGGCCCGCTGGTCGCGATCGGGCTGCTCAAAGCCGGCATCAGCGCGGACCACGCGTGGCGGATCATGCTCGCGCTCGGCGCGGTCCCCGCGCTCGCCGTCTTCTGGCTGCGGCGGCGCGTCAGGGAAACCCCGCGTTTCCTGCTCGCCCAGGTCGAGGCCGAGGAAACCACCGCCAAGATCGCCGCGCTCGGGCAGCCGACGGAGATCAGGGCCGTGCTGGCCGAACCGCGGCTGCGCCGCTGGCTGGCCGGGGCCAGCATTTCGTGGCTGCTGTTCGACTTCGTTTACTACGGCAACACGATCTCCAGCCCCGCGATCAACAAGCTCGTCTCACCGCACGCCAGCCTGGTCGGTGCCACCGCCATCACGCTGGCCATCTTCGCCGTCGCCGCGCTGCCCGGCTACCTGCTCGCGGCCCTCACCATCGACAAGATCGGCCGGCGGCTCATGCAGGCGGCCGGGTTCGCGGTGATCGCCGCGGCGTTCTGCGGCCTGTGGCTCATCCCGGGTGCCACCACCACGCTGGTGCCGTTCCTATTGCTGTTCGGGGCGACGTACTTTTTCGCCGAATTCGGGCCGAACACCACGACGTTCGTCTACCCGGCGGAGATCTTCCCGGTCCGGGTGCGTACCACCAGCCACGGAATCGCCGCGGCGGCGGGCAAGCTCGGGGCCTTCATCGGCACCTACGCGCTGACCGCGCTGCTCCCGGCCATCGGGCTCGGCAGGACCAGCGGCATCGTGGCCGGGGTCGCGGTCCTCGGCCTGGTCGCCACGGTGACGCTGCTGCCCGAGCCGAAGGGAATCAGCCTGGAAAAGCTCACCGAGACCCGGATGCATGGTCCGCGACACCACGGGTAACGGCGCGCCATGTTGCTAGTGGGCCGTGAGCGAGATTTCTTGACTGCCGGTTGCGTTTCGCGAACCATGGCTTATGGCATTGACTGTGAGCGTGGAGGTCCCGCCGCGTGACCGTGAGGTGCTCACCTCCTGGGTCCGGTCGACCTCGATCCGGGCCGGGCTGGCGCAGCGGGCCCGGATCGTGCTGCTGGCGGGCGAAGGCCTGGGGACGAATGAGATCGTGCGGCGGACCGGGGCGTCCAAGCCGACGGTGCTCTTGTGGAAGAAGCGGTATGCCACCGAGGGGATCGGCGGGCTGGAGGACCGGCCCCGGCCGGGCAAGCTGCGGACTGTCGATGACGTGGCGATCGTGCTGGCCACCCTGGAGCCGCCGCCGAAGCGGCTGGGGGTGACGCACTGGTCGAGCCGGCTGCTGGCTGCCGAGCTGGGCGTGTCCAACGTCAAGGTGGCCAAGGTGTGGCGGGAGTGGAAGCTGCAGCCGTGGCGCACCGAGAGCTTCAAGTTCTCCACCGACCCGGAGCTGGAGGCCAAGGTCCGCGACGTGACGGGGCTGTACCTGAACCCGCCGGACAAGGCCGTGGTGTTGTGCGTGGATGAGAAACCCCAGGCCCAGGCGCTGGAACGGACAGCGCCGGTGCTGCCGGCCCGCCCGGGGATCCCCGAAAAGCGCAGCCACGACTACATCCGGCACGGCACCACCCTGTTCGCCGCGCTGGAGGCCGCCACCGGCAAGGTGACCAGCGCCTGCTATCCCCGGCACCGGCACGAGGAGTTCCTCGCGTTCCTGCGCCAGGTCGCCCGGGCCTATCCCCGCCGCAGGCTGCACATCGTCTGCGACAACTACGGCACCCACAATCACCCGGACGTGCGGGCCTGGCTGGCGAAGCATCCGAGGATCATCCTGCACTTCACGCCGACATCGGGGTCGTGGCTGAACCTGGCGGAGGTGTTCTTCTCGATCATCACCCGGCAGGCCATCCGCCGCGGCAGCTTCACCTCGGTCAAGGACCTCATCGCCGCCATCGAGGCTTTCATCGACGGGGTGGAACGACCGCTGCCACCCCTTCACCTGGACCAAGTCAGCCGACGAGATACTCCCGAAATGCCGCCCAGGTAAAAGAACCTCGTTCACGGTTAGTAGCCGTGCGACCTCTTAAATAAGACAATACTTGCTAGACTAAGTCTGGCGTGTCAGCCATGGCCTCCCGCCGAGAACGGCCGGAAGGAGCTGGTGACCTATGCAGACCCCGGACTCGCACCCTGGCCTCAACCAGGCGCCTGATGCCGCGGCAGAGCCATCCGCCGGTCCTGAACGGCTGCCGGGGATCCGGCACCTCATAGCGGTGGCCAGCGGAAAGGGGGGCGTCGGCAAGTCCACGGTCAGCGTCAATCTTGCGCTCGCACTGCAACAGTTCGGCGGCCGAATTGGGCTGGTCGACGCCGATGTCTTCGGACCGAGCATCCCAGTCATGCTGGGACTCCCCACCGGTCAACAGCCGGCGGCGACCCCGGACCAGAAGCTCATCCCCCCCGCCCCCCACGGCTTGAAAGTGATATCGATGGGCATGCTGAGGGGAGACGACAACCCCGCCATGCTGCGTGGACCGATGGTGGGCAAGTTCCTGAACTTGTTCATCGGCG